>Ga0065721_10004021_pt1 | contig 62893 bp, 46 predicted proteins | sample Mesricmetagenome_FD_59108 | JGI IMG/M metagenome (GOLD analysis project Ga0065721, IMG submission 59108) | Mesophilic microbial community from rice straw/compost enrichment Sample: eDNA_1 v2 (version 2) | ecosystem: Engineered > Solid waste > Grass > Composting > Bioreactor | place: USA: Davis... | reverse complement strand
GTCAACAAGCGTCGCGAGCTGCGTGGCGTCGACTGGGTGTTCAATGCCTGGGGCGGCATCAGCGGCGGCCTGTATTTTCCCTGGGATCAGGACGACCTGGTAGCGCGCAAGGTCCTGGAGATCGAAGGCTGCGATCGGTATCGCGCGCCGTTCGTGCTGGAGGGCGGCGCCATCCACGTCGATGGCGAAGGCACGCTGCTCACCACCGAAGAATGTCTGCTCAGCCCGCATCGCAATCCGCATCTGGACAAGGGGCAGCTGGAAATCCTGCTGCACGAGTATCTGGGCGTGACCAGCGTGATCTGGCTGGGCAAAGGCGTCATCGACGACGAGACCACCGGTCACGTCGACAATCTGTGTTGTTTCGCGCGGCCCGGCGAAGTCATTCTGACCTGGACCGACAACAAGCGCGATCCGCAGTATCAGGTTTCGAAGGACGCCTACGAGCGTCTGATGGATGCGCGCGATGCGCAGGGCCGGCGTTTGAAAGTGCACAAGCTGCAGCAGCCGGGGCCACTGAAGCGCACTCATCAGGAGTCGCTCGACGTCGATGTCGCCGACAGCGGTGCTGCCTCCCGCAAGGTCGGGGAACGATTGGCGGCGTCATACGTCAACTTCTACATGGGCAATTCCACCATCGTGATGCCGCTGCTCGATCCGAAGCAGGACGGCGCCGCGACGCGCACGTTGCAGAAAATATTCCCCGATCGCCGGATCATCGGCGTGCAGGCGCGCGAGATATTGCTCGGCGGCGGCAACATTCATTGCATCACTCAGCAGGTCCCGGCACGCAGGCCGGTGCGCGGGGCTGCGAAGAGGAAGTAATCGATGGCGGCTCCACGCATCAGCAAGGCGGTATTCCAACGAAATCTGCCGGCGTTGCGTGATGAGCTGCTCGACCTGCAAACCAAGCTGCACACGTCGAAGTCGTGCGCCGTGGCCGTGATCATCGTCGGCACGCCCGCGGCCGGCCGCAGCGAGACCGTCAACGCGCTGATCGAGTGGCTCGATCCAAAGCACATCGGCGTGCATGCGCTCGGAAACCCTTCCGCCGAGGACAAGAAATATCCGCCGCTGTGGCGATATTGGCAGAAGCTGCCGGCGCGCGGCCGAATGACGTTCTTTTTCGCCGGCTGGTACAACGAATATCTCGGCGGCGTCATCAAGGACGACCACTCCCGGCATCGCGATCAGCGCTCGGTCGAGCGGATCGTTCAGCTGGAAAACATGCTGATGCGCGATGGAGTGCGGGTGGTGAAGATCTATCTGCACACCGATCATGCAACCCAGCAGCGCCGGCTGAAGCAGCTGTGCGCCAACAAGCTCACCAGCTGGCGCGTCAGCAAGGAGGATCGCTGGCAGGCGAAGCATTTCAAGCGCGTCAATCGAGTCGTGCACAGGTGTCTGGACGCGACCGATCATGACGCTGCGCCGTGGCATCGGATCGACGGCACCGATGAGGATTATCGGTTGCTGACGGTCGGCAGGATCCTGCGCAATGAGCTTGCCGCTGGGTTGAAAGAGGCGGAGCAAAAGCGCCGGAATCGGCCCGTCGAGAAGGCGGGCAAACCCCTGTCGCTCGCCGTCTCGCAGCCCAAGCGAGCGCTCGATGACGATGAGTACGATCGGCAGCTCGAAACTTTGCAGGGGCGCCTGGCGCGCCTCGTGCGCAAGTCGCGCTTCGCGAAACATGGTCTGGTTCTGGCGTTCGAAGGGATGGACGCGGCGGGGAAGGGCGGCGCGATTCGACGCATCACGCACGCTCTGGACGCGCGGCAATACCAGGTCGTGCCGGTGTCGGCGCCAACGCCGGAAGAGTTGTCATATCCGTATCTGTGGCGATTCTGGCGCCACGTTCCGGCGCAAGGATCGATCGCCATTTTTGATCGCTCGTGGTACGGGCGGGTGCTGGTGGAGCGAGTGCGCGAGCTCACGCCGGCTCCGGATTGGAAACGTGCTTACGCGGAAATCGTCGAGTTCGAACGGCAGCTGACCGAGCACGGGCTGCTCGTGGCGAAGTTCTGGCTGCAGGTCAGCAAGGACGAGCAGCTGAAACGGTTCAAGGCGCGAGATGAGGATCCGCTGAAGCGCTTCAAAGTGGATCCCGAGGATTGGACGAACCGCCGCTACTACGACGCGTACCAGACCGCGGCTGTGGAGATGATCCGCCGTACGGACACGGAGGATGCGAAGTGGCACATCGTCGCGGCGGACGATAAGAAACAAGCGCGCCTGACGGTGCTGAAAGCGGTGTGCGAGACGCTGGAGCGTTGAGGATGTCTGGCGCTACCGCGGGCCACGCTCGACGGCGAGCACGAAAACCACGTCGGGCGAGTGTTCGACTGCAATGTCTTCGCTGACGCCAAAATCGACGCGCCAGCCCGAGTCGAACAGGTAGTCTCCGCCAATCGTCAGGACGAGTGCCTCGCTCAGGAAGTCGAGATCGCTATCGTAGGCCGCGCTATGCGCATCGAGCTGCGCTTTCAATGACAGCCCGCGCCAGGTCTGGACGCTCACACCAGCCATGCCGCTCCAGACGACGCTGCGCTGCTGGTCCGGCAGCAGGTCGCCATCGCCGAGCCACGTTCCCGCCGCTTGTGCAAAGATCGACCAACGGTCGCTGACGCGGTGCCGTCCCGACAGCACTAAAGAAACATCCGTCGCGCCACTGCCGGTGAGTTTGTCGGCGTCACCCGTTGGCAGCTTGATGTCGAGCCAGCCAATCAGTGCCGAGGGCGGCGAGGAGTGGAATTCGTAGCCGAGCGCAGCGTGAATATCGCCAAGGCCCCTGGCCGACGATGTGAGATCCAGGAGACGAATGCCTGCGCGACTGTATGCGATGTCGATTTGATCGCGAGGCAGGCTCGAGCGTCCGCCATCGGGCAGACCAAAAAGGTCGTGCCAGCTGTCGATGAAGTCATCTAGGCTGCCGCCGCCGGTGTAACGATACGGGATCTGCAGCTGCCAGCCGAATCGTTCGGAGATCGACCCCTGCAGCATGAGGCGAGCTTCGCGGCTTTCGGCGTCGACCCGCAGTGCTTCGTCGCCGTGGCCCTGAACGATCGCGGTGCTGCCCCAGTAGAGCTCGACGCCTCCCGAAAAAACCTTCGGGATGCGCGACGGCAGGGTCGATGGCAGTCCGAAGCCAGCCAGCAGCGGGTTTTGATCGCGAACGACGAACGGGGCGCGCTGGTCCCAATCCAGATCGATCGATTCAGCAGCGGCGTCGGTGACTCCACTGCCGGAGCCCAGCAGCAGAATGAGGGCTCCGCGCCTCACGGGCTCCCTAGAACCAGATCGACACGAACGCCTGGATCACGTTCGCGCCGAACTCGTACAGCGGCTCGCTGCCGGCGGGGCGGTAGTTCGGGTCGGTGGGAGCCAGCTTCGAGACGCGTGCGTCGCGGAAGTCGTCGTAGCTGAACTCGATGCGGTCGTAGAACAGATTCACCGAAGCCTTCTTTACGAAGCCCCAGCCAGTCACCGGCGCGAACTCGTAGCTTGCGCCGATGCGGAAGGCGATGCTGTTGAAGGTCGACAGCTCCTTGTCGCGGGCCATGAAATTCTGCTGATCCACCCGACCGAACAGGTCCTCGTAGAACTCCGCGTTGTCCTGCTGGTAATAGCGCACGCGCGCTTCCAGCGTCCATTGCTGCTTGATGGGATGGATGTAACCCAGCTCGAAAGTATCCGCGCGAATGTCCCAGGTATCCGTAAAGAATCGGTAGCCGCCGTAGATGGCGGCTCGATACGGCAGGAAATAACGGCCGTTGATCGCTACGGCATTGCTCGTGCGAGTGCGCGGATAGACTTCCTGCGCCAGGATGAAGCGGCGGTTGTCGTTGGGATCGATGTATCGATACGAGCGATACGGATTGTTGAGGAAGCCTTCGTCCGTGATCACCTCGAGATTCATCGAGGCGATCAGCGACTTGGTCAGGATCTGGGACACGCCGACCCGATAGCTCCAGCGATCGATGTCGCGCTCGAAGCTGGGATCGGTGGAGTTGCGCACCTTGTCCGAGCCGCGCGAGAACCCCATGCTGATGGTGGTCAGGTCGCCGAACAGATCCTGGCTCAAACCGAAAGTCGCGGTCTGCGCGTCGTAGTCGTTCTCTTCGCTATTGGTGTAGCTGAGGTTGTACGTGGTCTTGCCGCGCAGGTACTCGAAGCCCAGGGTGTATTGGTCGCGCTCTTCCTTGTACTCGCTCGCGCCGCTCACCTCGACGTCGATGGACGCGCTGGTGATCATGTCCTGATAGTAGTTGGCGCTGACGGCATACTTCTCCGCCATTTTTTTGCGCACCAGCACCGACGGCCCTTGAATGGTGACGCCGCCGCCTTCGTAACGGTGATAGAGCGCGTCGGCGCGGTCATCGGGCAGCACGCCGGCCGAGCTCATCAGTGGCAGCGCCAATGCCATGGCCGCCAGGGTAGAGCCAAGAAGTCGTGCCTTGTTGAAACCTGAGCTCATGCGTGGTCTCAGTTGCAACCGCAGCCGCCACCGCCGCCGCCGAGCGCGCCACGCGCGCCCTCACGAGCCTCGAACACGTGGTCCATGTAAGCAGAGGAAATGGGGTGGGGATTCACGGCCATGATGGGATCGGCCAGCTGCTGGCGCTCATAAGGCTTCACCCACGGCTCGATGTTGCCGCAGGCGGAAAGGCCGGAGACCAGCGCTGCCGCGAGCACAATCTTGAGCGCGATTCCCTTGATCACGTTCGACCTCTCGAACCATTCAGCCAATTGCCATGTCCCGACGTTGTCGACTCGCTCGATGCAGCATGCAACCGGTTGCACGCTGCCCAGTCGGGGCGGTCGACCGAGCAGCGCTTCCTTACTCTTTCAGCAGGGCGCGAATCTGATTCAGATATTCGCTTTCATCGCCGGGCTTGTAGCCGCGGTGCAGATAGCGGATGTTGCCCTTGCGATCGATGAATACCGTGCTCGGCATGGCGCTCACGTCGTACAGCTTGCTCACCTTGCTCTCGCGGTCGAACAGTACCGGGAACGACACCGGCGTGTCTTTCAACCAGCGCTCGGCATCCGCGGTGTTCGCTTCCACGTTCACGCCGACCAGGGTGAAGCCGAGCGAACTGTAGCGCTTGTGCATCTGTTCGAGAAGCGGCATTTCCGTGCGGCACGGGCCGCACCAGCTCGCCCAGAAATTCAGCATCACCACTTTGCCCTTGAGCTGCTCGAGCGACACGTTGTCGCCAGCTCGCGACGGCAGGGTGAAGCCCGGCGCCTGGGTGGTGCTGGCGCTCACCAGCGAACAAACAACCAGCGCGCTGCCCAGCAGCGCGGCGCGAATCCATTTGCTCATCGACATGACCGACGACCCTCTATGACACACCTGTCCAGCAGGTATCGTCGCTCAAAAGAAAATCGACAAACCGAGATGCGCCTCTAGGTTATTGACGATCTTTTTCTCGCCCACCAGGTCGCTGTCGAAGATATGGTCGCGCACGTCGAAGTGCACGGCCATCCAGTCCGCGGGCAGGACGCGATAGCCGAAGCCGCCGCTCACGGTGAAGCGATCGTCGCCGGCGAAGCGGGTGTTGCCGATGCCCGCCACCAGATAGAACGCGCTGTTGTACGCGCGATTCCGGCCTACGAAGATTTCACCTGGCAACGCGTTCCAGCCAAGCGACAGCGCGTAATACGAATAGTCGCGCTCCTTGTCGCTGAGCACATCGGCGGCGCCGGAGAGGTTCTCGTAGCTGGTGCGGCCGGCGCGTGACTTGCCGTAAGTGCCCTCGAGGAAGAAATCCTCGGTGAGGTGATACGCCAGACGCGCGCCATAAACGGCGTTGCTCTCGAAATCCTCGATGCTCAGGATGCCGACGTAGGCGCCGAGCTCGAAGTCTTCCGTATCGATGCGCGCGCGCCTGATCTCCCGGCGCTCGACCTGCGGATCGATGATGGGCTTCTGGTCCGGCTCGCCGGTCAAGGGCTCGGCATCGGCGGCCGGCGCGAGCGGTGCGGGCCGGTCGTCGTCGCGGCTACCCAGCATGGAGCAGCCGGGCAACGCCGTGACGGCGAGCAGGCTCAGAAAAAGAACGCGAAACCGAGATACTTCCATTCGTCCACTTCCTCGTTGTCGTTGCGGCTGGTGAACACGATGTTGTGTCGATACTCGCTGCGCAACATGAAACGACGGGTCAGATAAAACTGCAGGCCGCCACCGACGTAACCGATCTGATCGTCGCGGTCGATGGTGTCCACCAGGTTCGATTTCGGATCGGTGTAGATCACACCGGTGCCGAGCGTGAAATAGGGCGACAGCCGCCACTCGGGCGCGAACACGTGCAGCAGGCCGACGGTATAGCTGTAGCTGTTGGAGAACTCGCCGAGGATGTGATTGACGGTCAGCTCGATGGACAGGTTGTCGCTGAACGCGTAACCGCCGAACACCGAGATCAGGCTCGCCCCCTCGAAGTCGCCGCCACTGACACCGGCCTGCCAGCGGCGGCTCATGTAATTCTCGCGCGCCGGCTCCTGCAGATCGAGCGGCTCGCCGGTCGGCTCCAGCGTCGCGATCATCTGTTCGCGCGATGCCCAGCCTTCCACGCCCTGATCGGTACGCAACTGGAACCAGTCGGTACGACGCTTGACCAGCTCCACTTCACGGCCGCGCTCCACCACATGAAATACCGGATAGCCGCGCCCCGGGCCGGTGTGCAGCTCGATGAACGGATCGGCGATCAGGATCTTGTGCGCCGGTTCTTTGGCCTGCGCTCCCGCCGCGAACAGCAACAGCAAGCATAGGAACGTCAACGGCGTGAGCGACCGAGGCATCAATTCTCCGGGGCGGTGAACGGGTCGTTGTAGTACTGCGCGCCGATATCCAGCCATTCTGACAACAAGCGTAACTCACTTGCTGACATAAAGTCGCTATGGTCGACCGAGCCGGCAGTCGCGCCCGACATCTTATTGAAGAAGCGGGCCGAGGCGGCCGCGCCGTTCGAGCTCATGGAGGCCGGCACGTTACGGAACGCCACGCAGGTAGTGACGTTGGTCACCGGGTCGGTCTGGAACTCCAGACATTCATCCACCAGCTGGCCGCCCTCGAGAATCTGGCCCCGGTCGCCGAACAACAGCTCGCGATAGGACTTGAAGTGCAGCGCCTGTTCCTCGGAGGCCCCGTCGCTCAGGTCCAGATCGCCGGCCGGCACGCGCGCGGCATTCGCCGCATCCACCGGCGCATGGCAGCTGTTGCACTTGTTATTGATCTCCACGCCGTTCGCATCCTGATCACGGATGCCGTCGCCGTTGGCGTCGACGAACCGGTCCACGCCCCATAACGGATGGATGTGCTGCTCGTAATGGATGGTGATCCGGCACAGCGTCGTCAGGGTGGTGCGACACGCCGGCGCGACCGGCGCCAGCAAACCCGAAGGCAACGAGCTCGCGCAGGTGAACCGGGCAGTCGAGTCAGCCGGATTGGTCAGCACGTTGTTGGTGCCCACGGCATAGCAGGCGTCGACCTCATTGGTCGCGGGCGGCGTCGGCAGCCAGTAATCCTTGAACGCCAGATCGACGCTCATCGCACAAGCGCCGCCGCACATGACGCGGCCACGAATTTCGGCCATGGTTTCGCCGCTGGTGTTGGCGAAGAACGCCGCGTTGGTGCCCGGGAAGGGCACGCCTGCGCTCGGCGCGCCGGCGTTCACCGAATCCGTCATGCCTTTGCGACCATGCGCCAGCGGCGTGCTGGCATTGCCGTTGTGACAGCCGTTACAGGTCAGCTGCTCGCCGGGTTGCACCTGCAACCAGTTGGTATGGCGGGCGCCCAGCAGATTCAGATTGGCACTGCCGCCGAGACGCCGGCCGTTCGCGTCGAGCACGCTGATCGAGAACGCAACGTTGGCGGGCACTTTCACCTTGACCGAGCCGTCCGGCTCGACCGGCGCATAACCCAGGATTTCGCGCATGCCGAGCGCGCGGTTCGGGCCGAACGCGGTGTTCGAGAAGTCGCGGGTGTCATTGTCCGGAATGGACACGGCCTTCTCGATCCGCAGGAAACGGGCGGGGCGTGTCGCGTAACCCGGGTTGGCCGGATTGCGAACCGTGGCGATGCCACCGGGCGCGGCGTCCACACCATCGATGTCATACACGCTGCGAATGCTCAGCACGCCGACGCCCTCGTCCTGCTGCTGCTGCGGATAATCGATCCCCGCAACGCGATCCGGAATGACGACGGGCAGTGCGCGCTGCGAGCCGGACACCACTTCGGTGTAAATGAAACCTTCCTGCGGAACCACGATGGGGCGCTGCGTATTCTCGCGCACGTCGTACACATAGATGCCATACAGCGGCGGGGCTTCGACGGCGTTCGGATTCTGCAGGCGCTCGCTGGTGCAGGGGACGATGCGGTTGTTCTCGACCAGACGACATTGCGACCAGCTCACCAGCAGCCGGCCGGTGCCGTCGTACAGCGGTTGCGCCGTACGGTAACGCCCACCGGGTGACGGGCCCGGAATGGTGCGCACATCGGTCGGCAACGCCCGGATCTGCGCCGGGCCGGTCATGCCGATGTTCGCCGCCAGGGCGGCGCGATTGTTGTCGACGTAGGTATCCGTGTCGATCAGCACCAGATCGCCGCCTTCACCCGTGCCTTCGAATGGCCGGATCAGCGACAGCGTACGGCCGTCCTGCAGCGGCTTTGGATTCAGGAACTGAATGATGCTCGGCGTGCTGCCGGGCGGCCGATTCGGCGTGCCGGTCTGATGGCTGTTGGCCCCATACAGCAGCTGCAGATCGGAGCCGTCCGGATTGATGGAGTACAGGTCGAACTGGTCGTCATCGATGTGATGCTCCCAGCGGGTGAACACGATGCGGCCGTTCGCCAGCACATCGGGAGCCAGGTCGTGGCTCTGGTTGAACGAGATCTGATGGATGTTGGTGCCATCGACATCCATCACGTGCAGCACGAAGGCCGGCTCGTTGTCCCTCTCGTCCTGGGCCGCGAACTGCGGCTTGTTCTCGTCGAGCAGAATGGCGCGCGAGGTTTGCTGGCGGGTCGAGCTGAACACGATGCGTCCGTCCGGCAGGTAGCGCGCCATGATGTCGTGGCCGGTTTCTTCCACGATGTCCGAGCGGATGATGCGGCGAAGCTGACGGGCCGCCACGTCGTATTCCCAGATGTTCCAGGTCGGCTGGTCCTGCTCGTCGGCACCTTCGATGAAGCGCGCCCGCATGGAGAACAGCACCTTGCTGCCGTCGTAGTTGACGCTCACGTCGCGGATATCGCCGAGACCCTGGGTCAGCTCGGCGGTGAGGTTCACTTCCGGTGCCGAGGTCGAAGCGCGATCGCGCATGTACAGATCGGCACCGATCTCGAAGCGCAGCAGCTCGCGCGCATCGGCGTTCGCCAGCTCGTCATCCTCCGGATCGGGCACCGGCCGCTTCACGTAGAAGACCGGAAAATCCAGAGTCACCGGATCCATGTTCTGGCCGCTGCCGATGGTCACATCGGTGCCGCCGCTGCCGCTGTCGCAGCCGCCCAGCAGCAACGCGATGGCGCTCATCAGGAGCACCGCCGCGCCGTGGCGCACGGAGGCTCGATTGGACGCGTCTTGCTGCGTCAGCTGACTCATGGAAGCGTTACTCCGAAGATTTCGCATCGACCAACAATCTTGTGTGCCAGGTATTCGTCAGGTATCGGTGCGGGGAGTCGCCGCTTCGGGGGCGCCATCTTCGACGCGACATATTTCGCGATCCGTTAAGCGAGTCACAAGCGGACGCGATATTCCCTGATTCTTCGGCCCGCCCCACCGGGCTTCCGGGCATTGCGTGAAGCACCTCACATTCCAACCGTGATCTCGTCGATATCAATGACGGGTGCGACGGCGGATTGCGTATCGTCGCGGCCAGACTACACGCGCGCGCGAACCGCCCGGCACTGTCTCCGGCGCGCGACGTGTGTCGATTGAGACAGTTAACTGGCTGAAAACTCGACCGTATAGTCCGCTCGCAAGTCGGAGGACAACCGACTTTGTGGCAACAGCGCGGGTAGCCCTCAAGAGTTTACCGGAGTCCGCCGAAGGTGGATCACCGGCCGTGGGAATGAGCTGCATGAGCAACATGAAACGAAGCAATGGAAGGTCGCCGCTCGCGAAAGCAGCCGCGCTGGCAGTGGCATTACTGGCCTTTGCGTCAGGGCAACAGGCCGTCGCGACCCCGGCCGGGCGCGCCCAGGCCCGGCGCATGTACGAGCGGCTGACGGGGACGCCACCGTCAGAGTCGTTGCTGAGCAGGCTCGAAGACATGGTCGGCGGCGGCTCGATCGCGGAGCTCGAGGCGACCGCGGCGTTCATCATCAACCCGGCGCAGGACCACTCGAAGAACTTTTATTCCGTCACGCTGAAGAACTTTGCTTCACCGTGGACCAATCGCGACCAATCGGTGTTCGCACCGCTGAACGACTACACGGCCACCGTGATCGGGCTGGTGAAAGACGACGCGGATTTCCGCCAGGTGCTGTTCGAGGACGTGGTCTACATCGGCAGTGGCTCCGGGGTTCCGGCGTATTCTCCGACCAGTAATGCACATTACGAAGCGCTGGAAAGCAACAGCGTCGATCTGCGCGGCCTGACGCGCACCACGCAGTCTTCACTGAACGGTCTGCCCCCGGCGGCGACCGCGGGCGTCATTACTTCTCGTGCGGGCGCCGAAGCGTTCTTCATCGACGGCACGAACCGCGCGATGTTCCGCTTCACCTTGCTGAATCACATGTGCCGCGACCTGGAGCAGGTGCACGACACCTCGCGCCCGCCGGATCGCATTCGTCAGGACGTGACTCGCAGCCCCGGCGGCGACAGCAGTGTGTTCAACAACAACTGTCTCGGCTGCCATGCGGTCATGGACTCGATGGCGCAGGCCTTCGCGTATTACGACTTCGACGAGACCCTCGGCCGGCTGGTGTACACGCCCGGCCAGGTGCAGCCGAAGTACCTGATCAACTCCGATAACTTCAAGCCCGGCTATGTCACGCCGAACGACGCGTGGGAAAACCGCATGCGTCTGCCAGGCCGTAACGATGCCGGCGTGCTGGGCTGGTCGCCGAGCCTGCCGGGCAGCGGCAACGGCGCCAAGAGCCTGGGTCAGGAGCTGGCTTACAGCGGTGCGTTCGCGCAATGCCAGGCGGAAAAGGCATATCGCAAGATTTGTTTCCGCTCGCCGTCCACCCAGGTCGAGTACGACGCCGTAAAAAGCATCGGTACCAACTTCCAGAGCAACGGCAGCATGCGCCGGGTGTTCGCGCAGGTCGCTGCGCAGTGTGCTGGCCAGTAGGCGCGGTGATCCCATGAGCATCAGAAGCATGAAGCAACAAATGCGCGCTCATCACGTCATCAGGGCTGCGAAACTGGCCCGCTTCGCGGCGCTGGCCGCGCTCGGCGCATTGACCCTGGCTGGTTGTAGCGGCGGCTCGAGCACCGAACCGAATCCGTCGCCGGGAGCGCCCCCGACCGATGCCGGCTACAACGGCGCGCCCGCGGCGAACGACAAAGTCCAGGCGTTTCAAAACGAGTTCTGGACCTATATCCGCGGCGCCGATCGTTGCGGCGGCTGCCACAACGCCGACGGTCAGGCACCGACGTTCGCTCGCTCCGACGACGTGAACCAGGCGTACCAGCAAGCGATCAATCTCGTGGATCCCGAGAATCCCGGGCTGTCGCGCTTCGTCACCAAAGTGGCAGGGGGGCACAACTGCTGGCTCGCCGATCCCGGCGCGTGTGCGGACGTTCTTACGACCTATATCGCCAACTGGCTCGGCTCCGACGACACCAGTGTGAAGCAGATCCAGCTGGTCGAGCCACAGCCGGTCGATCCGGGTGCGAGCAAACGTTTCCCGGCGCTGCCGCCGGCGGCGTTCAAGCCAGTGTATGACCTGCTCGATGAGCATTGCTCGAAGTGCCATCAGCCGGACTCCGCGACGGCGCAGTCGCCGTTCTTCGCGGCCGGCGATCGCAGTGCTCCGAACATTCTCACGTCCGACGAGTACCTCGAGGCGTATCAGGCGTCGCAGTCAAAGATCAATCTGAACCGGCCGGAGCAGTCCCGGTTCGTGGTCCGGCTGGACGCGGAAAGTCACAACTGCTGGTCCGCCAATTGCAAAGCCGACGCCGCGCTGCTGCTGACCCGCATCCAGGCGCTGGCCAGTGCCATCCCGACCGATCCGACACCGCCCGGCACGCTCAGTAAAGCGCTGACGCTCTACAACGGCACCATCGCGAGCGGCGGCAGCCGTTACGAAAGGAACATCATCGCCTTGTATGAATTCAAGACCGGCAACGGCACCATCGCATACGACACCAGCGGTGTGCCGCCCGCGGCGGACCTGGAATTGTCGCCAGCACCCGGCGTGGAGTGGGTCGGTGGCTACGGCATCAACATCCGCAACGGCCGCGCCAAGACTTTCGGTGCGCCGAGCCGCAAGTTCTACGACAGAATCACCGCCACCGGCGAGTACACCATCGAAGCGTGGGTCGTGCCCGGCAATGTCACGCAGGAAGACGCTCGCATCGTGAGCTACTCCGGCAGCGCGACGGCGCGGAACTTCACGCTCGGACAACAGATGTATAACTACGAGTTCGCAGCCCGCAGCTCGGCCACCAATGCCGATGGCGCTCCCAGGCTGTCGACCGATCCCGACAACGAAGTCCTGCAAGCGTCGTTACAACACGTGGTCGTGACCTTCGATCCGGTCAACGGACGGCGCATCTACGTCAACGGTCAGTTCACCGGCGACGTGGACGGTTCGGGCGGCGGCACGATCGAGTCGTGGGACAACAGCTTCGCCCTGTTCCTGGGCAACGAGGCGAGCGGCAATCGTCAGTGGCAGGGAATCATCCGGCTGGCGGCCGTCTACAACCGCGCGCTGACCCTGCAGCAGATCAAGCAGAACTTCGATGCCGGCGTCGGCCAGAAATTCTTCCTGCTGTTCGGCGTCTCGCACATCATCAACGTGCCGAGGGCGTACATCCTGTTCGAGGCCACGGAGTACGACTCGTACGGCTATCTGTTCACCAATCCGAAGTTCATCAGCCTCGATCCGACCGCCATGCCGGGCAGCATTCACCTGAAGGGCATGCGCATCGGTTTGAACGGCGCCGAGGCCCAGGTCGGCCAGGCTTATCGATTGCTGGATACCACCATCAGGGACGAGATGTACTCGGCTGCCACCGGTCAGCTGCTGTCCTCGGTGGGCACCATCATTCCGCGGGAGCGCGGCCCGGAACTGGATCAGTTCTTCCTGTGCTTCGATGCGCTCGGCACGGAAACGAATGCCTGCAGCCAGTACACCGCAGGCGTCACACCGACACCGGTGCTGGCGGAGCCGAGCTCGGACATCGGCGTGAAGCTGTTCGATGCCATCAACGCGACCATGTCGACGATCACTGGCGTGCCGCAGAACAATGAGAAGGTGAAGGCCACCTATGCGAGCGTGCGTCAGTCGCTGCCGGCGGTGAACGATCTGCAGGGTTATCTATCGTCGCACCAGACTTCGCTGGCGCAGCTGGCGCTGCAGTACTGCAACGTGATGATGGATACGCCGAGCCTGCGCGATGTGTTCTTCTCGGGCTCGGGTGTCAACTACTCCTCGCCGCTCACCGAGGCCGACTACAGCGCCGTCAATGCGAACGGCCTGGCGGTCATCGACAAGCTGCACGCAAACATGATCGGCTCGGCCATCTCGCAGCCGGATCTCACCGAGTTCCGCACCGACATGGGCGATCTCATCGAGTCGCTGTGCAATCCGAACCTGCCGGCCGTGGTGATTCCGCCGGCGACCAGGAACCGCGCTTGCGGCACGATCAATCCGCAGACCAACGTCAATCGCACCGTGGAAGTCATCAAGGCTGCTTGCGGTGCCGCGCTCGGTAATGCCGCGACTCTGGTTCAGTAAGGGGCCATCCGCATGTTGATCATCAAATCGAACCGCAAGCGTGCCCTCGGCCTGGACGCGCCGTTGAAGCACGAGTCGCACAAGAAGCCGGTGACCCGTCGCGATTTCCTGGCGCAGGGTTTCACGACTGGTGCAGCTACCGTGCTGGTGCCCGGCGCGATGAGCATGCTGGCGCCACGGCGCGCTTCGGCGTTGACCGGCACGCTGGAGACGGTGGATCGGGCTGCGTGCAACATCACCGATGGCCGCGGCAAGATTCCTTTCATCTGTTTCGATCTCGCCGGGGGTGCGAATATCGCCGGCTCGAACGTGCTGGTGGGCCAGCAGGGCGGCCAGATGGATTTCCTGAGCACCCAGGGCTATTCCAAGCTGGGCCTGCCGGGCAACATGCTGCCGAACAATTCCACCACCAACTTCGTCAATACCGAATTCGGTCTGGCTTTTCATTCCGACAGCGCGTTCCTGCGCGGCATGCTGGAGAAAACTTCGCCGACCACGCGTGCCATGGTAAACGGCGCGGTCATCGCCGCGCGTTCCGAGAATGACACCAGCAACAATCCTCACAACCCGATGTATGGCATCGCCATGGCGGGCCCCGGCGGCGAGGGCGCCAAAGGTCAGCTGCTGACGTTGATCGGCTCGCAGAACTCCGAATCGGGCGGCAACTCCATGGCGCCCGCGGCGCTGATCGATCCGGCCAACCGTCCCACCAAGATCGATCGCGTCAGCGACGTGACCGGCCTGGTCGATACCGGCGAAGTGGCGACCATACTGAGTGTCAGCGATACCGTGCAGACGCTCGAGACCATGTACAAGCTCAGCGGGCGCAAACTCGCGCACGTCGACACCCGCCTCGGCGCGACCGACACCGCTGTGAAGAAACAGTTCCAGTGCGCCTACCTCAAGACCGCCGACACGGTGGAGACCTTCAGCAATCCGGCATCGCTGAATCCCTCGCTGGATCCGCGCATTCAAGGTTTGTTTGGCGGTGCCAACTTCGGCGGCGACGGCGAATTCCAGAAGACCGCTGCAGTCATGAAGCTGGTCATCGACGGGAACGCCGGTGCGGGCACCATCACCATGGGCGGCTTCGATTATCACACTGGCGAGCGCGCCACCGGCGAGGCTCGCGATCTGCGTGCCGGCCGTTGCATCGGCGCTTGTCTGGAATACGCGGCGCTGGTCGGCAAGCCCGTGATGATCTATGTCTTCAGCGACGGTTCGCTGTCCTCGAACGGCATGATCGACGACTCGGTGGGAGGTCGCGGCAAAGGCCAATGGACCGGCGACAATCAGCAGACCGCGGCGTCGTTCTTTCTGGTGTACAGCCCGATGGGACGGCCGACGCTGATCGGCGAGGGCACCGCGGCAGCAGCCCGTCATCAGCAGATTGGCTACTACAGCGCCGCCGGCGACGTGGTGACCAGCAGCAGCCCGGCTGCGAACAACGTGAATCTGCTGGTGCAGACGGTGATCCTGAACTACATGGCCCTGCACGGCGAACAGAACCTGTTCAACGACGTGTTCGGCCGCGCCCTGGGCACCGGAGCCTCGCTCGACGGCCTGATCGCCTTCAATCCCATCGTCACCGGTCCGGTCTGATTCTTTTTTCGCGCTGTCGACTTCAGGCCCGGCTCGCGCCGGGCCTTTTTGTTTGCGCGCGACTTTCCGCGCGCAAACGCGCGGGAAATCCCACGGAACAAAAATGATCTCCTACCTCATCCAGGTCGAAATTTTTGTTGATTTTCGGGCCGAATCCCGCTGAGCTTCACGTCATTTCGCACGTGGTGATGCTGTTAAGGTCTCTTGCGACATGGCTACCAACCCAATCAGCGACAGGAACCACATTCCGTACCGTTTTTCGGTCGAGCAGTACTACCGCATGGCCGAAGTTGGCTTGCTCGCGCCGGATGCGCGCACGGAGCTGATCGAAGGAGAGATCTGCGATATGCCTCCGATAGGATGTCGGCACGCGGCCACGGTCTCCTGGTTGCATCGGCAGCTGGCGAAGGCGGTCGGCGATCGGGCCTGGGTGTTCGAACAATCGCCGCTGCGGCTGAGTAGTCACTCCGAGCCGCAGCCCGATCTGATGTTGCTCCGGCCGCGGCCCGATCAATACAGCCAGGCGCATCCGACCGCGCGCGATATTCTGCTGGTCATCGAGGTGAGCGACAGCAGCTGGCTCTATGATCGGGAAGTCAAGATGCCGTTGTATGCGGCTTATGGTGTGCGCGACGCGTGGTTGATCGATATCGGCGTCAGGACACTCGATTGCTTCGGTGCGCCGCACGGCGGAGCGTTCGTCGAACAAACGTCGCTGCAGGTGCCCGGACCGCTGCTCGTGCCGTCGCTGGCGGTCTGCGTCGATTTGACGGAACTGTTCGACTTCGGCCGTTATTCCGTCTCGTAACGAACTTCGACGAACAGCGTCCGACCGCGGCCCGGGAAATAACGATAGTTGCCGAAGGCAAAGTCGGCGCGATCGGCATACGCGCGGTCGGTGACGTTGTTCAGCCGCACGATGGTTCGCCAGTTCTCCGTGGCACGCCAGCTCATGCGCAGGTTCAATAAATTGTGGCCGCCGTACTCATGTTGGTTCGCGGCATCGACGAAGTATTTGCCCACGGAGATCCATTCCAGTTCCGCCGCGGCCGAGGGCAGGAAACTCCAGTTCAGGCGGGCCGTGTTGATGTGACGAGGCGCCGTGTCGATGTCGCGTCCGGCGATGATGGTTTCGCCTTGCTCGATCACCCGATTGAAGTCGTAGGTGTGTTTCGCGTAGGTGCCGGCGAGCGCCAGTGACAGCGTCTCGAACGGAATCCACGAGAGCTCATACTCCACGCCTTCGTGCTTGGTGCGGCCGTCGCTGACATTGAAGCCGTTCGAGTCGCGGAAGATCACGTTGTCCTTGTCCATCGTGAACGCCGCGAGCGAGTAGCTCATCGGTCCGAAGAAGCCGCGAGCCCCGAGCTCGATGCTGTCGAGTTGTTCCGAATCGAGATCCGCCACCGACTGCTGGCGCTGCAGCCGATACAGCTCGCTGGTGTCCGGTGCGCGATAGCCGCGAGTGGCCGTGGCATACAACGTGTGATCGTCCGTGAGCTCGTAAGTGAGCCCGAGCTTCGAAGTCACATTGCCGAAATCATCGCGCCGGTCGGCCGGACGATTGAACAGACAGCCGCCCGGACAGGTCGCGCCATTCTCGGCAGTGTTGCCGTCGATCATGCGGTTCCGATAGTCATACTCGACAAACTCGTAGCGCGCGCCAGCGATCGCTTTCCAGCGCTCGGCGAAGGGCTGTTCGACCTGTCCATAGAGGGCGGCAATGCGGCTGTCCACCCGGTAGTCGTAATGCTTGCCCGCAGGGCGAATCGCATTCGCCGCGGGCGCGCCGTCCGTCGCCGGTCCGGGCTGGGTTTCCTTCAGAAAGCCCTGCGCGAATTCGAGATCGACGCCAGTGAGGAAGCGCGTGTTGTTGAAGGCCGTGAAATCGAGCGCCGCGAGCACGCCGACGGATTCCTGCCCGTTCTCCTCCAGCGGTTTGCCGATGAGGAAGTGCTGCAGGAAATCCATCCGGGAGTAACGAGCGTACGGACGCACCGCCAGTTGCATGTTGTCGCTCAGCGGCCGCTCGTAACGCCCCGTCAGTCTGACGGCATACGCATCTCGATACGCTTCCGGATTCGGGTTCGACTTCGCGATGGCTTCGTTGCGATATGCATTGAAGCCTTGGATGAAGCCGGCCGTTTCCTGGTTCAAGTTCGTGGCGGCCAGATCCAATCCCATCCGCGCGACGCCGCTGCGATGCGTGAGACCGATGTTCAACTTCTGTTCTTCGAGCCCGGAGCTGTCACGCCAGCCGCCGTCGTGCGAAGCGACCACGACCCCGCCAATGTCGGTCGCATCGCTCTTGTGGCTCAAACCGAGCTTGCCGCGGTAATACTCATCCGGCCCGCCTTCCAGCGCGAGGCTGCGCGCCGGCATGTCGCCAGGCTGAGCGGAAATCACGTTGATCGCTCCGTGCATGGCGCCGGAACCGTAGATCACGCCTGCTGGTCCACGCAGCACTTCGATCGAGCTGGCCTGTTCGCTGTTGACCTCGAACAGCTCGTTGACATTGCAGAAGCCGGTGGGCCGGATCGGCACGCTGTTTTCGAGGAACAGAAAGGTGCCGCACGAGCCCGGACCGCTGAGCACCGGCGAGCGGATCGCGGTCAGGCTTTCCTGGCCGCTGTTACGCTGGATCATCGCGCCCGGCGCGCGATTCATGATCTCGCTGTGATGCGTCGAGCCGACCACCGTGATGTCGTCGGCTTTCACGAGCGAGATGCTGCCGGCGAAATCGCGCAGTTGTTCCGCCTCACGCGTGCCGGTGACGACGACTTCTTCCACCCGGCCGCCGTTACGCTCCGCCGCCTGAGCCGTCGAAATGAGCAGCGCCGTGCAACTCAGCAGAGCAGTGGAACCGAAGCGAGATGCACGCATGTTGATGACCTGTTCGTTGCAACGTCACTGCGCCGCCGGCAGCGCAAAGGCGATCACGTAATCGCCGCGTTTGGTTTTCAGCCCGCCATGTCCGCCGGCCGCAATCACTACATACTGGCGCCCGCCGATCTCGTAACTCATGGGAGTCGCCTGACCGCCCGCGGGTAGACGGCCCTTCCACAGTTCGCGACCCGTCTCGATATCGAAGGCGCGCAGGTAATTGTCGGTGGCCGCGCCGATAAAGACCAGTCCGCCGGCGGTGACCAGCGGCCCGCCCATGTTCGGCATGCCGATGGTCCTGGACGGCACGAACCAAGGCGTGCGATCACGGGTCGAGCCGAGCACTACCTGCCAGAGGATGGCGTTGCGCCGCAGATCGACCGCGGCCAGCGATCCCCAGGGCGGCGCTGTGCACGGCAGCCCGAGCGGCGACGCCAGCATTTCACGGCGCATGGCGTAGGGCGTGCCGGTCTGCTGCGCGAACTCCGAGTCGGGATAACTCCCGGACTCGCGCATGAGTTTCAGTTGATCGCGCGGTACCAGGGTCGCAACCATGGGCAGATGATTCACGGCGGCGAAGATCAACTGACGCTGCGGGTCGTACGCCAGGCTGCCCCAGTTCACGCCGCCGGCGAAGCCCGGCGACATGATGGTTCCTTGCAGACTGGGCGGCGTGAACAAGCCCTCCGAGCGATATTTGCTGATGAGGTTGCGGCACTGGGCACGATCGATCACCGTCAGCCCCCATGCATCCTGCGGAGTGACCGCGGCGTGCGAGACGAGCGCGGGCGTGGCGGGGAACGGTTGGGTCGGCGAAGCAAGCTCGCCGGGGACGTTCGAAGCGGGCACCGGTCGCTCGACAATCTCGAACACCGGCTCGCCGGTCTCGCGATCGAAGACGAACAGCATGCCGGTCTTGGTGGCCTGCACGACCGCGGCGATCGCTTTGCCATCGCGCTCGAAGTCGATGAGCATGGGCTGCGCGGCGAGATCGTAATCCCACAGATCGTGATGCACGAGCTGGCGATACCACACCAGCTCGCCGGTCTGAGCGCGCAACGCGACCAGCGAGTTTGCGTAGTGGTTCAGGCCGGGCCGTTCGCCTCCATAAAAATCCGGGCTTGCCGAGCCTGTCGGTACGAAGATCAAGCCCCGGCCCGCATCGACCGAGATCATCGACCAGGCATTCGCACCGCCGGTGCGTCGAGCGGAATCCTCCGTCCAGCCGCGCTTCGTCGCCTCTGCAGTCGTATCGGGAATGGGATCCCAGGACCAGCGTTGCGCGCCGGTGCGGGCGTCGAAGGCGCGAACGATGCCTCGTTCCAACTCGACGCCGCGATTGTCCCCAATCGCCGAGCCCGTGATGATCAGGTCGCGATAAACCGCTGGGGGCGATGTGACCATATACTCGCCGCGTTGCGTGGATCTGGCGCCGGCGGCGAGATCGACACTGCCGTGGTTACCGAAATCCGGACACGGGGCGCCTGTGCGCGCGTCGAGCGCGATCAGCCTTGCGTCCAAAGTTCCGATGAAAATACGTTGCGAGCAGCGCGTGTTGGTGTCGGCGGCTTCATCCGTCCACCACGCCACGCCACGAGACGTCGCTTCGGCGTAATGCAGGTGCCTCGGAATTTTCGGATCGTGACGCCAGCGAAACTTGCCGGTCCTGGCGTCGAGCGCGATCACGATGTTGGTCGGCGTGCTCAGGTACAGCGTGTCATCGACCAGAATGGGCGTGGCTTCGAATGACAACTTTTCGGCGCGCACGAAGCCGACGCCGAGCTCGCCGGTGCGATGGGTCCACGCGATTTCCAGCTGATCGACGTTGTCGCGCGTGATTTGCTTCGAGGCTGCGTGACGGCTGCCACCGGCATCGCCGCCGTAGTACTGCCATTGAGCATCGCCGTCGTTGAGCCGCCGATGCGGAGGTGCGGCCAGTGCCTGGCTGGCAAGGACGCCGCTGCACAGGGCGAGCAGGGCGGCGAGCGGGGCGATCCGGCGCGGTGTGGCCGGTCGGCGACAGGCGAGTGACATGCAAAAAGCCTAGCGAGCAAGGTTCGAGGTCACAAGCTCTGCCCTATAATTTCGAGGATGAAGGCCCACCTCGCATGCCGCGTGCCGCGCTTTCGAGCGTCGTCGTTCGCGATGTTGTTGGCGCTGGTCCTCGGCGCTTCTTTGGTATCGCCAGTGTTGGCCGCCGCCGCGGAGCAGCCGCGACCGCGTGTCGGTCTGGTGCTAAGTGGTGGCGGGGCACGCGGAGCGGCGCACGTCGGCGTGCTCAAAGTGCTCGACGAAATGCGTGTTCCCATCGATGCGATCGCCGGCACCAGCATGGGCGCGGTGGTCGGCGGCCTGTATGCCTCGGGCATGCCGGTGGCGGACATCGAGAAACTGTTGCGCTCGGTGAATTGGGAAGACGCGCTCAAAGACCGTCCGCCGCGCGAGGAGCTCGGTTTCCGGCGCAAGCAGGACGATCGCGAATTCCTGGTGCGTTACGCGCTCGGCGTGACCAAGGAAGGGTTCGTGTTGCCGCGAGGCCTGGTGCAAGGCCAGAAGCTCGAGCAGGTGTTGCGAGGCGCGTCCCTGCCGGTGGCGGGAATTCAGAACTTCGATCGCTTGCCGATTCCGTTTCGAGCGGTGGCCACCGATCTGGAGACGGGCGACTCCATCATCATGGACTCCGGCGATCTGGTCACGGCGATGCGCGCCAGCATGTCGGCGCCGGGCGTATTCGCGCCGGTCGAGCGCGATGGCAAGTTGCTCGTCGATGGCGGACTCACGGACAACCTGCCCGTGGCGATCGCGCGTGCGATGAATGTCGACGTGTTGATCGCCGTCGATGTGAGTTTTCCGTTGTATGCCAGTGAAGACCTGAAGTCGCCGCTGGAGATCACCAACCAGGCGTTCGCGATTCTGATTCGCGGGCGCACCCGGGAGCAGCGCGCTCTGCTGGGGGCGAACGATATCCTGATCGAGCCGCCGCTCGGTCGATTCACCGCGGCGGACTTCAGCCGCGTTCCGCAGGCGTTGCGGGCTGGCGAGGTCGCGGCTCGGGAGCAGGCCGCCGCATTACAGAGGGTCGCGCTCAGCGCGGATGCATATGTGCGTTATCTGGCCGCCCGCAATCCGCGTGACGCCAGCTTGCCCACCATCCAGTTCGTGCGCGCCGATCCGCACTCGATGGAATACGACCCCCTGGTCAAAGCGACCATGAGCAATTTGATCGGCAAGGCCTTGGATGCCGAGCGCGTGCGCCAGCAGCTGTCCTCGCTGTATGCGTTGGACCGTTTCGAATCCATCGATTACAACTTGATCGAAGAGGGCGGGCGCGCCGGGCTCGAGCTCGACCTGAGGCGCAAGAGCTGGGGACCGAATTACGTGCGCTTCGGCTTGAACCTGGAAGACAACTTCGAAGGGATCAGCCGCTACAACGCGGCCGTGCGCTTCATCGCCACCGAGCTCAATCCACTGGGCGCCGAATGGCTCACCGATATCCAGATCGGCGACAACCCGCGGGTGTTCACCGAGTTTTATCAGCCCCTGTCGTTGGCGAGCCGTTACTTCATTGCGCCCAGTATCGATTTCGAGGAGCGCAGCGTTTTCCAGCTGGGCGAAGACGGGCGGGATCTGCTGGCTGAGTACCGTGTGCGCAGCTTGCAGGGCGGTCTCGATATCGGGCGCGAGATATCCAACTGGGGCGAGATCCGGCTCGGCATACGGCGCGGCACCGGGCGTTCGCGGGTGCTGATCGGCGATCAGACGCTACCGCTCGCCAACTTCGGCCGCGGTGGTTACTTCGCGCGCTTCTCGTACGATCGACTGGACAGCATTTTCTTCCCGCGTCATGGCCAGCAGTTCGAGTTCCAGTGGCGGGGCGAGCGCGAAAACATCGGCTCGGACGACAACCTGAACGCGTTCGAGACCTCGTGGCTGGTGGCGCGCTCGTTCGATCGGCACACCCTGATCTTCTGGATAAATGGCGGCACGACCGCCAACGCAGAGGTCGCGCGGCCGGAGAATTTTTTCTCGCTCGGGGGCTTCTTGAACCTGTCCGGCCTGTCGCCGGGGGCGCTCGCCGGACCGCATTTTGGGATCGGCCGACTCATCTATCAGCGCCGCATCGGCCGCGGCGGCTCGGGCGTGCTCGACTTTCCGGCCTATGCGGGCATGTCGTTCGAAGCGGGCAACACCTGGCTGGAGAGCAGCGACGCGAGCTTCGGCGACCTGCGCAAGAACGCCAGCCTGTTCCTCGGCCTCGATTCGCCGCTCGGGCCCGTCTACCTGGCGACGGGCTACGATTTCAAAGAATCGCAGAAGGCGTTCTACCTGTTCCTGGGCCGGACCTTCTAGCGCTCGATCTTCTCGAACTCCAGCGTCGGGCGGTCGCCCGGGCGGAAGTACAGATAGCGGCCGCTCATTTCCTTGAGCATGCGGTCGCGCTCGTCGCGGGTCGCGTACCAGTGCTCGCGCGTCCAGTCGCCCCCGACCAGGTTCTTGAACGGATCGGTGGAGCGCAACTTGACTCGAATGCCGAACTGGCAGTCGCGCGGCAGAGGGCGCGCTAGGTTGTGTTCGTGAGCAATGGGCATGTGAGTTTGGACAAATTCTAAACGGGTGCGATTTTACCCGGATCCGCCCGGGCTCCACCAGCCGCAATCATCCCGACCGCGTCGCCAATTCTTTTTCGCCAAGGTGTCTTCCGCGCGCGGCTTCACTCGTCTTTAGACCGAAGCCGCCAAAAGCGGGCCCGATTCGGCAATCGTCGTGGCGTACCTGCAACTTTTGGCGGCGGCGGACATCCACTCATCCTGCGAATCGACGTCTGATCGTGCGCGGCCCTGTCTCATGCATTGCGTAATTGGCGCCGTCCCTGACTGAAGTGAGTACAGCACTGCAACCTTTCGCCGCATGCCGCAATCAGATCATCGTAAAGCGCTTGTAGCCGGCGCGAATTGGCGCGGAAATGGTAACAACTCAGCCGATTTCCAGGATGTGTCAGCTTTTAGGGTGGAGTTGCGGCGTGCCCCGTGAGGGCGGCGGCACAGCTCCAGTGAGGCCGGTGTTGCGGCCGGTGTTGACTGCTAAGCAACGGGGAGGGGTAACGGGATGATTCTCCGTCGAACCCATGAGATGGTGAGTGGTGATCTGAGTGCGGCGTTGGCGCGACAGTCCAGCTCCGAAAATACCGTGGTGAGCCTGCACACGCAGGTCGCCGATTACACGCTGGACGGTGAGCGCTTCGCGCTGTTGAGCGCATGGGGCGGGCGGCAGGAAGTTACGCTGGACAACCGGCGCATCGCGGTCGACGACGATACGTGGTTGCCGATACCCTCGAGTCCGGCCGCGGTACGCATCCGCGGCTCCGAGCCCGTCAACGTATTGACGGTATTGTTCCGCAAGGGCATGCCGGAAGAGGTGCTCGGCACGATGCTCACGCCCGAGGACCGGCTGCTGGATGAAGGTGAGGTGCAGGCGAGTGCGTCGCTGCCTTTCATCCCCCACCTGCAGACCCACGACCGGGGCGTCACGCCGGTGCTGCTGTTCATTCGTCGGCACTGCGAAATGGGCTTGAACGATCCGTTGTGGTTCGAAGAGCAGTTCGCGTTCCTGCTCGAACGCTTGCTGGCTCGGCATCGGGATGTGTTGCAGCGGGCGCGCGGCGTGCCGGTGCGTCGCGCGGCCACGCGTCGCGAGATCCTGCGTCGAGTGTCGCTGGCGACCGATTTCATCCACTCCAACTTCGACAAGCCGTTGATGCTGGGTGACATGGCTCGCGCCGCGTTCCTGTCGCGCCATCATTTCCTGCGGCTGTTCAAGCACATCCACGACGTGACGCCGCACGAGTACTTACAGCGCAAGCGGACGACGGTCGCTGGCCGGCTGCTGCGGGGAAGTGAATTGGCGGTCGAGGACATCGTCAAGGTGGTCGGCTTCGACTCCCGCTCGACGTTGTTCCGTGCGTTACGCCGCTTCCATGGCGTGACACCGCGAGAATGCCGTCGCGCTACCGACTCGCTGACCTTCATGGGTGGCATGGGGGCGGCGGCCGCGTGATCCGGAATGTTTGAAGCTCCAGCAGGGATGCCTGCTGGAGCTTTTTTCTTTTGGGGGTGCTGTCGCCGCCGAATTCAGCGCGAGCGGGCCCACCTCGCCGACAAAGCTGGCTTGTTTTGGCCCCTCCGGGCCGCATCTATACCGCTCCTCCAAACCGATGCAACATAGCGCGGTTCCGCTACCCCGAGGTGCGTATGTACTCGTTCCGCAAGAAGGCCGTCCTGCCAGACGCCGCTGACATCCTCCCTGGCCGCGCCACGCCGCTGCCGGTCCCCGAAAAGCACTTCGTGAACGGCAACCGCATCGTCCCGCCATTCCCCGCCGGCACGAAGCTGGCGCTCTTCGGCCTGGGCTGCTTCTGGGGCGCCGAACGCAAGTTCTGGCAACTGCCCGGCGTCTACAGCACCGCCGTCGGCTACGCGGCCGGCGTCACGCCGAACCCGACCTATGAAGAAGTGTGCTCCGGCTATACGGCTCACAACGAAGTCGTGCGCGTGGTCTACGACCCGACCAAGATCAGCTATGAAACATTGCTGAAGACCTTCTGGGAATCACACGACCCGACCCAGGGCATGCGACAGGGCAATGACATCGGCACGCAGTATCGCTCCGGAATCTATGTGTACGACGCCGAGCAGAAGGCGGCGGCGCAGAAGAGTCTGGCTGCGTATCAGGAGCGATTGACGAAGGCGGGGTACGGGAAGATTACGACCGAGGTGCTGGATGCGCCGGAGTTTTATTATGCGGAGGATTATCACCAGCAGTATCTGGCGAAGAATCCAAACGGTTATTGCGGCATCGGAGGCTGCGGAGTTTCCTTCGAGATTCCTGAAGTAACAGGGTGACCATTTGGCTGCAGGAATCTGCGGACGTATCAGATTCTTTGTGTTCGAGGCGGACTGCATTAAATCGCAGGGCTGGTGAAGCGCTCTCCATACAGCACAGCGAACTGATTCATCGCGACCTTCCATTCGCGCGCTGATCGTACCTTGCCATCGTTGATTGCGAAGGGCCAGCCAGATCAGCTTGGTCGCGGCCTCATCGTTCGGGAAGTGGCCCCGCGATTTGATGATCTTGCGCAGCTGCATGTGCATGGATTCTATGATGTTCGTCGTATAGATGATCCGACGAACCTCCGGCGGGAAGGCAAAGAACAGAATGACGTTTTCCCACGCGCGTCGCCATGACTGGACGATGGTCGGGTACTTCGCGCCCCAGTCGCTGCTGGCAAAGTCCTCCAGGGCTTCACGGGCCGCCTCGGCGGTGGCCGCCGCGTAGATCGGGCGCAGCGCTGCAGCGACCCTCTTGCGTTCCTTCCAGCTCGCGTAATCGAGGCTGCTGCGGATCAGATGCACTATGCAGGTTTGTACCGTGGTCTTCGGGAACGCCGTTTCGATGGCTTCCCCAAGCCCTTTAAGGCCGTCTACGACGGCGATGAGGATGTCGTGGACGCCGCGGCTGCGCAGCTCGTTGAAGACCTTCAGCCAGAACTTCGCCCCTTCAGTCTGCTCGATCCAGATGCCCAGCACGTCGCGGGTGCCGTCCGGCAACACCGCCAGCGCCAGATACACGGCCTTGTTGCGAACCACCGCATCGTCGCGGATCTTCACTCGCAACGCATCGAAGAACACCACCGGGTACATCGGTTCGAGCGGGCGGCTTTGCCAGGCGGTCACCTCGGCCATCACCTCATCCGTCACTATGCTGATGAAGTCCGGCGAGACCTCCGTGCCATACATCTCCAGCAGGTAACCCTGGATCTCCCGTACAGTCATCCCGCGGGCGTACATGGCGATGATCTTCTGATCGAAGCCAGTGAAGCGACGCTCGTGCTTGCCGATGATCATCGGCTCGAAGCGGCCCTCGCGATCGCGTGGGACATCGATGTCGATCAGGCCGTCGTCAGTGATGACGGTCTTGCCGCTCGTGCCATTGCGTTGATTGCTCTGACCGGGCGGCTTCGGATCGCCACGCTCGTAACCCAGATGCTGGTTCATCTCTGCGCTCATCGCGCGCTCGATGATCGCCTTCTTCAGGGCACGGTAGATCGACTCGAACTCACTCTGGGTGATCGGACCCGTAATTAGTTGATCCAGCAGCTTTCGGGATCTTCGGCTCGGCGGCCTTGGACGCATCTTCGGGCTTCTTCTTTCTCGGCATATCTTCCTCTCTCGGTCATGATATGCCTCGAACACAAATTTTCAGACACGTCCGAATCTGCAGCTCAAACCACGGTGGTTTCGGTGTGCAACCCGACTGAATTCCTACCGTGGTTTCGGCTGAGGCGTAGTATCCGGCGAAAGCGTGTAGCCGCAATTTGATTTGCGTTACACGCTTACCCATTCGCGGCCAACTCAGGCTCGTTATTCATTGTCTACTCAAACATCACGACGGCTCTCTGATCTTTTGGTTCAAGCGCTTGTGAGCAAGCAACGACCGCACCGCTGATGACGCTATATGTGCAAATTGAATCGAATCGAATTCGACTTGAATTGAACTCGTTTCCTGCCCGTCACGCAGGCGTGGCGAACGTGATGCGCATCGCGATTCGGCGACAGCGCAATCTGTAAGGTCCCCGTCCAACGGCACGGAGCCACGTGCTCCGGTTGGATTGAGGGGAAGTCGAATGAGTCGGATTGAATCACAGTCTCTGCACGTCGCCATCAAACAGGTGCTGCGAAACGCGACTCGTACAGCACCGCGATCTACTGCAAGCGCAGTTGCACTACTCGCGCTTTCTGCTGCCGCCCTGTCGCCGCACGCAAGAGCGGCTGACTACTCTGCCGCAAACGAAACGGAGCTTCGCGAAGCGATCGATGAGGCCAATGCCCACCCGGATGCGAGCTCGACGATCACGCTGACGGGCGATATCACGTTTGCGACCACCACTGCGTTTCCGGCGCTGACCAAAACGATCACGCTTAATACCAATGGCTTCAGCCTCAACGGTCAAAGCGGAATCAACCCCGGCGGCGGATTCACGTTATCCGGCGGTACGCTGACGGTGATCGGCGGTGGTGAGCTACGCGGGGGCGACTCCGCCACTGTCAGCAACCCGAGCGGCGGCGGGGTGGGCGCGAGCGTGATCAGCATGGCAAATGGTTCCGTCTCGAACGCCGCGACAATCACCGCCGGCAGAGGCGCGGACAATACCAATGGTCCAGCAGGATCCGGTGGTATCGGTGTGTCCATCACGAACGGATCGCTGACGAATACCGGATCGATCACGGGCGGCACTGGGGGGGACAGACTCGGCGGCGCGGGGGCTGGTGGTGGAACGGGCGCCTTCGGTGTATCGGTCGTCGATGGGTCGCTGACCAACAACGGGACGATCACAGGCGGCACGGGCGGCGGCGGTTTGGTGTTTGGTGCGGGCGGTGCTGGCGCCTGGCTATCCGGTGGAAGTCATGTCAACAACGGCATCATCCGTGGCGGCCCGGCAGGAGGCGGGACCAATGCCAGCGGCCCGGGCGTGGCGCTGATGAACGGAGCCAGCCTCACGAACGGTGCAAGCGGGCTGATCGAAGGTGCGGGGCTTACAACCTTTGCCAACGGAGTGGTGCTCAACGCGGGTACCACACTGATCAACCATGGCACCGTGCACGGGACAGTAAACCTGAACGTTGCGGGATCGGCGACGGTCAACAACACGGGCACCGTGGAGGGACTTCCTAGCCAGGCGGCTGTCGTCAGCACCCAATTCCAGGCCGCCAGCCTTACTGTCGTCAATAGCGGCACTCTACGCCCAGGCGCGGGGCAGCCCAATGCGATTACTTTCAGTACGCACAACAATGCAGTCAGCATTCTGGAGCTGCAGCCCGGATCGGTGATCGAAGGCAACGTCGTGGCCGGCTCCACGAACGCAAACGATACCTTCCGGCTCGGCGGCGACGGCGAAGACACGTTCGACGTCTCCGGACTCGCCACGAAATACCAGGGCTTCGCGAGGTTCGAGAAAACCGGCACGAGTTTCTGGACTCTGACGGGCACGGGCTCGGGCGGCCCGGGCGGCAGTGCCGCGATCTCCTGGTGGCTACTTGATGGCACGATCTCGGCATCGAGCGCCACGCAATTGGGTCCCAGCCTCAATTTCTCCAACGGCGCGACCCTGCAAAACACCGCCGCCTTCTCGTACGCACGTCCCATCTCACTCCAGGCTGGCGGCGGCGTTATCGACACTCAGGCCGATCTCACAATTACCGCCCAAGTGGGGGGGACGGGCAGCTTCACCAAGCGAGGTGCGGCCAGCCTGATCCTGACCAGTAACTTCATCACGTTCAACGGCGGGGCCACGATTGCCGAGGGCACGCTGCAACTGGGCAACGGTGGCACGAGCGGAGGGTTCTTCGTCGGCACGTTCGGCGTCACGAACAACAGTGCGCTTGCCTTCAACCGCAGCAACGCACTCACTGTCGGCAATCTGATTTCCGGTACCGGAAGCGTGATCCAGCGCGGCACCGGCACGACGACGCTGACCGGGAACAACACCTATACCGGCGAGACGCGCGTCGACAGCGGCATTCTACGCATCAACGGCGATCAGTCCGCCGCGACCGGCCTCGTCACCGTCGCGAACGGCGCAACGCTGGGCGGCAGCGGCATCATTGGCGGGGCTGTCACCGTTGCCGATGGCGGCCATATCGCGCCGGGCAACAGCCCCGGCACGCTGACGATGGGCTCGCTCACTCTTAGCGGCGGCTCCGTTCTCGATTTCGAGCTCGGCGAAGCGAATGCGATCGCCGGCACGTACAACGATCTGATCAACGTCAACGGCGATCTCACGCTCGATGGCACGCTGAATGTTGCTCTCTCGGCCGGCGGCACGTATGGGGCTGGCATTTATCGCCTCATCAACTACACCGGCACGCTGACGGACAATGGGTTGGAGCTCGGGTTGATGCCGGCGAGCTCCGCCAACTACGTGCAGACCTCGGTTGCCAACCAAGTAAACCTGATCAACACGCAGGGGCTGGTGCTGAACTACTGGGACGGCGCTGACCACGCGCGCAACGATGGGGAGATCGGCGGCGGCAGCGGTCTCTGGCAAGCCGGCGGCAACGATAACTGGACGACGGCTGATGCGACGATCAACGCCGATTATCAGGACGGCGCGATGGTTATCTTCGGCGGCACTGGCGGCACCGTCACGGTCGATGACAGCCTCGGTGCGATCAGTGTCTCCGGAATGCAGTTCGCAAGTGATGACTATCGCGTCGAAGGCGATGCGATCGCGCTCGGCGCCGGCGCGAACACCGTGCGCGTCGGCGATGGCACCGACGCGGGTGCAGGCTTCACAGCCATCATCGCGAGTGCGCTCACGGGCAGCGGCATGCTGGACAAAACCGACTTGGGCACTTTGGTGTTGACGGGTGCTAACGACTACACCGGCGGAACCACGATCTCCAGCGGCACATTGCAGGTGGGCGATGGCGGCACGTCCGGCAGCCTCACCGGCGATATCACAAACAACGCCACGCTGGCGTTCAATCGGTCCGATGCGCTCACATTCGACGGCGTGATCACCGGTACCGGCGTCACGCGCCAGCTGGGCAGCGGCACAACAGTGCTCACAGGTGCTGGCTCAACAGTGAGCGCACTGGATATTCGGCATGGCTCGCTGGAGGTGACGAGCGGCGCGAGCCTGTCGTCGAACGCGACGACGATTGCCGCCGGCGCGACGCTGCGTAATGCGGGTACGTTTGAAGGTACAGCGGGCGATGACACGCTCACGCTGGGCGGTACATTGATCGGTGCGGTGAGCTTGCTCGATGGCAATGATCAGGTGCACATCGCGACGGGAGCGGATTTCTCCCAAGCCTCCTTCGACGGCGGCGCGGGCACCGATACTGTGGAGCTCACGACCAATGATGCTGCGACCCTATCAGCGGCAACCTTCAGCGGCTTCGAGAGCCTGGTGAAACGTGGGGGCGGCGCGCTGACGCTGGAAGGGGCCCTGGATGGCTTCTCCGAGAACGTCACGATCGCGGCCGGAAGCGTGAATCTGCGGGCCGCCGCGGTGCAAACAAACGAGTTCCGCATCGAGTCCGGAACCACACTCACTGGCGTGGGCTCGTTCAGCGGCAACTTATATAGCGCAGGCATGGTTTCGCCGGGTAACAGTCCTGGCGTCATCCATGTCGCTGGTAACTACGCGCAAGATGCCGGCGGCGTGCTGATCTCAGAGATCCTGCCGACCGGCACAGATCTGCTGGATGTTGCAGGCACGGCGACTCTCGCCGGTACTCATCGGGTCAACGTGGAGTATGGCCTGTATCTCGATGGCACCACTCAGACGTTGCTGCAGGCGGGCGGCGGCATCACGGGCGATTTCGATTCCATCGAAATGAACACCAGCGCCTTGATGAGCGCGGAACGTGAGCTGAGCGCGAATGCGTTGACCGTGAGTTTTGCGCGTCAGCCCTTTACATCCATCGCTGACCCAAACAGCGGGCGCGGACGGTTTGCTGCATGGCTGGAAGAACAGATCAGCGCTGGCGCCTCGACACCGGCGATGACCGACTACATCAATTCGTTGTTGCAACAGCCGACAGCTGAGGGCGTGCAGGCGCTGCTCGGCGAGCGCGGCGAACCGGTGAGTGCGGCCAGTCAGAACAGCGTCTCGATTCTGGGAGCGGGCTTTGCACGCACGGTCTTCGATCGCTTCACGCTGACTGAGTCCGTGCAATGCGGTCAGGCGGAGCAAGGGTCGAGTGACGCACTCAACTGCTTCTGGGGCCACGGGCTGCGGCAGTGGGGCCAGACGGGCGGCGGCTCGCGTTTCGACTGGACCAGCGATGGCGCACAGTTCGGCGTCGATCGCAGCCTCTGGGCGCATTGGACCTTGGGCGCCACGTTCAGTTACGCCGACACGGGCATTCGCGATCTGGCCGGCGGCCGCAACGAAGTACGTTCGAAGATGGGCGGCTTGTACGCAAGCTACGAGCCCGGACGGTTGAGCTTGGGCATGACCGCGTTCTACAGCGGTAATGAGAACTCGACCCGGCGCAACGTGATGGTTGGCGCGACTCGACAACAAGCGCGTGCCGACTTCGACAGTGACAGTTATGGCCTGGGTGTCCGCCTGAGCTATCGATTGACCGATGAAGCAGGCCCGATGGTTCGTCCGTTTGTCGAAGCCTTCTATGATCACATCGAGGCGACGAACTTCAGAGAACGAAACGCGGGCGATGGCAGTCTCGCGGGGCGTGTGCACGCTCGCGACGGCTTGCGCGGCACTCTCGGATTGCAATTGGCCGAGACTTTCGACGGCTATGGCCAGGTGTTCCGCCCGTCGCTGAGCCTCGGAGTGACGCATCAGTTCGAAGATGCGCGCTCGACGCTCGACTTGCAGCCGTTCAGTGGAACGTCTTCGTTCCGCACTCATGGTCCGGCGCTCGATCGTACAGCCTACATCGCGCGGGCCTCGCTCAACGTTTCACTCGGCGCGAACGCTTCGATCGCGGTGGGCTATGGCGGTGAGATTGCCGAGGACTACACGCAGCACGAGGGCAACCTGAGCTTCCGTGTAGCATGGTAGCGCGAAGGGAAAACGAGCAAGCAGATTCGTTGTAGCGGGCACCCGTATCGATCAGCATGACTAGCGCATCATGAATTTGGTACTGCCATTCACCACTGCCTGCGGCGTGTGGTTTGCGGGTCGCCAGCTTCTCGACTAGCGCATCTTCCTCGTCCGGTGTGACGTGCTCGGTCTCCTGCTTTGGCTGCTTGAGGTTCGTGTGCCCAAGGTCTGGGATGTTGTAGACCTTGCGGTTCGTCTGGTTCCATGCGCCGCTGAAGTACAACATCTGCGTTCGTATAGTTGACCGAGCGGTGCCGCTTGCAAGTCGGTACTGAATGAACTTAGCGAGGTACGCCTGCTCGAATTCGTGAATCTTGGCTTACCACTGAGCTTCCATTTTCTCGTCGGCTCGCTTGTCGGACGTCCTGATCATCTGCGGCTTTGCCGGGTGGCGCGCCGCTACTCCGGCCAGGCCCGGTCCAAGGCATTCGCCTTGATCGCGTCCTCCAATTTCGGGAAAGTAGGTTTGAACCCGAGGTCTTCTCGGATTCGACGTCCATCGAGTAGCGCGCTGAATGCTGAAGCTCGTTCGGCGCTTGTGCCGTCGGGTGGCGGCTCGCCGACCGCTGCAAACAACGCGGCGACTTCGGGCGCCTCGTCATCCACCACGTTATAAATGCGATGGGATGGCGACGCCGCGTCGAGCAACCGCGAAACTGCCTGCGCTACGTCCGCATGGTGGCAAACGGCCATCCGTTGGCTGGGGGGAAATCCGCGCATGAATGGGATGGCTTCTTCGATATGCGGATCGCCGTCGCCGTAAACGAATGGCAATCGAAGGATGCGAATGTCGACACCCTCCATCCCAAGAAGCATTTTCTCTGCCGCAAGCTTGCTCAAAGGATACGCATCGACTGGATTGCAAGCATCGTCCTCGTCGGCGAGGCGGCCACCATTGGGTCCGTATGTCAGTCCGGTGCTCAGGAAAACAAAACGCTCAACATTTGCGTCGCGCGCGGCGGTGGCGAGATGTAGTGTTCCGAGTTCATTGACGGCATGCGTCTGCTCCGGCGTCGCGCCCCGGAAGAAAGCAGCACAGTGCACAACCGCGGCGATGCCCTGGACAGCGAGAACAAGGGATTCGGGATTCAGGAGGTCGCCCTCCACGAGTTCCATCTGGTCGCCCAATAGGGCAACGGCTCGCGAAGAATCGCGCACAAGGGCTCTAACGTGATGACCCTGATCCGCAAGGCGCTTGGCGAGCCTGCTGCCGACTTTTCCGGTCGCACCGGTGATGAGGATTTTCATGGAGCCAATGTAAATCGCTCTCACTCAAAGAAATTGTAAGAATCGGACACACTTGCCTTGGTACTCGTGCCTGCTGACAATCGGCCCATGCTCCAGAGTGTCCAGGTTCCACTCCAAGCCGCCTTCCTATTGAATGCGCTGCCCGACTTCTTTGTGGACGAGTGCAAGTCGGATTCGGCACGAATCGCGATTCCTAACACGCGCGTGCATCTGGTCGTCCGATTCGGCTCTCATGTGCCTGGCGGATTCGATGTCTATGCGCTGGGTCCACGGCAAAAGGTTCACCGCAAGTTGGTTCGCGGCGGACAACGCACAGTCTTTGTGCGCTTACCGTTGGGCACGTGTCACGCAGTTCTCGGCAAACCCGCGTCGGAGTTCGCGGGCCGCATCGTCGCGCTTGGGGATTTGTGGAACACCGTCGCCAGGCAACGTTTGGAAGAGCAACTTGCCGCCGCGAGGGATGCAGGCGCTGCGGTTAGCGCATTGAAGGCATCCATCGCCGAGCGGCTCGAGCCGGGAACCTGCTTCAATACCAGCACGCGGCTGGTGCAGAGTGCGGCTCGGCGCCTCGAAAGTCGCAATGTGGCGTCCGTGGCCAAGGACCTGGGGGTCAGCGAGCGGCACCTGCGCCGGGTCTTTCGTGAAGTGGTCGGCCTGAGCCCAAAGGCGTTCTTCAAGCTAATGCGATTCCAGCGTGCTTTCAGGGCGGCACAGGACGGCAGCAATCCAGCGTGGTCCGATATCGCGGTTGGTGCCGGATATTATGATCAAGCACACCTGATTGCAGACTTCCGCTCCATTGCAGGAGCGACGCCGCGTGAGTTTCTCGCCGAAGTGTGCGGCCAGAGCTGACGCTCCCAAGCTGCTACCCGGAAAGCGACTGGCTGCGAAATCTCTATGCAAGGATGGCGTGTCGCGCCAGAGATGCCGGGACATATCGCGCACTCATGGCCGAGCTCGGAGATCGCGCGCTTCCGGCAGCCTGGGTAGGCATGTACTCCATCGAGATGTGCAAACGAGCACGTGAGCTCCGGACCCAAAGTCACGCAGGTGGAATCTAGCCTTTGATCCGTGTCGGCCCAGTACTCGGCTAAGCATGGCTGGCAAGGCTCGAAGGTCTCCAAGCTTGACCATCCTGCCCGATCTTCCTCCGTACGGAAACGCTCCAGAGCGATTCAGAGCCACAGGCACGGGCTCGCATTCCGAGGGTTTGGTGGTCGAAGTTCGAGACGACGAAGCGGATTCATGGGTCGGAAACTTTGTTCGTGGGATGATTGACTTTGACCGGGTGAGCCGACCGAAGGGTCTTTGCTTGAAAGCAGCAATGATTTGACGAACTCGAACGCCCGGCTGTAAACAGCTGGAACTTCCGAATGGCACTATTCGACCAACAAAAAGGACTTCGCATCGACTCATGCCGCTGACCAACAAGCAGCTCCGTGCCGCCCACACGCTCTGGGACGAACTGGCCGATTTTCCCGCCTCGCAAATCGATGGCGCGCTCACTCACCTGATGAACACGCTCGCCGGCGCGTTGGCCGGCGATGACGTGGTCTGGGTTGGCGCCGCGCGCTTGGAAGACGGGCCCGCCGCGCGCCGGGATCCGCAGAACGGATGGCGCGGGGTGGTCGTCGAGCATCTGCATATGCGCCCGTCGATTCGAGCACTGAGCCGGCGTGCCACTGTGGAGCAGGATACGGAGCCCGGCCTTACGACCAAAGCCTTGGCCGCCGGCGCAGGACGTCTGCGTGTGCATCGGCTGCACGACGGATTCGTGGACCTGGCTGCATTTCGGCGCACACAGCACTATCGAGCGTTCTACGAGCAGGCAGGCATCACGGACCGCATGTTCATCGGTTTTCCGCTGAATGCAGATGCTGAATCCTTCCTGCTGATCGACCGTTACCGTCGCAACGTACGTTTCTCCGCCGCAGATGCGGAGTTCGTGCGATACATCATGCGCGGACTGAAATGGTTCCATCGCGAGCTCATGCTGAGTCACGGCCTGCTGCTCGCCGCTGCGCCACTCTCGGCGACGGAGCGGCGTATCGCACATCTTCTGCTCACCTCGCACAAGGAGAGCCAAATCGCCGCGGCGCTGGACCAATCGCCGAAGACGACTCATAAGTACGTGACAGAGATCCTCCGCAAATTCGGTGTGAAGGGCCGCACCGGTCTCATGGCCCTGTGGCTGCACCGGCAGATGTGAGTCGGCGATTCCCGCCGGGTGTGCCGACGCGACGCTGCTCACAGATTCCACAAGGACAAAGTGAACTGCGCCACGTTTCCCTCTGATCAGAGGGGAGACAGGCGCGCGCGCCCCCACCACCATCGCGCACCTCAGCAATTCGAGGAGCGCAAGCATCATGTCGCGTCGTCAACGGCCAGCCGTTTCACGGGCCGAGCGCCCACGATCCGACCATAGGCCTGTCGACCCCGCTTCATTGAGCGGGCCGCGCGCACGCCGGGTACGCAGGGATTCGATGTCGAGCTGCATCACCAGTTTGACCGCCGCCGTGGCGACGGCCCTTCAGCCGCTGCACGCTATCGCGCTTCCGACGGGCGGACAGATTGTCGCGGGCGATGTTACGACGACCATCAACGGCGCACAGATGACGCTCGACCAGGCGTCGCGAACCGCGATCATGAACTGGCAGTCGTTCAACATCGCGCCGAATGAGCTCGTGCGCATTCTCCAGAGCGGCACCGATGCGGCAATGCTCGCCCGCGTGACTGGCGGCAACCCATCCGAGTTGCTGGGCCGATTGCAGGCCGACGGCAAGGTCTTTCTGATCAATCCGCGCGGTGTCCTCGTTGGTCCAGGAGCGATGATCGACACGGCGGCATTCATGGCTTCCACGCTCGATGTCGCCGACGCGGACTTTCTCGCGCAGGGTGCGTTGACCTTCAAGGGCGACAGCGACGCCGGCATCGTGAATCTCGGCAAGATCACCGCACACGAAGGTAACGTGATCCTGCTGGCACATACCGTGAAGAACGACGGTGAGCTTGCGGCGCCCCGAGGTTCTGTCGGGCTCGGCGCCGGCTCGGAGGTGTACCTCGCATCGCCAAACGCACCGACGTTCGTCATCAAGGCGAATCTTGCTTCGGCCGGAAGCGGCGTCGTCGGTGTCCACAACGAGGGCGTCATCACTGCCGCCCAGGCGCAACTCGAAGCAGCAGGCGGCAGCATCTATGACCTTGCCGTCAATCAAAGCGGCGTCGTGCATGCAAATGGTGTGGAGCGCAGGCCCGACGGTCGCATCCTCATCACGGCCGACAGCGGCAACGTGTCCGTAAGCGGCACAGCTATTGCGCGCGATGCGGACGGCTCGGGCGGCGAGATCCTGGTGGGCGGCGATTATCAGGGCAGCAATGCCGCAATCGCCAACGCATCACGCACATACGTCGGAGCAAACGCGAGCCTGGATGCCAATGCGTCTGCGTCGATCGGCGACGGTGGTCGCATCATCGTCTGGGGTGATGAAGCAACAGCGTTCCTCGGCTCGCTGGAGGCTCGCGCGGGTCAGCAAGGCGGGAACGGCGGCTTCGCGGAAGTGTCCGGCAAGCACTCGCTGGCGTTTCATGGCACCGCGGATCTTTCGGCGCCGGCCGGCAAGCGCGGTGAGTTGCTGCTGGATCCGGACAACATCACGATCGTGGCAGGTGAGACGCCGCTGCCGGATGCACTGACCGGCGTGCCTTACACGTGGTTCGAGGCCGACGATCCGGGGGATCAGACACTCGGAGCGGATTCTCTCGCGAACCTCCTGGCGAACGCCAGCGTGACGCTGAATGCATCAGACACACTTACCGTGAACGCGCCTGTGGTAGTGGCGGCCGGCGGCGCGGATTCCGTGAGACTTTCGCTCTATGCCTCGACGCTGGCGATCAACGAGGACGTGTCATTAGCGAATGTCACCGGGGGATCACTACATCTCAACCACCTTGGCCTCGGATCAGGCTCGAGCCTGACGACCGCACCTGGCGCGACGCTCGCGGCCGAGCACATCCGCATCGATGGATTCCCGATCGTCGCGCTCAACGGTCCTGTCTCCGCCGATCGTCTCACCTACGCTTCGCTGGGGCCGGTGACATCGCTCATCGCCACTCATCTCAACAATACCATCCGTGAGCTGACCATCGTCAGCGACGAAGCCGATCCGCAGCCCGTGAGTTTCAGCGGTAACGTATTCGTGCACAGCGACGCGCCGATGAGCGTCGGGGCGCTCATCGGCGCGGCGAACAACGTTACGTTGTCTTCCAGCGGAGACCTGACCTTGCGAGGCGAGAGCCTCGATTTGCCCGGCACGGTCATCAATGCCTCCGGCGAAACGAAGCTCGCGTCGACCGGCGGAGTGCTCATCAATCAGGCCGGCGCAGATGTGCTCGCCGGCACGGGGCGTCGCCTTCTGTACACGTCGAATACGACCGGTGCGTTCACGCTGGGCGGCCTGTCCGGATTCACGCAGTTCGATGGCGTCGGTTTTCCGGACGATCCGCACAGTCTGGTTACGCTGGTTCTCTACAACGCCGCAGGCACCGGCCCGGTACTCACGCTGACGATCACTGCCAATGATTTCATCCGGCTGTATGGGCAGCCGAACCCCACGTTCACCGCGTCGTTCTCCGGCGGCACGAGTGCGGATCTCACCGTGCAGCCCACCTTCACGATCCTGGGCGGACCGGCGGTCAACGTGGGTACGTATACGATCGTCCCTTCCGGGGCCGCTTCGAACACGCACAACATCGAGTACGTCAACGGCACACTCACCATCAATCCGGCCGTACTCACCTACGTGGCGAATCCCTTCAGCCGTCTTTACGGCGATGCCAATCCTGTGTTCGGCGGCACCGTCACCGGCTTCGTGAACGGCGATACGCTGGAGAGCGCCACCACGGGCGCACTGATGTTCTCTTCGAGCGCCACCGAGCTGACCGACGCGGGCGCCTGGAGCATCTTCGGTTCGGGACTGATCGCCAACCACGACAACTACATTTTCGAGCAGGCGTTCTCGAATCTCTCGGCATTGACGATCAATCCCGCGCCGCTGACTGTGACCATTCAGGACGCGACGCGCATGTATGGCGCCGCCAATCCGCAGTTCAGCGCGACGGTTACGGGCTTTCGCAACGGCGATACGCTCGAGGACCTTACGGGCTTCAGCCTCGGCTCCCAGACATCGAGATTCTCCTCTGTCGGCGAGTACGCGATATCCGCCCGCACCGACGCGACCAACTATGTGCTGAACGTCGTGCCCGGCACTCTGACGATCACGCCGGCGCCGCTTACGCTTCAGGGTCTGACGCTGTCCAGCGTATTCGGCAATGCGCCGCCCGCGCTCGGCTACCAGGTGCACGGATTGCTCAACAACGACAGGCCGGACGTGTTGAGCGGCGTCACCTTCGACACGCTGTTCACGACCGCGGCCGCTCCGGGAACCTACTCTTACGGTTTCGGAAGCACTGGCTTCGCGCAGAACTATGTCGTGACCGATGTCATCCCTGGAACGATGACGATCGAGAGGCTCCCGATCATCGGCCGGGTGAATGACGCGAGCAGCGCCTTCGGCGCAGCCCCGGCTTCCTTTGCCGCCACATTCACACCGCCTCCCTTCGGCGCACCTCAGTTCACGATCACGGGCGAGCTGAGAGAGACCGCTGAGCGCCCGGGTCGATATGTGCTCACGCCGGTGATCCAGCCGTCAGGGGCTGCGACGGCCGAGGATCTTGCACGCTACTACACGTTCGACGTACAGCCCGGCACGCTGACGCTCAATTACGCATCGGTCGATCCCGCGGCCTTCCAGCAGCTGATCGTCGTCAATGGCCCCGAAAGCGAGATTTCTCTGGAAGAAGCCCGGGATAACGCCACGAACCTGATCGAGCACGAGGAACAGAAGGTCAAGGTCGTCCACAACATCAATGGCACGCAACCGATGTCTGCCCAGGGAATTGCCGGTGCCGCGGCCGATTTCGGTCCCGACCTGATCGCACTCATCCCGGACCTTCTCGCCAGCGATGCCGTGAAGGAGTTCTCGCCGGAGCAGCTGGCATTCCTGGAGCAACTGCGCGAGGGTGGGTTTTCGCCCGATGCGCTCGAAAAACACATCGCCAGCGACCCGGCCGCCCGCGCGGCGATCATGCCGTTGCTGTCCCGGGCCACACTGAGCGCGCTGGAAAGCGGCAAGCCGCTCACCTTGTCACAGCAGGCATTGGTCGCACGCATTTCAAACAACATCAACGAACAGCGGCAGATGCTGGCGCAGGAGCTGAAGCAGCAGCTGTTCGAGTTCGAGATGCTGCAGGCGAAGGTCAGCAAGAACAATCCGTTTGCCTTCAAAACCATGCCGGACATCGCCGTCAGTGCTCAACAGGCTGTCACGGAAAGGATCATCGGTGCGGCGGCGGGCGCCGCGGTTGGCGCGGCCATTGGAGCTGGCGCCGCAGCCGCCCTGCACTTCAGTGGCGCCGTCGTAGGACACACCTACGCCGTCGTAAACGGGGTCGTGAAGTCCGTGGGAGCCGTTACCGCCGGCGCCGGCGCCGCTACGGCGATCATCGGCGTTGCAGTGTCGCTCGTCGTCATCGGCGTGCAGGCCGCGATCATGGTGGCGCAGGAGGAGCAGAACAAGAATGCATACGACGCCATGATGAACCGCGCCACCACCGGTGTGGATAAGAACCTCGGCGGACTGGATTTGAAGAACGATGCACTCGCAAAGGCCGAGTTCATGACGGCGTTCACGAAGGCCATGCTCGAGTCGGGCAGTGGAGCGGTGCAATGAGCCATTGCATTTCACACCGCATGCGCGCGACATCGTGTACGCTGGCTTTGCTGCTGTCTCCCGCATGGGCACTCGCGCAGGGCGCAGCTCCTGATACATTTTCGCCGTCTGGAACCGAGCCGCTTGCCGGAGAAACGGTATTCATTCAGCACCTGCGCGGCGTGATTACAGTGCCGGATGCAGAGCAAGTGAATGAGCCTGCGCCGGAGGGCTTCAGCGGCGTCGATATTTCGCGCACGCCGCTGCTCTCCGACCCCGCGGCCGAGGAACTGATCGGCTATTTTCTCGGCAAGCCGATGTCGTTCGGTTCGGCGGACCGTCTATGCAGTGCCGTGCGCACCTGGTTGCGTACGATGGGCCAGCCTTTCGTTGCCGTGTATGTGCCACCGCAGGAGGTGACGACCGGCGTTATCCGGGTCGTCGTGCAACGCGCCCGTCTAGATGGCGAACTGACTGTGGAGGGTGACCGGTGGTTCTCGGAAAGCTCCTACCGCAAAGCCATTCCGCTTGCTGCTGGAGAGGAGATCGATGCGGCGATCGTAGAGGCGGGCGTGCAACGCCTCAATGGCAATGCCTATCGCCGAGTGACCATTGCCGCCGAGCCGGGCGCCGAGAGCGGCACCACCCAGCTCACGTTGCGCGCGCAGGAAGTTCGTCCATTCGAGATGACGACGGGATGGAGCAACACCGGCACCAAGGTCACCGACGAGAACCGGGTCGCGGCCGGCCTCACGTGGGGTAACGCGATGGGGCGCGGCGATACGCTCGGCTATACCTTCTCAGCCGACCCCCAGCTGGAACGTTCCCTCAGCCATTCCATCCACTACAACACGATCTTCGATGCGGGTCGCTCGCTCACCGTGTTCGGCTCGTGGTCCGAGGTCGAGTCTGCACTCCCTTCCCCGCTGACGCAGGAGGGAACGTCATGGCAGGTGGGCATGCGCTATGGCACGCCCTTCGCAACCACGGCTGGCGGCTGGGAGCGCAACTTGTCGCTCGGTCTCGATTTCAAGTATTCGGATAACACCCTGGAATTCGCGGCCATTCCGATCACCGACAATGTCACGCACATCGTACAGGCGGGCGCCACATTCTCGCTGTCTCGTCGCGGGGCCATGAATGCGACCTGGTTGGCGGCCTCTGTCTATGCCAGCCCGGGCGGAGTGACGGACTACAACACGAGCGAGGCTTTCGAGATCAGCCGACCGGGAGCGAAGTCAAGTTATGCTTACGGCCGGCTCGAAGCGGGCCACACGCGCCAACTCCCGCATCGATTCTCGTTGAATGTTTCCACGAGCCTGCAGACCGCAAGCGGGCCGCTGCTCGGCACCGAGCAGCTCAACGGCGGCGGCTCGGCGGGCGTTCGCGGCTATCGCGAAAGCAGTGCCTTCGGGGATGCGGGTGCGCTCGTGAGAACCGAGTTGCACGTGCCACCCCTCTCCCTGATTCGCCAACAGGACGTCGCGGACTTCTTCGCGTTCATCGACGGCGCGGTGCTCCACACGCGCGGCGCTGTCGATGAAACCGCTGAGCTCGCTTCCGGCGGCGTGGGGCTCAATTATCGCGTGGGTCGCTACGTCTCGCTGAGCGGGACGTTCGGATGGCAGTTCCGTGATGCGCCCTACGCCAGGGGGGCTGACACGCATTACGCCCACGTGAGCACGAATCTCAGATTCTAACGGGAGTTTGTTGAACCCTATCGCGGGGACGGTGCGGTTCCTCGACATGCACTGCGAACGCGCACCGGTCTCCAGCAAGGTGTCTATGCAAACATTCAGCGAAGTCGTGTCATTGGCGGCTCCGGGTCCTGCGTATCGTCGTCGCCATCGGGGATCAGTTGCCCGCGTACTTCGCCTGCCGGATTGGCAACCGTGTGGACGTTCGCATAAATCAATCCATCGAACGCTGCCGCAGCCAGCGAGGCGATATTGCGCACCGGCCGGCCGATCAGTTCCTCACACGCTTCCGCGGTTGCTTCGATATGCTCGTTGGTTCTCGTACCCTCTGCGAGCTGGCCATTCACATCCCGAGCCTCTGCATCCATCGGCGATAGAAACACCACGACGGGCCCGTTCTCGCCCGGACGACCACAGTGCAGATGCGCCTGGGTGACGCCGGAGCCGTTGTTCACGTTGAGTACGAACGCGAGCGAGGACAGATCCTCGGCCACACGAACCAGCACATCTCCAGTAGTGTCGGTCATTACGCCCGGTGAAGGCGTCGTCGGCGCATCAGGTGGCGTGACTTCCTGCGCTCCGCTCAATCGCGCACTCAGGTCGAACGTAACAGCCTCTTCATCCTGAGCCTGACTGACCGACCACGGCAGCAAAGACGAGAGGGCCAAAATTAGACAGCTCGAATGGGTGTTCATGACGGGCTCCTGTATGCGACCGCCCTGGTGCCTGGCAACGAAAGCAAGGTGCCGGGCTTGCGGGCGAGTTCGAAATGCCTGGTTGCATTCGATGTTCCGATGTGCGCCGCTGAATCGCGCTGCGGCGCTGGTCGATATGGGAGCGAATCTCACCACTGTAATACGTCTCATCGGCTACCTGCCGAAGCCGCCCACATCGTTGATGGAACGGCACCCACATGCGAAGGGCAGGTCCAGCAGTGCCAATTAGAAGTCGAGTGCTGCACCTGCTATCACGGGGGCGTCGATACGCCGAAACGGAGTTCAAGCTGCACGGTTACCGGAGGAGTTGGGGCCTGCCGCCCGATCGTACGGAGCGTCGGGTTCGAGAGGGACTCCGGAGGGGTCAGAGAACCTCAAGGACTCCGACGGTGTAATCGGGAATGCCTCGCCCGTCGCCATAGACCCGGCTCGATTCGCCGGCGCGGAGGCCGAGCAAAGATCCGCCGTATCCAAAGTTTCCCGCGCCGATATTTATCTCATGTCCCTTGTAAGCAAGGCCGGTGTGCGAGGCACCGGCGAGGATGAGGATCCAAGTTTCAGTGGCCGCGAGTCCTGCAGGTTCAAAGCGTGCTCTGAGCAGGGCCCCCTCAGCGATCGGTTCCTGAGGACCGAACGGACGTAACTGAACCGGCTGAACGTGACGCATCTGAGCCCGCAGATCCTCGATCGTTTTGTTCATCGAGTCTTCATAGAACCGCCGATTCTCTGTGGTCAGCGCCGGTCCTGCTTGGGCGGCCTGCAACGTGAGCGTGTCGATCCTCTTCTCGAGCTCGCGAACGAGTTCGTCTTTGATAGCCGCTTTATCGGCTGCCGTCAGTTTTTCCGCCAAAGTCAGTCTCCTTTTCGAGGTTTTCAGCTGGACGACAGGTTACTCGAATTCATCGGGCGCCTGGTTCAGTCCCGATGGGTATTCTGCCGATACCGAGCACGACTCCGCATCCCCACTGCCGCCGTGGAGTCCAGCGGGAGTTGCGGCCGCGCGGATTTTCGCGAACGAAGCCGACGCGAGCCTGCTCTATCTTGCAACCAAGGACGTCCGGATGGACGACGGCACGCATCGAGGGCCGGGGCGTCGAACCTGACATCGCCGTGCCGTTCCACCTGCCATATGCCCAAGGCCAGGATGCGCGACGAGAACGCGCGCTTGACGAGGCGGCTCGACTGGTCAAGCAGAGGGGCTGATCACGCACAGCACCTCATGCGATTCGGCGTTCGTCGCACCCAGCCAACGGTTCGTCTCACCGGGCGGCGTAATTCCGTGCGAGGCCGCGTCAGAGAGGGGCGCATTGAAATGCGAACACTGACGACCCCGGCTCATTCGCCCATAGGAAACAAACGCCATCATGCATCTGATCTACGTGCTCGGTCTCTTCGCCTCGCTGTTCGCTCCCTTCATATCGGAAGCTGCGCCGGCGCAGATGCGAGCGCTCCTCATGACCGGCTATGGCGCGTCCGATGTCCTGCGCCTCGACCGAATACCCGTGCCGGCGCCCGCCGCCGGTGAGGTGCGCATTCGCGTTCACGCCGCGAGTATCAATCCCATCGACTGGAAGCTTCGCTCGGGACAATTGCAAAAGTACTATCCGGTGTCGCTGCCATACATCCCGGGTCGCGACGTTGCCGGCATCGTCGAAGCGGTCGGCTCGAACGTCACGCGTTGGAAAGCAGGTGACCATGTGTTCGCGGTGCTCGATGGCGGCGGCCTCGCGGAATTCGTGAACGCACCCGCCGAGAATGTCGCGCTCAAGCCTGCCAAGCTCAGCTTCGAGGAAGCGGCCGGCATACCAACGGCATCGCTTGCGGCGTGGCGCACACTGATCGGCAACGCGGATCTCAAAGCAGGCCAACGTGTCTTGATTCACGGCGGCGCCGGGGGCGTCGGCAGCACGGCAGTTCAACTCGCTCACTGGCGTGGTGCGCATGTGATTGCCACGGCTTCGCGACGCAATCACGAATACCTGAAAACCATCGGTGCCGATGAAGTGATCGACTATCGCAACACTCGGTTCGAGGACGTCGCACAGAACGTCGATCTGGTTCTCGATACCGTCGGTGGCGATACGTTGGAACGCTCGCCTGCGGTGCTCCGCGACGGGGGCACATTGCTCAGCATCGTCGCCGTGCCGCCGGTGCAGGCATGCAGCGAACGCAAGCTTCGCTGCCCCAATCCGAGTACGGCGACCCAAGAACAGCCTGGCGAGGAGTTGACCAAACTGGCGCAGCTATTCGAAACCGGTGCGCTGAAGATCAGCATCCAAGCCGAGTTTCCGCTGGAGCAAGCGGCCAAGGCGATGGAGTTGAGCGAGACCGAGCGGGCCCGCGGCAAGATCATCGTGCGGGTGATCGAATAGTCCAACCCGGCCGCCATTGGCCGGTTCACCTCGACGCCCGCCGCAGTCCCGGTGATTGGCTGTGGGCTGTCGAGAAACAACTCCCAGATGTCGCGCGTTGCATCGCTACTCGAACAGTCGTGAGAGCTGCCATGCGACACGTCATTACTGCACTGGTCGGATCGTTGGTGATGTTGTGGGCGGGAGTGGCCACCGCTGATAGTTACGACGATACCATCGCCCTGTTCAAGAACGCCGGCGAAAGCGCGCAGTTCTTCTCCAACAGCTATGGCTACGCTGTGTTTCCCACCATCGGCAAGGGCGGACTGGTGGTTGGCGGCGCGCACGGCCAGGGGCGTGTTTATCGAGACGGGGTCTATGTAGGCGACACCACCGTCACGCAGATCAGTGTCGGATTCCAGGCGGGTGGCCAGGCTTACAGCCAGATCGTGTTCTTCGAGGACAAGCGTGCCTTCGATGAATTCACCAGGGGCAGCTTCGAATTCAGCGCCGATATCAACGCGGTTGCCATCACTGCCGCGGCTGGCGCCAAGGCTGGCACCACTGGTGCGGCTGCCGGCGCGAGTGGCGGGAAGAAAGACGCCACCACCGCGGGGAAATACTACAAGGGGCTTGCAGTGTTCGTCATCGTGAAGGGCGGCGCGATGTATGAGGCGTCCGTGGGAGGGCAGAAGTTCACTTACAAACCGCGCGGCTCGTGATGTAACGCGCGGGCCGCTCCAAAAACACAGCGCTTTGATTTGCCTGTGAGGCTTCCTCCGTCATCGCTGTTCCATGCTCGGAACCCGACTTGATCGCGAACGAAGATCGGGCGCTCAATCCCCGGAGCAATCCGAAGGGAGGGCAAGCCCATGCCTGAGAGCACAGATGGTGTCGCGCACATCATGCAGGTCGGGTTCGGATTCTGGCCTTCCAAAGTGCTGTTGACCGCGGTCGAGCTCGAAGTCTTCACCACCCTGGGCGCAAGCTCGATGACGGGTGAGGAGCTGGGGCGGGCCTTGGGATTGCATCCCCGCGGCATCTGGGATTTCTTGGATGCGCTCACGGCGCTCGGCTTTCTCGAGCGCGAGGGCTCAGGGGTCGAGGGCCGTTATCGAAACACCAGCAGCACTGCACAGTTCCTGGATAAGAGCAGCCCCGCGTACATCGGCGGCATTCTGGAGATGTGCAATCAGCGCTTGTTCCGGTTCTGGGCGGATCTGGGCGAGGCGCTGAAAAACGGGCAAGCCGCAGAACGAAGTGAAGTACAGCGGCAGGTCGATGTTCGAAACACTATATGCGGACGAGGCGCGGCTGGAGCAATTCGCCCTTGCCATGCGAGGTATATCCGCTCGTAACTTTGAGGCACTGGCGGAAAGGTTTGATTTCTCCAGATACAGAACACTATGCGACGTTGGCGGAGCGACTGCACTGCTGTCCACGACATTGGCGAAGCGCCATCCGCATTTGCAGTGTTTGAGCTTCGATCTGCCGCAGGTCGAGCCAATTGCGAAGCGTTGGATCGCGAAGGAGGGCTTATCGGAGCGCGTGCAGACCCTCTCCGGGGACTTCTTCACACAGCCGCTGCCGCGCGCCGATGTGATCACCATGGCCTGATCCTCCACGATTGGAACCTGGAGAAGAAACAGCATCTGATTCGGCTCGCCTACGCCGCGCTGCCGCCTGGTGGCGCGTTCATCGCGATCGAAAACCTGATCGACGATGCCCGGCGCGAGAACGCCTTCGGCCTGATGATGTCGCTGAACATGTTGATCGAGTTCGGCGACGCCTTCGACTTCACGGGCGCGGACTTCTGGAGCTGGTGTCGGCAGGCGGGCTTCAGCCGGTACGAAGTCATACACCTGGCAGGCCCCTGTAGCGCAGCCATCGCCTATAAGTGAGCTGCGCTCGATCGCCACGTTCGTTGATCGGTAAGCTGGCTCGCCTGGGAGGCCGTGCACGCGGCCCATACCGGAAAATGAAATTCCTCGCCCCGCTGTCGAAACATCGACAACCCATCTTGCAAATATTGCACGACCTGCGACAGACTATCGATGCCGATGCCGATGCCGATGCCGATCACCATTCGTACAAGATAAGCGCGGCAGATATCAAGAAGACATAAGCGGAACGTTCCTGTGCCACTGGGAGGTGGACGCATGGCTCGCGTGATTCGGGTTCTTGGATTCCTGGCGTGCGTGTTTGTGTTGTCGGCCTGCCAATCTCTACCGACCACGGCTTACAACAAAGCGGAAAGCAACGTTAAGTCGATCAGCCTGGCGCCCATGGGCGTCCCCAAGGCGCCTGCGGTGCGGATTCTCGCCTCGGTCGGAGCGAACTTCGGTTTGATCGGCGCGGCCATCGAAGAGGGTCGAGCCGCGGCTGCCAGCAAGGAACTGCAGGAAATCTTCGCCCAGTCCAATTATGACTATCGCAAGGACCTGCAGGATTCGCTGGCCCTGGCGTTCTCTGAAATCTCGCTGCCGCTGCAGAGCGCACCGGGCGAGCGGCCCGCCAAGGAGCAGGCCAAATTCCTGACCACCTGCCCGGCGACGCCAGATGCGGATGCTTGCCTCGACGTGTTTTTCACGTACTTCGGCTACATGTCGGCCGGTGCGACCACCGATTACGTCCCAACGGTGCACATGACCGCGAAGCTGGTGCGCCTCAGCGACCGTGCGACGCTCTTCCAGGATCAGGTGCATTACAACGCGCTGGCTGGCACCAAGGCGATCGTCGTACAGCCGTCTGACGAATACCGCTTCAAGGATCGTGACGCGATGAAGGCCGACCCGCAGCGGGTGACGGCGGGAATCCAGCAGGCGGTGCGGGCGGCTACCAGCGAACTGGCCAAACAGTTCAAATAGTCCTGGGGGCATGACATGGCGGCATCGGAACGGCCCATCATTCGCGCCCTGGCACTGGCAATAGCAATAGCTGCGGGCCTGGCGAGCAATGTCTCGCATGCTGCTGGCAAGAAGGAAGAGCCGCGCGTGTGCGCCACGAGCAGCGCCGAGCTCAAGGCGGTCGTGCTCGAAGAGCACGTCAAGAAAAAGAAGGGCAAGTTCGCACTCGGCAAGAAAAGCGAGTGCCTGGTCACCGCCGACGGCATCAGTCTGCCCGCCGTCCTGGTCGAGCTGCCGCCGTTCGTGGAGTCTTACGTGGTGAACATCCGCAGCCTGCTTGGAAGCACGGTGCTGGCGCCGCGCGTGGATGTGCTCGACGCCACGAAGGCGCACCGTCGCACTCTCGGTCTCGCCGACGTCAAGAGCCGCGGCGACTCGCTGTCCATCGATGTGTTCATCAATCAGGAGAATGCAGACGAGCGTTACCTGGTGCTGTATCCCGATCCCGCGTCACTGGGACGCGGCGAATCGCGCAGCTCGATGGGAGCACAGACGACCTATATCGCCACTGGTTACTGGGTTTCCGGCACCGACACCAAGCAGCTGGTGAACTATGTGGATGCCGGCACCCTGATCGTGACCCTGAAAGGATCGCGCTGGGACAAGAAGAGCTAGCGCAGTTTCAACTCCGGCTGCGCCTGGCGCCTCGCTTGCCGGGCAGCTGGTTGAAATCGGCAAGCGCATCGCTTGCGGTCACCTCCTGTAACAGCGACTGCGCTTCGGTCGTCATGTCGAAGAAGCCGGCTTTCATGCTGGTCGTCGACACATAGCGCAGGTACGTCACTTGCCCTGCGACCGTCTCGACCTTGCGTCGCACGTGCGGCGCACTACCGAAATCGATGCCCACGAGGTTGGTGCCGGGACGAACGCTGACCAATAGCCAAGGGCGCTTGTTCACCAGCTTGCCTTGCACCGCGCCGTTCACGACTACGTTGAGGGAGACGAACGCGGGCTTCTTACCGACGTTATAGATGCAGATGTTCGCGCTCTCGGTCGTGGCGTCGGCCGACGTGCAAGGCGCATCGCTCGCCCACGTCGACGAGGCGAGCAAGAGCATCACGCTGATCACCCCGGCGGCTGTCACTTTGGGCATCTTTGTCCCTGCCTTTTCCGTGCTGTCGTGCGTCGTTGTAGTTGTCCGTGCCTTTACTCTAAACGTACGCTGCGCGAAAGTCGCCACCCTCCAGGCCAGCAGGCCGCTCGTCAAATGAGAAAACTCGTCTCTCGTCACTTGCGGTTGCTGATCGCCACCGGCGTGGCCGTCGTCCTGTTCTTTCTGCTGCCAGCCCAGTGGGCAACGCTCAGCCGTGTGCTGGTGAGCTGGAATGTCGGTGTGCTGCTGTTCCTGATCCTGGCATTCCGGTTGATGACCAGCATGAGCGCCGCGCAGATCAGCAAACGTTACCAGGACGAGGACGAGACGGCGCCGGTGATCCTGATTCATCAGCATCCTGGCAGCCATCCTGGCGATGGTCTCCATCGTGGCCTTTCTCGCCATGCTCGATCAGGTCAGCCAGACGGAACGATCCCTGCGCATCGCCCTGGCCGCACTCACCGTGATCAATGCATGGATGCTGATTCCCACCATGTTCACCATGCACTACGCGGACATGTTCTACAGCACCGCACCGGACGCCCGTCCGCTGCGTTTCCCCGATACGCAAACGCCGGCGTTCTGGGACTTCGCGTACTTTTCATTCACGATCGCGGCGGCCTGTCAGACGGCGGATGTCTCGACCCTGCCCGGCGCCATCCGCAAGGTAGTGATCGCGCACAGCGTGCTGTCGTTCTTCTTCAACGTGTCCATCCTGGGCTTTGCGATCAATGTCACGGCCGGGCTGATCGGCAGTCTCTAACGTCACTTGATCCGATACAGCCGGTCTCGATACAGCCAGGCCGGCATCAGCACGTTCGCCAGCGCATTGCGCGCCACTTCGGGGCCCTGCGGCGGCGCGGGCTGCAGCGACCTGGCGCGTCGATCGTAGCTGAAATATCGAACGTCGCCGTCGGGCACCAGCACGGTGACCCGGTTGTCCTGCAGCCAGGCGAAGTTCTGATCGAATTGCATCATGGCGCGCGGCGCAGGCAGCGGTGGCTGATTGCCGAACTCGGCGAGCGTCCGGGTGAGGTCGCGGCCGGGGAAGGGATGTTCGCTGTCGACGCCCATGAGCGATAACAGCGTCGGCGCAAGATCGATCTGGCTCACGACGGACTCGATGCGCCGGGGCTGCGTATCCGCGCCGAGAATCACGCCCGGGATATGAAACTTGTTGACCGGCACCAGCTCGTCGCCATAGACGCGCGTGTCGTGGTCCGCCACGACCAGGAACAGGGTATCCGCCCAATATTTGCTGGCGCGCGCCTGTTTCAGGAATCCGCCGAGCGCATGATCGGCATATTTCACGGCGTTGTGCACGGTCTGTTTGGGCTGCTCGTACAGCTCGATGCGACCGTCCGGAAATTCGAACGGCGTATGATTGCTCGAGGAGAACACCAGCAGGAAGTAGGGTTGCCGCGACTCGTGCAGCGACAGCAGGCGTTCGTGCGCCTTGTCGAACAGATCTTCATCCGAGGCGCCCCAACTGCCGACGAACTTGGGCGAGACGATATCTTCGCGATCGACGACGTCGTGAAAGCCGTTGCCGAGGAAGAAGCCCCGCATGTTGTCGAAGTGCGATTCGCCGCCATAGACGAACTCGTTGCGATAGCCGGCGCGACGCAGGACCGACGCCAGGGTCTCGAAATCGCGTTGCGACTTATCGAGCTTGACGACGCTGAGTGCCGGCGTGGGCGGGAATCCAGCGATCACCGCTTCGATGCCTCGCACCGAGCGGGTGCCAGTGGCATAGAGTTGCTCGAACCAGATGCCTCGATCGGCCAGGCCGCTCAGATGCGGGGTGATCGGTATTCCGCCGAGCCGCTCCACGAAACCCGCGCCCAGGCTTTCTTCGAGCACGATCACGAGATTGAGCGGTCGTGCGCGACGCACGCTCGCGATCTGTTTGTGCAACGTCGGGAACTGGTCGGAGGTGAAGCTTCTCATGTCTGCGGCCATGCCGTTGCGTACGCGCGAGACGATTTCCTGCGCCGGCATCTGTCCGTAGATCTCGCTTTGGGCTTCGTTCTTCAGTCCCCAGATCGCGGAGAGCACGGAGTAGGCGGAGTTGGCCACCAGGCTGTTGACCATGGCGTCGTCGCAGAATGCGAAGCTCGCGAGATTGGCGGGCCGATGTTGAAAACTGGAGCGGATCATCACGAACAGGACGATCACCACGACGGGCCATACCAGCAGGATGGTCCGAGTGCTCCAGCGATCGCTGCGCTCCCCGTATTTATTGAAGTGACGAATGGTCAACCAGCCCGCCGCGGCCAGGCCCACCGCCACCAGAGCCAATGTGCCGCGATAACCCGTCCACAGCATGGCGGAGACTTCGCGCGGATAAACCAGGTACTCGATGAACAGTCGATTCGGGCGGCTGTCGTATTCGTATAAGAACTGTGGAGTCGCGAATTCCAGCAACAGGATCGCGATCAGGCTGATGCTCAACCAGGCGCTGGCGACGCGAGCCCACCAGTTCAGCCGGTTCACGATCACCATCAAGGGCAGCAACAGGACGATCGGTGCCGAGAACAGGCCGAGCGTGATCAGGTCGCTGCGCAGTCCTTGCAGGAGCATGCTCCACAGGGAATCTGTCACATCGACTCGTTCCCATTGCCAGCCGATCAGCACGGCTCGCGACAGCGCGAGCGAAGCCGAACCGATCAATACGAAGCCGAGCACGCACGAGTAAGGTCCGAGTCGGCCGATGGGCCACCGCATGGACCGCAAAGTGGCAATCGCGAGCGCGACCCGCGGCTGGACGAGGGTTGTCATTGTTCTTGTTCCGCCCTGACGCGTTGGCCACGCGCTTGTTGGAAGTCCGAAGGTGCTGATCAGCGATCTTTAGTCGCTTTGCAGCAAAGATACTCTGTTAGCGGAGCCATCGAGTGCTCCATCTGACAGAATCAGGGAAAAGCTCAGCACTCGGGTCGCGACCGAAGAGGGGCATTGTTCCGGCTCGGACCAGGACAGGTGCAGTCGTCTGAAGTGAATCTTCGCGTTGCCCGAATCCAACGAATGGTGTGATCAGCTGCTGAATGCCGACTCACGGAAGCATCGGCCCTGCCACACACGGGCGCGCATCGATGCTCGCCTGCACGAAATCGACGTCGCTCCGGTTTGCTCACGAGCCGGCGGACGTTGAGCTGGCATTATGGTTTCATGACGCCTTTTGCGAAGGCCATCGATGGCGGACCAATGAGCTACTCGATCTTACCCCTGGCGCCAGTCCACTTCGTCGGGCTGCACCGAGCTTTGGACATCGTTGCTCGGGAGAAACGCTTCCTGGTATTCACCCAGGCGCCGCCGCTCGATGCGGCGATGAGCTTTTATAGTGACATCATCGCCAACGACAGCTCTCATTTCGTCGCCGTGGATGATGCAACTGTCGTTGGTTGGTGCGACGTGCTGCCCACGCATGGCGAAGTACGCGCCCACGTCGGCCAGCTCGGCATTGGTCTGGTCCCCGAGGCACGCCATAAGGGACTCGGCCCGCTGCTGATGCAGGCGGCGATAACGAAGGCGCGAGCCAAGGGCATCACGCGTATCGAGCTCACAGTCCGCACCGATAACAGCAACGCTAAAGTGCTGTACGAACGATTTGGCTTCGTTCTCGAAGGAGTCCAGCGCCGGGCGATGCAAATCGATGGTCGTTATCACGATGCGTATGCGATGGCTCTTCTGCTATGAGGCTCGCCCGAGTGCTTCGTCGGACGCCGCGTACGGCCTGAGACGCAGAAGCGCATACAATCGCGTCGATCATCAGGAGGCGCGGCCATGAGTACTTCAGACCATTTCCTGCGTGCGGCGATCGAGCTCGCATATGCGAACCTCGAGCGCGGGGCCCGGCCCTTCGGTGCGGTCGTCGTGAAGAATGGCGAGATCCTGGCGACCGGCGTGAACGACGTCATCGGTACCAACGATCCCACTGCGCACGCCGAATTGCTGGCGATCCGCGCTGCCAGTCAGAAGCTCGGCTCGCCCAACCTTGCCGGCTGTGCAGTGTTCGCGAGCGGCCATCCCTGCCCGATGTGCATGGCCGCCATGCGCCTGGCCGGCATCACCGAGATCACGTATGCATATTCCAACGAGGACGGTGCGCCTTACGGCCTGTCCACGGCGGCGATCTATGCCGACCTGGCCAAGCCCTTTCCGGAGCAATCCATGAAGATCACCTACCGCCCGGTGCGCCTGGAGTCGCGTATGGATCTTTACGAAGCTTGGAAGAGCCGATCCTGATATTGAGTCGCACGTTGCGACGAGGCTGAGGATGGGCGCGGATCCATGCGTGCGGGAGGCGCGCTGCGGTGATATCTTGCGCCGGGCCCAGGACGATGGGATAGAGGCAATTCTTGCTTTTGCCGGCGGCTTCCGAGAAATTGCCGGCGAATCAAAGAGGTAGGTGGCGTGCCTGCGATGCGAACGCTATGTCATACATTGCTGATTCCGCTGGCTTGCGTGGCGGCGGCAACCGCGTCGGCGGACGACGTTGCTTCTCGCTGGTCGTTCGGGACGCAGGTTGGCCTGGCGCAGGGCAAGGGCGATTCCACCCCACTGACGGGCGAATTGAGCACGCTCAGTTACGATGCGTCGGTCACGTTTGGCGACAAGAGCCGTCCTGGCTGGCGAGTGTTCACCGGCTATCGATTCACCGATTATCTGGCCGTTCACCTCGGTTACACCGATCTCGGCGAGTATTCCGATAACCACACTACGCAAAGAATCCGCGGCACCGATCTCGGCATGCAGTTGAAAGTCCCGCTCAGCGAGCGGGTCGCGATGGAGTTACGCGGCGGCAAGTATTACTGGCGGTCGCGCACTCACACGACGAGCTTGCAGGGCGAGGAGATTGGCTTGTCCCGGCGCGGCTCGGATGTTTTCTTCGGCGCCGGCATGGAGGTCGCGTTCTTCGAAGAGCTCAGCGCCACGTTGGGCTGGACCCGTTATGACGTGGCGGGTGAGCCGGTGCACCTGTGGACCGTCGGCACCTTGTATCGCTTCAGCATGTAACGAGCGCCGCTAGGTGGGGCGACCGGTAATCGGCGGCTGGACGACTTCCTCGGCTTCGAACACCGTCTTGTAAACGATGCCCGCGAGCGCGGCACCGATCAGGGGCATCACCCAGAAAAACCACAGCTGGCCCAGCGCCCAGTCCCCTACGAACACGGCAGGGCCGGTGCTGCGCGCCGGATTCACCGAAGTGTTGGTGACCGGAATGCTGATGAGGTGAATGAGCGTCAATGCCAGGCCGATGGCGATGCCCGCGAATCCGACCGGCGCGCGTTGATGAGTGGCGCCGAGGATGACGATCAGGAACATGAAGGTCATCACTATTTCGCTGACCGCGCTCGCCAGCATGGAATAGCCGCCGGGCGAATGTTCGCCATAGCCGTTGCTGGCGAAGCCGTTCGCGACGCTGAAGTCCGGAGCGCCGGAGGCGATGACATACAGCACTGCCGCCGCGACGATGCCGCCCGCCACTTGCGCCACGATGTATGAAAGGACCTGGCTCGCCGGGAACCTGCCGCCAGCCCAGAGCCCGACTGTGACTGCCGGATTGAAGTGACCGCCCGAGACCGGGCCGAGCGCATAAGCGCCCGTGAGCACGGTCAGACCGAAAGCGAGCGACACGCCGGCGAATCCAATGCCCAATTCCGGGAAAGCCGCCGCGAGGACGGCGCTGCCGCAGCCGCCAAGGACCAGCCAGAAGGTGCCGAGGAACTCCGCCGTGAGCTTGGCAAGCATGCGCGGTGACTCCCGATTGTTATTAGTGTGATCGTAACAAACGCGCACTTTGCGCCCATGCGAGCCGGAAAGCCAGCCGCAATGAGGGCAAGCTACTGCGCTTTCAGCTTCGCGGCGATGTCACGAATTTCATCTGGCGTGTGCTCACCGGCGAGCGGCGTTCCCGGCATGAGATACTTGCCCATCTCCAGTCCGCCTATGAGCACGGGGTCGTAGCCGACGTCACGAATCAGGCGCGAGGCCAGCGCAATGGCTTGCTCATCATCGCCGGCGATGGGCATTCCAACTTTGCCTGGCGAGTCGATTGCACTGCCCATGCGCGCCGCGCCAATCGCATTGAAAGCGCGAACGATGCGGGCGCCTGGGAGCAGCTCGGCGGAGGTGATGCCGGCGCCTCGTTCGCGGGCGCGGGTGGCGATCTCCCCGTCGCGCGCCGGGAAGGGATTGCAGGCGTCGATGACGACTTTTCCTTTGAGCGCCGAGCCGAGGCTCTTGCCTAGTTCCGCCAGCGAACCATACGGAACCGCGATCAGCACCGCCTCGCCGAACGCGGCGGCTTCGGCTGGCGAACCAGCTCGCGCTTTCGCGCCGAGCTTGGATGCGAGCGCCTTGTCGTGATCCAGGTTGCGTGAAGAGAACATCACTTCGTGTCCGCTCTTGATCCAGCTGCGGCCAATGGCGCTGCCGACGTTGCCCGAGCCGATAACACCAATGCGCGTACTGGTCGTTGTCGCCGCTCGGGCAGGCAAGGCTCCCGATCCCACGGCGGCCGCTGCGGCCGCGAGCTTGATCAACAACCGCCGATCTGCGTCGATACCAGAGTTCATGGCAGGCTCCCGGGTGGACGAGCAGCTATCGTAGCGCTGTCGGCGAAGAAGGCTAGAGCGACATGATCCTGCTTCATGGCGGTGATGCGGCGCCGATCCTGCTGTCGTATTCTTCACGGTCCCATGATTTACCAATCGTGGCAGCGTGCAAGTGGCGAAGGTGTATTCGAGAGATGAGTGAACTCTGGCCGTCGTGGGCCCGGCAATGGCTGGACGTGATCGTTCCCGTGTTTCAGGTGTTGTTGATCATTCTGGCAGCGTGGCTGCTGCAGCGGCTGGCGCGTCGAGTCATGCGTCGCCTGGGCGAGCACAATCTGCCGCCGGAGATGCTGACTGTCGGGCGCCGGATCTCGGCCTTCTTGATTTACGGTGCGGCGCTGCTGCTCGTGCTCGAACGAGTCGGCGTATCCGCTTCGGTGCTGTGGGGCGCGTTCACCGGTTTCGCGGCGGTCGCGGCCGTGGCGTTCTTCGCGGTATGGAGCGTGCTCTCCAATATCTTTTGCACGGTGTTGATCTTCACCACGCGTCCGTTCCGACTGTATGACCGCATCGAGGTGCTGGAGAACGGCGAGAAAGCCGGCTTGAAGGGGCGAGTGGTCGATATCAATCTGATCTACACGACCTTGCAGGAAGACGGTCCCGAGGAGGGCCAGCCCGGCCCCACGCTGCACGTTCCAAACAGCCTGTTCTTTCAGCGCGCCGTGCGAAGGTTCCGGGCGAGTGGTTGACGTTGTCGAGGCAAGCAGCCGTACGTATTAACCACGGCCGATCATGCCGTTGATCGAGCATCGTCCACGGCGTTTGCAGCTGGACACACCGCATCGAATCTCACATGATCCGGCCCAACGTCGGCGTTGCTGCGACACGCGGACGGCAAGAGCAGAGTGTCACGATGAAGCGGCAGGAAGATCGCACCGGTGCCGGCCCGATGTTTTCGGGCAGTGGCATGGGTGAGGCGATCAGCGCAAAAGACTGGACCGGCCATGTGCTGGGGACGATGGACAAGTGGCCGCTGAGTTTACGAACCGCACTCGGCATTTGTCTCGGATTCCCCGCGCCTTCGTGCGTTGCCTGGGGCGAGCACCGTTCGCAGCTCTATAACGACGCCTATTCCCGCCTGTCGCTCATTCATGGCGACGCGCTCGGCCTGGATTTCGCTCACAGCTGGGCGCAAGCGTGGCCGGTCATGCATGCGTGCTTCGAGCGTGCGGCTCGCGGCGAATCGGCACGACTGGAGAACCAGCAGGTATCGCTCGATCGCGACGGCATCAGCGAGCCGGCGGTGGTGACCTTTTCGTTCGTTCCATTGCATGACGGCTCGGATGGCATCGGCGGTGTGCTCGTTACCTTGTTCGAGGCCGGCTCGGCGGAGCTGCGCGATGAATTGAGACGAAGCCAGGCGATGATCGAGCAGCACGGACACGTGCTCTCTCATGAGTTTCGCGCTCCGCTGCGAATGCTCGAACAGATGTCGAAGATTCTCGTGACCGATCATTCCGAACAGCTGCCACCGCGGACCACGGGCCTGCTCAACCATATTGGCAGCGGTGCGGCGAAGCTGGCCTCGCGAGTGGAGGCGCTGGCGCGCTTCGATGCGCTCAGCCAGCGTCCGCTGCATCGACAAAGCGTCGATGTCACTGCGCTGGTCACCAAGATCATCGCGGAGCTGCGTGCCGCGACCCCGGATCGTCAGGTCGAGGTTGCGATCGAAGACCTGCCTGCTGCTTCAGCCGACTTCGAGGTGCTGCGTCTGGTGTGGCACAACCTGCTGGCAAACGCCTTCAAGTTCACACGACATGCGGCGCAGCCGCGCATCGAAGTGAGCGGCAAGCGACAGGGGCATCACGTCGTCTACTGGGTCAAGGACAACGGCGTGGGCTTCGATCCCAAGTACTCGCGCCGCCTGTTTGGACTCTTCCAGCGCATGCACACCGAGGACGAATTCGAAGGGCTGGGAACGGGGCTGGCGATGGCCAGGCAGCTGATCGAGCGTCATGGCGGCACGATCTGGGCCGAAGCCGAGAAAGGGCGCGGCGCGGAGTTTCGTTTCACGCTGCCGGCGTGACGGGAAGCCATGAGCGCCCACATCCTCGTCATCGAAGACAATGAAATGAGCCTGGCGCTCGCCGAGTACCTGTTGCGCGACGCTGGCTACACCGTCAGCAGCGCGACCGATGGCGGCACTGGCATGCGCCTGGCGCTGGAGAACACCGCCCACCTGATCCTGTGCGATCTCGACTTGCCCGTGATCGAGGGAGTGCAACTGGTGCAGGCACTGCGAGCCAACCGCGACTGGCGCAAGGTGCCAGTGCTGGCGTTCACCGCTACATCGATGCGCGACGAGCAACGGCAGGAGCTCGCTGCGGATTTCGATGGTTACATTCTCAAGCCCGTCGACCCGGTATCGTTCGCCACCCGCATTGGTCAGCACCTGGCATCCGAGCTGCATTCTCAAGGATAGAGCGTTTCGTGAATTTTTCCGTCCACACGCCGATGCTGCAACGGTTGCGCTGCCTGCTGGCCGCGCTGCTCCTGACGCTCGCGCCCGGCGCCGTCCCGCAGAACAGCGATCTCGAGGTCGAAGTCATCGTCAGCCCGTCGCTGGCGGAAGTCACATTGGATCGCAGCCTGTTGCGCGCGGTGTTCACGATGCGAGTGCGCGAATGGCCCGACGGCACGCCCATTCGCGTGTTCGTGCTGCCGGACGACAATCCGCTCAGCGATCAGTTCTATCGCGAGCAACTCGGCATGTATTCCTATGTGCTGCGGCGGGCCTGGGATCGAATGGTTTTCACCGGCACCGGCTTTGCTCCCACCGTGGTTCGCTCGGAGGCGGAAATGATCGAGCGCGTGCGCTCGACGCCTGGTGCGATTGGATTCGTGCGCAAGCGCGCAGCCTCGTCGCAGAATCGGCCCGCGCCGCCGCGCTGGAAAATCGTAACGATCACGGCAGATGGTCATGGTTGACGGATTCAACGAGACAGGACGACGGTGCGTCCGAGTGCGCCTTGCGGCCGCGCTCGCCGCAATCTGTTGCAGCGGGTCCGCGGGCGCGGTGGATTATCAGATTCATGGCTATGCGGCGCAGGGCTTCGTGCTCAGCAGCCACAATGATTTCTTCGGCGACAGTACCGATGGCAGCTTCGATTATTACGAGGCGGGCATCAACGCAGCGGTGCGGATACAACCGAACCTGTCGTTCGCGATCCAGGCGGCGGTCCGCGATGCGGGCATCAGTGATGATGGTTCGGTACGTCTGGACTACGCGGTCGCCGACTATCGCGTGCTTTCGGAGACCAACGTCCAGGCGGGATTGCGCTTCGGCAAAGTGAAGAACGCTCTCGGTTTCTACAACGAGACTCGTGACGTCGTGTTCACGAGGCCGAGCATCCTGCTGCCTTCCGTTTACAGCGACAATCAGAATCAACGAACCCTGATCTTCACGTCGCCAGGGGCGCAGGCGTACGGCGCCACCGTGCTGGGGCAGCATGAGCTGTCGTTCACCGGCACCTTCAACGCGGAGCGGGACGTTCGAAAGAACGACGAGCGCTTGCTGGTGGAGCTCACCGTGCCGTTCGATCTGCGCGTCGGGGATTCCTGGAACCTCCAGGTGATGGACTCGATCGACGGCGGCCGATGGCAGTTTGCCTATAGCCATTTCGGCGGCCAGTTCCGCATGTCCACGGAGATCGATCTCAGCGGCCGTTTCGATGTGGATCTGAACGTGTTCTCGGCGCGCTTCAACGCCGAGCGGGTCACGCTCACCGCCGAGTATGTGCTGATCGACAACGACAACAGGCTGACGTACTTGGGTGCACCGTTCCTGCGTCAGCGCGTAGCGGCGGACAGCGGCTATCTACAGGTCGAGTACCGGCTCGGTTCCAACTGGGCGGTGATGAGCAGATTGGACAGTTTCTATCGCGATCGTCACGACCGCAGTGGCCATGCCTTCGCCGCGGCGAATCCTGGCATCGATCGACGGACGCAGTTCAGTCACGATTTCACCGTGGGTATCCATTGGCGTCCCGATCAGCACTGGGGCTTCTGGGCCGAGCACCATTGGATCAATGGCACGGCGATACTGCAGGCCCTGGAGAATCCGCCGCCGCTGCGCCACCAGCGCTGGTCGATGCTCATGCTGATGGCGGGCTACAAGTTCTGAGCGGCACAACCCCCATGGTCACCGCCCCGGCGCCGCTACCTCCCGAGTCATCCAGTCGGATGCGGCCACGCCTGAGCCTGATGTGGAAGGCGCTGCTGCTGCTGATCATCCTGCTCGGCACGACTTATCCCTTCCTGGGCTATCTCGGATACCACAGCCTGTTGGAGCAGAACGAGCGCAATCGCCAGCAGGAAATGGATCGTTTCGGCAGATCGCTGGATGCTCTGCTCGAACGCGCCAGCGATGAGCTGACTCGGCTTGCCACCAACATGGCGGCGGTGACCAGCACGCGGGAGTTGCAGTCGAGTGACCTGGCGGATCTGTCGCCGGCCGCTGGATTGTTGTCGGCGTTGACGCGCATCGAGTACTACACCGCGGATGGTCAGCTGATCGCGCGCTGGGCCAGCGGGGGCTCGGGCGCCGAGTTGCCGTTCAATGTTGGCGATGTGCTGAGCAACTTGCGGGAGATGCATCGGCCGGTGGCGCGGCTTACGTGTGTTCGTGAATGTGTGCTGCACGCTTTCGTGCCAGCGTTCGATCGCGACGGCCGCGAGATCTCGATGATAGTGAGTCAGCTCGCGGCGGATCAGCTGCAGGCGTTCCAGCGCGTTGCGGGCGCGGATGTCGCGCTGATGGAGTCCGGTGACACTGTCACCGATCAATCCTTGCCGCAGCTGTGGGGAAGGCATCTGCGCGTGCTCACCAACGCGCCCACGCTGGTGCCGGTGTTGACCGAGTTGAACCAAGAGGTGCCGACGCCTCTGCCCAACACCCGGGTGGCCAAAATTTCCGGTGAGCGCAGCTATCTGCTGCAGATCCATACATTGCCGGCCCGCTTGCTCGGCGATACAGGGGGACCAGAGGCGCTGTTCATCGTCGATGACACGGCGGCACAAGCGCGCATTCGCGCCGATACCAAGAAGAGCACCCTGGCGATCGCCGGTGGCCTGGCCTTTTCATCGCTGGCTTTGTTGATCGTGGCCTGGCCGGTGCTGCGCCGGCTGGTTCGAGTCACGCGAGCACTGCCGGTGGTCGCCGAACAGAAGTTCGCGGAGGCGCGCGGCTTGCTGGGCGAGGACCGGATCGATTCGCGCTTCTCCGATGAAGTTGACGTCCTGCGCCACACCGCGGCCTTGCTGGCCACCCGGCTCGAACGGCTCAATCAGGCGGAATCGGCGAGCGCCGCGAAATCGAGCTTCCTGGCGACCATGAGTCACGAGATTCGCACGCCGCTCAACGCCATCATCGGCGCGACCAGTCTGCTCAAGGACACGCGGCTCGACGAGCGTCAGCGCGAGTATGTCGAAATGGCGCGTCTGAGCGGCGGCGTGCTGCTGGATTTGATCAACGATATCCTGGACTTCTCCAAGATCGAGGCCGGGCGGCTGGATCTGGAGCAGCAGGCATTCAATCTGCGCGTGTGCGTGGAAGAATCATTGGATCTGCTTGCCAACCGAGCCCAGGAAAAAGGGCTGGAGCTGGCGTACAACTACGATCCACAGTTGCCCGATTACTTCATCGGCGACACTGCGCGCATCCGCCAGATCCTGGTCAATCTGCTGTCGAACGCGGTGAAGTTCACGGCGGCCGGCGAAGTCGTTGCCGAGATCACCGGCGTGCGCGAGCAGAACGATCGTTACAAGATACGCCTTGCGATTCGCGATACCGGCATTGGCATTCCGCCAGAGCGACGCCACCGCTTGTTCGAAGTGTTCAGCCAGATGGATGCTTCCACGACGCGGGTGTACGGCGGCACGGGCCTGGGCCTGGCGATCTGCAAGCGCCTGGCGGAGGCCATGAATGGCGATATCCAGGTCGACAGCACCGTCGGGGTCGGATCGACATTCACCGTGAGCCTGCCGCTCGAAGCGGCAGGTGCCGAGCTGTTGCCGACGCGGCCAGCAGCGATCGATCCGGCGCAGCTTAGTGGCCGGCACGTGCTGATCGTGGCCGAGAACGAAACCACTCGCGGGGTGTTACGGCAGTACTGCGACTCATGGGGCATGGTCGTCGTCGATACTCCATCGCCTGCAAACGCGCTGGATGCGATTCGCAGTGGCCAACACTTCGACGTAGCGCTCATCGATTACACCTCCTCGTCGATGGACGGCGCCCAACTCGCCAGCGAGATTGCAGCGCTGGATGCGGCGCATCCGATAAAAATTCTGATGGTGTCGAGTCATGGTCCGGCGCATGAAGCCGCACGCACCGCGGGCGCGAATGTCAAAGGAGTGTTGACCAAGCCGCTGCATCAATCCCATGTCTTCGAAGCGCTCGCGGCCGTGCTGACGGGCTCTGTCGATTCATTGGAATATCAGCTGAACCTGCAGCGCGCGGCCGGCCAGTCACAACTGCAGGCACCGCTGCGGATCCTGCTGGCCGAGGACAACGTCGTGAACCAGCGCATGGCGCAGCTGCTGCTGGAAAGGTTGTCACAGACCGCGGATATCGTCTCGAATGGCATCGAAGCGGTCGAGGCTGCGATGCGTTTGCCATACGACCTCATTCTCATGGACGTTCTGATGCCGGAGCTGGACGGCCTCGATGCTACCCGCCAGATCCGCGAGCGCTTGCCGAAGGACCGTCAGCCGCGCATCGTTGCGATGACGGCGAATGCGCTCACCGGCGATCGAGAGCTGTGTCTGGCTGCAGGCATGGATGACTACATCAGCAAGCCGGTGCAACTGGACCAACTGGCGAAAGTCCTGTTGTGGCAGCAGGTGCATGTGGAAGCTTCGGCGAGCGCCGATGCGGGCACGGCAGCTGACGGGTCGCAGACGGAGTTTCGGCAGGAGACCATCGATCGGCTGATCTCGGCCGCTGGTGAGAAAGGTGCGCGCCTGGTGTTGGGGGCGATGATCGACAGCGCGCCTCGACTGCTGGATGGGCTGCATCGGGCGCTGGCCGAAGGCGATGCGAAGGCGGTCAGACGTCACGCTCACACCCTCAAGACCAATGCTGCGACCGTGGGTGCTGACGCTCTGGCGCGAATGTTTCAGGAGCTGGAAGACCTGGGCGCCGCCGGAAACCTGGCTCATGCCGCTGATAGGGCCCCATCCGCGGAACAAAGCTACCGTAGCCTCGTCGCCTCGATCGACGTCTTGTGCAAGACAATCGGCAGCTAAGGAATCGGCCGACTGCTCGTATCCCTGAGTTTCGCCGTCAACTGCTGCGGCCCAAGCACCGTCACGCCAAACCTTCGAGCACGCTTCGCCAGATCCAGTACTGCGCGATCCTTGCTGACAACCGCGTCTGCGCGGTGATGATAGGCGAGGGCGAGGAAGTGATCGTCGTCGCAGTCCTTGCAGCGAGGGAAGCCCGCCGGCATTCCGAGATTCTCCA
>Ga0065721_10003883_pt1 | contig 62988 bp, 46 predicted proteins | sample Mesricmetagenome_FD_59108 | JGI IMG/M metagenome (GOLD analysis project Ga0065721, IMG submission 59108) | Mesophilic microbial community from rice straw/compost enrichment Sample: eDNA_1 v2 (version 2) | ecosystem: Engineered > Solid waste > Grass > Composting > Bioreactor | place: USA: Davis... | reverse complement strand
CCCGCCGCCGCGCACGCCTCCCCCATTCGCTCCCGCAGGCGCGCGTTCGCCGCCACGCCCCCAGCGAGGAAAACGCGCGACACCCCCGCGGCCTCCGCGGCCTTGATCGTCTTGAGCACCAGGACGTCCACCACCGCCTCCTGGAACGACGCGGCGAGGTCCGGCACCGCGGGCGGCGGGTCGGCGCGCAGGGCGTTCTTCACGGCGGTCTTGAGGCCGGAGAACGAGAACTCGGCGGTGCCGGGCAGGAGGGCGCGGGGGAGCGGGACGGCCTTCGGGTCGCCCTGCGCCGCCGCGCGCTGGATGGCGGGGCCGCCCGGGTACTCCAGGCCCATCAGGCGGGCGCTTTTGTCGAACGCCTCCCCGGCGGCGTCGTCCCGGGTGCGGCCGAGCAGGGCGTAGTCGCCGTGGCCGCGCAGGTGGAACAGGTCCGTGTGCCCGCCGGACACCACCAGCGCGACCGCGGGAAAGTCGGCGTCCGGATGCGTCAGGAAGTTGGCGTACAGGTGCGCCTCAATGTGGTGGACGCCCACGAGCGGCACACCGAGCGCCATCGCCAGCGCCTTGGCCGCCGACACCCCCACGAGCAGCGCACCGAGCAGGCCCGGCCGGTTCGTCACCGCCACCGCGCCGATGTCCCTCAGAGACATGCCCGCTTCCGCCAGCGCCGCGCGGATGACGACGTTGATCTGCTCGACGTGGCGGCGGCTGGCCACCTCAGGAACCACGCCGCCGTAGCGGGCGTGTTCGAGCATCTGCGAGGCCACGACGTTCGACAAAACGCGTCGCCCGTCTTCTACCAGCGCCACCGAGGTCTCGTCGCAGGACGTTTCGATTCCGAGTACGATCACGCCGTCATTGTAGCACCCCGGCGGGCGCGCACGGCTGATATCCGGCCCGCACGCAGGTTTAACCCATCTCGGGGAGGGTTAAGGATTAGGTGGAGATCACGAAAACGTCGGGGGAACGGCCCCTGAGAGCGTACAGCGTACAAGGAGTTTACACAAACATGAACACAACGAAGAACAAGTTCGCGGCAACCGCCATCGCCGCTCTCGTCGGAACTTCTATGCTTGCCGGTCCGATGGCAGGTACGGCCCTTGCGCAGTCCGAGCGCCAGAAGGACAAGAACACGACCCGTAGCCTCGGCATCGGCCTCGGCGCCGCGGCGGTCCTCCAGGCCCTGCGCGGTCAGGGCACCAGCGCGGTGCTCCTGGGAGCGGGCGCTGCCTACGCGGGCAAGAAGTATGAGGACGCCCGCAAGGCCCAGGCCAAGGAGAACCGGAACCGGCAGTCTTACATCCCGAACGCGCCGATTACGGTGAGCCTGAACGACGACCCGGTTCGCTTCCCGGATCAGAAGCCCGCCCTGGTCGCCGACCGGGTGTATGTCCCGCTGCGCGGGGTGCTGGAAGAGATGGGCGCAAACGTGAAGTGGGACGCCCAGAACCAGGTAGTCACGGCGGTGAAGGGTGACAAGACCGTCCGCCTTCCCGCGGGCGGCCAGGCCACGGTGAACGGCGACCCGGTGGAGATGGAGGCTCCGGCCTACCTGTCGAACGGGCGCGTTATGGTCCCGCTCCGCTTCTTCGCAGAGACGTTCGGCGCGGATGTTGCCTGGGACTCCGGCGACCGCGAGGTTCGCATCAAGAGCGCCTGACGCCGGAGCGCAAAACGGTGAGGCAAAAAGGGCCGGTCCCGCGCGAGACCGGCCCTTTTCTCATTTTCACGTCGGGTTTTGCCGCACCCACCGGACGGCGGCGCGCATGGACGGAAACGAAAGCTCGTCGTCGGTGACGTCCTCCGGGCGACGCCACACCACCTCTTCAACTTCCTCCTGCTCCGGGACGGCCTCGCCCTCGGAGAGCAGTTCGCTGCGAAACACCAGGTCTACCGTGGGGTAGGTCACCCCGCGGTAGATGTACTGGTTCGTGCAGGAGAACAAGAAAGTCAAATTGCCGACGGTAAGCCCCGACTCCTCCCGCGTTTCGCGCCGTGCGGCGTCCTCCGCGGTCTCGTCCGGGTCCACAAACCCGCCGGGAAGGCCCAGTTTTCCCTTCGCCGGCTCGCGCGCCCGCCGCAGGAACAGAAGGCGCCCCGCGTCGTCGGTGACAATCACGACCACGGCCGCGGCGGGATTAAAGTAGACCGTGAAGTGGCAGGCGGGGCAGCGAATGCGCTTGCCCTCCGCTACGGGGCCGGGGGCGGCGCAGCGCGGGCAGAAGGCGAAGTGACCAGTCGGGTACATACGCGGGCGCCGGCGGTATCAGAGTACGCAGGTCCAGTCCGTGATAACATCGCGGACCCCGGAGCGCTGCCGCAGCGATTTCAGGAGGGCGGTGACCTCAGCTTCGAAGTTCGCTTCGTGGCCGCGCATCGGCCGCACACGCCCGTGGAGATGGATCACGCCATGGACCACAGAGACCTGAACCTCGCCGCAATCCACGCTGTGACGGCCCATCTCGCGCCGCACGAGGCGGGACTGCTCCAGATTTTCTGCCTTTGCCTTGTTCACGAGAAACCTTTCCCGGCGGCCTTCGCCGAAAAGAAGAAGGCGCGCACGGGGATGTCGCCCGTGCGCGCCGTTGTTTTATACGTACCGTACTGTACCACAGTTCTTCAGACCTTCTCGCGCAGACATCCCAGGAAGTCGCGTTGTGCCTGCCAGGTGGGCTACAATAGCCCTGTATGGACGTACTCGTTGCCGATGACGACCCGGTATTGCGGACGCTGCTGCGCCGGCTCGTCACCAAACAGGGCCACGAAGCCTTGATCGCCGCGAACGGCGAGGAGGCCTGGGCTATGTACTGCGCGCGCGGCGGCGTGAATGTCCTCCTGACCGACTGGAACATGCCCCTGCTCGACGGTCCAGGACTGTGCCGGCGCATCCGGGAGTCTCCGGCCCCGCCCAAGTCCTGTCCATACACGTACGTCGTCTTTCTGACCGGCCACACCGACAACCATCACCGCATGAGCGCGATGCGCAGCGGGGCGGACGACTTCCTTGCCAAGCCGATCTCCGCGGCCCTGCTGCAGGCCTGTCTGGTGGCCGGCGAGCGGGTTACCACCCTGCACGCGCACCTCCAGGAGCAGCGCCGGGAGGCTGAGGCCGCGCGCGATGACGCCCGCCGCACGCGTGACCTTCTGCAGAGCGTCATTGAGGCCACGTCCGATGCGGTCTATGCAAAGGACCGCGACGGCCGTTACTTCCTGGTAAACACCGCCGCCTCCCTCTTCTTCGGCCTGCCATCGTCCGAGATCCTGGGGCGGAGCGACGCAGAGCTGTTCCCTCCGGAAGAGGCGGAGCGCTACCGGCGGATCGACCAGCAGGTGCTCTCCCGGGGCGGAGCCGGCACCGGCCGTGGCCTGATGTTCGAGGAGTCCCATCCGGCCGGCCCTGGCGGCAGCGGGCCGCCTCGCACCTTCCTGACCACCCGGGACGCCCTCCGGGGTTCCGGGGGCGCCATCGAAGGGATCGTCGGGGTCGCGCACGACATCACCAAGCGCAAGGCGCTGGAGGCGGAACAGGCCCGCGCTGCCGCCAAGGACCGCCGCATTGCCGAAACGCTCCAGGCCAACCTCCTGCCACCCCTGACCGAGGGGATGATTCCGGGGCTCGATGTCCACGCGCTCAGCGTCCCCCAGAACGCGGAAGAGGCCGAGGTAGGGGGCGACTTCTACGATGCGTTCCCGCTCCCGCACGGCCGCGCCGCGCTGCTGGTCGGCGATGTGATGGGCAAGGGGCTGGCCGCCGCGCTCTCCATCGCCGAGGTCCGCTTCGCGCTCCGCGGCTTCCTGCGCGAGGATCAGGAGGCGGACCCGGCGCAGGCCCTCGCGCGCTTGAATCGCTTCCTGATGGAGTCGCAGCGTCTGGAGCGGCGGCCCCGTAACATCCTGGTCAGCCTGTCGCTGGCCGTGGTGGACCCTGGCACCGGGGAGGCACTGATCTCGTGTGCCGGGGCGGAGGCGGCGCTTGCCGTGCGGCCGGTAAGTGCGGAGGCATGGTCCGCGGTCCCGCTAGCCGCGGGCGGTCTGGTGCTGGGGGCATTTCCGGAGGCCGAGTACGAGCGGGAGCGGGTACTCCTGGAGCCGGGCGAACTGCTGGTCTTCCCCACCGACGGCGTCACCGAGGCGCGCCGCCCGGGCGGCGGCGCGCAGTTCGGCGCGGAGGGGCTGGTGGAGGCCATCCGCCAGGACGCCGCGCTCTCCACTTCGGGCATGCGTGGTCTGGAGAGCCTGGCGGAAGCCGTGATGCGCCGGGTCCGCGCCCACGTCGGAGGCGCGCCGTTCGCGGATGACCTGTGCCTGCTACTCGCGCGCCGGCGCCCCGCCGCCGAAGCGCCCACCCGCTAACGCCCCTACTTGCCCTCGCTCTCCCAGACCGACCCGGTGTAGGAGATGATCTCGACGCCCTGGCCACCGGGGGCTTCCAGGTAGAACGAGCGCGTACCGTCCCGGTGGGGCTTGATCTGCTTGCCGTGCTCCGCGGCGAGCCGTTCCAACTCCGCGTCGTCCACACGCCACGCGAGGTGGCCCGGGTGCTGGTCCTTCACCACGAAGGCGAGTTTGGCGCCGCCCGCTTCAATAAACGCCCAGGTGGCGTCCTGGTGGAGCACGCGCACGTCCGGGAGCACTCTCTGATACCAGGCCACCGCCTCCGCGATGTCCGGCACCACCTGCGCGGCGTGATCGAATGTTATGCTCATGGTCTGAAATCCTCCTCTCTCCTTATGAGGATACGTCGAATTCGGGCGGGCCGCTGTCCACGGAGCCTTCCAGGGCGTAGTCAATGGCGCGGTCCCAGTCCATGACCGCGCCCTCCTGCGCCCGGGCAGCATACGCCTCCCCCATAGCGTCCCGGAGCGCATCCCGAACCGGGTGGTTGCGAGAGTCCACTCCCTGCAGCCCCATCACATCACGGAAGTGTGTTGCCGCTCCGAACAGCCGGGCGCTGCGCTCCTGATCTCCCTCCGCCGCGGCGAGCGCCGCGCAGTTTTCGAGCAGGATGACCAGATCGGTGCGGCTCTCCATGGCCCGGAAAAGTCGGAGGCTGTACGCCAGGCAGGCGCGGCTGCGGTCGTACTGCCCCTGGTGCAGCAGGAGCGACCCGAGAGTGCTGTAGGCAGTCGCCTCGGCGTTCTGCTGTTTCAGATCATGCGCGATAGCGATGCACTCCCGGACGTGGTCCAGGGCGGTCTCCGCCTCGCCTGCCTCCATCTCCAACTGTGCCAGGTGGTTCAGCGCGACGGCGATCCCGCGTCGGTCACCCAGGCTCCGGCGGGTCGCCAGCGACTCTCGCACGGTGGCGAATGCCGCCTCCACATTCCCCGTGTTGGAGTGGACGATGGACAGGTTGTACTGGATAGTGGCGACATGCGCGCGGTTGTCCACGCTCCGGAAGAAGGGCAGACACGACTCCAGCAGTTCGCAGGCACGCTCGTGGTTGCCTGCCATCTCCTCTAATATCCCCAGGTTCGTCAGGCCCAGGTGGCGCCCGTAGTCGTCGCCCAGGTCGTCGCTCGCGGCGATCAGGGCCTCGATGTGCCCGCGCGCGACGGGGTAATCCCCCTGGATCATGGCCAGATTCCCGGCGGACGTGTGCGCGCGCTTGCGGACAGCAGGCGAGGCGTCGGCCCCGAACCGCGCCAGTGCCTCCTCCACCCACGCCCGCCCCTGGGTAAAGAAGCCGCGTGCCCTCTGGAACCTCCAACAGGCGGCGGGGATTATCAGCGCCCGATCGGCGTCCCGCCGCACCGTCGCCCACTCCCATGCTGCGCGCAGATTCCCCTGCTCCTGCGCGAAGAAGTCCGCCCAGCGGATCTGATCGGCGCCGGTCATGCCGTTCTCGCCGCCGTCGGCGCGTGCGGCAAAGTAGGCCAGATGCCGGTCGCGCAGCGCGTCCCCGTCCTCCTCCCCCGCCGCAAGCCGCTCCCCCGCATACTCCCGCACCGTTTCGAGCATGCGGTACCGCCCCGCGCCCCCCTCCGCAGCGCGCGCGTCGTCAAAGAGTACCAGGGACTTATCGACCAGCGCCGTGAGCAGGTCCACCACCTCTTCCGGCTGAAGCGGCGCGGAGCCGCAGACCTGCTCCGCGGCCTCCAGGGTCCACCCGCCCGCGAACACCGAGAGCCGGGCCAGCAGCGCCCGCTCCTTCTCGTCCAGAAGGTCGTAGCTCCAGTCGATCAGCGCCCGGAGCGTCTGCTGCCGCGGCAGAGCGGCGCGGTCGCCCCCCGTCAGCAGTCGGAAGCGGTCATCCAGCCGGGTATGTATCTGCTCCACAGTGAGGACGCGAACCCGCGCCGCCGCCAACTCAATCGCCAGCGCGATCCCGTCCAGCCTCCGGCACACGGCTACCAGCGCCCGCCCCTGGCGCCCCGCAGGGGTGAACTGTGGCGAGGCGGCAGTCGCCCGCTCCAGGAACAGCCGGGTGCCGTCGTGGGCCTTCAGCGCCGCGACCAGGGCACCGTCGTCGGACGGCAGGGCCGTTTCGTCGGGGATTGAGAGCGCCGGAACGCGCCACACGCGCTCCCCCATCAGGCCCAGCGGCTGCCGGCTCGTGGCCAGCAGCCGGACGCCGGGACAGCGGCGCAGCAGAGCGTCGGCGACCTCCGCGCAGGCGGCGAGCAGGTGCTCGCAGTTGTCCAGCACCAGCAGAAGACGGCGTGGTTCCAGGGCGCGCAGCAGCGCCTCGCGCGGCGGGAGGTTGCCGTCCCCGTCTGTCAGTTCCAGCGCCGAGGCGATCGCTGCCGTCACCAGCGCCGGGTCCGTGAGGGGCGCCAGGTCCGTGAACGCTACCCCGTCCGGAAAGTCCGGCGCGGCGCGACGCGCGGTCTCCAGAGCGAGGCGGGTCTTACCCACGCCTCCCGCCCCGACCAGGGTGACCAGGCGCTCCGCCTCCAGGTGCTGCGCGACCTCGCGCAGTTCGGCGTCCCGCCCGATAAACGCCGACACGGCCTGCGGCAGCCGGACCGGCGCGGCCGTCTGCTCTTCGCGCGGCGCGGCCCTTTCACTGACTGCCGGCGACGGCTGCCGGGCGGCCTCGCGCAGAGACTCGTACAGCGCGCGGGTCTCGGCGGCCGGTTCGGCGTTGACCCTACGGCGCAGCAGCGCCCGCAGGGAGTGGTAGGACTCCAGCGCCCCCGAAGGGTTGCCCGCCTCCGCCAGCGACCGCATCAGCCCCCGATGAGCCGACTCGCGCAGCGGCTCCGCCGCAACCGCCCGGCGAAACATCGTCTCCGCCGCAGCGACATCGCCGGCCGCAAGGCGCGCTTCGGCGGCCCGCTCCAGAGCGTCAACGAACGCCCGCTCGCGAGATAGCCGCTCGGTGAAGATCCAGTCCGCATCGTCCCCGGACAGAAGCGGTCCGTCGTACAGACCTATCGCCTCTTCCAGAGCGGCGGCGTCCCCACGCGCGATGGCAGCGTCGAACGCGGCCACATCGACGCGCGCCTCGGAACCGACCCCGTCCAGGCGCAGAGTCCGGGAGGACGGCGACGCCACCAGGCGAGCCGCCTCTCCGAGGGCGGCCTTCAAGTTGGTGAGGGCGCGGCGCAGGTTGGCCAGCGCCAGGCTCTCGTCGCTGTCCGGCCACAGCGTCCCTGCCAGGTACGTACGGTCCCGCTCGCGGCCCGGCGCGAGCGCGAGCAGCGCCAGGAGGTGGAGCCCCTTGCGTGAGCGCAGCGGCGCCAGCGGTTTGCCCTGCACGGTGGCCGAAGGCGTCCCGAGCAGGCGTAAATCCAGGAGGGGCACCGGTTCGGAGGAGGGAGAGGTGGCGGCGGCAGCGGCGGTGGCTTCGTTGGGCGGCTGTGTCACGAACACTATTTTATCCGACCACGTTTTTTTTCGGGTTCCGACCACGCTCTCGACCACAGCCAGTTGCTACTATGAGAGTGCTACGGCGGAAGGAGAGTGCGATGGAAACAGGGATCACGGGGTTGAGCGCAGTTTGCGGGGCGAACAGCCCGCGCCAGTGGAGCGGCGCTGACCACAAGTAAAGCAGCCGGCCGGTTTGACCGGCCGACGCAGTAACGGGAAAACCCGGGACGGGCGCCCGCCAAAGACGGCGGAGCGCCCTTCGCGCGTTTCAGCGCCCCGGTTGTTGACACCCCCTGAGGGCTGTGCCACAATCAGCCATGGAATCCGGCCTGACCCTGATCGGCAGCCTTGCCTTCGCCTGCGCCCTGCTGGCCACCCTCTCCTGCGGCGAGTCCCACCACTCCCCCTCCCGTGCCGGCGGCAGCAGCGCGGCCGCTGCCGGGACCGCCACCCTCCTCCGCGACGCCTACGGTGCGCCGCACGTCTTCGCCGACACGCCCGCCGCCGCCGCGTATGCCTTCGGCTATGCTCAGGCCGAGGACCGGCTGGAGGCGATCCTGCGCCACTATAAGGAGGCGCGGGGCGAACGCGCGGAGTTGGACGGCCCGGCGGCGCTAGAGCAGGACATCGGGGTGCGCGCGTTTCGCATCCCGGAGACCGCCCGTGAAAAGCTGCCCACCCTGCCCGCCGAGATTCGTGATGAGCTTGCGGCGTTCGCAGCGGGCGTCAACCGCTTTCAGAAGGACCACCCGGAAAAGCGCCCCCCGTGGGCGTTCGACGTGACCGCGGAGGATGTGGCAGCGTTCGCCCTGTTCGTGAACCTGTCGTTCGCCCGCGACCCCTACGAGCAGACACCGGAGTCCACCGGGCCGGCGCCGGGCTCGAACGCCTTCGCCATCGCCCGCGCCCGCACGGCCAGCAGCAAGGGCAGCCTCGTCTCGCTCGACCCGCACCTGCCACTCTCCGGATTCCTGCGCTGGTACGAAGGGCACGTCTCCAGCGGCGGCAGCGGCGGTGTGGATGTCGCCGGCGTCACCTTCGCGGGGCTGCCCTATGTCCTCATGGGGCACAACGGTGCCGTCGCCTGGGCGAACACCGTCAACGACCCGGATCTCTCGGACCTCTATGAGGTGCGGCTTAGCATGACCGACGGCCGCCCCACGCACTACGAGTACGAGAACGAGAAGCGCCCTCTGACGCTCCGCACCTTCGAGGTGAAGGTGCGCCAGTCGGACGGAAGCCTGAAGACCGTACCGCAGGCGATTCCCTACACGCACCATGGCCCTATCCTCCTCCAGGCGGGTGGTAAGGCGTTCGCCGTGCGGAAGGCGGGGGTGGGTGACCTGGGGATACTGGAGCAGGCGCGCGCCCTGGGCCGGGCGCGGAGCGTCGAAGACCTGCGCCGGGCGCTGGCCGGGCGCCATATCGTGATGTTCAACTACGTGTTCGGCGACGCCGACGGGCGCATCGGCTACGTGTGGAACGGCCAGATTCCCCGCCGTCCCGAAGGGTACGACTGGCGCAAGCCGGTGCCGGGCTGGCTCAAAGCGGCGGAGTGGGGCGATCCGGTGCCGTTTGCGGAGCTGCCGCAGGCGACCGACCCGCCCGGCGGCGTGCTCCACTCGTGCAACGACGGCCCGACCCGCACCGGCGCGGGAAGCGCCCTGAAGCCGCACGCCGACCCGGCGAAGTACCCGGACTGGCTCGCTCCGGACACCCGGACCCTGCGCGGGAGCCGACTCGCTACCCTGCTCGCGGCGAAGCCGAAGTGGAGCCCGGACGACGCGAAGGCGGCGGCGACGGATGCGCACGATCTCTTCGCCGCCCGGGAACGCCCCGCCCTGATCGCCGCGGCGAAGGCGGCGACGGGCCTTTCCGACGAGGACACCAAGCTGCGCGACGAGTGCGTCCAGGTCCTGTCGGCGTGGGACGGGGTCCTGACAGCCGACGCAAAGGGCGCGGCGCTGTTCCAGGCGTGGAACGCCGCGTTCGCCGAAGCGAAGGTGGGCGGCCTGTCCTGGCGCGACACGGCCCGCCCCCCCCTGGCCTCAGCGCACCCGGAGGAGGCGGTCCGGACGCTCCTCACGGTAGCCCGGCGCTTCGCGGCCGGCGGCGTCCCGCTGGATGTCCCCTGGGGCGCGGTACATCGGCTGCAGCGCGGAAAGCACGACCTTCCTGCCGACGGCGGCTTCGAGTCGCTGGTACCGAACGCTGGCCGCCCGGACGCGACCGGGAAGGCCGTGGTGACCTTCGGCTCGTCGTTCCGCATGCTCGTGGAACTCGGCAATGGGCCGGTGCGCGCCTGGTCCTGCCTGCCGTTCGGCAACTCCGACGACCCCGCCAGCCCGCACTATGCCGACCAGATGCCCCTCGCCGCCCGGCGAGGTTACCGGTCCTTCCCCTTCGCTCGCGCCGAGGTGGAGAAGGAGGCGACGGCGCGCCGCGTGCTTGCGTACGACCAGGGACCGTGAGCGAGCGGCTGTGCCCCCCTGATCAGTTTGCCAGGCGCATCCTTGTCTGCCATTCTTCAGGCTCACGGGAGGCGAATAAGGGCGCCGTGTCTCGACACCAGGCACTTTCACTGTGTAGATAACGTACACTGGTCGTATACTGGTAGCGGAAGGTACGGATATCACGCATGCGAATTCGACTCCCCTTCGGGTCGCAGAAATCAGAACCGGCAGACCGGTCAGCCCAGGCGCCCACGCCCCCCGCAAAAACCCAGCGCGGCCTGATCGAAGCCTACGGCCTGGAGGGATGGTGGAAGGCCACCTTTTCCCCGGAACAGCGCGCCCACATTGAAGCGGTCTATCGCCCGCTCGAATCCCACGGCGGGCGCCTCACCAGCGGACAGGTCGAGAACCCCCGACCCGCGCCGGAGTTTCTGATGGAACTCTCGACGTGGTTTGGCAGCGAAGCCGACCGGCCGATCCGGCGCGCCCTGCGGGCCAAAGCGGCAGAGATCGCCTCGCGGCGCCAGGACACCGAGCCCGGCCACTACCACGGCCGCCACTATCTCACCTATGTGGTGGATGTCGAGGATATGCTCCAGGAGGGGGACATCCACAGCGCCGAAGCGCTCCTGGTGGCTCTGCTGGGGGTGATGGAGGCGGAAGTGGCGGCTGGCCGCGGCACCATTGAGCCGTGGTACTACGACCGGCTGGCCGGTCTGTACGAACGTCGCGGCGAGCCGCTTCTGGTCCAGACCGTGCGCTCGCGGCAGGCCCGCTTCCAGACGCCGCCCCCGCCTCCTCCGACCAACGTCCGGCCGGCGCCCCCCGCCCCCCCGCCGGCCCCCCTCCCGATTCCGCCGGTCAGCCCCGCCGTGCCACCCGCCGCGATACCTGGCGGAGGCGGAGGCAGGACATCGGTCGTGGTGATTGAGGCGCGCCCACCGGACGCAATGCGCCCGCCCGTGCTCACCCCCGCCGCATCGCGCAAGGGGGGCGCCGTCGCCCCGAAGAAGGTGGAGGTCGCCGCACCGTTTGCGCCCCCTCCGCCGCCGCCCCTGGCGGAGCGTCCGGTGGCGCGGCGGCGCACGTCGCCGGCCGCCCAGACTTCGGCGCGCAAATCCGCGGACAGCGCGAAAGCGGCCATCCCCCCGCCTGATATCCCCACGGTGCGGCCGAAGGTGCCCACTCCGGGGCTGAGTGGACAGAAGCCCGCCGCCAGACCGCCGGAACCGGAGCCGGACCCGCTGGCGCAGCGGCGAACGATGCCCAGCCGCTTCGTGCAAATTCCCCTGGATGAGCTTCAGGCCAACCCGGATCAGCCGCGCCGCACCTTCGAGGAGGCACCGCTTCAGGAACTGGCGGCCTCCATCAAGGAGCGCGGCGTGCTGGAGCCCATTGTGGTGCGCCCCCTCCCGACCGAGGACGGACGGCCGCGCTACGAAATCGTCATGGGCGAGCGCCGGGTGCGCGCAGCCCGCATGGCGGGCCTGCCCTACATCCCCGCGCTCGTCCGGGAACTGTCGGACCGGGACGCCGCAGCGGACGCCCTGCTGGAGAACTTCCAGCGCGAAGACCTGACCCCGCTGGACCGGGCGCGGGCGATCCAGTCGCTTCTGGAGATGATGGAGCCGCACGAGGTCGCGCGGACTCTCGGAGTAAGCGAAGCGACGCTGCGACGCCACACCGAGCTTCTGAAGCTCCCGGCGTCCGTCCAGACCGCCTTCGAGAGCGTCACCACGGAGAGCGGGACGCCCGGCGAGTTCGCCTTCACCGAGGGGCACGCCCTCGCCCTGCTCCCGCTCAACGATGACCCGTCCACGCAGGTGCAGCTTATGGCGAAGGCGCGCAAGGAGAAGTTGCCCATCGCGGACATGGCCGGCATCGTCGATGCCATCCGCCAGTTCCCGGAGAAGAAGGAGGCGTTCCTGCGCGTCCCCTTCCGCATCACCGAGCAGATCGTCAAGCACCTCAGCGCCCAGGGCGAGCTGAAGAAGAAGTACCGCCCCCAGTCGGCGGAGCGGCACTTCGCCGCGCTCCGCAAGGCGTCGAACGAGATCACAGACCTGGCGGACGAGCGCGTGGCGGAGCACCTGTCTCCCCAGCGCCTCGCGGACCTGCTCTCGGCCACGCACGAGGCGGCATCGCACCTCGCCGCGCTGAACGACGCGCTGCGCAAGGCCCTGCGCCACGCCGACCGGGAGTTCCGCGAGGTCTACATCCACTGCCCGGTCTGCGGCAGCGTCGAACTGACGGCATCCGACCGCTGCTCGCTCTGCGCGTCGCTCCTGCGCCGCTGCTACGACTGCGAGAAGTACGACCGCCCCTACGAGCGGTGCGGCGTGGACGAATACCCCGTGTACGTAGGCGAGGCCACCGAGCCAAAGCCGCATTCGCGCTCCTATCGCTGCGCCGCCTACACGCCCAAGCGCGAGGTCCGGGCCTACCTGCCCGTGGCCGGGCAGCCGCGCGGCCCCTCCGCAAGCGCGGGCGCCCCGGACTGACTTCCGGGGCGCCGCTCGTCCTGCCTGCCTACGTGAGCAGGGCGGCGATCTCCGCGTGCCCATACCGCTCCGCCGTTTCGCGCGGGGTTTCGTCGCGGTGGGAGCGGGCGGTGCGGTCCGCGCCAAACTCCAGCAGCAGGCGTACCAGGTCCGTATGCCCCGCCGCCGCCGCCCAGTGCAGCGGGGTCTGGCGCCGGTTGTTGGCGAACGACGGGTTCGCGCCCCGCTCCAGGAGCAACTTCGCTACGTCGTACTGGTCGGCGTGGACCGCGTCGTGCAGGGGCGTCCGGCCGAAGTCACTCGCCGCGTTCACGTCCGCTCCCCGCTCCAGGAGGAGTTCCGCCACCCGCCGGCTGCCGCGCCCGGCCGCGGTGTGGAGCACGCTGGAGTAGCCGTAGCTCAGCTCCGTTACCGCCGTCCCCGCGTCGAGGAGCGCGGTCACCACCTCCGGCCGGTCGAACCAGGCGGCGACGTGCAGTGGCGTCCGATACCACCGGTCCCGCGCGGTCAGGTCCGCCCCGGCGGCCAGCAGCGCTTCCACGACGGCGACGTGCCCCTCCCGGGCCGCGACGTGGAGCGGCGCCCCGCCGTAGTAGTTGGGCGCGTCGAGGTCCGCGCCGCGCGCGGCCAGCACCGCCACCGCTCCCGCGTTCCCGGCCTCCGCCGCGGCGTGCAAGGGGGTGTTCTGCCCCGTCCCCTCCCCGGACACCGGCGCCCCGCGCTCCGCCAGCAGGTCCACCAGCGCCGGGTCGCCCGAAGCCGCGCACGCCGCGAACAGCGCGCTCTCGCCCCGGTGGCTTCGCAGGGACGCATCCGCCCCAGCGCCCAGCAAGACTGCGGCAGCTTCACGGTGGCCACCTCGGGCCGCCCGGTGCAGCGGGGCCTCCCCGTCGTCCGCCTGGGCGTTCGGGTCTGCGCCCGCCGCCAGCAGGAGCGAAACAGCCTCCGCCTGCCCCCGCTCGGCCGCCCGGTGCAGCGGCGTGTTCCGGCGCGCGTCCCGGCGCCGCGCCGCGTCCGGCTCCTGCGCCAGCAGATGCCGAAGCGCCTTCGCATCCCCCAGAGCCGCGGCCTGGTGGATGGTCAGGACCGCGGACGGTCCCGGCGCGAATCCGGTCAAAGGCACCCCGTTTGTGATCGCCCAGTCCAGCAGGTCGGTATCCGCCGCGCCCTCAGGCACCGGACGGCCCAGAGCCAGCGCCGTCTTCGGCTCCGGGGCCGCCCCGGCGGCAAGCAACAGGTCCACCGCCACGGGGTCCACATCCTCCGGCCGCCAGCGCACCGAGACCGCCGTGCGCCCCGCCGCGTCCCGCGCCCGGATGTCCGCCCCCTTTTCCAGAAGGTGCTGCACGGCGCCGCGGCTCCCATGCCACGCCGCGAGCATCAGCGGCGTCGCCCCGTCGGCATCCCGCGCGTCGCGCAGTTCCGGCGCCTCGGCCAGAAGCGCCTCCAGCCGCGCCGTGTCGTTCAGCAGCGCCGCTGCGAACACGTCCCCCTCCGCCCCGGCCCCGGTCAGAAGACAGACCGCCGCAGCGTTCGGTGGCAGCAGGCGCGTCCGCCCGGGCGCCGCAGCGTAGTGGAGCGGCGTGCGCCCGGCCCGATCGCGGGCGTTCACGTCCACGTCCATCGCGAGCAGCGCCTTGAGGACCTGGCGGTACCCCGCCCGTGCCGCCCAGTGCAGCGGCGTCGCCCCGTCGTCCGGGTCGCGCGCATCGCGGTGGACACCCCGGTCGGCCGCGAACAGGGCTTTGATGTCCTCCACCCGATCCAGCGCGGCGGCGCTGTGGGCGTCCACCGTCGCCCCCCGGGCGAGAAGCAGACCGCAAAGCCCCCAGTGGTCGCACGGGTCCTCGGCGACCGGCGCCGCGGCCCGCGCCGCCACGAAGAGCGGCGTCCGCCCCGCCCGGTCGCGGGCGTTCACGTCCGCCCCGGCGCTCAGAAGCCGCCCGGCGATCTCCACCGACGCGCACCCATCGGCCAGGGCGTGCAGCGGCGTCCCGCCGTCGGACTCCCGGCGCGCGTCCGGCGCGGCGCCCGCTTCCAGCAGCGCGTCCACCACCCCGCCGTAGCCGAGCGCGGCGGCGACATGGAGCGGTCCGCCCCCGCTGCCCCGGGGGTCACGGGCTTTGGTCAGGTCGGGTGCAGCGGCGAGCAGCGCGCGGGCGGCGTCGGCGTCGTTGTCATCTACCGCCCGCCAGAACTGTACGGTCCGAGCGAACCGCTCGTCGCGCGACGGGCGCGGCGGCGCGGCGGCCGTTTCTTCGGGGTCCATGTGCGTGGCAATCCTTTCGCGGAGGCGGCGGCGTGCGGTGAAGAGGCGCTTCTTTACCGTGGTCACCGGCACCCCCAGAAACGCAGCGATCTCGTTCTGGTCGTAGTCCGCCAGGTAGTAGAGCACGGCCGCGGCGCGTTCGTGTTCGGGGAGCGCCGCAAGCGCGGCGTGCAGACGGCCGTCCCGGTCGGCGTCCGCGGCGCGGCGGAACGGGTCCGCCCCGGCCGTACCGGAGGGCGCCGCTGCGGCGGCAAACGCGGCGGGCGAGGTGTCCCAGGAGACGGTCGGCACCCGCTTGTTGCGGGTCAGCCGGTTGCACTGGGTACGGACGATGGACTTGAACCATCCGGGGAAGGCATCCGGCTCGCGCAGGTTGTCCATCAGCCGCCACGCCGACAGGAACGCCTCCTGCGCGGCATCCTCCGCCAGGTGCGCGTCCCCCAGGATGGCAAACGCGCTCGCGCAGGCCATGTCCTGAAAGCGGCGCACGATCTCGGCGAAGGCGTCCTGCCGGTCCGCCGCCGGGGCGCGCGGGTCGGTGATGCGGCGCACGAGGTCGCCCACCGGCGGCCCGCCCACCGGGGCGCCGTCCGAAACGAGAGGTTCTGGTTTCATCGCGGTCATCATCGCCCCTAAGAGCCACCATCGCAGCGGCAGGTTACCCCCGTTCCGGGCGGAAGTTGATCGACGTGAAGCCTATGCAAAAAAATCAAGATCCGACTGTATTGATGCAATACTGCAGGCGAAATTTTGAATTGTAGAGTTTTCCGTGAAGTGCGCAGCCTATGGAGTATCTTAAATGGCCACAGTGGTATATGGATTCCTAGAGGTGGCGCCTGAGTGCTTTCCCATTGCATTTTCCCCCACCCTCAGAGGGAGCCCTTAACCATCCTGCAATTGAACGAAGCACGATAAATTCGAAGAATGCCGCTGTTGCGGCAGAAGGGCTATTTAACTTTATGGCATTGTGCACAGCACCAGTCAGGGGGCATCGCTCAGCCGCCGCAGCAGCGGCCTGCCCCGCATGTAGTAGCCGCTATAACAGCTACAGATCGTACTCGCCTACCCCATACCCGCCCCGGTCGTACTCGCCCACGTCCAACCCTCCGTCGGGGAACACCGGGGGCAGCCAAAGCAGCGGGGGCGGTTCCGCGCTGGTCGCAAGGCCGCGCTGGTCGCAAGCCAGTTCAGCTCTAGTGTACACACCGGCTCAAGTGCGGGCGCTCGCGCCGATCCGCGAGAGCGTCGAGGAGCGAGCGCCCCTTGACCTTCGGGATGTCTTCCTCTGCCATGCGTGGGACGACCGGCATGGGGCCGCCAAGGAGTTGCACGATCTACTTGAGGCGCGTGGTGTCAAGGTCTGGTTTAGCGAGAAGGACGTTCTCCTTGGCGTACCTTTGCTTCGTGCTATTGATAAGGGACTGGCGAACTCGCGGATCGGAATCGTACTTGTGACCCCTGCGTTTCTGCGCCGCGTTCAAGCAGAGGGCATTGCCGACAAAGAGCTTTCAGCACTCCTTGCGCGTAACCTTCTCGTTCCCATCGTGCATGGCACAACGTACGAAACGCTCCGTGACACCAGCCCCTTGCTCGGCTCGCGAAGCGGCCTGGACACCGCGGAAGAGCCGATGGCAGACATCGCGGCCAAGATTGCCGAATTGGTTGCCCTCGGTACCTCCTGAGAAGTGGGCCCGCCTCACTATGAGTGAGAGCGGGCCTGCCTGCTCTGGCCACAAAATACCTTTCTAAGCCACACCGTAGAGTTAGTGGACCGTTACGTCTGGCGGCGCGCTCTGGCTCGCATCCGTCAGTTGACAGTCGCTAGGGTTTCTCTGGACGCGCCCCGCCCGAGTTCTATGCGTCGTCGGCCTCGGGGGGCATCCAGGGCAGGTCCGTGATCGGGTACTCCTTGCCCAGCACCGCCAGCATCAGGGTCACCTGTCCCCGGTGGTGCGTCTGGTGGTTGAAGAAGTGCGCCGCCAACTGCCAGAGCGGCAGCGTGCGCGTCCTGCCGTCCACGCTGCTGGTGTAGGTCAAACCCTCCCCCAGACGCTCCTCGGAGACGCCTTCTGCCCACTCCAGTATCGCCGCGTCGGTCGCCTCCCGCTCCCGCCGAAGTTCCTCGAAGTCGGCATACAATTCCGTTGCCAGGTCCGCCACGTAGGGAACGCCCGTGAAGCGGCCCAGCCAGGTGCGGTCGCCCCAGAGCAGGTGGTTGAGCAGGCCGTGGACCGAACCGTAGTAGCCGGCGACGGGGGTGCGCCGCTCCGCCTCCGTCAGGGCAGCGCAGGTCGCGTAGAGTTGCCGGTTCTGCCACCGGTTGTAGCGCGCCAGAAGGTAAACGTTGTCCCGCAGGGAAGGGCGCGGCGCCTCGTTCGGCTGCGGCGGGTTATGCTGCTGCATCGCCATCGTGCTGCCATTATATTCCAGATGTTCCTGTCCTCCGCTCGGGAGGTCTTTCGGACGGAGAGCGCTCATGGCCCCTCCGCCCCCCGGGATGCGGGAAAGCAGCCAGTCCCGATCCTGACCGAACACCGGCGGCGCGACCACCTGCCACGCGTGTCGCTCCAGGTTCTCCTGCCGCCGCGTCTCGCCTGTGCGCCGGTCCGTATATTCGACGTCCTTGAGCACCCGGACACGCTCCACGACCCGGCCGCGCTTGAAGCCCGCCGGCAGGTCGTTCCAGTTGACGCCGCGCTCCCGCCAAAGCATCTCCTGCATCTCGTCCGACGACTTCTCCTCCAGAGCGGCGTGCGGGACGTGAAGCCAGGGAGCGGTAAACCTCCGGCCGGACCCGCTCCCGCCGCTTGCGCGGCCCGGTGGAAAGGCGTAGAATGACCTCAGCCCTGGTCGGGGCGCAGAGCGCAGCGTTCGACCGTGTGTGCACGGCGGGGTCTACTACCAATCCCCTCCCCCTCCCGCCCGCACGAACAACGGAGTCGCGCTCCCACAAGGGGCAACGTGTCCATGGCAAGCCAGGAAAATCGCGACGCCGGACCGGTAGGGCATGCCCTGCGCGTCGAACGCCTCGTTGGCGCGTCCACTCCCGCCGAGCGGGAAGACCTTCTCCACATCCTCTCCGAAATCGCCCGCGCGACACCCGAGTTCCACCGGGCAGAGCCGCGCGGTGAGGTGGTCCTGCGGCAGGACCCCGATGGGATTGTGCTCGTCTTCCTCAACAACGCTGTCGCCGCAGTCCAGTGCGCTGCGGATATCTCTCGCATCGCGCGTGCGCGCGGCCTGACCGACCTGCGCATGGGCCTGCACACCGGCCCCGTGACCCATCAGGAGGAATCGACCGTCGCCGAGGCGCGTGCTATCGCGGCGTGGGGCGACGCCGGGCACATCCTCCTTTCGCCCGACACGACCGCGCGGGTGCGGACCTTCGATGTGTGGGCAAACTGCCTTCACGACCTCGGGCCTACGCCCCTGAGCGAAGACCTGACGATCCACCTGTGGAATCTGCACATGGGCCAGGTCGGCAACGGCGCGGTGCCGAGCCGTCTGCAAGCCATCCGCCCGACGCCCCCCACGACCGAGGCGGCCTCGCCCTCTCTCGCACGCGGCGCGTCCGTGCCGGTCCCCCTGCCCGCGGATGTCTTCCTGTCGCACTCGTCGGTCGATAAGGCCGTCGCGGACGCCCTGGTGAATGAGTTGGAGACCAATGGCATTCGCTGCTGGATCGCGCCGCGCGACATCCCCCCGGGCGTGGACTGGAGCGCCGCCATCATCGGCGCGCTGAACCGCTGCCGCGTGCTGGTGCTGGTGTTCTCGGAGCGTGCGAATGTGTCCCCCCAGGTCATCCGCGAGGTGGAGCGCGCCGTCAGCAAGCGCGCCACGGTGCTGACGTTCCGCATCGAGAACGTGCCCCTGAGCGAGCAGATGGAGTACTTCATCTCCGCATCGCACTGGATGGACGCCACGCAGGGCTGGCAGGCGCAGGTGCCCGCCATCGTGCCGGCCGTTCAGGCCCTGCTCAACGCCCCGGCGACATCGCGCATCCACCTGGGCGCCGTCCCGGGCAACGGCGGTGCCGCCGATGCCGCCGCGCCCACCCCACCGCCCTCCACCGCCAACGCCCTCCACCTGCCCCTGGTCCCGACCGCCCTGTTCGGGCGCGACGACGAGGTCGAAGACGTTCTGGGGCTTCTCGAGGCGCAAACGCGGCTGCTGACGCTCACCGGGTTCGGAGGCGTCGGCAAGACCCGCGTCGCCCTGGAGGTGGCGCGCCAGGCGGCGCCGCAGTACCCGGGCGGCGTGTGGTGGATGGACCTGAGCGAAGTCCGCACCGAGGACGCCATGTTCCAGCACATCGGCCTGGGTCTGGACCTGCGCCTGACGCCGCCGCCGCCCGCGCGCGAGCAGATTCTGGGCTACCTGCGCGACCGGCAAAAAACCCTCCTGGTGCTCGATAACGTGGAGCAGATCGCCGGGGTGGAGAACGCCCTGCGCGACCTGCTCGCCGCCGCCCCGTCCCTGACGCTGATGATCACGTCGCGGCGCACCATGGGGCTGCGCTCCGAAACGGTTCGGGAGATTCGCCCCCTGCACCCGCACGAGGCGCTGGACCTGTTTGTGGAGCGCGCGCGCGCCGTGCGCGATGACTTCGAGCTGACTGACGACAACCGGGAAGACGTAGAGACGCTGGTCACCAGTCTGGAGGGTGTTCCGCTGGCCGTGGAGCTGGCCGCGGCGCGCGTGGTGGGCATGACCCCGCGCCAGATGGTCACGCGGCTCTCCGAACGCTTCCGTCTGCTCCAGACACGCGCCCCCGACCTGCCGGAGCGGCAGCGGGCGCTACGCGCCGCCATCGACTGGTCCTATGCCCTGCTCACCGAAGAGGACCGCTCGCTGTTCGCGCAGATCTCCGTGTTTGCAAGCGGCAAGGAGGGGTTCCGCCTGGAGGACGTCGAGGCGGTGTGTGACGTCTTCGACCCCTTCGAGGGCATCCTGACCCTGCGCAACCACTCGCTCCTCGTCGCCGACACCGACGAGGAGACCCAGGAGAACCGCTACCGGCTCCTGGAGTCCCTGCGCGCCTACGCCTGCGACAAGCTGGCCACGGACTTCCCCCAGCTCGACCGGCAGGCCCGGGAGCGGCACGCCCGCTACTACCTGCAGTTTGCGGAAAGCCGTCTGGCGCTCCTGCGGACCGCCCGCGAGGCCGAGGCGCTCGACCAGATGGAGGGGGCTCTGGACAACCTCCGCACCGCTATGGAGTGGGCAGCGAGCGTCGGCGCGGAGGTGTCAGACCTGCACGCCCGCCTGGCGCTCTCGCTGGGCATCCTGTTCCAGCGGTGGGGCTTCCAGGCACAGGCGGTCGAGCCGATCGAGGCGGGCCTCGCTGCCGCCCGCCCGGCCGCCAGCGCCACCCCCCAGATTCTGCTCCGCCTCCTGTGCGAGCGCGCTGGCCTGCATCTGGACCTGAAGGAGCCGGACCAGGCGCGTCAGCGCGCCGCGGAGGCGCTGGCCCTGGCGAAAGACCTGGGCGACACCGTAGGCGAGGCCGGCGCCGAGAACCTGCTTGGCCAGGCGGACATGAACACCGGCGACTACGCCGGGGCGCGGGAGCACTACCTGCGCGCTCTCCAACTGCACAGCGACCGCCGCGACCAAGCGCTCGCGGCGATTGTGCACAACAACCTGGGCTTGGTGGAGCTTCAGGACCCCGCCGGCGATCGGCAAAAGGCGCGGGAGCACCTGGAAGAGGCGCTTCGGATACGCCAGGCCGGCCACGACGAGCGCGGGCTGGCGACCGTGGTCAACAACCTGGGCCATCTGGCGTTCGAGGAACAGGACTGGGCCCGCGCAGAGCAGGCATTCCTGGAGGCCGCCCGCTACGAGAGCGATGTCCACCACACCTTCGGGGTCGCGCGCGCGCTGAACAACCTGGCGGAATCGGTGGAGGCGCGCGGTCAGGTCTCCCCCGCCGTGCCGCTGTACGCAGCCGCGGAGATGCTCTTCCGCGACGTCAAGCACGCGAACGCCGAATACAGTGGCGGGCGCCTGGTCGTGGCCGCCGAAGCGGCCGGTGTGCCGGAGGCGGAGCTTTCCCGTATCCGGCACTCCCTCCGCGGCAAGCGCCTCGGAGAGCTGGCGCAGTGGGCGCACGACCTGGTGCGCGGCAACGCCGGCACCGCCTGACCTCCCCGGCTCTCCCCTGGCCCGCCCGTGGCGCACATCCAGCCGGCGCGGCGTTCCTCCTTCCCCGTCAGATAACCGATACCCCGGTGTTATAATGTCTTGCTATCCCCGTTATCCTGACGGGTCTGTTTGGCCGGTCCGCTCCTGAGGCGTGGACCGGCCTTCCGCCCTTTGCCAACACTCGTTCGGGAAGTCGAAACCATGCGTCACCGTTTTCGCGCTGCCACCCCCTACACCGCTGTGGTTCTGGCAGGTTTCTCGTGGGTCGCCGCGGCCGTCCCTCCCACTCTGGCTGCAGGGGTAATCTCCCACCTTCAGGCGCCGGAGCCGCCTGCCGCCGACCCGCAGGTCAAAGCCCTGATCGACCAGGGCGACCAGTACTTTCGCGCCGGACGCATGGAGGAGGCCGTTCGCGCGTACCAGCGTGCGGTGGAGCAGGCGCACGCGCTGAAAGACCTCGTGGGCGAGGGCGCGGCGCTGAACAATCTGGGGGCCGCCCTCTCACAGCAGGGGCAGCGTGAGCGGGCTCTGGAAGCCTACGAAAAGTCGCTCACCGTCAAGAAGGCGTCGAACGACCTGACCGGAGCCGCGCAGACGCTCAACAACCTCGGGAACATCTTCGCCGAGTCCGGCGAGGCCGAACGGGCGGTCAACTACTACCAGCAGTCCCTTAAGATCAAGGAGCAGACCGGCGACCGGCCGGGCCAGGCCACCACCCTGCTCAACATCGGCACGGTCTACAAGCAGACCGGCGACCAGAAGAAGGCCCTGGACACCTACGCCCGGGCGCGCGACCTCTTCCGGGCGGAGAAGGACATCGCCGGCGAGGGCAGCGTGCTGAACAACATCGGCAATCTGTACGCCGAGACCGGCGCCCCCGCGACCGCGATCCAGTACTACGAGGAGTCGCTGGCGCTGAAGCGCAAGGCGGGTGACACGGCCGGTCAGGCGAAGACGCTGGCCAACCTCGGCGCGGTCTACGCCGCCGGTCAGCCCGCCGAAGCCGTCAAGCGGTACAACGAAGCCCTCACGCTGCTCGAAAAGGCCGGCGACAAGCACGCCGCGGCGGCGATTCACCACAACCTCGGCGGGTTCTACGCCGCGACGGGCCAGCTGGACCAGGCGGGGGCGGAGTTGAAGCGCGCCGCGGACGCCTACCGCGAGGCGAAAGACGTCGCCGGGGAGGGCATCGCGCTCCAGGGGTTGGGCGCTCTGGCCCTGCGACGGGGCGACCTGCCGGGCGCGCAGCGCGCCTTCAGCCAGGCGATCGACATCCTCCGCCCGGTCGGTGACCGGCGCGGACTCGCGGCGGCGCTCCAGGGGCTCGCGGCGGTGGAGGCCGAGACGGCACAGCTACGGCCTGCTCTGGAACACTACACGGAGGCGGCGAAGTACGCCCGCGAGGTTCAGGACTCCCCCACGCTCGCGGGCATCCTCGCCGGGATGGGGGCGGCCTACACAACCGCCGGCGACTCCGCGAAGGCGCTGGAGGCCTATCAGGAGTCCTACCGCCTCCGCGCGGAACACGGCGACCGCAGCGGGGCGGCCCGCGTCCTGACCTCGGTGGGCCTGGTCTATGAGGGTGCCGGGCAGTTCGCCGATGCACGGAAGGCGTACGAGTCGGCGATCAGCCTGAGCGAGAAGGTGCGACAGGACCTGTCGCGCCTGTCGGTGGAGACCCGCGCTGCGTTCCTGGCCGCGAACCTCGACGCCTACCAGGGGCTCGTGCGCACCCACCTGAAGCAGAACAACTCGGAGGCGGCGTTCGCCGCCGCGCAGCAGACCAAGGCGCGTCTGCTCAACGACCTCATGGCCGGCGGGGGCGTCGAACTGCGAGGCAGGCTCTCCGAAAGCGACCTGAAGAAGGAGCGCACCCTGCGCGCCCGCGCCGACGCCCTGAACACAGCAATGATTGCGGAGGGCGTCCGCAACGAGGTGGGCAGCAAGAAGCGCTTCGAGGCATACCGGAAGGAGCTGCAGGAGGTCGAGCGCGACCTGGCGGCCTTCCTCGACGGCGCCTACGCGAAGCACCCGGACCTGGCCGCGAAGCGGGCCGCACGGACGGCGACGCTCGCCGATGTCGCGGCAGCGCTGCCGGAGGACACCGCCCTGCTGGAGTACGTGGTTCTGCCCCAGCCCCAACGGGGCAGCGGGGGCACCGGGCCGCGCGAGGTCACCTCGGACACCGTCCTGTTCGTAGTCACCCGTGCCGGTGGCCGGGCGCGCTGCACGGCCTATTCCCTGAAGATAAACGCGGCCCGGCTCGCCGCTCAGGCGGAGGCGTTCCGAAAGGTCTGCGCGGACCCGAAGGCGACATGGAAGGACGAAGCGCGGGCGCTGCATGACCTCCTTCTCGCGCCCGCCACCGCCGACCTCACGGGCAAGAAGCGTCTGATCGTCTGCCCGGACGGCCCGCTGTGGGACATCCCGTTTGGCGCCATGATCACGGAGTCCGGCGAAACGCTCCTGCAGCAGTACGAGATCGACATGGGCTTCTCCGCGACCGGCGTCCGTGCTGCGATGGCCGCCCGCCAGACTCCGAAAGCCCCCGGCGCGATGTTCGTCCTCGCAAACCCGGACTTCGGCGGGGCCGAGCGCTTCCGCGACTCTGGCCGCCCCATCAGTGCGCCCGACCGGCCTATCGGCTCCCCAGATCGCCCGATAGGGTCACCGGACCGCCCCATCGGTGCTCCTGACCGCATCCTGACCGCCGCAGACCGCATCATCGGAGCGGCGGACCGGACGCTTGTATCACCGGACCGTGTGATTGCCTCCCCCGACCGCCTTCTTGGTACCCCAGACCGTGTGATTGGGGCGCCCGACCGGGCCATCGTCGCGCCGGACCGCTTGATTGGCGCCCCGGACCGCGACACGCCCATCAAGAGCGGTGGCAAGCTCGTGCCGCTTCCCGGCACGCAGAAGGAGGCGGAGGCCGTACGCGGAACGTTTCCCGGTGCGAAGATCGTCACCGGGAAGGACGCCCAGGAGGCGGCCGTCAAGAGCGAGGCGGGCAAGCACCGGATGCTGCACCTGGCGACGCACGGCTTCTTTAACGACGGCTCGCCGCTCTCGTCCTGCATCGTGCTGTCCCAGCCCCGCGATAAGGACAATGATGGCTACCTGACGGCCCGCGAGGTGTTCGACCTGGACCTCTCCGCCGTGGAGATGACGGTCCTGTCGGCCTGCAACACAGGGCGCGGCCAGAAGCAGCGGGGCGAGGGGGTGGTCGGCCTGACCTGGGCGCTGTTCGCCGCGGGCTGTCCCACGCAGGTCCTGTCCCAGTGGGCCGTAAACGACGCGTCCACGGCGCTACTGATGGAGCGGTTCTACAAACGTCTGGCCGCGGGCGAGGCGAAGGGCGACGCCCTGCGGAACGCCGCGCTCTCCCTCTCCGCGGAGCCAGACACGGCCCACCCCTACTACTGGGCGCCGTTCGTTCTGTACGGGGACTGGCGGTAGTCCCAAAACAGCGAGGTCCGCTGCGCACGCGGGGCGCAGCGGACCTCGGCTTGTGGAGAGGCGCGGCGCGTCTACTTCTCCAGGCCGGAGGGGATGCCGTTCGGGAACTTCTGCTGGATCGCCTCCTTGATCCGCCCGATGCGGTTGTCCGGGTTTGGGTGGGTGGAGAAGAACTCGGGGGCGCGGCCTCCGCCGCCCGCCTCCTTCAGGATCTCCTGCACCTCGATCATGGCCCGCGGGTCGTACCCGGCATCGGCCATGAACTCTACCCCATAGCGATCCGACTCGATCTCGTCGTCCCGGCCGAACTTCATATTCACGAGCTGCCCGACCAGCATCACTATCTGCGCGTTTCGGGCGCTACGCGGGTCGTTCGGGTCGTATGTCGCCAGAACGGCCGCTCCGGTAAGCCCCTGCGTCAACTGCTGCTTCGCGATGTGCTCCGCGCCGTGGCGGCCGATGACGTGCCCGATCTCATGGCCGAGGACTCCCGCAAGCTGCCCCTCCGTCTTCAAGCGGCTGAGCAGCGCCTCGGTGATGAAGATCTGCCCGCCAGGGAGCGCGAACGCATTGATGGTCTTCCGGTCGTTGAGGACATGGAACTCAAAGCGGTACGGGCTATTGGCGACCTTAGACTGCTCCACCAGCCGGGCGCCCACGCTGTCCACCAGCGCGTCGGCGCGGGTGTCCCGGGATATACCGCCGAACTCGCGCGCCATCTGTGGCGCCGACTGAAGGCCCAGCGCAATCTCCTGCTCCGGGGTGATGCCGGCGACGCGCTGCTTCTCGCCGGTGACAGGGTTCTCCTGGCTGGAGCCGAAGTAGCGGAACAGCGATACCACGGCGATGATGATAGCTATGAGCAGACCCGCTCCCGCGGGCCGACGACTACGCTGGGCGTACATGGCTGCCTCCCTGAGGTACTGTCCTGTTGTACCCCCTGGGAAGCCAGACCGTAACCGGGCGGGAAGGAGCGCGCCGCGGGACCGTCGAAAATACCGCCCAGCAGACTCGCCGCCCACCCGGCGGCACGACGAGGTGACCCTGTGGCTTCCAACGACGAACACTCGCCCCTCCCCCGCCGGTCGCTCCTTACCGGAGCCGCGGCGGGTATTACCCTCGCAACCCTGCCGGACTGGTTCCTGAACGACGCGCACGCGCGCGAACAGGACGCCCGCACCGACCCGCGGCGCATCGGCCCGAACGACACTATCAACGTCGCCGTGATCGGCCCCGGCGGCCGCAAGGCGGGCTTCCGCCAGGGCCTCGGCGTGACGCGCGCCGTCGCGGGCCAGAAGGGCGTGAAGGTCGTGGCCGTCTGCGACGTAGACGCCACACACTGCGCCGAGGCGGCGCAGGTCTTCGGTGGCACTGAGGCCGGGGTGAAGGAGTACCGCGACTTCCGCGAACTCATCGCCCGCTCCGATATCGACGCGGTGGTGATCGGCACCCCGGACCACTGGCACGCGCCGATCTCCATCATGGCGATGAAGGCCGGCAAGGATGTCTACTGCGAAAAGCCCCTGACGCTCAACATCGCCGAGGGCCGGCAGATGGTCAAGGTGGCGCGCGAAACGGGGCGCGTCTTCCAGACCGGCAGCCAGCAGCGCAGCGACGGCAGCAAGCGGTTCCAGTTGGCGTGCGAACTGGTGCGTAACGGACGCATCGGGAAGGTGACGCGCATCGAGGCGCGGCTTCCCGGCGCGCGCACCGGCGGCCCGTTCATGGTCGAGCCGGTCCCGGCGGACCTCGACTGGGATATGTGGCTCGGCCCGGCGCCGGAAACGCCCTATATCAAGCAGCGCACCCACGGCGACTTCCGCTACTGGTACGAATACAGCGGCGGCATGGTCACCGACTGGGGCGCGCACCACCTCGATATCGCGCAGTGGGCGCTTGGCAAGGACGACTCCGGCCCCGTGAAGGTCTCGTCCACGAGCACCCCGCCGCGGGAAGACCCGACCAACTGCTCGTTTAACGTCCACCCGCAGTTCGAGATTACCTACACCTACCCCGAAGGCGTCACGCTGGTCTGCATGAGCCGCGGCGAGAACGGGGTCCGCTTCGAGGGCGAGGACGGCCGGTGGATCTTCGTCAACCGCGATAAGATCGAGGCGAGCGATCCGGCCCTGCTGACCGACCCGCTCCCGGCGAACGCCGTCAAGCTGCCGATCTCTACCTCGCATGTCGCGAACTGGGTGGAATGCCTGCGCTCGCGCGAGAAGCCCATCTGCGATGTGGAGGTGGGACACCGCTCGGCCACGGTCTGCCACCTGGGCACAATCTCCCTCCGGCTCGGCGGCAAAGAACTGGAGTGGGACCCGCGCAAGGAGGAGTTCAAGGGCGATGGGCGCAACGACGCCAACCGTCTGCGGACCCGCTCCTACCGCGGCCCCTGGAAGGTGTAGGCCGGGGCGGCCGCGACGACTCGCCGCAGGGATTTTCGGCGGCGCATCGTAAAGTAACCTGCCGCCGAAAATCCCTGCGACATCTGCACGGCCGCCGCCGCTGCGGCAGCGGGATCACCCGCCCGCGCGGCCGCGCCGCGCCCGAAAGGACTGGAATGCTGTATCGCCCGCTCGTGAAGCGCGCCCCCGGCGAATCCGCCGCCGTTCTTATACAGGAGGAGATTCTGGTCACGGAGAGCCTGGACGAGATGACGATGCCGCTCCCGGACCTCCTCGGGGCCGGGGCGGACGAGCCGTTCCGCTACTGCCTGAACACGAGCACGGTGCGTGCCCACAAGCTGCCGCTGAACGAACTGGTGGACGTGGCCGCAGGCGCGGGGTACGAGGCCATCGAGCCCTGGATCGACGAGATCGAGCGCTTCGTGGACGAGGGCGGCGACCTCAAAGAGCTTTCCGCGCGCATCCGGGACCTGGGCCTTACCGTCGAGTCCGCGATCGGGTTCTTCGAGTGGGCGGTGGACGACGAGGCACGCCGCCGCCAGGGTCTGCTGGACGCCCGGCGGGCCATGGGGCTGGTCGCACGCCTCGGGGGCAAGCGAATCGCCGCGCCGCCGTTCGGCATGCAGCAGGCAGACGCTCCGGCGCTTGATCTATTTGCCGCGGCCGACCGCTACCGGGAACTCCTTGAAGTCGGCGAGGAGACGGGGGTCGTGCCGGAACTGGAGTTCTGGGGCTTCAGCAAGAACCTGAGCCGCCTGTCGGAGGCGATGCTGGTGGCGGCGCAGAGCGGCCATCGGGACGCCTGCATCCTCGCCGACGTGTACCATATGTACAAGGGCGGCTCCCCGCAGGCCGGATTGAGCCTCCTGTCGCCGGACGCCATCCAGGTCTTCCATGTAAACGACTATCCGGCGATTCTGCCGGAGGTCATCACGGACGCCGACCGCGTCTACCCCGGCGACGGCATCGCCCCCCTGGTTTCCGTGCTGCAGGACCTGAACGATATCGGCTTCCGCGGCGTCCTCTCCCTGGAGCTGTTCAACCCGGAGTACTACAAGGAAGAGCCCCTGCACGTCGCCCGCACCGGCCTGGAAAAGCTCAAGGCTGTGGTTGCACAAGCCCTGGGTTAGCCCGGCGCATCAGTTCCGCCTCGCGTCCTGGCGGCAGCGCGGGGAGAAGATTCAGGGGCTTGCTCCAGGCGCGCGTGTCTTGCGCTGTAAGGGCGGGGTCGGTGAGTGTCAGGCCCGCCGCCTGCGCCCGGTCGCTGCTGACGTCCATCAGGCTCGCCCTTGCGCCCCTTGCGCCGTGCTCGGGCCGGTACAGAGGCAGGTCCACAAAGGTCAGGCCCGCCTCCCGCAGGATCTCCGCGGGCACCCAGACCGGCTGCTCTGCGCTCAGGACCCGCAGGAACTCCGCCCAGGTAAGCCTCGGCCCCGCGAGGTTGAAGGCGCCGCCCAGGCCGTCCTCCGCCACCTTTACCGTGAAGCGCGCGACATCGCGGGCGTCGATGACCTGAACGTGGTCGGTACCGTCACCCGGCGCGAGCATCGGTCCGCCCCGCGCGGCGCGGTCTACCCAGTAGGTGTACCGTCCGCTGGGGTCGTACGGCCCGGAGACGACCTGCGGCCTCAGGAGCGTCGCCCGCTCCCCGTAAATCTCCCCCACAACCCGCTCGCACGCGACCTTGAGCGGACCGTACGTGCCGGCGTCAATCTCGGTAACGTCCTCGGCGGCGGGGGGCAGCAGGGGTTGGTCCTCGCGCACGGGGCGCCGATCCGGGTCGCCGTAGACGCTGACAGCGCTCACGAAGACATACCGCGCCACACGGTCCCGGAGGCGCACGGCGCTCGGCCGCACCTGCCGCGGCGTGTACCCGCTCACGTCGATGCAGGCGTCCCAGGAGCGATCTCCCAGAGCATCCAGCCCCGAGTCCCCGGCGTCCCGGTCGCCGCGCAGCCGCTCCACCGCGGCGGGCAGGGGGTCCGGCGTCACGCCGCGCGTCAGGATACTGACGGCGTGCCCGGCGTTCAGAAACGCCTCCGCGATGTGCCGCCCTACAAACTGCGTGCCGCCCAGGATCAGAACCCGCATACCCACCCTACTGCGCTGAGGCGGGCTGCGAGCGCATCCGCTCCAGTTCGGCCTTGCGCGCCACGCCCATCGCGGCAAGGGCGGCCTCCCACTCCTTGCGGTAGGGACGCAGGATACTCACCAGGGCTTCGGCTATGGCGACGTTGCGGTACCACTTCCGGTCGGCCGGAACGATGAACCAGGGGGCGTGTGGCGCGGCGCACTTCGCCAGAACGTCTTCGTACGCCTCCGCGTACTCGTCCCAGTACGCGCGCTCCTCCCAGTCCCCGGCGTTCAGCTTCCACGCCTTGGCGGGCTCCTTCTCCCGGTCTAGCAGACGCTTCTCCTGCTCCTTCTTGCTGATGTGCAGGTAGAACTTGACCACGATCACGCCGTGGTCGGCCAGAAGGTCTTCGAAGTCGTTGATATGGTCGTAGCGCTTCTTCCAGACCGCCTTCGGGACCAGTTCACGGACGCGGGCAACGAGTACATCCTCGTAGTGCGACCGGTTGAAGAAGACAACCTCGCCGATACCGGGCGTTTCACGATGGACCCGCCACAGGAAGTCGTGCTCCCGCTCCTGCTCTGAGGGGACCTTGAACGAGGCGACCCGGACGCCGACCGGGTTCATGGCGTCCGCCACCGCCTTGATGGTGCCGTCCTTGCCGGCGGTGTCGCGCCCCTGCACCACGACCAGCAGGGCGTTCTGGTGCGCCGCGTAGAGCAGTTCCTGGAGGTCTGCCAGCTCCTCCTTGAGAACCGCCAGCCGCGCCGCGCCCTCGGCCTGATTCATCCCGCCGTCCGCCTCGGTAGGCACGGCGCTCAGGTCGATCTTCCCCGGCTTGTCCCGCTTGATCGCCAGCATCTCTGCCCTCCCGTATCCGGCCCTCGTTAACGCCAAAGGGGCCGCCCGCAGTGTACCTGCGGGCGGCCCCTTTGTGTTTTCGACGAACTCCCGGACAAGGATTCGAACCTCGGTTTTCAGGGCCAGAACCTGACGTGCTGCCGCTGCACCATCCGGGAATGGGCGCTTTCGCGCGACCGGGATTTTATATCATGCTACGCCCCGCGTGTCAAGCGGCCTGCCCGCTCGGCTCGGCTTGACACCCTCTGCCGCGCGCGTTACAATCGGTGTGTTCATTCGAAATACCTTCTCTGGATAGCCGAAGGGTTCCGCAAAGAATCCACCCGCTATCCTTTTCTTTTTGTCTATCGTAACCGAGGGGAACCAGCGCAGCATGAGCAGCGCAGCAGGGCAGGCCGGGCGCGCGGTGATCGTCGTGGGGACGCACTGGGGCGACGAGGCCAAGGGAAAGTTCGTTGACCTGATCGGTCAGGACGCCGATGTCGTGATCCGGTACGGCGGTGGACCGAACGCCGGACATACTGTTATCGTCGGCGACCAGACCTACAAGTTCCACCTCGTCCCGTCCGGCATCCTTAATCCACGCGCCGTGTGCATTCTGGCGGACGGCATGGCGATCGATCCCACGACGCTGCTGCGCGAGATGGACGAACTGCAGGCGCGCGGTATCTCGGTCGAGAACCTGCGGCTCAGCCAGAACGCCCACCTGATCCTGCCCTATCATGCGCTTCTGGACTCCCTGGAAGAGAAGGCCAAGGGCGCGCAGGCCATCGGCACCACGGGGCGCGGCGTCGGCCCCTGCTACGTGGACAAAGCGGCCCGCATTGGTGTGCGAGCGGGCGACCTGCTGGACTCCACGCACCTCCGCGAGCGCCTCCGGACCATCCTGCCGCTCAAGAACGCCGTTCTGACCAAGGTATACGGCGCGGACCCGGTGGAGGAGGACGCGCTGCTGGCGCACCTCCTGCCGATCGGCGAACGCCTCCGCGCGCACATCACCGACACGCAGACCCTGGCGCTGGACGCCTACGCGGAAGGGAAGCGGATCCTTTTCGAAGGAGCGCAGGCGACCCTGCTCGACCTGGACGGGGGTACCTACCCCTATGTCACGTCCTCGCACCCCATCGCGGGCGGCGCCTGTATCGGCACCGGTATCCCCCCCACCGCCATCGGTCAGGTGCTGGGCGTGGTCAAGTCTTACACGACGCGCGTCGGCGCTGGCACCTTCCCCACGGAACTTCTGGACGAGGCGGGCGAGCGCATTCGGGAGCGCGGCCACGAGTACGGCACCACCACGGGCCGCCCGCGCCGCTGCGGCTGGCTGGACGCGGTGGCGCTGCGCTACGCCGTGCGCGTGAACGGCCTGACCGGCCTCTGCATCGGTCACCTCGACGTGCTGGCAGGGTTTGATACGGTCAAGATCTGCAAGGGGTACCTGAAGAACGGTAAGGTGCTGCGCGACTTCCCCGTGGGCGATGTGTCGCTCCTGGACGGCTGCGAACCGGTGTACGACGAGTTGCCCGGGTGGCCGGAGGAGGCCGTTGACAATGTGGTCCGTTTCGAGGATCTACCCGAGAACGCCCGCAACTACGTCCGGCATGTGGAAGCCCTGGCGGGCGTGCCGGCCGCGCTGGTGAGCATCGGGCCGCGCCGCGATCAGACGCTCGTCCCCGACGGAATGCCCGCCCCGGGACAGCTTTTCCACCCGGGAACCAGCATCTCCCCCGAGGGCATTGCCGCGCCCGCCGCCCGCGTGCTATAATCGCGGCCATGCAGGCGGGCGAGCCACCGCTGATCGCCGTGGTCGGCCCCACGGCCTCCGGAAAGACTGCGGCCGGCATTGCGCTGGCTGAGCGCCTGAACGGGGAGATTATCAGTGCGGACGCGGTCGCGGTATACCGGGGACTGGACATCGGCTCCGCGAAGCCGGACGCGGACGAGCGGCGGCGGGCGGCTTTTCACCTGATCGACGTCGCAGACCCGGACGAGGATTTCACGCTGGCCGACTTCGAGCGGCTGGCAAACCGCGCGATCGAGGAGGTTCGCGGGCGGGGACGGACGCCGATTCTGGTCGGAGGCACGGGCCTCTACGTGCGGGCCGTGACCGCGACCCTCACCGTGCCGAACGTGCCACCGCAGGAGGCACTACGCGCCCGCCTGCGCGCCGAAGCGGAGGAGCACGGGTCTGCGACCCTGCACACCCGCCTGCGCACGGTAGACCCGGAGGCCGCGGCCAGGATTTTGCCCGGCGATGCCAAGCGGATTATCCGCGCGCTCGAAGTGTACGAAGTCACGGGCCGCCCCCTGTCTTCGTTTCACACGCCAGAGGGGGTTCACGGTGTCCCGAAGCCGAACACGATCCAGTTCGGCCTGAGGACGGAGCACCGGGAAACTCTGTATGGGCGCATCGAGGCGCGCGTGGACGCCATGCTCGCGGCCGGTTTTCTGGACGAGGTGCGGGAACTGCTGGGCCGGGGATATGGTTCGGGGTTCAAGAGCATGCAGAGCCTGGGGTATCGCCACCTGCTGCGCCACCTCGTGGAGGGCGAGCCGCTGGACACAGTAGTCGCGGAACTGAAGCGCGACACGCGCCGGTACGCGCGCCGACAACTCATCTGGTTCCAGGGCGATCCCCAGGTAAAATGGCTAGAGCTGTCGGCGCAGGATACCGCGGAGACGGTGGCGAACCGCGTGATAGAACAAGTTTATGGGAACCCGTCGGGTGGACGGCCGTCCGACGAGTGAAGCAACACGAGAGGGAAATCGAATGAACAAGAGTCAGGTGAACCTGCAGGACACGTTTCTGAACCAGGTTCGCAAGGAGAACATCGCAGTCACCATCTATCTGATCAACAGTGTGCAACTGCGAGGCCATGTGCGCGGGTTCGACACGTTTACCATCCTCCTGGAGTCCCCGGGACGCCCGACCCAGCTTGTTTACAAGAGCGCGGTCACGAGCATCGTCCCGATGCGGCCGGTGCACCTGCGCGACGCGCAGGCGGCGGAGCGCGCGGCAGCGGCGGCCCAGCACCAGGCGGGCGGCCAGAGTGCCTCCACGGCTAACAGCGGCGAGGCGCGTGAGACTTCGGGCGCCGACGCCGCGGGCGAAGAGGCGGCAGCCAACGCGGGGTAACACCGTCATGACGACACAACTCCCGTTTGTGAAGATGCAGGGCATCGGCAACGACTTCGTCGTTGCCGATTGCCTTGTGGAAGGCGCGCCTACTGTGGACGCGCTCCAGGCTCAGTCGGTTCGTCTCTGCGACCGCAAGTTCGGGATCGGGGGCGACGGCGTGCTTCTGGTCCTGCCGTCGGAAACGTGCGACTTTATGATGCGCATGTTCAACCCGGACGGCTCCGAGTCCGAGATGTGCGGCAATGGCATCCGCTGCTTTGCCAAGTACGTCTATGACCAGGGGCACACGGCGAAGACCCGCATCACCGTGGAGACGCTGGGCGGCGACAAAACCCTGGACCTGACCGTGCGCGACGGCAAGGTCACCCATGTGACCGTGGACATGGGCGTGCCCAGGCTTAACCGGGCCGACATCCCCATGGAGGGTGACCCGGCGGGTCAGGCCGTCGGTCAGGTGGTGGATGTCAACGGCGAGGCGGTCGCGCTCACTGCCGTTTCGATGGGCAACCCCCACGCCATCTACTTCCTGCCGGAGGTCACCGAGGAGAGCATTGATCGGCTCGGGCCGGCCATCGAAAAACACCCGCTCTTCCCCCGCCGCACAAACGCCCACGCCGTCGAGGTGGTCTCGCCCAGTGAGATCAAGATGCTCACCTGGGAGCGCGGGGCGGGGCGAACGCTCGCCTGCGGCACGGGCGCGTGCGCCTCGGTCGTCGCCTCGCACGTGAACGGCCTCACGGGCCGCCGCGTCCTGGTCCATCTGCTCGGCGGCGACCTCCAGATCGACTGGTCGGACGACGACCGGGTCTACATGACTGGCCCCGCCGTCGAAGTCTTCCGCGGTACAATCTCGCTGTAGCCGCGTGTCATCACGCTCCCCAGGGAACACTTCCATGATCATCCGTCTCAACCCGGGCCAGACGGTCCGGGCACACACCGCCGACGAGAGTCTCGTCGCCTGAAACCGACAGAAAGCAGGAGAGTAGATAACGTGCAGCGTGCCAAGAGGCTCGACCTCATCCCCCCGTATCTGTTCGGCGAAATCGCCCGCATGAAGGCGCAGGCCCTTTCCGAAGGGCGCGACCTGATTGACCTCGGAATCGGCGATCCCGACCAGCCGACCCCCTCCGCCATCATCGACAAACTGTACGAGTGCGCGCAGGATCCGGAGACCCACCGCTACGACGAGAGCAACGCGGGCGACCCGACCTTCCTGGACGCCGCCGCGCAGTGGTTCGAGAAGCGCTTCGGTGTGTCCCCTGGACCCGAAGACCGAACTGATGCTTCTGATCGGCTCGAAGGAGGGCCTCGCCCACATCTGCTGGGCGTTCGTCGACCCGGGCGACGTTACCCTGGTGCAGGACCCGGCCTATACGGTTCCAAAGGTGAACACTCTGCTGGCGGGCGGGACGCCCCACCCCATGCCGATGTCCGCCGAGAGCAAGTGGCTGCCAGACCTGACGGCGATTCCGACGGATGTAGCGCGCCGCGCCAAGCTCCTCTTCCTGAACTACCCGCACAACCCGACCGGGGCGGTCGCGCCGCCCGAGTTCTTCGCGGAGGCGGTCGCCTTCGCGAAGGAGTACGACATCCTGATTTGCCAGGACTGCGCCTATGCCGCGGTCGGCTTCGACGGGTTCCAGCCCCCGTCCATTCTGCAGACGCCCGGCGCGAAGGATGTCGCCATCGAGATGCACTCGCTCTCGAAGACGTTCAACATGACCGGCTGGCGCATCGGGTTTGCGGCGGGCAACCCGGACGCTGTGGCGACGCTGAACAAGCTGAAGTCGAATGTCGACAGCAAGCAGTTCGCCGCCATCGACCGCGCCGCGGCTTGGGCGATGCTCAACGTCACCAACGACGAGACGCTGGCGCTCTACAAGCGCCGCCGCGACCTGCTGGTGGATGGGCTGAACTCCCTGGGATGGAAACTGGAGAAGCCGCAGTCCTCGTTCTACATCTGGCTGCCGGTGCCGCCGGGCCATACGTCCGTATCCTTCACCAAGGACCTCATTGAGAAGGCGGGCGTGCTGGTCATCCCCGGTAACGGCTACGGCGATGCCGGCGAGGGCTATGTCCGCATGTCGCTGACCGTGAACGGTGATAAGAACGGCGAGCGCATCTCCGAAGCCGTTGAGCGCATCCGCCAGAACATCCCCCTGTCCTGGTAGACAACCTATCCCCGTCTCCACGGAACGCCCCCGCGTAAGAGTGCGCGGGGGCGTTTTGCGTTTGGCTTAAAGGAAGCAGGCAGAGTTACCGAGAAGTAGACGGGAGGAGACTGTAAAACGACTATGAGGAACATGCTGAAGCGGACGGTAGCCGTCCTGGCAGTCATCGGGGCGCTGTGCGCCGCGCCCGCGTATTCGCAGAACGGCGGGGCCGGCGGGCTGGGCGAACTGTTGACCGGAAGCGCAACGCCGCTGTCGTACAAGCTCAAGGACCTGAACACGGAGTGGCGGCGTGTGGTAATCCGTCAGGTGGGTGACCCGCCGAAGAAGGATGACTCCTTCGAGCAGTTGATGCGCCTCGGGATGCTCTCCGGCAGCGACGGCGACGGCGACGCCGCCGGAGCGATGGCGGCAATGTCTCTATTCGGGGGCATGATGGGCGGCGGTGACAAGGGTGGCTCTGGCTCCGATCCGGTCTACTACACGAAAGGCCAGACGGTCACGCTGGGCAGCGAAACGTTCCTGGTCGCCTACCGACACGAGAAGCCGGAGGTCAACATCCTCCAGCTCTCGCTGGACGCCGCGAACACCAACAAAGAGCCTGACTTCAAGAAGCTCGCCACCGAGGCCCGGCTCGGAGAAGAGTCCGACCTGCGCCTGGCGCTTATCAATGTCGAGAACATCGTTTCGCTCTCGGGCATCCGGGCCTTCGACCTCAAGACCGAGATCGCCGACGCCGCCAAATCCTTCTCACTGCTGGAGATGATCGGCAACGAGATGGGCAAGGCGAACGCCGCCACCACGGGCGGTGGAGCGCCCGAAGGGTCTGCAAACGACCTGAACGAGGCCGCCTCCGATGTACGCCTCGCTCTGGCCCTGGACCCGCAGTTCAACGCCCCCGGTAACAAGGTCACCGTTCTGGTGCGCCGGGGCGTCATCGTGCTGGACGGCTCGGTCACCTCGGACACCCTACAGACGCGGGCGGCGAACGTCGCCCGGCGCATCGTCACGGAGTACTCGCTCCCTTCCACGACGTTCGTGAATCAGATCAAGGTTGTCCGTTAAGGCAACTCCTCCGCAACAAGGCCGGGTCGCACAGGCGATCCCGGCCTTCTTTTTGTTTTTCCTTTGCCGACGCGCGGATATAGTACGATAAGGAACATGAGTATCCTGACGACGCACGTCAGAATCAAAGGGGGCGACGACCATTTCCGATAAGGGACCCGCACGGATGTACGAGACCGCCAGGGACGAGAAAGCGGTCCTCGTGGCGCTGGAGACCGACGAGTACAACGACGACGACCTCGACGCGCGACTGGACGAATTGGCGGACCTGGCGCAAACGGCGAACGTTCAGGTTGTGGCGAAGATCGGCCAGCGGCGGAAGACGCCCGACCCTGCGTACCTGATCGGGCACGGCAAGGCGGACGAACTCTTCGCGGAGGTTCAGGATCTCCAGGCCTCGCTCGTGATCGTGGATAACGACCTGTCCCCGACGCAGCAGCGCAACCTGGGCGAGACCCTGAAGACCCGCATCATTGACCGGACGCAGCTTATCCTTGACATCTTCGCTAACCGCGCCCGTACCCGTGAGGGCAAGCTCCAGGTGGAGTTGGCACAGCTCACCTACCTGCTCCCCCGCCTCGGCTCCCTGTATACGAAGTTCGAGCGGCAGCAGGGCGGTATCGGAGTGCGCGGTGGTGGCGGTGAGACGAAGCTGGAGACCGACCGGCGCAAGGTCCGCGAGCGCATCACCGAACTGGAGCGCGAACTGGAGGAGGTGCGCAAGAACCGCCGCCAGCAGCGCGCCAGCCGCCGCAAGTTGCCGTTCCCGACCGCGGCGCTGGTAGGGTACACGTCCGCGGGCAAATCGACGCTGCTGAACACCCTTTCCGGGAGCACCGTCCTGGCGGACCGGATGCTCTTCTCCACGCTCGACCCGACCACACGCCGGGTGGTGCTGCCAGACGGCCGCGGCATCCTGCTCACCGACACGGTCGGCTTTATTCGCAACCTGCCCCCAGACCTGATCGCGGCGTTCCGAGCAACGCTGGAAGAGGTGCAGGAGGCGGACTTCCTGATTCATGTGGTGGATGCCTCATCGCCCGAGGCGGACCGCCATCGCGATACCGTGCTGGAGACCCTGGAGTCCCTGGAGGCGGGCGACAAGCCCACCATCACGGTCTTCAACAAGGCCGACCTGGTGAGGGACCAGTACGAACTGCGCCGCCTCGTCGCCACCGTCCCGAACTCGGTATACCTGTCGGCGACAACGGCAGAGGGCGTCCCGTACCTCATGGACCGGATCGTCGAGACCATCAAGTCGCTGGTGGTGGATATGCGCCTCGCGGTGCCCTACTCCCGCTCCGAGGTGGTCGCCCTGTGCTACGAGTACGGGCACGTCCTGTCGGTGGATTACCGGCCGGAGGCCATCCACGTCCGGGCGGAGATTGCCCGCTCCCTTGCAGGCCGTCTGCAGGAGTTCTCCATCGCGGCTACTCCCGAAACGGAAGCGGACGCCGCGACGGCGGCGGAAGGCGGCGAGTCCGCCTGACCTATACGGGTGGCGCCTCAGAACGCGACGGGGCGCCGCCGCCCGCTCAGACTTCCCGCGCAAGCGCGACCGCGGCGTCCGGCGGCGCGGCCTCACCCTCGCTATAGTGCGATCTGAAGGCGTCTTCCCCCAGGACTGCCCGGGCCGCCGCTGCGGCGCGCTCCACGGGCACCTGCTCGGAGGGGTGCAGAGGAATGCCACTCTCGGCGCGCCGCGCGGCGGCGGCGCCCAGCAGGCGCGCCGCGCGCGCCGCATCGCCCGGCGCGGCAGCCAGAATGGCGAACGCCTCCAGGTTCCCCGCAATGTCCCCCGGGCTGTCGGACGAGAGCCGCAGGGCGAGGCTCTCCAAAAGAAACGCTCGGGCTCCCGCCCAATCCCCCCGCTCCGTAGCGATCTGGCCCAGGTTACGCAACTGCGTCGTAATCCCCTCCAGCGCGTCCATCTCCCGGTAGATGCCCAGCGCCTCCCGGAAGCGCGCCTCCGCCACATCAAGACGCCCCTGCCGAAGCGCCGTCACCCCGACGTTCGAGAGCGTCGCCGCGATGCCCGGCGCATACCCCAGCGTGCGCTTCACAGCGAGGCTTTGGTCGTACCACGCCTCGGCCGCCTCGAAATCGCCCAGCGCCAGGGCCACATTACCGAGGTTATTGAGCGCGTGCGCCTCCCCCACCCGGTCACCCGCCTCCCGGCAGATCGCCAGCGCCTCCTCCGCGGCCGCCCGCGCCGCGGGATAATCGCCGCGGTCCCAGTTCACCACTCCCAGGTTGTGCAGCGAGCTTGCCACCTGCGCGGGGCGGTCGCCCCGCTCGCGCCGAATCGCCAGCGCCTCCGCGTGGAAGCCCCGCGCCGCCTCCAGGTCCCGGCGTGACCAGGCCAGCAGGCCCAGGTTGTTCAGCGTGGCCGCCGTACCCTGCCAGTCGCCGGTCATGCGCCGCAGCCGCAGACTCTCCTCGAACAGCGGCGCGGCCGCCGCGCCGTCGCCCTGAACCCAGGCAAGCGTCCCGGCACCGTGCAGTGCTCGCGCCCGCCACGCCACCGCGTCCGCCTCCCCGTCCCCTCCGGGCCGCTCCGCCGCGGAGCGCGCCAGCGCCGCTTCCAACCACCGACGTCCCTCCCCCGGGCGCGCGCGCAGGTGCCAGAAGAGCCAGATGGCGCCCGCCATCCGCCCGGCTGTCTGCGGCGAGGACGCTAGCGCCGCCTCCAGCGCCGCGCGCAGGTTGTCCTGGTCCGCCTCCAGCCGGTCCAGCCACATCGCCTGTTCCGGCCCCGACAGCCCCTGATCAGCGAGTTCCGCGAGGCTCGCGAACCACTCCAGATGGCGCCGACGCGCAGGCGCCTCCTCGTCCGCCGCCAGTTGAGCCGCGGCGAACACCCGCAGGCTCTCCAGAAGCGAAAAGCGCATCTCTGCGGCGTCGGCCACGCTGCCGACCAGCGAGTGCGCCCGGAGGCGGGCCAGCGCCTCCGCCGCCTGATCCTCGGGGATGCCGCACACCGCCGCCGCCGCCGCCGCGGTAAAGCCGCCACGGAAGACGGCCAGATGCCGGAACGTGTGGCGCAGGTCCTCCGGCAACAGGCGGTAGCTCCAGTCGATCGCCGCATACAGGGAGCGATGCCGGTCGTCCGGCGCGGCGCGGCGATCCGTCACCAGAAGGCTGCCCGCCGCCGCGAGCTGCGCCCGCATCTGCGCGGGCACGAGCGTTCCGCCCCGCGCCGCCACCAGTTCGAGCGCGAGCGGGATGCCCTCCAGCAAGCGACACACCTCCACAATGTCGCCGCGGTTCCGGGGCGTGATCTGGAAGTCGGGGCGTGCCGCCCGCGCCCGGTCCAGGAACAGCGCAACGCTGGCAACAGCCGCCGTGGCCTCCAGATCGTCCTCCGCCGCGGGGCCTGCCGCAACAGCGACAGAGGAGACAACCGGCGGGGTCGGCAGTGGGTCCACCGGAAGTTCACGCTCACCTGGGATATGGAGGCGCAGGCGCGAGGTGACGAGCAGACGCAGTTCCGGGACACGCTCCAGCAGGGCGACCACCCAGGAGCCGCACTGATCGGCGATCTGCTCCAGATTATCGAGCACGAGAAGCGGCCTCGGGGCGTTGGTCAGGGCGGCGGCGGCGCCCGCCAGAAGCGCCTCCGGGGTATCTGCCCCGGTGGCGGCGCGGGTCCGGCGGGCCGCCTCTCCCAGGGCGTCACACACGGCGGCCGGAAATCTCTCGGCGTCGGATAGGTCGGCAAGGGGAACGAACCAGCAGGCGCCGTCCCAATCCCCGGCCGCCTCCACTGCCAGCCGCGTCTTGCCGGTGCCCCCCGGCCCGGTCAGGGTCACGAGGCGGGAGTCACTCAGGGCGTTTCGCACGGCCACGCGCTCGGCTTCGCGCCCGAAGAAGCGTGTGAGGTACAGCGGCAAGCGGCGCAGTTCGCGCGGCGGCACCGAGGCCGCTGCGGCAGTCGTAGGAGCCGTCGCGACCGGCGTCTCGGTCCGGCCGGGAGGCGCCGGCTGGCCAACGCTGGCAACGACGGGTTTGCCCCCTTCCACCTGGAGCGACGCCGCGAGCTCAGCCAGAGCCGGAGACGGCTCTCCCCCCATCTCAGCCTCCCACCGGCGGCGAAATGCTTCGTACGCTCGTCGCGCCGCGCTGGCCTGACCGCTCTGGGCCAGCAAGGGCAGGAGGGCGAACAGCGGCTCTTCGGCCAGGGGGTCCAGATGCGCCGCATGGCGCGCCAGTTCGATACCCGTCTCGGGGGGGAGCTTTCGCGCCAGAGCCGCAAGCCGTTCGACCGCCGCCTGAGACAGTCGTTCGCGCTCCGCGAGGACCCAATCCTCATACATCCCGGTCAGAAGGGGGTGGCGGAACAGGGCAACGATCCGAGCGCTGGCCGCGGCACGCTCGTCCAGGCTGGCCGTGTCCGAATCGAGGAGTTGCAGCGCGCTCTCCACCTCCGCAACGTCCGTGGCGACGGCTTCGGCGACGATCTGGACGTAATCGTGCCCGTCCGAGCGGATCACAGTGCCACCGGGGACACCGGGCGGCTCAAGTTGATGGCGCAGAGACGTCAGGGCGACCCGCAGGCGGGCCCGGCTCGTTGCTGGGGGTTCGTCTGGCCACAGAAGGTCGCACAGCGCTTCGCGCCCGTGGCGCCGCCCCCGGTAGAACGCCAGGTACGCCAACAACGCCCCGGTCTTGCGCGTGCTAAATCGGGTGATCTCTTCCTGGTCCCGGCCCACGCCAAGACTGCCGAAGAGCCGAATGTACCAGACCTGCATGACCGGGTATCCATTCGCGGCCGCCTCAATAATCTCCTCTGACAACCTGCCCGGCGAGCTCCATCAGCCCGTAGTCAGGGGGCGCCCCTGCCCAAAGTAGGTGGGCACTCGGCGCAGAACCGGCTGTAATCAGTGTGTCGGAACCACGAACCCAAAGGAGATTGCCACAGTCATGACCGTCATCACAGACCGGGAAGCGGAGCGCGCGAACGCAGTGCGTGTCGCGGCGGAGACCGTTGCAACGCGGCAGGACGAGGACTGGGCGGTGGAGACACTGACCCGCGCCTTCGCGGGCGACCGCTGCCTTCGCTGGATGTATCCCTACCCGGACCAGTACCGTGCGCACATGCCGCGGTTCATCCGCGCGTTCGCCGGGAAGGCGTTCGAAGCCGGGACCGCGCACCAGGCCGGGACCGGGCGCGGCGCGGCGCTCTGGCTGCCGCCCGGAGTTCACCCGGACCCGAAGCCTCTGGAGGCGCTGATTGAGGATACCGTGGACGTGTCCATGCGAGGGGATCAGTACGCCCTGCTGGGCAAGATGGAGGCGGTACACCCGCAGGAGCCCCACTGGTATCTGGCGCTGCTGGGGGTAGACCCGGCGTTCCAGCGCCAGGGGACGGGGTCGGTCCTGCTGGAGTTCGGCCTGCAAGCCTGCGACGCGGAGGGGCTGCCTGCCTACCTGGAGGCGACCAGCGAGGACAACGCCCGCCTCTACGCCCGACACGGATTCGAGACGACGGCAACTCTTCAGGCGGGGAATTCGCCGATGCTCTACGCCATGTGGCGACGGCCGCGCGGCTGACAGCCGCGCCGCTGACCGCCGCACCCGGAGCCACAATAAAACCCGCCCGCCCGGCGTTGCGCGACGCCGGGCGGGCGGGGTGCCGGAAGGACGATAAAAACCGACACTGAAACCAGCCTACCAAAACGATAGTGTGACCACAACTGTGATTATGCGGTTACTTACCGCGCGCCCCACAGAACGCCGGTAGGCACCCTAAAAAGGACCGCCCGCCGCTGCCTGACAGCAACGGGCGGACAAGCATTCACAACCTGTAAGTCACGGTGCCAGTCTACCCACACACAATGCCAAATCAAAACCGCTATTCGCGGTTACGGGGTGGTCGCCGGACCGGCATCTCCGCTGAGTTTGGTGATCGGGGTGAGTCGGACCTTCCGGAACTCGACCTCGGAGCCCTCGGCCTGCAGGGCGATCTGCCCCTCGTCCGCCGTGGCGTTGTAACCATGGTTGACCAGTATGCCGTTGACCCAGACCTTGATCTGGTCATCCAGCGCCTCAATCACCATCGTGTTCCACTCGCCGACCGGCTTCTCTGCCCCGTCATTGAGGTTGGCGATGCGGCGCAGGCGGTCTCCGGTCGTACCCCACCGCTCCTTCGGGCCGCGCCGGCGCTCCATGTCGGGCACCGTGATATCCTCCACGATGCACCAGAAGTCGCCCGCGTTCAGGTGCTCCATCTGGACCTCGATGGAGCGTGGGAACATGCCATAGAGCGCCCGCGGCGTCGAGGCGTGCACCAGAACGCCGCAGTTGCCGGGCTTTCCAGCGAAGCGGTATTCGACCTCCAGGCGGTAGTCCTCATACGCCGAGTTCGTGATAAGGTGCCCGCCGGGGGTGCCCAGGCTCACCAGCAGGCCGTTGCGCACCGTAAACGGGCTGCGCGCCTTCGGGTCCTTGTCCAGGGCGGGAGCGTCCACATGCCACCCGCTCAGGTCTTTGCCGTTAAAGAGGTCACGCGGCGCGCCGCCCGCCTGCGGCGCGGCCCTGGCGCACAGGCCCGCCACCGCTACGGCACCGCACAGGATGCCGACGACAACTTTCCATTTTCCGAATGCCATATCCCCTCCGTATCCGGGCGACCTCGCCGCATCCGCCCGTCGGATATTATGGCACGCCGAAAGGCCCTCCGGCAAACGCCGGGGGGCCGCGTGTCATCTCGACAAAACTAGACTTTTGTTATCGCATCACGGGTGAGAACTGGGTCGTGTGAGAACGGTACCGCATTGAGGCTAATTTGGGTGTGCACGAGAAACTACCAGTGGATCGCTCCACTCGCCTCACACGAAACTCCCCGGTCAGGTATATTGTCTGATTCCGGGGCCGCTTTCCCCATACGTACCCCTACGTATATCCGCCTGTGTACCCAGTTATGTATCTCCCGAAAGGGCCTCCGCCCGGCTCCGGCGGTGCCGGAGATCGCGGAAGTTGAGCGCCACGGTCATCACCGCGGCAAGGCCGAAGACGCCTCCCGTCAGCAGGTCGGTCGCCCGTGGCGAGAGATCTAACCCGAGGAGGGTGTGGGCAAGGAAGTGGACATACCCCTGGCTACGGTCGGCGTATCCCAGTTGCCTGCGGACCGCCCAGTGCCAGTCCGTGCAGAGGCAGTAGCCGAGGGTGCCGTACCACAGGGGGCCTATCACGAACCAGGAGAACGCGGTAAGCCCCATCGTGACGAGGTGGAGGCGGCGCGTCCTGCGCCACGCCCACCCTGCCATGTTGAAGACGACCCAGAGCGTGTGGAAGGCCAGAAAGAAAACGTCAAGTACCAGGAGCCAGGTCACGTCCCCTCCACCATAGCAAGGGGCGAACGGCCGCACAGGGGCCGTTCGCCCCCTTTTGCCGCGGGCGCCGACGCGCGCTCCGTACGGCCCTCCCTATCCCCGAACGTACTTATTGAAGAAGGTGAGCGTGCGCTGCCAGGCGAGCTTCGCCGCCGCCTCGTCGTAGCGGGGCGTCGTGTCGTTGTGGAACCCGTGGTTTGTCCCCTCGTAGAAGAACGCCCAGTACGGCACAAACCCCTCCTTGAGCACCTGTTCGTAGGCAGGCCAGCCATCGTTCACCCGCGTGTCCAGTCCGGCGTACTGGAGAAGAAGCGGCGATGTGACCTTCGCGGCGTCGGCCGGCGAGGGCTGGCCCCCGTAGAACGGCACCCCCGCCGCCAGATCCGGCCCCAGCGTTGCGGCCAGCATGTTCACTACGGCGCCCCCAAAGCAGAAGCCCACCGCCCCGATCTTGCCGGTGCCCTCCGGGTGCGCCTTCAGCCAGCGGGCGGCGGCCACGAAATCGATGTTCATCTTCGCGCGGTCCACGGTGCGGAACAGCTCCCCGCCCTTCTCGTCGTTCCCCGGGTAGCCGCCCACCGAGGTCAGACCGTCCGGGGCGAACGCCAGGAAGTTCTCCGTCGCCAGCCGGCGCGCGACATCCTCGATGTACGGGTTGAGGCCACGGTTCTCGTGGATGACCAGCACTCCGGGGAGCTTCCCGGTGGCACCGGCCGGGCGGGCAAAGTACCCCTTGATGCTCCCATTGCCCTGCGGCGACGGAACCGTGACGTACTCGGCCTTGATACGCTTGTCGTCCTTGGGAACCTGCTGCGCCCACGCATAGTTGGGCCGCAGGCTCTCCCAGAGCGCCAGCGCCGTCACCCCGCCTGTGGCGAACTTCTGCGCCCGCTCCAGGAACGTCCGCCGGTCGATCTCGCCGTGGACATAGGTGTCGAAGAGGTTCAGCAGCTCCTGGGGGTATTCGCTCGCGGTCTTTCGCTCCATCGTGAAGGTTCCTCGGTTTCCTTGAGAGTGTTTCCCGCAGTGTACCTTTTCCGCCCGACTGCGCGCGCGGTACAGTATCGGAACAACATCAGGCGGGCAGGAAGAGGCACCGGGGATGAGGACAAACACCGAACTGGACGAGTTAGGCGCCTGGGTCGCCGCGACACCGGAGCAGCGTCGCAGTGTGGCGAACCGGGTGCTGGCACGGCTCCCCGGCTTCGAGTTCGCGTACGTGAAGACCTTCGCCCCGCCTCCGGACGCGCCCTACCCGTCGGTCCCGCTCGTTACCCTTTGCCAGACGGCGACCGGCGTTCTTTTCAACCTGATCCCCGGCGGCGCGTTCCGGATCGGATTCTCAGAGCGGCAGGAGCGGGCGCTGCGACAGGCTCTGGAAGGAGCAGACAACCTGACGGAGGACGACCGGAGGGTTGCCGTGGACCTCCTTTCCGACGCCGCCGGCTTCTGGCGGCCCGTGCAGGAGGTCCACGTCGCCCCGTTCCTCCTCGCCCGCTTTCCCCTTTCCGCAGAACAGGCGGCGCGCATCCTTGGCCTCGACCCGGAAGACGAGGATGTGCCTCGTATTGAACTGCTCGGCGACCCCCGCCACGACCCTGCCGGTTTCGTCGAAGACGACGAGCGTGTCCTCCGCGCCGCCGGTTACCGCCTTCCCTCCGAGGCGGAATGGGAGTATGCGTGCCGGGCCGGTTCGGACACCCTCTTCTGGTGGGGGGATTCCCTTCCCACCGGCGCCACCTGGCCGGAGGGCGACGCGGGCGAGGAGGAGACCGACCGGCTCAGCAACGGGTTCGGGCTGGTCGCCATGGGGGCGCTGCCGGAGTTGTGCGCCGACCTCGGGCACGAAAGTTACGACGGCATCCCGGCCGACGGCTCCCCGTGGACCGAGGCGCCGGACGGGGAAGGGCGGGTGGTCCGGGGCGGCGCCGCGCTGAGCTACCCGTGGCAGGGGTGCGGCGAGTGGGCCGGAGCTTCTGTCCGCGTACCGGGGGAGTGAGGGCACCCACGACCAGGACGCCCTGCGCCCGGTCTTCCCGCTGCCTGCCCTGTAACGAAAATCGCCGGCGCGCAACAGATGAATGTTACGCGTCGGCGAATTTCTGAACGTATAGCCCGTACGGGATTCGAACCCGTGATCTCCTCCTTGAAAGGGAGGCATCCTAGGCCACTAGACGAACGGGCCACAAACGCGGGAGACATTGCCGCTCCCTGCCTGAATTGTATCCCATCGGCACAGGAGTGTCAAACCAGCCCGCGCGGGCGCGCGGTTGACACCTCGGGGCGCCGGTGTTAAAATGCAGCGGGTGGTCCGTCGCCGGTGCGTGCGTCGGACCCTTATCTTTTCTCGGACGGTGATGCGTGTGACGGACTTTGGGATCAGCCCGGACGACATTCGCAAGCTCGCGAAGATGGTCGAAGAGAACGGGCTGAGCGAACTGCGGTACGAAGAGGGCGACGTGCGGGTGACCCTGCGCACCGCGGCCTATACCCCTCCCCCGCCCCCAACCCCGCCGGGCGGAGGCATTCCTGGTTCTCTCCTGCTCCCCCATTTCGGCGCCCCCTTCCCTACGGAGACGCACGACGAGTTCGCCGTCGCGGAGAACGCGCCGCCTTCGTCTGCGCCTGCGGAGGCAGAGGTTACCGGCATTCCCATTGAGGCGCCGGTGATGGGCGTCTTCTACCGGGCCTCGGCGCCCGATGAGCCTCCCCTGGTCGAGGTCGGGGATTACGTAGAGGTCGGGCAGCCCATCGGCCTGATCGAGGCGATGAAGGTGTTTTCTGAGGTCAAGTCGGAGTACGCGGGCCGCGTGATCGCCATCGTCGCCCAGAACAAGGCGCTGGTGCAGCCGGGAGATACGCTCCTGATCTTGGAAGGCGAGGCGCCGCTATGACCGATGCCCCGCGCGAGATCCGGGTGGGGGTCCTCGGGCTGGGTGTGGTCGGCTCCGGCACGGTCCGTATCCTCCAGGAGAACGCCGACGAGATCACGCGCCGCGTCGGCGCGAAGCTCGTGGTGCGCAAGATCGCCGTGCGCAACCTGGCCAAGCCGCGCGCCGTCGAGGTGGACCGCTCGTTGCTCACCGACGACCCGTTCGAGGTGATCGACGACCCGGAGATCGACATCCTGGCGGAGTTGATCGGCGGGGTAGAGCCCGCGCACGAGTTTGTGCTGCGCGCCATCCGAAGCGGCAAGAACATCGTCACCGCCAACAAGGAGATGATGGCCAAGGCGGGCCATGACCTGATGGAGGCTGCTCACGCCGCCCGGCGCGACTTCTTCCTGGAGGGTAGTGTCGCCGGGGGCATTCCCATCATCGCCGCGATGAAGGAGTCGCTTGCCGCCAACCGCGTCCGCGAGGTCATGGGCATCGTCAACGGCACGACGAACTACATCCTGACCAAGATGACCGAGGAGGGCGCCGCCTTTGAGGATGTGCTTGCGGAGGCGCAGGCGCACGGTTACGCCGAGGCGGACCCCACGAGCGATGTGGACGGCTTCGACGCCCAGTACAAGATCGCCATCCTCGCCTCGATCGCCTTTAACTCCCGCGTCCATGTGGACGAGGTGAGCGCGCAGGGCATCCGCCACATTGAGCCGCGTGACATCGTGGTAGCGCGCGAGTTGGGCTACCGCATCAAGCTCGTCGCCGTCGCTCAGCAGGACCGCGAGAGCGGCACCATGCAGGTGCGCGTCCACCCCGCCCTGCTGCCCGTGTCTCACCCGCTCGCGTCCGTAAACGACGTGTTCAACGCCGTGCTGGTGCGCGGCGACGCCGTGGGCGACGTGATGTTCTATGGACGCGGCGCCGGCAGCCTTCCCACCGGAAGCGCGGTGGTGGGCGATATTATTGCCTCGGCGCGCAACATTCTGACCGGCGCCACCGGCCGCATCGGCTGTACCTGCTTCGAGGACAAGCGGATGCAGCCCATCGAGTCGGTTCAGACGAAGTTCTATGCCCGCGTCCACGCCCAGGACAAGCCCAAGGTGCTGGCGAGCATCGCCAACGTCTTCGGAGACTTCGACGTCTCCATCGAGTCGGTGGTACAGCGGGCGTTGCCGGACGCCGAGGCGGAGATCGTCTGGGTGACGCATAAGGTGCGCGAGGCGCACCTACGCGGCGCGCTGGATGTCATCAGCCGCCTGCCGGTCGTCCGCGCCGTAAACAACTGGATCCGGGTCGAGGAGTGATCTCCTCCCGGGATCAGGAGAGCGAATCCGTGGCATCTGAGGAAACAAAGGGGTTGTTCCCGCGCCGGGGCGTGCTGGAGCGCTACCGCCCCTTCCTGCCATGCATCACTGAACAAACCCCCATCGTTACCCTGCATGAGGGCGACACGCCGCTGATTGAGGCGCCGCGCCTGGCCGCCTGGCTCGGGCTGCCGGAGGGCTCCCGCCTCTACCTCAAGTTCGAAGGGCTCAACCCGACGGGGTCGTTCAAGGACCGGGGGATGACCGCCGCTGTCAGCGTGGCGAAGGGGCGCGGCGCGGGGGTAGTGATGTGCGCCTCCACCGGCAATACGTCTGCCAGCGCCGCCGCGTACGCCGCGCGGGCGGGAATGGCCTGCGTCGTCCTGCTGCCGCGCGGCGAGGTTGCCCTGGGCAAGCTCTCCCAGGCGCTCATCCACGGGGCGAAGGTGCTGGCGATCGACGGCAACTTCGACGACGCCCTGAATCTGGTACGCGAAATCTGCACCTCCCACCCCATCGAACTGGTCAACTCCGTCAACCCCGTCCGCATCGAGGGGCAGAAGACGGCGGCCTTTGAGGTCGTGGACGCTCTCGGGGATGCGCCGGACTTTCACGCCCTGCCGGTGGGGAACGCCGGAAACATCACGGCTTACTGGCGCGGTTACCAGGAGTACGCTCGGGCCGGACGCTCCACGCGCACGCCGGTTCTGCTGGGCTTTCAGGCGGCCGGCGCGGCCCCGATCGTCGACGGGGCGCCGGTCCCCCAACCGGAAACGGTCGCGACGGCGATACGAATAGGGAAGCCGGCGTCGTGGCAGGCGGCTGTCGCCGCGCGTGATGCGTCCGGTGGTCTGATAGAGAAGGTGACCGACGCGCAGATTGTGGAGGCTTACCAGGCGGTCGCGGCCACAGAAGGGCTTTTCGCAGAGCCTGCGAGCACCGCGCCGCTTGCCGGTTTGAAACAGCTCGCGGCGCGGGCATATTTCGGTCAGCAGCCCCCCACGATCACGGTGACATTGACCGGGCACGGCTTGAAGGACCCCGACAGGGCGCTTCAGAGCGTTGGTTCTCAGGTAGTGGAGTGTCCGGCCACGCTGGACGCCATACGGAAGGAAATCGAGTCCGTGCTGCCGTAAGTGAAGTATGTCCGTGCGAACCGGGAGGGCGCCAAACGCGTATAGGAATCAAGCGCGAAACGCTGGAACCGGGATAACACAACATGGACAATACAGCGACGGCGACGGAACCGGTTGGTGTGCTTCCAGCACACGACCCTGAGTTGGAGAAGCGATTGGCCCAAATGCGCCACGATGAAGAGGCTAAAAAGGCATCGCTCCGTGCACGCATCATGCGGGAGCGGCGTGTCCTCTTCCCGATGCTGGCGATTGCCCTCCTGGCTCTGCCCAACTTTCGGATGGGGCAGGTCAGCGGGCGTTCCATGGAGCCCCGCTTCTTCGACGGCGATCGCCTCGTGATCCTGAAGAGCTACAAGTGGTTCTCGCCCATCCGGGTCGGTGATGTGGTCATCATCCACCTGAAGCGCGAGGGCCAGGAGGAGCAGGAGCTGGTCAAGCGCGTCGTTTACGTCCAGAACGAACAGGGAAACGCCCCCTGGCCGGAGTACATCCAGAACGCCCGCGGCCGCTACCGCAGCGCCCGCCTGTTCCCGCGTGAGGTCCACGGCTTTATCAAGGTGCCTCCGGGGACGATGTACGTCCTTGGGGACAATGTTGACAACTCCGCGGACTCGCGCGACGAGGAGATCGGCGCCATCTATCCGCATGAGATCGTGGGAAAGGTTATTAACCCCTAAGCCGTGCCCGATACCGATTCTGCTTCCCCCCGGGGGGTCGTGTTAACGACGGATATTCCCGGACTGCCGCGCTTCCGCTCCGGCAAGGTCCGCGATGTGTACGCGGTGGGTGACGACCGGCTTCTGCTGGTCGCCACCGACCGCATCTCCGCGTTCGATGTGGTTCTGAACCAGGGCATTCCGGACAAGGGCCGGGTCCTGACCGGCCTTTCGGTCTACTGGTTCGGCGAAACCCGCGACGTGGTCCCAAACCACCTCATTACCGCCGACGACGATGCCATCGCGACCGCTCTCGCGGCGTCGGGCGTCTCCGTGACGCCCGATCTCCGGGCGATGCTGCGGGGCCGCGCGATGCTGTGCCGCCGGACCACCCCCCTGGCGATTGAGGCCGTCGTGCGCGGCTACCTCTCCGGCTCGGGCTGGAAGGCGTACCGGGAAGCCATGGCCGGAGACGGCGCGGCGGCGGTCGACCTGTGGGGGGTACCGCTCCCGGCAGGGCTGCGAGAAAGCGATCGACTGCCGGAGCCGATCTTCACGCCGAGCACCAAGGCCGCCGCGGGGCACGATGAGCCCATGCCGCGCGCCGAAATCGCCTCCTACATCGGCTCGTGGGCGAAGCCGGTAGAGGAAGCCGCCCTGGCGCTCTACCAGTTCGCTGCCGACCGGGCGAAGGAGCGGGGCATCCTCCTGGCCGATACCAAGTTCGAGTTCGGCACGGACGCCAACGGGAACCTCCTCCTGATCGACGAAGCGCTGACGCCGGACTCCTCGCGCTTCTGGGAAGCCTCCTCGTACGCGCCGGGCCGCCCGCAGCCATCGTTCGACAAGCAGTTCGTGCGCGACTGGCTGGAGACGGTGCCGGACTGGGATAAGCGTCCCCCTGCCCCGGACCTGCCCCCAGACGTTGTGGAGAAGACCGCCGCCAAGTACCGGGACGCCTACCGCCGCATCACCGGCGCCGAGCTTCCCGCGTGACGAACGGAAGGGACACGCACGATAGCGCGGACGGCCGCGAGGGCCGTCCGCTTTCGTCGCCGCTTCGGGTACAATGTAGGCGCACATCTGACTGTTCATGCCGGACGCCTTAAAATCCGCAGGGCTGCTGCTCTTCGCTCTGTTTCTCGTCTTCCTGAACGGCTTCTTCGTCGCCGCCGAGTTTGCCATCGTCAAGGTGCGTGCCACGCGCATCGAGGAGCTTGCGGCGAAGAACCGGTTCGGTGCCAAGAAGGCGAAGGAGGCCGTTCGGCACCTGGACGCCTACCTCTCGGCCACGCAGCTTGGCATCACACTCGCCTCGCTGGGCCTCGGCTACATCGGAGAGCCCGCCTTCGCGCACCTTCTGGAGCCGCTGCTTGGGGGGCTTACGGAGAGTAGCCGCCACCTGGTCGCGGGTGCGATCGCCTTTACGATCATCACGGCCCTCCATATTGTTCTCGGGGAGCTGGCGCCCAAGTCCCTCGCCATCCAGAAGGCGGAGGCCACGACCCTGGCCGTCATCTATCCCCTGGACTGGTTCTACCGACTCTTCAAGCTCCCCATCGCCCTCCTGAACGGGGTGGCCGGTCTGGTGTTGCGCCCCTTTGGGATACAGCCGGCCGGTGAGCACGGGAGCGAGGCGCACTCCGAGGACGAACTCCGGATGATTCTGGATGCCAGCGCCCGGGGCGGCGAGATCAACGAGTCGGAGCGCAAACTGGTGGAGCAGGTCTTTGACTTCGCGCACCGGCAGGCGCGCGAGGTGATGGTGCCGCGGCCCGACGTTCTGTTCCTGTGGACCGACCGCTCAATCGCGGAGAACGTCCAGCGGGCGGACGAGTCGGGCTTTACGCGCTTCCCTCTCGGCGACGGGTCGCCCGACGAGGTGGTGGGCATGGTCCACATCAAGGACCTGCTGACCCTGGCCCGCCGGGGCGTCGCGGACGGCACGCCGGCAACGGACGCCGAACTGCTGCGGCAGATCGCACGCCCCATGCCCCGTATCCCGGAGACCAAACCCATCGAGCAGATGCTGCGCGAGTTCCAGCGCGGACGGCAGCACATGGCGGTGGTGGTGGACGAATACGGCGGAACGGCGGGTATCGTGACTCTGGAGGACATCGTCGAGGAGATCGTGGGCGATATCCAGGACGAGTTCGACCGCACCTCCCCGGAGATGGAGCCCGTCGGCGAAGACTGCTGGACGGTGGATGCCCGGATGTCGCTGGAAAAGCTCTGCCGGACGCTGGATCTGCTCAGTCCGGAGGATGCGCCGGATGTGGAGACCGTCGGCGGCTATGTGATGGCGCTGCGCGGGAACGCCGCGCGGGTGGGCGATGCCCTCCCCTACGGAGACGCTACCCTGACCGTCCTGGAGATGGCCGGGCGGCGCATCCGCAAGGTCAAGGTATGCCTGCCGGAGCGTCCGACCGTGCCCGGCCTGGCAGCGGATTCGGAGACGCTGCACTAACGGCACCTGAGCCGCGAGGAGTTCCGCCCGCAATGATCTTGCTTGACGAACTCAGCGTTCCGCACAAGGACGCCGCCTCTCGGCGGATTGAGGTGGCACAGGGAGACCTGTCTGACCTGCCGCCGGACCAGCACGTGGACCTTCTGGTGGTCTCCGCCTTCCCGGACAACTACGAGCCCGTACCGGGCACGCTGATGCACGCCCTGCACCGTAAAGGCGTTGATGTGGAGGCGCTCGCGGCCCGGAAACACGCCGACCTGCGCGCCACCTGCTCGTGCTGGCTCTCGGAGCGCATCACCTCCGACGCGCCGGGTATCCAGTTCGACCGCATCCTGTGCTTCGAGCCGCTGATGCGGGGCACGCCGCCCGAAACGGTTGGCGACATCTTTCGGGCGTTGACGCCGTTCCTCACGGAGCCGACCAGCGTCGCCATGCCGGTGGTCGCCGCCGGACAGCAGGGTTGGGATGTCGAAGCGATCTTCGCCCCCCTGCTGGACGCCGCGGTCCACTGGATGTCCCTGGGCCTCCCGCTCACGCATCTGAAGGTGGTGGAGAAGGACCCGGCCCGCGCCGAGACCCTGCGCGCCCTCTTCGCGTCGCTCAAGCCACGGTACGAGACGGCGGTCCCGGTCGTCACGCCGTCCGAAAGCGCCTTCGACTACGACGTCTTCATCAGCTACGCCCGCGCGAACGAAGCCCACGCCTCCGCACTGGTGGCGGAGCTCAAGGCCCAGCGGCCCGGGCTGCGCGTCTTCGTGGATCAGCAGGAGCTGAACCCGGGCGCCGCGTGGCAGCAGTCCCTCTTCGAGGCGCTGGACGCCTGCCGGCGGGTCATCGCGTTGTACTCGCCGGAGTACGTCGCCTCCAAGGTCTGCAAGGAGGAGTGGAACATCGCCTGGTGCCGCCACCGGGAGTCGGACGAGCCGATTCTGTACCCGATCTACCTCCAGACCGCGCCCCTGCCCACCTACATGCGCCTCGTGCAGTACACCGACTGCCGCGAAGCGGACGCGGCGAAGATCCGCAGCGCCGCGGCCGCCTTTCTCCGCTCCCTGGACCAGTGAGACGACGTCAGTCGAACGTTCCGGTGTAGGTCTGGTCCGCGAGATGAACCGTCATGGCGCCCGGGTCCACGTCCTTCTTCTTCAGCGTCCCCTGGAGCGTCACCGAAATCCGCTGTCCGTTCTCGGTGTAATCGCCGTTCAGCGTCACGGCGCGCGTGTTCGGGTCGGCGGTGCCGGTCATACTGACCTGCGCCAGTATCTCATGCGCCCCCGCGTGACGACTCCGGCCCTCAGGCTGATCCTCATGCAGGATGTAAAAGCGTCCCGTGGTCCCCACGCCGGTGCTGTCCTTCACCGCGATGGTAAACACCCCGAACCGGTCCGTGGTCATTTCGACCCGGCCGCTGTAGTTACCCGCGATCCCCTCCCCGCTGCCACCGACGCCGGACGCCTCCGAAGAGCCGCCACAGCCGGTCAGCAGAGTGCTGGCCGCGAAAGCCGCACACGCAAGCGCAAGCGCCGCCCCCCTCATCACGCGTCGCCGGCCCCTTCTCGTCGCCATCCTCGTTCCTCTTCCTGAGTGTCCCGCGGGTCCTTGGGCCGAGCCGCACGCCCCGCCGGGTATCCGACATCGATTATATCGGTTCGAAATACGGTAGTCTGCGTCCCTGCCTACCATTGCCCCTTGAATTCCCCCCGCGGAGTGCCTATAATCCGAGTACGAAAGGGCGCCTCTTTGCATGTTTCTTGCATATACGAAGAGGCGCATGGTCGCGACGCCATGTCTGCCGCTCCGCGGAACCAGCCACAGAAGAAGCGCGCCACTATCGCCGCCGCCTGCGCGGTCTGGGCGATATGTATGGCGCTGGCGCTTCTGCTGCACGGGCCGTGGCACGACGCGGGCGACCATGAGAGGTTCCACGGGTCTGAAGACTGCGGCGCGTGCCTGATCCTTTTGCACGGCGGCGGCCCGGCCCCGGTTCCGGACGCACCGGTTACGATCCCGACTCCGGCGCTCGAACCCTCGCGCCTGCTCCCCGCGGCTCCCCTGCGGCCTGAAGTCGCACTGCGCCGCCACCCTGTTTCCGCCCACCCTCACCGCGGCCCTCCCGCCTCCGCTCCCTGCTGAACCCGTCTTCGCCTCTTCGGGACGAGCGCGCGCCGCATGTCGGTACGCCTCCTGCCGCCTGCTCTGCCTATGCTGTCTGCGGTAGGCTCCGTCCCCCTGCCTCCAGGGAGTTATATGTTCATGAATTCGTTCGTCCGTTTCACGGGCGCCGCTTCGCGCTCGGCCGCGCGCGGCTTTACCCTGATTGAGCTCCTCGTCGTCATCGCCATTATCGCGGTGCTCGCGGCGATCCTGTTTCCGGTGTTCGCCCAGGCGCGCGAGAAGGCCCGACAGGCCAGTTGTCTGAGCAATCTGAAGCAGTTCGGCCTCGCCTTCGAGCAGTACAAGCAGGATTACGACGGTCTGTACCCCATCAACCGGGAGCGCACCGACGACGACCCGCCGTCCTCGGACGCCGAGGAGACCGTCGCCTGGCCGGAGCTGGTCGAGCCATACGTGAAGAACGGCAAGGTGGTGGACGACCACGGGCACGTGCTGCACCAGGCCGGCGTCTACCTCTGCCCGAGTGACGAGATCACCGTGGAGGAGGCGGGGCCGTCCTACAGCATCAACGCCTGGTTCGAGTTCGGCTTCGGTGAGGAGAAGATCAACCGCCCCGGGGAAACCATCCTCCTCGCGGAGAAGCGGGCGAATCTGGAAGAGGAACACTTTGTCTGGTGGGCGGCGCCATGGCCCACCTGGCCGGTCGCGCAGGGCACCTCCATCCAGCCGTACGAAAACGCCATCAACGCCGTGGACCAGAACACGCCCGAACCGGCCGTTGAGGGCGGAATCCAGACGCGGCGCCACGGCGGCGGCGCAAACTGGCTGTACGCGGACGGTCACGTGAAGTGGAACCGCCTGGACCGGGTCTGGGGGGACGGCACCACCACAAACCAGTTCTGGCCGGTGCGCCCGTAAGCGGCACCCTCCTAAAGCCATCACGGGCCGGGACAAGCGTCCCGGCCCGTGATGGCTTTATAATGGTCGCCGTCGTCCCGTGGGCGCTACGTCGCGCTCCGGAAAACGTCGCGCACGGAGCCGTCCGGTGCACCGAAGACGACGCGGGCGGCAACACCGACGAACAGACCGACTTCCGCCACCCCGACAATGGCGCGCAGACGCGCCTCCAGGCCGGCCGGGTCCGGAATCTCCCCAAAGTGCAGGTCCACGACATACAGGCCGTCGTCGGTGACGAACGGGCCGTGCCCCTCCCGGGACTGTCGCAGCGCCGCCGCCACCCCGAAGGCGTCGGTCAATCGTGAGCAGGTCGTCTCCCAGCCGAACGGCACCACCGCGACCGGCAGCGGAAAGGCGCCGAGCACCGGCACCTCCTTGCTGCCATCCGCGATGACCACCATCTCCCGCGAGGAGACCGCAACCAGCTTCTCCTGCACGAGCGCCCCACCGCCCCCCTTGATAAGGTTCAGAGCCGGGTCCACCTCGTCCGCCCCGTCGATCGTCAGGTCCGGCCGGTTGGCATTGGTGAGCGGCACCACGGTGAGGCCAAACTGCTCCGCCTGTGCCCGAGCTGTGCGCGAGGTCGGGACGCAGCGCAGCCGAAGCCGCTCCTCCTGCACCCGGGCCGCCAGCGCCTCCACGAAGAACTTCGCCGTGGAACCGGTACCCAGCCCCACGGTCATACCGTCATCTACCAGCGCCACGGCGGCCTGCGCCGCCGCCCGCTTGGCAGCATCGTTCGCCATAGATAGCCTTTCAAACGGAAAGCCCCCCTCCCCCGGCCCCTCCCCCCAATTAACGGGGGAAGGGGTGGCACGCAGTGCCGGGGAGGGGGGCCGATTTCCGTTCGCGTTCTACTTCTTCGAAACGAACTCGCGCACCGCGTCGAGCTGACCCGCGGAGCCCAGGTACTCGTTGCGGCTGGCGATGAACTTGGCGTACTCCGGGATGAAGATCTTGCCCGGTCCGCGCAGGTCGAACTCCTCCGGCTTGTCGCGGAAAAATTCGCGGTGGACGCGGCACCAGACCAGACGGCCGTCCGTGTCGATGTTCACCTTGCAGACGCCCAGTTTGGCGGCGGGGAGGTACTGCGCCGGGTCCACACCCTTCGCCCCCTCCTTCAGCTTGCCACCCGCGGCGTTGATCCGCTCTACCTCGTCCTGAGGCACCGAGGAGGAGCCATGCATCACGAGCGGAACGTTCGGAAGCTGCTCCTGAATGGCCTTGATCCGGTCGAAGTGTAGGCCCTGGGAGCCGGAGAACTTGTAGGCGCCGTGGCTGGTGCCGATCGCGCAGGCCAGGCTGTCGCAGCCGGTGCTCTCCACGAACGTCTTGGCCTCGTCCGGGTCGGTCAGCATCGCGTGCTTCTCGTCGACCTGGATATCCTCCTCAACGCCGCCGAGCATCCCCAGCTCCGCCTCAACCGAGATACCGCGCGCATGGGCCGCGTCCACCACCCGCTTAGTGATGGCGACGTTCTCCTCGAACGGCTCGTGCGAGGCGTCGATCATGACGGAGGAGTAGAAGCCCGACTCGATGCACTCGTAGCAGGTCTTCTCGTCGCCGTGGTCCAGGTGAACCGCGAAGACCGCCTCCGGGAAGATCTCCTCGGCAGCCCGGATCATCCCTTCGAGCATGCGCTTGTCGGTGTAGGCGCGGGCGCCCTTGGAGATCTGAATGATGAACGGGGCTTTGCTGGCGATGCACCCCTGGAACAGGCCCATCACCTGCTCAGCGTTATTGATGTTATAGGCGCCCAGGGCGTATTTTCCGTAGGCGTGGGCGAATAGCTGCTTTGTCGGCACGATCATGGTTCGGTTGCTCCTCTAGCCACATTGCCAGCGACGCCACGCTGCGCCGGTGATGGTTCGGTTATCATTTGAGTGTAACAGAGCGCAGAATGCCCTGTCAAGGCAGACTCCGGGCGCCAGTGGTTTGACGCTGAGGGTCGCGCTTTGCTATAATTGTTCGCCGGGCACATTGTTTCATCCCGGGTTTGAAAGGATACGGGCAGCTATATGCCGCGCGCGCTTGTGACCGGCGGAGCCGGATTTTTGGGATCGCACCTGTGTGACCGTTTGCTGGCGGAGGGGATCGACGTCGTCTGCTACGACAACCTCCTGACTGGCTCACTTGATAACATCGCTCATTTGGAGAAGGAGCCGCGCTTCACGTACCAGAACGTGGACGTCAGCGAGGGCGTCTCCCTGGACGGCCCGGTGGATTACGTCTTCCACATGGCCTCGCCCGCCTCTCCCGTGGACTTCCCCACCAAGCCCGTGGAGATCTTGAAGGTCAATGGGTTCGGGGCCTACCACTGCCTGAACCTGGCTCAGGAGAAGAACGCCAAGTTCCTGATGGCCTCCACCTCCGAGGTCTACGGCGACCCCCTGGTCCACCCGCAGCCTGAGGAATACTGGGGGAACGTGAACCCCATCGGTACGCGCGGGGTCTATGACGAGGCGAAGCGCTACGCCGAGGCGATGACCATGGCTTACCGCCGCTACAAGGGCGTGGACGCCAAGCTCTTCCGCATCTTCAACACCTACGGCCCTCGGATGCGCCTGGACGACGGGCGCGTGGTGCCGAACTTCATCGGGCAGGCGCTGCGGGGCGACGCGATCACGGTCTACGGGACGGGCCAGCAGACGCGCTCGTTCTGCTATGTCGCCGACCTGATCGAGGGCATCTTCCGATTGTCGCAGACGACGGAGGGCGGGCCGATCAACATCGGCAACCCGACCGAGCGGACGATGATCGAGTTCGCCGAAGAGATCAAGCGCCTGACGGGGTCGCCGAGCGAGATCGTGTTCGAGCCGCTGCCGACCGCGGACGACCCGAAGCAGCGCCGCCCGGACATCACCAAGGCGAAGTCGATCCTCGGCTGGGAGCCGAAGGTGAGCCTGGAGGACGGCCTGAAGGAGACCATCGCCTACTTCAAGGGGAAGCTCCAGGAGCAGGGCAAGCTGGCCGGCTAACCCGTCCCCGAACGCTAAAAACGGAGAGGGCGCCCCACGGCGCCCTCTCCGTTTTTCGTCCCTACACCCGACTCAGAACGGCGTCGCGCAGAGCGGCGGCGGCGGCCTCCGGGGTAAGCGAGGCCGTGTCCAACGTCAAATCCGCAGCGGCGGGCGGCTCGTACGGGTCGTCGATTCCGGTGAAGCCGCGTATCTCCCCCGCCCGCGCCTTCGCGTACAGCCCCTTCGGGTCGCGGGCCTCGCACACCTCCAGCGCAGCGTCAACGAACACCTCTGCGAACGCAAGGCCCGCCCGCTCTGCCACGGCGCGGGCGGCGTCCCGGTCGGCGCGGTAGGGCGAGATGAACGCGGTCAGCACCACCTGACCGGACTCCGCGAGCAGCGCGGCGACGTGGGCGGCGCGGCGGATGTTCTCCGCGCGGTCCTCCGCCGAGAACCCGAGGTCCGCGCACAGGCCGTGACGCAGGTTGTCGCCGTCCAGCACCGTCGCCTGCACCCCCCGGTCGAAGAGATCGCGGCAGACGGCGCGGGCGAGCGTGGACTTGCCCGCGCCGGAAAGGCCTGTGAGCCAGACGACGGCGCCCCGATGACCGCTGCGCCGCGCACGCTCCTCGGGCGTGACAGGGGCGTCGCTCCAGACGATGTTGCGACTGATCGGGGAGACCGCCTCCGCCGTCCCCTCCCCGCCGGTGATGATGCCGCCGCCCGCAACCCGCCGGTCGCGCACGAGGACGAACCGCCCAATGGCGGGGAAGCGCTCGTGCGCGTCCCAGGCGACGGGCTTCGTCGTCTCCAGTACCACCTCCGCCACGTCGTTCTTGGCGACGCGCTCCGCGCCCTCGGTGGACGCAAGGGTCGAGGCATCAATCACCCGCTCAAAGCGCACGACGCGGGCGTCGGTCTGCTGCGTCGCCAGGCGCAGGCGCAGGGTCTCCCCCACCGTGAGGGCGTCCGGCGCCATCCAGAAGACGCTGGCGTGCAGGCGCGTGGCGGTCTTCGGCGCGTCCTCGGGGTGCGACGCCACAGCGCCCCGCTCCACAAAGATCTGCTCGGTCAGGGTGACGCCGACGCTCTCGCCGGCCACCGCATAGTCGCGCGCCGGCCCGTTCCACCGCTCGATGGTGGCGATGCGGGACACGCGCCCGCCCGGCGCAAACGCCAGCATGTCCCCCACCCGGAGCGTGCCCGCCTCCACGCGCCCGGCGACGATCCGACGGGCGTCGAAGCGGTAGATGTCCTGCACCACGAACCGCAGCGGGAGGTCGTCGTCCGGCTGCGGCGCTTCCAGGGCATCCAGCGCCCCAAGCACAGCCGGGCCGTCGTACCACGGCATCACCCCCGCCGTTCGGTTCGCGACGTTTTCGCCCTCGCGCGCTGACAGGGGGATGTACGCCCGGGCCTCCAGCCCGATCTCCTTCAGAAACGCCGCGCACTCGGCCCGTACCTGCTCGAACGCTCCCTGATAAAACCCGACCAGGTCCATCTTGTTGACGGCGACGATGACCTGGGGGATGCCGAGCAGTTTGAGCAGATACCCGTGCCGCCGCGACTGCTCACGCACGCCCTCGGCGGCGTCGATCACGAGCACGGCGGCGTCGGCACTGGCGGCGCCGGTGACCATGTTCTTCAAGAACTCGGTGTGCCCCGGGGCGTCGATGAGGACGTACCGACGCCGCGCGGTGCGGAACGGGATCTGGGTGGTGTCGATGGTGATGTTCTGTGCCTGCTCCTCCAGCAAGGCGTCCAGCAAAAAGGCGTACTCGAACGGCATGCCCTCGGCCTCGCACGCCTTTCGTATGCTCTCCGCCTTGCCCTCCGGCAGCGCGCCCGTGTCGAAGAAGATACGCCCGAGCAGCGTAGACTTGCCGTGGTCGACATGCCCCACGACGACGACGCGCAGCGGGAGGTCGTTTGTTGCCATCGCCCCCCCCGCCCCCTCCGGGGGAGCGCTGCCCGCGGGGGCCAGCGTGCCGCTGGACCGGCTGAGTTCTGGCGATTCGTCGCTCCGCGACGAATCGCCAGAACTAACACGATGCAACGGAACGTTGCCGCCCGCCGCGCAGGCGGCACCCCCGGAGGGGGCGGGGGGGGAGAAACCTTCGGGCATCACAGGAACCCTTTCGCGCGGAGCTTCTGCATCGCGTTGCGCTCGTGGTGATCCTGAGCGCGGCCGGCGCGCTCGGGGACGCGCGTCGTCTCCAGCTCCTCGATAATCTTCTCGATTGTGTCTGCGCCGGATGGGACGGGATGCGTGATCGGCCAGCAGCCCAGCGAGCGGAAGCGCTTCCCTTCGCGGGCGAAGTACATCTGCGGGATCGGAATATTTTCGCGCTGGATATAGCGCCAGATATCCACCTCCGTCCAGTCCAGGAGTGCCTGCACCCGCACGTGCTCACCCGGCAGGAGGTCCGTCGTAAACTGTCCCCAGAACTCCGGCGGCTGGTCGCGGTAGTCCCACTCGTAGCGTGCGGAGCGGGGCGAGAAGTAGCGCTCCTTCGCGCGGGTGCTGTCCTCGTCGCGGCGGATACCCGTGATTAGCCCATCCCACTGATGCTCCGCCAGCGCCTGCTGCAGCGCCACCGTCTTCAGCTCATGGGTCACCGTCACCGGGTCGTGCGTCTCGTAGCCCACGCCGCGGTTGTAGCGCGCCTCCTCGTTCACCTTCACGATCAGGTCCAGATTGTAGTGCTCCACCGCCCAGGCGCGGAACTCCAGCATCTCCGGAAACTCATAGGTCGTGTCGATGTGAAGCACCGGGAACGGAACGTGACCGCAGAACGCCTTGCGGGCCAGCCACAGGAGGACATTGCTATCCTTGCCCATGGACCAGGGCATACAGAGCTTCTGGAACGCGTGGTACGCCTCCCGCATGATGTAGATGCTCTGGTTCTCCAGCCGGTCCAGGTGGTCGAGCGACGCCGGTTCGGGGGGCGCTACTTGTGCAGACCGCATTCCGTCTTCTCCCGGCCGCTCCAGCGGCCTGCGCGAAGGTCGTCCCCGACGCCCACGGCGCGGGTGCAGTGGGTACAGCCGATGCTCGGATAGCCCTGAGCATGCAGAGCGTTCACCGGAACCCCCGCCCGGGCAATGTACTCCCACACATCGTCTTCGGTCCAGTCCCACAGCGGCGCAACCTTGTACAGGCCGAATGTGTTGTCCCAGTCCACGGCGCGTACGGAGCGGCGGGTGTTCGCCTGGTCCCGGCGCAGTCCCGCGACCCAGGCGCTCTTCCCCGCCAGCGCCTCCCGGTTCGGCTCCACCTTCCGCAGGGCGCAGCATAGGTCCGGGTCGCGCTCCCAGAGGCGCTCACCGTAACGCGCCGCCTGCTCCTCGGGCGTCAGCTTCGGCCGGAAGGCGAGCGGCACAATGCCATAGCGACGCTTCGCCGCGTCGATGGTATCGAAGGTCTCGGGGAACAGAAAGCCCGTGTCGAGGTAGAAGACAGGCACCGCCAGCCCGATCTTCGCGGCCATGTCCAGCAGAACCATCCCGGACACCCCGCCGAACGAACAGGCGAGGGCAAGACCGCCGCCGAACCGCTCGGCAGCCCACCGCAGCACGTCCTGGGGCGACGCGTTCGCAAGCGCGTCGTTCTGGGCGGCGAGTTCGGCGGGCGAAGGTCTCTGGAAAGGCGCCTGGTCCATAATAGAATACCAACAAACCCTATAGGATTTATCGGTATTCTAACAAAGAACGAGGACGCTGTCAATCAGGAGTGGCCGTTGGCCCCTGCCCTCTGGTTGTTATCGACCTCCGCCCGACGCGTCAGTGCAGTAAGCGGCGACCGTGTCAGGGGCGTCTCGCTCTGGTGCCCCGCTCGGCGGCCCGTGCCGATCCCTCCCGGATCGGGGAGGAATCGCTGCGCCAGAGAAAGGCCGTCGGCGACCGCGCCCGGGAAGACCCCATGAACCAGCGCCAGTATCTGCGCCGGCAGTGACGTCACCACCTCGGCATCCCCGTGAACCAGGGCGTCCAGCACGCGCTCCGCGGCGGCATCGGCGCTCTGTGACAGGCCCGGCAGTGAGTCGCTGAGGGCGAACCAGGCGTACTCCTTTTCGTGCTGCCCCTTAAACTCGGCGTTCCGGGGGCTCCCGGTGCGCATCAGACCGGGGCATACGGTCGTCACGAAGATGCCTTCCGGCAGGAGTTCGGAGCGCAGCCCCTCCGAGTAGCCGACCAGTGCGAACTTACTCGCGCTGTAGGGCAGCAGGTGCGGGACCGACACCTTCCCTCCGATGGAGGAGATGTTCACAATGCGCCCGAAGCCGTTGCGTCGCATGTCCGGCAGCGCGGCCTGCGTCATCCGGTACGGCGCCCAGAAGTGCAGGGCGAACGCCCCCTCGAAGTCCGCTTCGGTCATCGTGTCCATCGGCCCGACCTGGATGGTCCCGGCGTTGTTGACCAGGATCTCGACCGGGCCAAGCCGCTCCCGGACATACTCAAAGAGGCTCGCCGGCTGCTCCGGATCGGTCAGGTCGCAGGCGAAGATAAGGACATCGCGCCCCGTATCGTCCCAGATCATCTGCCGCGCGCGCTCCAGATCCTCTCGATCGCGGGCGCAGATCGCCACCCGCGCCCCTTCCTCAGCCAGGCGACGTGCCAGAAGGAAGCCCAGCCCGCGCGATCCGCCCGTCACCAGCGCCACGCGATCCCGAAGATCGATCCGGCGGCGGTGGCGTGTGAACGCGCTCATAAGGGCGACCGCCCCTACGGCGGCAAGGGCGGCGACGCCCAGCGCCGCCGCGGCTCCGGCAGACGAAGGCGCGGCAGGGGCGCCCCTTTCGGAGGCGCCCCTGC
>Ga0065721_10048900_pt1 | contig 63047 bp, 58 predicted proteins | sample Mesricmetagenome_FD_59108 | JGI IMG/M metagenome (GOLD analysis project Ga0065721, IMG submission 59108) | Mesophilic microbial community from rice straw/compost enrichment Sample: eDNA_1 v2 (version 2) | ecosystem: Engineered > Solid waste > Grass > Composting > Bioreactor | place: USA: Davis... | reverse complement strand
CGGCGCGCCGGGCGGCCCGGTGGCGCTGCCGGGACAGACGCTGCGCGAGGCCACCGACGCCTTCCAGCGCGCCTGGATCGAAGCTGCGTTGGCGCGCCACGGCGCCTCGATGGCCGCGGCGGCGCGGGAGGCGGGCATGGATCGCAGCAATTTCCACCGGCTGGCGCGGCGCCTGGGGCTGGCGGCCGGGCGCCGTGGCGCGCTTGGCTAAGCTCGCGCGCATGGGCAAGCAACACAGCATTCGTCAAGGTGCCCAGGGTCCGCGCGAGCGCTGGAGCCTGGACGCGGGCAGCGGCGACGTTGCGCGGCTGGACATCCCGGCCGACGCGCAGCGCGAGCGCCATTTCGAGATCGACAGCCGTTTCGTGGTGCGCCGCCGCGCCGATGCGGACGAGGCGTGGCTCGAGCTGCGGGTGTCGGTGGACGGCGCGCTGCGCTGGTCGCGCCGCGTGGACAGCGCCGAGGGCAGCGACTCGCTGGACTACCGCTTCAGCGTGCGGCTGCCCGCCGGGCGCCCGCTGCGGCTGCTGGCCACCACGGTGGTGCAGGGCGTACAGCGGGTGTCGCTGGTGCTGGAGGCGTGGGAGGAGTAAGGCGCAGCGTCAGGCCTGCCCGCGCTGGCTGGCGAGCACGGCCGCCTCGGCGCGGCTGCTGAGGTTGAGCTTGCGGTAGATGGCGCGGATGTGCTCGTTGAGCCCGGGGGTGCGCAGGCCCAGCAGCCCAGCGATCTCCTTGAGCGTGAAGCCCTTGCTCAGGAAGGTGAGTACTTCGTTCTCGCGCGGCGTGAGCTGCTCCTGCGCCTGGTGCGGCTCCAGCGCGATGCGGCCGGGCGCGGCGAGCGCGGTGGCCGGCGCGCCGACGCGGAAATGCGACAGCATCCGCCGCGCGATGGCCGGCGACAGCGGTGGCTGCCCGCGCACGATGCGCTGCAGCTCCTCCACCAGCAGCTCGAAGCGGTCTTCCTTGAGCAGGTACCCCTCGGCGCCGCACTGCAGCGCGGGGAACAGGTGCTCGTCGTCCACGTACAGCGTGGTGACGATGCGGGTGGCGGGGTAGTCGGCCAGCTCGGCCAGGAAGGCCAGCCCCTGGTTGTCGGCCAACTCCAGATCGACGAGCACGAGGCGGAACGGCTCGCCGCCGTCGTTGCGCAGGTAAGCGCGCGCCGACTCCAGGTTGCCGGCCTCGGTGATGCTCATTGTTTCGCTGAAGCTCTCGCGTACCACGCGGCACAGGAAGCTGCGCGCGACCGGGTTGTTTTCCAGGATCAGGACCTTGACGGCCATGGAGACGGCTCCCGCCCTATGAGAAGCCGCTCGCCTTGACAAGGATCGCGGCGTGAAGAAATGCGGCCGTTATGTTGTTGAAATTATCCTAACACCCGCTAACCTTGCGCCGGCCCGACCGGCGCCACGTCCGGCCCCGGGCTGCCAACTCCGGCGCGCTTCGCGGGCCCAACCCAAGCAATACCCGATGCGAATCCTGATCGCCAACGACGATGGCTATCTTGCGCCTGGACTGGCGGCCCTGGTGGCCGCCGTGCAGGACCTCGGCGAGATCGATGTGATCGCGCCCGAGCAGAACGCCAGCGGCACCTCCAATTCGTTGAGCCTGCACCGGCCCTTGTCGGTGTTCAAGGCGGGCAACGGCTTCAACGTCGTCAACGGCACGCCTTCGGACTGCGTGCACGTGGCGCTCACGGGGCTGCTGCCGCAGCGGCCCGACCTGGTGCTCTCGGGCATCAACAACGGCGCCAACATGGGCGACGACACGCTGTACTCCGGCACCGTGGCCGCGGCCATGGAGGGCTACCTGTTCGGCGTGCCGGCCATCGCGTTCTCGCAGACCGAGCGCGGCTGGCACCACCTGGAGAGCGCCGCGCGCGTGGCGCGTGCCATCGTGGACGAAGTGCTGCGCCAGCCCCCGGCGCCCGTGCCTTGGCTGCTCAACGTCAACATTCCCAACCATCCGCAAGCCGAGCGGCTGCCGCGACTGGTGACGCGGCTGGGCCGGCGCCACGCCAGCGAGCCCGTGATCCGGCAGACCAACCCGCGTGGCGAGCCCATCTACTGGATCGGCCCTGCGGGCGACGCGCGCGAAGCGGGCGCGGGCACCGATTTCCACGCCACGGCCAGCGGCTGTGTGTCCATCACGCCGCTGCAGGTGGACCTCACCGCGCATGCCACGCTGCCGGCGTGGCGTGCGGTGCTGCAGCGCCAGTCATGAAGCCGCGCGGGCCGCGCTTTCCGATCGGTCTGGACCGCGTGGCACCCGGCGCGCAGGCCCCGGGCGTCACGCAGCGTCCGCAGCGCCCGGTGCATGAGGCCGCCGCCGATGCCCGGCGGCGCAGCGCGCCCAGCGGGCTGGGACTGGACTCCGGGGCCGTGCGCGCGCGCATGGTGCAGCGGCTGCGCGCGCAGGGGCTGCTGTGCGAGCCGGTGCTGCAGGCGCTGGAGCAGGTGCCGCGCCACCACTTCGTGGACGCGGCGCTGGTGGCCCAGGCCTACGAGGACACCGCGCTGCCCATCGGCCACGGCCAGACCATCTCCAAGCCGTCGGTGGTGGCGCGCATGCTGGCGCTGCTGTTCGAAGGGCGCACGGCGCGGCAGCGCGGCACGCTGGGGCGCGTGCTGGAGATCGGCACGGGCAGCGGCTACCAGGCCGCGCTGCTGGGCCTGCTGGGCTCGCAGGTGATCTCGGTGGAGCGGGTGCGCCCGCTGCACGACCGGGCCCGCACGCTGCTGCAGCCGCTGCGCCGCCCGAACCTTCGCCTGGTGTGGGCCGACGGCCGCCTGGGCCATTCGCCCAATGCCCCTTACGACACCGTGATCGCAGCGGCCGGCGGCGAGGCGTTGCCGCAGTCCTGGCTGGACCAGATGGCCCCGGGCGCCCGTCTGGTGGCGCCGCTGCACGCGAGCGCCGGCGGCGGGCAGGTGCTGATGGTGGTGGACCGCACGGAGTCCGCCTGGGTCCGGCAGGTGCACGAGGCGGTGCACTTCGTACCCCTAAAATCCGGCGTTGCTTGAACGGAGGGACGTTTTGTCGATGAGTTCGAATTCCTGGCGTGCTGCCTTGGCCATGGCTGCGGGCGTGTCGACGGTGCTGATCGTCGGCTGTGCTTCGCCCCAGCAGCAGGCGCCCGTCGAGGATCGCCCCCGCACCGCGGTGCGCCCGGCTCCTGCGCCCGCACCGGTTGAGATCGTGAAGCCGCTGCGCGGCATCGAGAACGCCGGCAAGCCCGGCTACTACACCATACGTCCCGGCGACACGCTCATCCGTATCGGGCTGGAGAACGGCCAGAGCTGGAAGGACATCGCGCGCTGGAGCGGGATCGACAATCCCAATCAGATCGAGGTCGGCGAGGTGGTGCGCGTGGTGCCGCCAAGCGTGGATCCGAGTGTGGTGGCCTCGCGCCCGGTGGTGTCGTCCCGCGTCGAAAGCCGCCCGCTCGATGCCAAGCCCGTGCCGGCCACGGCTGCCGCCGCATCGGCAGCGGTCACGGCATCGGCCAGCGACAGCGCCTCCGCTGCGACACCGGCGCCCGTGCCCGCGCCCGCGCGCGAGACCAGCAGTGCCGCACGCGACCCGGACGACAACATCACCTGGATCTGGCCCGCTGGCGGCAGCGTCGCCAGCGCCTTCGACGACACGCGCAACAAGGGCATCACCATCACCGGCCGCGCGGGCGACCCGGTGCTGGCGGCCGCCGACGGCCGCGTGGTGTATGCCGGCTCGGGGCTGCGTGGCTACGGCAACCTCGTGATCGTCAAACACAACAACACGTACCTCACGGCCTACGCACACAACCAGACGCTGCTGGTCAAGGAAGATCAGGTAGTGCGCCGCGGCCAGCGCATCGCCGAAATGGGTTCCAGCGACGCCAGCCGCGTGCAGCTGCACTTCGAGATTCGCAAGCAGGGCAAGCCGATCGATCCGACCAGGCTGCTACCGCCACGTTGATGGCATGACTTGATATCACCGGAGGTGACCAATGAGCAGGCGATGGGACGTACGCGAGGGCTCAGCGGTGAATCCGGTGAATCCTGTGAACATCGTGCCGCTGGTGGCGGCGCTGGATGACCTGGAGGGCCGGCCGCTGCCGGTGCCCGTGCCGGAAGAGGCGGCTCCCGCCGACGAGCCCGTGGTGGACGGCCCCGCCGTCGCGCTGCCGGCGGGCGAATCCGACGTCGGCAACACGCTGCAGCTGTACCTGCGCGAGATCCGCCGCGCGCCGCTGCTCACGCCCGAGCAGGAGTACGACACGGCGGTGCGCGCGCGCGCCGGGGACTTCGAGGCGCGCCAGGCGATGATCGAGCGCAACCTGCGCTTGGTCGTGAGCATCGCCAAGAACTACATGGGCCGCGGCCTACCCATGACCGACCTGATCGAGGAAGGCAACCTCGGCCTCATGCATGCCATCGGCAAGTTCGAGCCGGAGCGGGGCTTTCGCTTCTCCACCTATGCCTCGTGGTGGATCCGCCAGAACATCGAGCGGGCGATCATGCACCAGGCCCGTTTGGTGCGGCTGCCAGTGCACGTGGTGCGCGAACTCAACCAGGTGCTCAAGATGCGCCGTGCGCTGGAAAGCGAGAACGCCCGGCCTGGCGAGAGCAGCGAGCGCACGGTGAGCGTGGAGCAGGTGGCCGCGGCGCTGGGACGCTCGGTGCAGGACGTGGCGGCGCTGCTGCGCTTTGCCGAGCAGCCCACCTCGCTGGACGCGCCGCTGGAGCGCGACCAGGGTGAGTCCATGCTGGACACCGTGGCCGACGACCAGGCACTCGATCCGCTGGGCCACACGCTGGTGCGCGAGGTGGAGCAGTTGCTGCGCACGGGCATTTCCGAGCTCAACGAGCGCGAGCGCGAGGTGCTCACCGGCCGCTACGGGCTGCACGACCGCGAGCCCGAGACCCTGGAGGTGCTGGCCGAGCGCATGGGGCTCACGCGCGAGCGCATCCGCCAGATCCAGCAGGAAGCGCTGGTCAAGCTCAAGCGGCGCATGGTGCGCCAGGGCATCGACCGCGACTCCATCTTCTAGGCGCCAGAGGCCGCGCAAGCGCGGATTTGTCCCGGCCGCGGCACCGCGCATGGCCGCGCGCGCCGGCTCCCCTTTGCCCGGGCGGGATAATCCGCGCCCTATGACGGTTGACAAGGAATGGCTGCGCGTCGAGTCGCTGGACCTCGACGCGCAAGGCGTGGCCCACAACGCCGAGGGGAAAGTCGTCTTCATCGAAGGAGCGCTGCCGGGTGAGGAAGTGCAGGTCCAGGTCTCGCGGCGCAAGAACAACTGGGAGCAGGGCACCTTGCAGGCGCTGCGGCGCGAGAGCGCGCAGCGCGTGACGCCAGGCTGCGTGCACTTCGGGCTGCATGCGGGTGCCTGCGGCGGCTGCAAGATGCAGCACCTGCATGCCGGCGCGCAGATCGCCATCAAGCAGCGCGTGCTGGAGGACAACCTCTGGCACCTGGGCAAGGTCAGGCCCGAGCGCCTGCTGCGCCCGGTGGAGGGGCCGACCTGGGGCTACCGCTACCGCGCGCGGCTGTCGGTGCGGCACGTGGCCAAGAAGGGAACGGTGCTGGTGGGCTTCCACGAGCGCAAGTCGCGCTACGTGGCCGACATGCAGCGCTGCGAGGTGCTCCCCGCCCACGTGAGCGCGCTGCTGATGCCGCTGCGCGCGCTGGTTGCTTCCATGGAGGCGCGCGACCGGCTGCCGCAGATCGAGCTCGCCATCGGCGAGGGCCCGCAAGGAATGGTGACGGCCCTGGTGCTGCGCCACCTGGAGCCGCTCAGCGGTGCCGACGTGACGCGGCTGCGCGACTTCGCCGCCGAGCATGGCGTGCAGTGGTGGCTGCAGCCCAAGGGTCCGGACACGGTGCACCTGCTCGACGAGGGCGGTCCGGAGCTGGCGTACGCGCTGCCGGAGTTCGGCGTGGTCATGCCCTTCAAGCCCACCGACTTCACGCAGGTGAACCACCACATCAACACGGTGCTGGTGGGCCGCGCGCTGCGGCTGCTGGACGTGCAGCCCGGCGAGCGCGTCATCGACTGGTTCTGCGGGCTGGGCAACTTCACGCTGCCGCTGGCGACCCAGGCGCGCGAGGTGCTGGGCATCGAGGGCAGCGAGACGTTGGTGCAGCGCTCGCGCGAGAACGCGCAGCGCAACGGCCTGGCGCACAAGGCCGGCTTCGCGGCGCGCAACCTGTTCGAGCTCACGCCGGCGGATGTCGTGGCCTACGAGCCGGCGCAGCGCTGGCTGGTGGACCCGCCGCGCGAGGGTGCCTTCGCGCTGGCCAAGGCGCTGGCGGACCTGCGCCAGGCGCCCGAGCTGGCGCCGCCGGGCTGGGAGCCGCCGCGGCGCATCGTCTACGTGAGCTGCAACCCGGCCACGCTGGCGCGCGACGCGGGGCTGCTGGTGCACCAGGCGGGCTACCGCTGCACGGCGGCCGGCGCGGTGAACATGTTCCCGCACACGGCGCACGTGGAAAGCATGGCGGTGTTCGAGTACGACCCGCATGCCGTGCCGAAGGCGCCCCAGGCTGATGCGGGCGAGGCGGTTGCGCTGCCCGAGCCCGAGCCCGAGGCTTCGGCCTGACGCGCCCGCCGCGCGCCCATGAAAAAGGCCCCGCGAGGGGCCTTTTTGCTTGGTGCGGCGTGTTCGGGTTATTCGCGGTCGCCGCCGAAGATACCCAGCAGGGCCAGCAGGTTCTGGAAGATGTTGTACAGGTCCAGATAGATGGCCAGCGTGGCGGTGATGTAGTTCGTCTCGCCGCCGTCGATCACACGCTTGATGTCATAGAGCATGAAGGCGGAGAACAGACCGATGGCGATCACCGACAGCGTCATCATCAGCGCGCTGGACTGCACGAAGATGTTCACCAGCATCGCCACGAACAGCAGAATCAGGCCCACGAACAGGAACTTGCCCATGTTCGTGAGGTCGCGCTTGATGACAGTGGCCAGCGAAGCCACGGCCAGGAACACGCCCGCAGTGCCGCCAAAAGCCAGCATCACAAGCTGAGCGCCGTTGGAGAAACCCAGCACCACAGCCAGCAGGCGCGAGAGCATCAAGCCCATGAAGAAGGTGAAGGCCAGCAGAACGCCAACGCCGGCTGCGGTGTCCTTGGTCTTCTCGATGGCGAACATCAAGCCAAAGGCGCCGACCAGGAACACGATCAGGCTCATGCCCGTACCCATCGCGGCCATGATGCCGGTGCTTACACCAACCCAGGCACCCAGAACCGTAGGCACCAGCGACAGGGCCAGCAGCCAGTAGGTGTTGCGCAGCACGCGATTGCGTTGCTGTGCGCTCAGCGAACCCGCCGCTCCCTGGCCGGAGTAGACGGTCTGCAGGCGTTGGTCCATGAAAGAAGCCTCCAAAAATGATCAGGACGCGGGTTTCGATCCGCTGCGGCAATTCTAGTTCCGCCCTTTGGGGGATTGCCCCGGCTTGGCCGGCGTGGCCACTCCTGCGCGGCGCGTGAAGCAGTTTTAATCGGTGCCGCATGAAGCAGCGACCGGCTGCCCGCTACATTGGCGGCCCTTTTTCACCCCACAAAGAGCAGTTCCCAAGATGAAGAACCGACCGATGCTGACCCAGGACGACGTGCAGGCGATGGGCGAGGCCGCCCGCGCCGAGGCGCAGGCCAACGGCTGGGCCGTGACCATCGCCATCGTGGACGACGGCGGCCACCTGCTGTGGCTGCAGCGCCTGGACGGCGCGGCGCCGGTGTCGGCGCAGATCGCCCCGGCCAAGGCCCGCACCGCAGCGCTAGGCCGGCGCGAGAGCAAGGTGTACGAGGAGATGATCAACCAGGGCCGCACCTCGTTCCTGAGCGCGCCGGGCATCGAGGGCCTGCTCGAAGGCGGCGTGCCGGTGGTGGTGGAAGGCCACTGCATCGGTGCCGTGGGCGTCAGCGGCGTGAAGTCCACCGAGGATGCCCAGATCGCGCGCGCGGGCATCGCGGCACTCAAGACGGCCTGATAAGGCACCTTGGCTCCGGGCTGCCGGGGCCGCGCTGGCATGCACCATGCCAGCGCATGCGATGCCGTTAGAAGTGCGCGGTAAAGGCGGACAACTCCTCACGCAGCACGGGGGCGGCTCTGGGGGAAACCCGGGGTCCGCTATAATTCCAAGGTTTACCCGCCACCATCCCGCCCGGCGAATATCGCCATCGCTGCCGCCGGTCTACCCGGTTACGCACCAACATCGAGCGTCACAGCAGCGCCGGGCGTGCACACACACCGGAGTCTTCCTTGCTGCCTGTACAGCCTCCCGCACTTCTCGCACTTGCAGACGGCACGGTCTTTCAGGGCACCTCGATCGGCGCAGCCGGTCATACCGTCGGCGAAGTGGTGTTCAACACCGCGCTCACCGGCTACCAGGAAATCCTCACCGACCCGAGCTACTGCCGCCAGATCGTCACGCTGACGTATCCGCACATCGGCAACTACGGGGTCAACGGCGAGGATGTCGAGGCCTCGAAGGTCCATGCCGCTGGCCTGGTGATCAAGGACCTGCCCGTGCGCGTGTCCAACTTCCGCGCCGGCCAGTCGCTCACCGAGTACCTGCAGTCCCAGGGCACGGTCGCCATCGCCGATATCGACACGCGGCGCCTGACGCGCGTGCTGCGCACCACCGGCGCGCAAAACGGTTGCATCGTCGCCTTCCCGGCCGGCACCGTGATCACCGAGGCGCACAAGGCCGAGGCCGTGGAGCGCGCCAAGGCCGCGCCCAGCATGGCGGGGCAGGACCTGGCCAAGGTGGTCTCCACGCGCGATGCCTACGAGTGGACGCAGACCGAGTGGAAGCTCGGCAGCGGCTACGGCGTCCAGGAGGCCCCGCGTTTCCACGTCGTGGCCTACGACTACGGCGTGAAGCTCAACATCCTGCGCATGCTTGCCAGCCGCGGCTGCCGCATCACGGTGCTGCCGGCGCAGGCATCGGCGCGCCAGGCGCTGGCGCTCAATCCCGACGGCATCTTCCTGTCCAACGGCCCCGGCGACCCGCAGCCCTGCGACTACGCCATCGAGGCCGTGCGCGAGCTCATCAACAGCGGGCTGCCGACCTTCGGTATCTGCCTAGGCCACCAGATCATGGCCCTGGCCGCCGGCGCGCCGACCTACAAGATGAAATTCGGTCACCACGGCGCCAACCATCCGGTCAAGGACCTGGACAGCGGCCGCGTGAGCATCACCAGCCAGAACCACGGTTTCGCCGTGAAGGCCGACGCGCTGCCGGCCAACCTGCGCGCCACGCACGTGAGCCTGTTCGATGGCTCGCTGCAGGGCCTGGCCTGGACCGACAAACCCGCCTTCTGCTTCCAGGGGCACCCCGAGGCCTCCCCCGGCCCGCACGACATTGCATACCTGTTCGACCGCTTCATTGAGCTGATGGCGGCGCGCCAGACGGAGAAGAACTGAGATGCCCAAGCGCACCGACATCAAGAGCGTCCTCATCATCGGCGCCGGCCCGATCATCATCGGCCAGGCCTGCGAGTTCGACTATTCCGGCGCCCAGGCTTGCAAGGCGCTGCGCGAGGAAGGCTACAAGGTCATCCTGGTCAACTCGAACCCGGCGACCATCATGACGGACCCGGCCACGGCCGACGTCACGTACATCGAGCCCATCACCTGGCAGGTGGTGGAGCGCATCATCGCCAAGGAGCGCCCGGACGTGATCCTGCCCACCATGGGCGGGCAGACGGCGCTCAACTGCGCCCTTGACCTGCACCGCCACGGCGTGCTGGAAAAGTACGGCGTGGAGATGATCGGCGCCAACGAGCACGCCATCGAGAAGGCCGAGGATCGCCAGAAATTCAAGGAGGCGATGACCAAAATCGGCCTGGACTCGGCCAAAAGCGGCATCGCCCACAGTATGGAAGAGGCCTGGGGCGTGCAGAAGCGCATCCAGTCCGAGATCGGCGGCTCGGGCTTCCCGATGGTGATCCGCCCTAGCTTCACGCTGGGCGGCACCGGCGGCGGTATCGCCTACAACCCCGAGGAGTTCGAGGAGATCTGTAAGCGCGGTCTCGACCTCTCGCCGACCAAGGAACTCCTGATCGAGGAGAGCCTCATCGGTTGGAAGGAGTACGAGATGGAGGTCGTCCGCGACAAGGCGGACAACTGCATCATCGTGTGCTCGATCGAAAACCTGGACCCGATGGGCATCCACACCGGCGACTCGATCACGGTCGCGCCGGCGCAGACGCTCACCGACAAGGAATACCAGCTGCTGCGCAACGCTTCCATCGCGATCCTGCGCGAGATTGGCGTGGACACCGGCGGCTCCAACGTGCAGTTCTCGATCAACCCGAACAACGGCCGCATGATCGTGATCGAGATGAACCCGCGCGTGAGCCGCAGCTCGGCGCTGGCCTCCAAGGCCACGGGTTTCCCGATCGCCAAGATCGCCGCCAAGCTGGCCGTGGGCTACACGCTCGACGAGCTCAAGAACGACATCACCGGCGGCGCCACGCCGGCCTCGTTCGAGCCCAGCATCGACTACGTGGTCACCAAGATCCCGCGCTTCGCGTTCGAGAAGTTCCGCGAGGCCGATCCACACCTGACCACACAGATGAAGTCAGTGGGCGAAGTGATGGCCATGGGTCGCACTTTCCAGGAGAGCTTCCAGAAGGCGTTGCGCGGCCTGGAAACCGGTATCGATGGCCTTTCCGAACGGTCGACCGACCGCGACGAGATCGTCGAGGAGATCGGCAATCCCGGTCCCGAGCGAGTCCTGTTCGTGGCCGACGCCTTCCGCATCGGCATGAGCCTGGACGAGATCTTCGAGGAAACCGCGATCGACCCGTGGTTCCTGGCGCAGATCGAGCAACTCGTACAGATCGAGCAGACGCTCAAGGGCCGCACGCTACAGAGCCTATCGAAGGAGGAGCTGTTCTTCCTCAAGCGCAAGGGCTTCTCCGACAAGCGCCTGGCCAAGCTGCTGGGCAGCAATCAGCATGACGTGCGCCGCGCGCGCCAAGCGCTGGGGGTGCGCCCGGTGTACAAGCGCGTTGACACCTGCGCCGCCGAGTTCGAGACGCAAACGGCCTACATGTACTCCACGTATGACGAGGAGTGCGAGGCCGCGCCCAGCGACAAGAAGAAGATCATGGTGCTGGGCGGTGGTCCGAACCGCATCGGGCAAGGCATCGAATTCGACTACTGCTGCGTGCACGCGGCGCTGGCGATGCGCGAGGACGGGTACGAGACCATCATGGTCAACTGCAACCCGGAAACCGTCTCCACCGACTACGACACCTCCGACCGCCTGTACTTCGAGCCGGTGACCCTGGAGGACGTGCTGGAGATCGTCGACAAGGAAAAGCCCGTCGGCGTGATCGTGCAGTACGGCGGCCAGACGCCGCTGAAGCTGGCGCTGGATCTCGAGGCCAACGGTGTCCCTATCATCGGCACCACGCCTGACTCCATCGACATCGCCGAGGACCGTGAACGCTTCCAGAAGCTGTTGCACGAGCTGGGTCTGAAGCAGCCACCCAACCGCACGGCGCGCACCGAAGAAGCCGCGCTGCAGCTGGCGCACGAAATCGGCTACCCGCTGGTGGTGCGCCCGAGCTACGTGCTGGGCGGCCGCGCGATGGAGATCGTGCACGGCGACAAGGATCTGGAGCGCTACATGCGCGAGGCCGTGCGCGTGTCGGAGAAGTCGCCGGTGCTGCTGGACCGCTTCCTGGACGACGCCATCGAAGTGGACGTGGACTGCATCAGCGACGGCGAGGCCGTCATGATTGGCGGGATCATGGAGCACATCGAGCAGGCCGGCGTTCACTCGGGCGACTCCGCCTGCTCGTTGCCGCCGTACTCGCTGCCGGCCTCGCTGCAGGACGAGCTGCGCCGCCAGACCACGCTGATGGCTAAGGCGCTCAAGGTCGTAGGCCTGATGAACGTGCAGTTCGCCATCCAGGGCGAGGGCGACCAAGCCGTCGTTTATGTGCTGGAGGTCAACCCGCGCGCCTCGCGCACGGTGCCCTACGTCTCCAAGGCGACGGGCCAGCCGCTGGCCAAGATCGCTGCGCGCTGCATGGCGGGCCAGAAGCTCACCGAGCAGAAGGGGCTGGACGGCCGTGCGCCGCGCGAAGTGGTGCCGCCGTACTTCAGCGTCAAGGAAGCAGTGTTCCCGTTCAACAAGTTCCCCGGCGTGGATCCGATCCTGGGCCCTGAGATGCGCTCCACGGGCGAGGTCATGGGCGTGGGCAAGAGCTTCGGCGAGGCCATGCTCAAGAGCCAGCTCGGCGCAGGCTCGCGGCTTCCGTCGTCAGGTACGGTGGTGATCAGCGTGAAGAACAACGACAAGCAGCGCGCGGTCCAGGTGGCCGCCGAGCTGCACAAGCTGGGCTTCAAGCTGCTGGCCACCAAGGGCACGGCCACGGCCATCGCGGCTGCCAACATCCCGGTGAAAACGGTGAACAAGGTGAAGGACGGTCGCCCTCACATCGCTGACATGGTGAAGGCGGGCGAGATCCAGTTGGTGCTCACCACGGTGGACGAGACGCGCACGGCCATCGCCGACTCGCGCTACATCCGTACCGCCGCGTTGGCCAACCGCGTGACCTATTACACGACCATGGCCGGCTGCGAGGCCGCCACCGAGGCGCTCAAGCACCAGGATGACCTCGGCGTCATCTCGCTGCAGGAGATGCACGCCCAGCTGCACTAAACTGCAGCCGCGTCGCCACCGCCCGGGCCTGCCGTCGGGGCGGTGTCTTCTTCCAACTTAAACGCGCCCCGGGCGCGTTTTGCTTTTGATCCATCAATCCGAACCATGGCCACCATTCCCATTACCAAACGCGGCGCCGAGAAGCTCAAGGAGGAGCTGCAGCGCCTGAAGTACGTCGAGCGGCCTGCGGTGGTCGTGGCAATTCAGGAGGCGCGAGCGCAGGGCGACTTGTCGGAGAACGCCGAGTACGACGCTGCCAAGGACAAGCAGGGCTTTATCGAGGGCCGGATCCTGGAGATTGAGGGCAAGCTGGCTGCAGCACAGGTGATTGACCCATCAGAGCTTGATGCCGGTGGGCGCGTGGTCTTCGGCGCCACGGTGGACCTGGAGGACGAGGCCACGGGCATGAGCGTGACCTATCAGATCGTCGGGGACGATGAGGCCGACCTCAAGCAGGGTCTGATCTCCATCAGCTCGCCCATTGCGCGCGCGCTCATTGGCAAGGAAGCCGGCGATGTGGCCGAGGTACAGGCGCCCGGCGGCATCAAGACCTACGAGATTATGGAAGTGCACTACCGGTGAGCTCTGCCGCGACAACGGGCGGTGGCGGCCTGCTGCGCGCACGCCGGCTGCTGCCCCCGCTGTGGGCTGGGCTGCTGCTGTGCGTCGCCTTGGTGGCCACGCCGGCGCCTTTTGCGACGCTGGAGCGTACGCAGGCCGGGCTGGTAGTGGCTTTCATCTTCAAGCGAGAGGCGTTCCTAACGCTGGCAGCGGCGCTGGCCTTCGTGCTGATCGAGCGGCGCCGCGCGCGCGCCGGGCTGGGGCCCCAGTTCAGTACCGAAATGGCACTGGCGCTGGGTGCGCTGTTCTTCACGGTGATCGGCTATTTTGGCCTGCAGCCGATGATGGCCTTGGCGCGTGCTGAGCAGGGCACGCTGGGCTTCGGGCAACTGCACGCCGTCAGCCTGGTGCTTTTCGGCATGAAGATCCTGTGTGTTCTGGCGCTGTCGTGGCGGGTGACGGCGCCGGCCAAGGCGCCACCTTCCTGACGCGAGTTTCTCGATTTACTCGGCCACGCGCTTTTTGACGCTGGTGGTGCGGCGCTTGGCGCGTTTGATGCTGCCACCGGGTGTCACGCGCTCGTTGCCTAGAACGCGTACTTTCTTAACCTGGGGGCGGTGGTTGCCGCTTTTGCTGAACTTCACGATCTTCACCACCTTCGGGCCAGGGCGGCGGTCTTCGCGCTCCTCAGCTTCCTTGGGTGGGATGGGGCGCCACAGCACCAGCAGCTTGCCAATGTGCTGGATGGGTGCGGCGTCGAGTTGGTCGGCCAACTGGCCGAGCAGGGCCTCGCGCGCGGCGCGGTCATCGGAAAAGACGCGCACCTTGATCAGGCCATGGGCCTTGAGCGCGGCATCGAGTTCCTTGAGCACGCCGGGGGTGAGGCCCTCGGCCCCAATTTGCACAACGGGGTCGAGGTGGTGAGCGGCGGCGCGGTGTTCCTTACGCTGGGCCGGGGTCAGATTGATCGCAGACATCCTTACATTATCGACGCAGCATGAAGATCAAGACCAAGAGCAAGAAGGTCAACAAGGCGTGGCTTGCGGATCACATCAACGATCCCTACGTGAAGCTGGCGCAGCGGGAGGGCTATCGTGCCCGTGCCGCTTACAAGCTCAAGGAGATCGACGAAGCGCTGGGCCTGGTCCGGCCGGGGCAGGTAGTGGTGGACCTGGGTGCCGCTCCTGGGGCCTGGAGCCAGTATCTGCGGCGGCGCTTCGCGCCCAAGGCCGCCGGTACGGGCGGTGCGGCAGTGGGTGAGCTGCAGGGCACGATCATCGCGTTGGACATCCTGCCGTTCGAGCCGGTGGAAGGCGTGCAGTTCATCCAGGGTGACTTCCGGGAGGACGCGGTGCTGGTGCAACTGCAGGAAGCGCTGGCCGGGCGGCAGGCCGATCTCGTGGTCTCAGATATGGCGCCCAACTTGTCCGGTATCGAGAGTGCAGACTCTGCGCGCATTGCCCATTTGGTCGAACTGGCGGTGGAGTTCTGTGACGGACACCTCAAGCCCTCCGGTGCGCTAGTGTGTAAAGTTTTCCACGGCAGTGGCTACAGCCAGTTGGTGGAACTCTTCAAGCGGCACTTTCGTGTCGTCAAGCCGATCAAGCCCAAGGCTTCGCGTGACCGGTCGGCGGAAACTTTCCTGGTAGGCCTGGGTCTGAAAAAGGCTTGAGGGGCTTTGTCCATCCGTGTTGCCCAGGGCGTTGAAAACACCTGCCTCCTCCCGGGACAAAGCAAGATTTGTCGAACCCTTGACTGAACTAAAATTGCCCCCAATTCCGCTCCGTCACGCCCCGCGCGCGTGACGGGGCCTGGTTTGAAAAGGAGCCGCGGTGAACAATCAATGGTTCTCTAAAGTCGCTGTCTGGATGGTGATCGCCTTGGTGCTGTTCACCGTCTTCAAGCAGTTCGACCGCGGAGTGACGGCCGGTAACCAGATCGGTTATTCGGACTTTTTGGAAGAGGTGCGTGCTAAGCGCATCAAGTCCGTGACGCTGCAGGAAGGCAACGGCGGTACGGACATCATTGCCACCACTACCGACGACAAACGGCTGCGCAGTACCGCTACCTACCTCGATCGGGGCTTGGTGGGTGATCTGATCAACAACGGGGTCAAGTTCGACGTTAAGCCGCGCGAAGAGCCCTCAGTGCTGATGAGCATTCTCGTGAGCTGGGGTCCGATGCTGCTGCTCATCGGCGTGTGGATCTACTTCATGCGCCAGATGCAAGGTGGGGGCAAGGGCGGCGCCTTCAGCTTTGGCAAGTCCAAGGCGCGCATGCTGGACGAGGCTAACAACTCCACCACCTTTGCCGACGTTGCCGGCTGCGACGAGGCCAAGGAAGAGGTCAAGGAACTCGTGGACTTCCTGAAGGATCCTCAGCGCTTCCAGAAGCTCGGCGGCCGCATCCCGCGCGGCGTGTTGCTGGTGGGCCCTCCGGGTACCGGTAAGACGTTGCTGGCTAAGGCCATTGCGGGTGAAGCGAAGGTGCCTTTCTTCAGCATCTCCGGTTCCGATTTCGTTGAAATGTTTGTTGGCGTGGGCGCGGCGCGTGTGCGCGACATGTTTGAGCAGGCCAAGAAGAGCGCTCCCTGCATCATCTTCGTGGACGAGATCGACGCCGTGGGTCGCCACCGCGGTGCTGGCCTGGGCGGCGGCAACGATGAGCGCGAGCAGACGCTGAACCAGATGCTCGTTGAGATGGACGGGTTCGAAACCAACTTGGGTGTGATCGTGATGGCGGCCACCAACCGGCCCGACATCCTCGATCCCGCGCTGTTGCGTCCTGGCCGCTTCGACCGCCAGGTCTACGTGACGCTGCCCGACGTGCGTGGCCGCGAGCAGATCCTCAACGTGCACATGCGCAAAGTACCGGTGGGCCAGGACATCCGCGCCGACATCCTGGCGCGCGGCACCCCGGGCTTCTCTGGTGCTGATCTGGCCAACCTCGTCAACGAGGCGGCGCTGTTCGCCGCACGGCGCAATGCGCGTGTGGTCGAGATGGTCGACTTCGAGAAGGCCAAGGACAAGATCATGATGGGCCCCGAGCGCAAGTCCATGGTCATGCCCGAGGAAGAGCGCAAGAACACGGCGTACCATGAGGCCGGCCATGCATTGGTGGCGCGCTTGATGCCCAAGACCGACCCGGTGCACAAGGTCACGGTGATCCCGCGCGGTCGTGCCCTGGGCGTGACGATGCAGCTGCCCGAAGGCGATCGCTACAGCATGGACAAGGAGCGCATGCTCTCCACCATCTCCGTGCTATTCGGTGGACGCATCGCGGAAGAGGTGTTCATGAACCAAATGACCACCGGTGCTTCCAACGACTTTGAGCGTGCTACGCAGATCGCCCGTGACATGGTCACCCGTTACGGCATGACCGATGAACTGGGCCCCATGGTCTACGCGGAGAACGAAGGCGAGGTGTTCCTGGGCCGCTCCGTCACCAAGCAGGTCAACGTCTCCGAGGAGACGATGCAGAAGGTGGACAAGCAGATCCGCAAGATCATCGACGAGCAGTACGCCATCGCGCGCCGGCTCATCGAGGAGAACAAGGACAAGATGCATGCTATGGCGCGCGCGCTGATCGAATGGGAAACCATCGACAGCGACCAGATCGACGACATCATGGCCGGCAAGCCGCCCCGTCCACCCAAGGACTGGACGTCCACGCCGCCCCGCTCGGGTGGCAACGTCACGCCGCCGGTCAACCCGGACGGCACGCCCGCCACGGCATCGTCCTGATCTGGCGTTCCCTGACTAACACGCTGTACATACGGGGCCTTCGGGCCCCGTTTTTATTCATCTGCCCATGTTCTGGACCACCACGCGCTTTCGCATCGCCCTCTCTCGCCCGCAAGTGATGGGCATCGTCAACGTCACGCCTGATTCCTTCTCGGACGGCGGCCAGCATGCCGACGCGGTTTCGGCGCAGGCGCACTGCGACCAACTCCTGGCTGAGGGTGCCGACATTCTGGACATCGGCGGCGAATCCACCCGTCCGGGCTCATCCACGCCCAGCGAGGCGGAAGAGTGGGCCCGCGTCGAACCCGCGCTGCGCCATGCCATGACGCTGGGCGTGCCGGTGTCGGTCGATACCAGCAGCCCGCTGGTGATCCGCAACGCGCTGGATCTCGGCGTGGACATCATCAACGACGTGCGCGCCTTGCAGCGCCCGGGAGCACAAGAAGCGCTGCTGCAATCCGGCATCGCCGCCGGCGTGTGCCTGATGCACATGCAGGGCGAGCCCGCCACGATGCAGGCCGCGCCCACGTATGAAGACGTGGCAGCCGAGGTCGGTGCGTTCCTGCAAGAGCGCCTGACTGCCCTGCGTGAGCATGGCGTGGCTGACGAGCGCATCGTGCTGGACCCCGGCTACGGCTTCGGCAAGACGGTGGCGCACAACTTGGACCTGCTGCGCCGTCAACGAGAGCTGCTGGCCCTGGGGAGGCCGCTGCTGGTGGGCCTGTCGCGCAAGTCCTGTCTGGGAACCGTCACCGGCCGCCCTGTGAACCAGCGCTTGGTTCCCAGCGTGGCCGCGGCGCTGGCCGCAGTGGCCCAGGGTGCGCAGGTGGTACGAGTTCACGATGTCGCTGCCACCGTGGACGCTCTCAAGGTTTGGCAAGCTGCCGGGCTGGTGCGGTAAGGCTGCAAGAGCCAGCCTCTGGACGACAATGCCGGGTCGCCCTGAGGGTCGCGATGACGCTGGCTTACAAGCACAAGGAAAGAGGATGAGCAGGAACTACTTCGGCACGGACGGCATCCGAGGGACTGTCGGCCAATCGCCCATCACCCCGGATTTCATGCTGCGGTTGGGGCATGCCGTGGGACGGGTGCTGCGCGCCGGCACGAAGCGCCCGACGGTGCTGATCGGCAAGGACACGCGCATCTCGGGCTACATGATCGAGTCCGCCTTGGAGGCCGGCTTCGCCTCGGCCGGTGTGGACGTGGTGCTCAGCGGGCCGCTGCCCACCCCCGGCGTGGCCTATCTCACGCGGGCGCTGCGGCTGGACCTGGGCGTGGTCATCAGCGCCTCGCACAACCCTTTCAACGACAACGGCGTCAAGTTCTTCTCGGCCCAAGGCCAAAAGCTGCCCGATGCCTGGGAGCTGGCGGTGGAAGCGGCGCTGCTGGAGCCGGCGCACTGGGTGGATTCCACGGGCCTGGGCAAGGCGCGCCGCCTGGAGGATGCGGGCGGGCGCTACATCGAGTTCTGCAAGAGTTGCGTCAGCAACGAGCTCTCGCTCAAGGGCATGAAGCTGGTTGTGGATGCTGCCCATGGCGCGGCCTACCACGTGGCCCCGGCGGTGTTCCACGAGTTGGGCGCAGAGGTCGTGACCATTGGCGCTAGCCCGGATGGACTCAACATCAATGCCGGCGTGGGCGCCACGGCACCGCAGGCGCTGGTGCAGGCCGTGCGTGAGCACGGTGCCGACTACGGCATCGCGCTCGATGGCGATGCGGACCGGCTGCAGATGGTCGATACCACCGGCCGCCTCTACAACGGCGACGAGCTTCTCTACGTCATGGTGGCGGACCGCTTGGCCCAGGGCAACAGCGTGCCCGGTGCAGTTGGCACGCTGATGACCAACATGGGCGTGGAAATGGCACTGCGCCGCTTAGACGTGCCGCTGGTGCGCGCGAAGGTGGGCGACCGCTACGTCCTGGAAGAGCTCGCGGCTCGCGGCTGGCAGTTCGGCGGCGAGGGCTCGGGCCACCTGCTGGCGCTGGACTGCCACACCACGGGCGACGGCATCGTGAGCGCACTGCAGATCCTGCAGGCCGTGCGCCGCCAGGGCCGTTCGCTGGCGTCCCTGCTCGAAGGCGTGAGCCTCTTTCCGCAGACGCTGCTCAACGTGCGTCTGGCCGAAGGCAGCGACTGGAAGAAAAACGCCAAGCTGGCGCAGACCCAGATGGAAGTTGAGCGCGCCCTCGGCGATGCCGGCCGCGTGCTGATCCGCGCCTCCGGCACCGAACCGGTGCTGCGTGTGATGGTCGAGGCCCGTGACGCGCAGCAGGGTCGCTCCTGCGCGGAACTGCTGGCCGAGGCGGCGCGAGGCTGAGGCGCGCGTCGGGTTTTTGTCCTGGGCAGAAGAGGCGGCGGCAGCCGCCTCTTTGTTTTTCCGTCGGCTGTTTCGGTGCCCGCCCGCTATCCCGCAGCATGACGTCCGTGTGATGTCGGCGATCCGTCTCACCCATGTCATCGCGTTGTGACTACAAGACAAGAGCGAGACAGCCGCGCTGATGCGCAGGGATGCTGTCACACGGGTGTCACACATGCGCACTAGAGTCGCGCCCATCGCTCAACTGCCTTGAGGATCCGCGATGTCGCGCCCCCATCTGCCGGTGCTGATCGGTTCCCTGCTCATCGCCGCTGCCGGCACGGCTGCCGCCCAGGACGTAACAGGCGCTGGCGCCACATTTCCCGCGCCGGTCTATGCCAAGTGGGCTGACATCTACAACAAGGCCACCGGCGTGCGCGTGAACTACCAGTCCGTCGGTTCCGGCGCCGGCATCAAGCAGGTCAAGGCCCGGACTGTGCATTTCGGCGCTACCGACATGCCGCTCAAGGACGAGGAACTGGACAAAGGGGGCCTGCTGCAGTTCCCCACCGTCATCGGCGGTGTGGTCCCGGTGGTCAATGTCAAGGGCATCCAGCCCGGCCAGTTGAAACTCACCGGCCAGGTGCTCGGCGACATCTACCTGGGCAAGATCAAGAAGTGGAACGACCCGGCGCTCACCGCGCTCAATCCGGGCCTCATGCTGCCGGAGCAGGCCATCGCCGTGGTGCAGCGTTCCGACGGTTCGGGCACCGGCTTCCTGTTCACCCACTACCTTTCCAAGACCAACGCGCAGTGGCAGGCGCAGGTGGGGGCGAGCACCTCGGTGAAGTGGCCGGTCGGCTTCGGCGGCAAGGGCAACGAAGGCGTGGCCAGCTATGTGCAGAAGCTGCCCGGCGCCATCGGCTACGTCGAGTACGCCTATGTCAAGCACAACAAGATGACGTACACGCTGCTCCAGAACCAGGCAGGCCATTTCGTGGCGCCGGAGGACGCCAACTTCAAGGCCGCCGCTGCGGGCGCCGACTGGGGCAAGAGTTTCTACCAAGTACTTACCAACCAGCCCGGCAAGGATGCCTGGCCGCTCACGGGCGCCACCTACATCCTCATGCCCAAGTCGCCGGATAAGCCCGAGGTGGTGGCGGCCGCGCTGAAGTTTTTCGACTGGGCCTACACCAGCGGCGATGCCGTGGCCACCGAGCTGAAGTACGTGGTCCTTCCGGAAACGCTCAAGACGCTGGTGCGCGAGCGCTGGGCTGGCATCCAGGGCAAGGACGGCAAGGCGTTGGCCTTCAAGTGATGTCCCGCCCGTGCCGGTGTACGCCCATCGTTCCTCGCACGACCCTGTGTGACGCAAGTTCCTCTTCCAGTTTGCTGATGGCGCCGTCTCAGGCCGCCGCAGCGCCCGCCTTCTCAAAGACATGACCGCAAGACTGCCGGCCACGTTGCGCCAGGAAGCCGTCGATGCGATGGACGCCTTCGACGTGGTGCCCAGATCACCCGTGGTGCGACGCTTCTCCCCCTGGCCCGACCGCCTTTTCTCTGCCGCTGCACACGCCGCCGCGGTGATGGTGCTGACGCTGCTGCTAGGCATCATCGTTTCGCTGCTCATCGGCGCCCGGCCGGCCATCGAAGCCTTCGGCCTGGGCTTTCTCTGGAGCAGTGAGTGGGACCCGGTGCAGGAACGCTTTGGCGGCCTGGTGATGATCTGGGGGACGCTGGCCAGCTCCGCCATCGCGCTGCTCATTGCCGTGCCCGTGAGCTTCGGCATCGCGCTGTTCCTGACCGAGCTGGCGCCCTCGTGGCTCAAGCGGCCCCTGGGCATCGCGGTGGAACTGCTGGCGGCCGTGCCCTCCATCGTCTACGGCATGTGGGGCCTGCTTGTCTTCGGCCCGCTGCTGGCGACCTACGTGCAGCAGCCGCTGCAATCCGCCTTCGGCGACGTGCCGGGACTGGGCCAGCTGTTCCAGGGCCCGCCGGTGGGCCTGGGGCTGCTGTCGGCCGGAATCATCCTGGCCATCATGATCATTCCCTTCATCGCCTCGGTGATGCGCGACGTGTTCGAGGTCACGCCGCCGATGCTCAAGGAGTCCGCCTATGGGCTGGGCGCCACGACCTGGGAAGTCGTCTCCAAGGTGGTGCTGCCCTACACCAAGACCGGCGTGGTGGGCGGGATCATGCTCGGCCTGGGCCGCGCCATTGGTGAAACCATGGCCGTTACCTTCGTCATCGGCAACATGAACCAGCTCCGCTCGCTGTCGCTGTTCGAGCCGGGCAACAGCATTACCTCGGCGCTGGCCAACGAGTTCGCCGAAGCGGGTGAGGGGCTCCACCAAGCATCCCTCATCTACTTGGGGCTGGTGCTGTTCTTCATCACCTTCGTGGTGCTGGTGTTGTCGCGGTTGCTGCTGACGCGGCTGAAGAAGGGTGAAGGAGCGCGCGCATGAATACCGCTGCCGCGAAAGCCGATCCGGGCCTGGATGCCCGCCGGCTGGCCAGACACCGCGCGCGCAAGCGCACCAACGCCATCGCGCTGACGCTGGCGCTGGCTGCCATGGCCTTCGGCGTGTTCTGGCTGATCTGGATTCTGTGGGAGACGCTGCGCCTGGGGCTGCCCGCGCTGTCGCTGCAGGTGTTGACGCAGATGACGCCGGCGCCGCAGTCCGAGGGCGGTGGCCTGGTCAACGCCATCTTCGGCTCGTTGCTGATGGTTGGTCTGGCCACGCTTATCGGCACGCCCGTGGGCGTGATGGCCGGCATCTACCTGGCCGAGTACGGGCGCAAGGGCTGGCTGGGTGCGGCCACCCGCTTCATCAACGACATCCTGCTGTCCGCGCCTTCCATCGTCATCGGCCTGTTCGTCTACTCGGTGGTTGTCACTCAGATGAAAGGCTTCTCCGGCTGGGCCGGGGTGCTGGCGCTGACGCTCATCGTCATCCCCATCGTCGTGCGTACCACCGAGAACATGCTTTCGCTGGTGTCTAACGCGCTGCGCGAAGCGGCCTACGCGCTGGGCACACCGAAGTGGAAGGTCATCGGCGCCATCACGCTCAAGGCCGCGCGCTCGGGCGTGGCCACCGGTGTGCTGCTGGCGCTGGCCCGCGTCTCGGGCGAGACCGCGCCGCTGCTCTTCACCGCGCTGTCGAACCAGTTCTGGAGCGCTGATCTCTCACAGCCACTGGCGAGCCTGCCCGTGACGATCTTCAAGTTCGCCATGAGCCCCTATGAGAACTGGCAGCAGCTGGCCTGGGCCGGCGTCTTCCTCATCACGCTGGGCGTGCTCGCGCTCAACATCGCCGCGCGCGTGCTGCTGCGGCACAAGCATTGAGATTCACCGACATGAACGCCGCCGTCGCCGAAAAGCCCGTGCTCGACTTCGAGCTACCCGCCCACGAGAAGGCCAAGATCACCGTGCGCGACCTGCGCTTCTATTACGGCAAGTTCCTCGCGCTCAAGCAGATCAACCTGGACATTCCGCAGAACAAGGTCACGGCCTTCATCGGCCCTTCGGGCTGCGGCAAGAGCACGCTGCTGCGCACCTTCAACCGCATGTTCGAGCTCTACCCCGAGCAGCGCGCGCAAGGGCAGATCCTGCTGGACGGCCACGACATCCTGAAGTCCGGCCTGGACGTGAGCCTCATCCGCGCCAAGGTCGGCATGGTGTTCCAGAAGCCCACGCCGTTTCCGATGTCCATCTACGACAACATCGCCTTCGGCGTGCGCCTCTTCGAGTCGCTGCCGCGCGTGGAGATGGACGAGCGCGTGGAGTGGGCGCTGCGCAAGGCAGCCCTCTGGAACGAGGTCAAGGACAAGCTCGGCCAGAGCGGCGCGGGCCTCTCCGGTGGCCAGCAGCAGCGGCTGTGCATCGCGCGCGGCATCGCCATCCGCCCGGAGGTGTTGCTGCTCGACGAGCCCTGCTCGGCGCTGGACCCGATCTCCACCGGCAAGATCGAGGAGCTCATCCACGAGCTCAAGAGCGACTACACGGTCGTGATCGTCACGCACAACATGCAGCAGGCCGCGCGCTGCTCGGACTACACGGCCTACATGTACCTGGGCGACCTGGTGGAGTTCGGGCCGACTTCGGAGCTGTTCATGAAGCCGCGCAAGAAGGACACCGAGGACTACATCACCGGGCGCTTCGGCTGACGCGCCAGGGTTCCACGCAAGGAGGATTCGCCATGCCCGACAAGCACCTCTCCACCCAGTTCGACGCCGAGCTCAGCAGCATTTCCAACCGCGTGCTGGAGATGGGCGGGTTGGTCGAATCGCAGCTTTCCCAGGCCATGGCCGCGCTGTCGGACTTCAGCACCGAAACCGCGGCACAGGTGATCACACGCGAGGCGCTGGTCAACCGCATGGAGCTGGAGATCGACCGTGAGCTTTCCGGCGTTATCGCCCGGCGCCAGCCCACGGCGCGCGACCTGCGCCTGCTCATCGCCGTGAGCAAGGCCATTGCCAATCTGGAGCGCGTGGGCGACGAGGCTGCGCGCATCGCGCGCACGGTCGACAAGCTCATCAACGCCGGCGTGTCCACGCGACTGCGCCAGCCGGTGGGCGATCTCAAGTACGAGGCCGAGCTCGCTACTGCGAGCCTGCGCAAGGCGCTGGACGCCTTTGCGCGGCTAGACACGGTGCGCGCGCTGGAAGTGCTCAAGCAGGACGACCAGATCGACCAGGAGTTCGACGGCCTGCTGCGCAAGCTCATCACCTACATGATGGAAGATCCGCGCACCATCTCTGCCAGCATCGACCTGGTGTTCGTGGCCAAGGCCATCGAGCGCGTGGGCGACCATGCCAAGAACCTGGCCGAGGTGATCATCTACGTCGTCAAGGGCACCGACGTGCGCCATGCCTCGATGGAGGCGGTCGAGAATGCGGTGCGCTGAGCTTCACCGGCCTACCAAGGAGTCCCGCGCGTGAGCGAGGTGCTGGTGGTGGAGGATGAGCCCGCGATTGCCGAGCTCATCGCGATGAACCTGCGCCATGCCGGCCATGGCGTGACCAGCGTGAGCGATGCCGAGGCCGCTATTGCCGCCGTGGACCGCGTGCTGCCCGATCTGGTGCTGCTGGACTGGATGCTGCCCGGGCGCTCCGGCGTCGCGTTGGCGCGCCAGTGGCGCAGCCAGCCACGCACGCGGGAGCTGCCCATCATCATGCTCACCGCTCGCTCCGAGGAGGCCGACCGCGTTGGCGGCCTGGATGCCGGCGCGGACGACTACCTGGTCAAGCCGTTCTCCATGCAGGAGCTGCAGGCGCGCATGCGCGCCGTGCTGCGCCGACGCGCGCCCGAGGCGCTACAGGCGCCGCTGGAAATCGCCGGGCTGCGGCTGGACCCGGCGGCGCGGCGCGTCACTCGGGAGCTCGGTGGGGCAGTGCAGGAAGTGAAGATCGGGCCCACCGAATTCCGGCTGCTGCACTTCCTGATGGCACACCCACTGCGCGTGCACTCGCGCTCGCAATTGCTGGACCGTGTCTGGGGCGACCACGTGTTCATCGAGGAACGCACGGTGGACGTACACGTGAAACGCTTGCGCGAGGCGCTGGCACCGGTGGACTGCGCGGCGCTGGTGGAGACTGTGCGCGGCGCCGGTTACCGCCTGGCGCAAGACCTCCATCCGGGCCAGAAGGACTGACGGGCCGTGCGCTACCTCTTGGGGCGTCCGTTGGGCGCGGTGGCGACCTGGGCTGCGGGCTCAGGCCTGGGCGCACTCGTGGGGGCACCGATGGGCGAGTTGTGGCCCGGGGTGCTGGCCGGCGGCGGCCTCGGCGTGCTGCTGCACGCTTCGGCGGATGCGCTGCACGGACAGCGGCTGATGCGCTGGCTGCGCGGGGGCCAGGACGCGGCGGCGCCGCGCGACACGGGTTTCTGGGGCGAACTGGGCTACCGCATCGAGCGGGCGTTGCGGCTGCGTGAGCGGCAGCTAGTGCGGGAGCGGTCGCAGCATGCGCAGTTCCTCAATGCCATCGAGGCCTCGCCCAACGGCGTGCTGCTGCTGGACGCGGGTGACGCCATCCTGTGGTGCAACGCGGCGGCGGCGGACCACTTCGGGCTCGATCCCGAGCGGGACCGGCTGCAACGCGTGACGAACCTGGTGCGCGCTCCCGACTTCGTGGCGTTGCTGCAGGCGGCCCCAACGCCGATGCAGCCCCAGCTGCTGTCGGGCCTGCGCCGCGCCGGCACGCTGCTGGTGCTGCTGCGTCCCTACGGGGCTGGGCTGAAGCTGGTGCTGTCGCAGGACGTGACCGAGCGCGAGCGTCACGAGGCCATGCGGCGCGATTTCGTGGCCAACGTGTCACACGAGATCCGCACGCCGCTCATGGCCCTGTCTGGTTTCGTGGAGACCATGCAGACGCTGCCGCTGGCCGAGGCCGAGCGGCACCGGGTGCTGGCACTGATGGCCCAGCAGACGGCGCGCATGCGCACGCTGGTGGACGACCTGCTGACGCTGGCGCGCCTGGAGGGCAGCCCGCGTCCGGCGCCGGACCGCTGGTTTGCACTGGATCCGTTGCTGCAACAAGTGCGGGCACGCACGCAGGCGCTGTCCAGCGGTGCGCACGAGCTGCGTTTCGCGGTACTGGAGGGCATCGAGGTGGCCGGCAGCGAGGGCGAGATCGACAGCGCGCTGACCAATCTGCTGAGCAATGCCGTGCGCTATACGCCCGTGGGCGGACGTATCGGCTTGGCTCTGCGCTGGCGTGAGGACGGGTGGCTGGAGATCGCCGTGAGCGACAACGGCATCGGCATTGCGCGCGAGCACCTGTCGCGGCTGGCCGAGCGCTTCTACCGGGTGGACGGCAGCCGCTCGCGTGAGACGGGCGGCACCGGGTTGGGACTGTCGATCGTGAAGCACGTGGCGCAGCGCCATAGCGGCGAACTGCTCATCGACAGCGCGCCGGGCCAGGGCTCCACCTTCAGCCTGCTGTTGCCGCCGGTGCGGGCGCGGCGGCAGGCACAGCCGCTGGATCAGCGCGTCGACGTCGCGGTCCGCCGGTAGATCAACACGCTTTCATTGCGGTCGGTGGGACGACGCTCCCGGGCGACGAAGCGCCAGCCGGGAAGCGATGGCGGCGCGGCCTTTTGGTCGGCATCGGGCCGCAGCAGCACCGGGCACTCGCTGGCCTCAGGACGGGCGTCCACGCGCCAGCCGCCGAAGTACTCCAGCCCGGCGATCGCGGCACGCGGCAGGTCCGGTGCGGCCAGGCACGTGGGGTTCTGTCCCACATGTCGTGCGATGCGCTGTACCCACGGGCGGTAGCTGCGCCCATAGTCCAGCGCCGGCAGCCACAGCGTCATCACCAGCAGCCAGGCCAGCGCCACGCCGCCGGCGGGCAACACCAGGCTCTTCCACAGCGCCTGCGGATGACGCGCCGTGCGCCAACGCACCAGCGCTAGCCAGGCCAGCGTGCCGGCCACCGCTGCCACTAGCCTCACGAGGGAGAAGTCAGCCTTGAAGCCCGGCGCCAGGCGGGCGATGTTGGCGGCCGTGCGCGCGGGGACGCCGGTCTGCATGGCGGCGTACACCACCCAGATCACTATCGCGCCAGCACTGAAGAAGAAGACCGAGAACCAGTCGATCGCGGCGCTGGCGCTGCGCCGCAGCGTGGGCAGCGCGAACGCGGCCAGCACCGCCAGCGGGGGTAGCGCCAGCAGTAGCGCACGGTCCGAGCCGCCGAGCGCGACGCAGGTGCTCAGTCCAACCAACGCCAGGCACAGCGGCAGCACGATGTGGCGCTTGAACAGCTGGCGGCGCCAATGCCACAGCGTCCAGGGCACCAGCAGCCACACCGGCCACAGGAACCACGACAGTAGGCGGCCCAGCTGAAACAGCTGCGCGGCGTTGGGCTCGAACTCCCAGCGCCAGCGCGCATGCTCCAGGGCCAGCGTCAAAAGCAGGGAGGCCAGCGTCGAGGCGCCGATCCAGGGCGCGAAGCGCCGCATCGGCGTGTCGGCCGAGCGGGCACAGATGGCCGTGCCGATCAGTCCCGCGGCCAGTGCCACGTTGGGCGCGTCACAGGCCGACAGCAAGGGCAGGGCGCACAGCACCGCCGCGCGGGCCAGGGCGGTGCGCCAGGCCGCTGCGGCCAAGCCCCACAACAGCAGCGCCATGGCGAAGAGCTGGGCCAACTCGGGCGTGGTCTCGTGGCCGAGCTGCAGCAGGCCCAGCGTGGCCATCAGGGCCAGCAGTGCGCCGTCGGCCACGGCGCGGGCGTAATCCACGGTATTGGCTTCACCGCCGAAGGCCAGGGCCACGGGCTGGGCCGCTTCGGTACGTGCGAGGTGGAAAGCGCTGTACCAGGTCAGCGCCAGCGTCGCTGCCAGCAGCAGTGCGAAAGGAATGCGGGCGGCAAGGGGTGGTTCGACCAGCGGCGAGAGCAGGACGATGAACGAGGCGCCCAGCCAATGCGGCAGCAGCGGGCCGTCCGGCGGCAGCAGTCCCACCAGGGGCGTCAGCCAGGAGCCGCGTCCTTCGCCGATGGCCGCCATGTAGCCGAAGGCCGTGATGTCGGCGCCTTTCCAGGGGTCGCGCCCGAAGAGGCCGGGCAGCAGGTATGCGGCGCACAGCAGCAGCAGCGGTATGCGTGGCAGCCGCTGCACCGCGCGTTGCGTCACCAGGGCGGGAGATGGGATGTTCACGCCGAAATCATGCCGTCAATGTGAGAACGACCCCGTGCGGGGTCACGGCTGCTCGCTGGACATCGGGCAACCGGCCAGCATGCCGCTGCGTTGGCGCAGACAGAAAAAAAGGCAGCCGAGGCTGCCTTTGGTGTCGCCGGAGCGCGACCTCACTTCTTGATGAGGCCGACGCGCGCGAACTTGTTGCGGAACTTCTCGACCCGGCCGCCGAGGCTGTCCACGCTCTTTTGCGTGCCGGTGTAGAAGGGGTGCGTCTCGCTGGTGGTTTCCAGCTTCACCAGCGGCAGCTCGCGGCCGTCGTCGAGCTTGATGGTTTCCTTGCTCTGCACGCACGAGCGCGTGACGAACTTGAAACCGTTGGACAGGTCCACGAAGCAGACTTCGCGGTAGTTCGGGTGGATGCCTTCTTTCATCGGAAACCTCGCTGCGTTGCCGCCAGCCACGCCACCCCATGCGGCGCACTTGGCGAAAGCGGAAAACCCGCGATTGTAGCCCAAGCCGGCATGCCGACCGGGGATTGACGCCGCCAAAAAGCAGCGCCACTGATACACGACTGCCGTGGGGCTGCGGCAGTGGGCCGGTGCGGAGACGGCCCGCGCGAACGGCCGGTCAGCCGCCGCGGCGCATCAGATCGAAGAAGTCCAGGTTGTTCTTGGTGGACTTCATCTTGTCGAGGATGAACTCCATCGCCTCGATCTCGTCCATGGGGTAGAGCAGTTTTCGCAGGATCCAGCTCTTTTGCAGGATCTCGGGCTTGAGCAACAGCTCTTCGCGCCGCGTGCCACTCTTGTTGAGTAGGATCGAGGGGTATACGCGCTTCTCGGCCATGCGGCGGTCCAGGTGGATCTCGCAGTTACCCGTGCCCTTGAACTCTTCGTAGATCACCTCGTCCATGCGGCTACCGGTGTCGATGAGCGCGGTGCCGATGATGGTGAGTGAGCCGCCTTCCTCGACGTTGCGCGCGGCGCCGAAGAAGCGCTTAGGGCGCTGCAGCGCATTGGCGTCCACGCCGCCGGTGAGCACCTTGCCGGAGGAGGGCAGCACGTTGTTGTAGGCGCGGGCCAGGCGGGTGATGGAGTCCAGCAAGATCACCACGTCCTTCTTGAGCTCGACCAGGCGCTTGGCACGCTCAATCACCATCTCGGCCACCTGCACGTGGCGCGCTGCGGGCTCGTCGAAGGTGGAACTGATGACCTCTCCGCGCACCGTGCGCTGCATCTCCGTGACTTCCTCGGGACGCTCGTCCACCAGCAGCACGATGAGGTGCACGTCGGGGTGGTTGGCGACGATGGCGTGCGCCAAGTGCTGCATCATGACCGTCTTGCCGCTCTTGGGCGGTGCCACCAGCAGCGCGCGCTGGCCTTTGCCGATGGGCGCAATGAGATCGATGATGCGGCTGGTGATGTTCTCCTCGTTGTTCTTGATGTCGCGTTCGAGCCTGAACTGTTCCTTGGGGAACAGCGGTGTCAGGTTCTCAAACATGATCTTGTGCTTGTTCTCCTCGGGGGTGAGGCCGTTGACGCGGTCAACTTTCACCAGCGCGAAATAGCGCTCGCCATCCTTGGGCACGCGCACCTCGCCCTCGATCATGTCGCCGGTGTGGAGATTGAAGCGGCGGATCTGGCTGGGGCTGAGATAGATGTCGTCAGTCGACGCCATGTAGCTGGTGTCGATCGAGCGCAGGAAGCCGAAGCCGTCGGGCAGCACCTCCAGAACGCCGTCGCCGAAGACCTGCTCACCGGCCTTGGCGCGCTTCTTCATGATCGCAAACATCAGCTCTTGCTTGCGCATGCGAGCGACGTTGTCAATCTCCAGCGCCTCGCCCATCTTGATGAGCTCGGACACGTGCAGCGCTTTCAGTTCGGACAGATGCATGGAAGGCAAACCCTGGGAGGGGAGGGTGCGCATCCTTGCCACGGAAGCGCACCGGATCGTTACGGCTCGAAAGGCCCGATGTCGGGCGGGACCAACCCGCTGGTCGCAGCCAAGAAACTGGAAATGCACGGGGGGTTGGGAGCCGGACTCACACGCTGCAAACCGCCGTGGCGGTAGAGCGTGTGATGGCAAAGCTTGGGCTGCGGACACCGCCCAGGACCATAGAGAGCAACGGACCTTGGCGAAATCTCAGGCGGCGAAAACCGCAGCGGTTACGGAATTATAGATTAGCGTCCAGGAAAGCCGCCAACTGTGCCTTCGATAAGGCTCCTACCTTGGTCGCTGCGACATTTCCGTCACGAAACAGCATCAGCGTCGGGATGCCGCGGATGCCGTACTTGGCCGGCGTGTCACGGTTTTCGTCAACGTTGAGCTTAACGATCTGTAGCCGGCCTTTGTAGGTCTCGGCCAAATCGTCCAGGATGGGCGCAATCATCTTGCAGGGGCCGCACCATTCGGCCCAGTAGTCAACCAGTACCGGCTGGGAAGCCTTCAGTACATCAGCCTCGAACGAGGCGTCGGACACATGCTTGATCAGTTCGCTGCTCATGTTGGATTTGCCCGCGTCCGCAGGGATGAACTGCGGCGCAATGCGTAATAGCGGTGGTCTGAAGATTCTGACACAAAGCCTCCACCCTGCCCGGGCAGAGGAGGCGCTGACAGATGTCCCGGCGGCCAGCTTGCTGCAGGCATGCAAGCCGGGTACTTGGCAAGGTATTTTCATCGGCCTGTAACCGTGAATTTCTGAAAACCGGCAGCAATTCACGTCGTTGCGGCTGATGTGAACCAAGCACGGTGGCACAGTGACCGCCGTCATGTCTTACCCTCCCTCCCAGCCTATCGATCGCTCTCCACAACGCTTTGAGCGTTTCGAAGTCCGCCGGTTGCTGGGCAAGAGCGAGCGCAGCATGTTGTGGGAAGCCCATGATGCGGAGCACGACCGCCTGTTGGCGCTGTGCATGCCGCGCGTGCCACCCCATGGCGCTCTGGCGATGGAGCGCTGGATGGAGGACGTGCGCGCGGCGGCGCGGCTGGGTCATCCGCGGCTGGCGCCGGTGGTGGAAATCGGCGTTTTCCAGCGCCTGCCTTTTGTTGCGTATGCGCGCAGCAGTGGCCCGACGCTGGCGGAGCGGCTGGATCCGCGCGGCCAAGTGACGATGGACGTCGCCCGCTGGGCCGGACAGGTGCTCGAAGGCTTGGCCTTCGCCCATGACGCCGGTCAGGCGCACCGAGTCCTGCAACTGCATATGGTGCAACTCGATGACCGCAGCGACGTGCAACTCCTGGGGCTTGGTGTGGCACCCGAGCCGAAGCTGCCCGAGCACATTGGTCCACTCCAGGCTCGGCACGCCATGGCCGAGCGCGACCTGCTGGCGGTAGGCTTGCAGATGTACCACCTGCTTGCGGCCCGGCCGGCGTTGGATGAGCCAGACCTGGGCCGGGCAGTCGAGCGCCTCACGCCTTTCGGCAATGCCACAGTGCGGCTGCCCCGTGAGCTGCCGTTGCCCGTGCCCGAGGAGTTTCGCGCCATCGTCAGCCGCTGCCTCGACCCTTACCCGCATCAGCGCTACCGTCATGCGCGAACGATGGTGCGTGCGCTGGAAGCCTGGGTGCCGTCGCAACATTCGTCATCGCGCAGTGAGTTGCCCACGCAACTGATGGATCGTACGCGCCGCCATGGCGTCTTGCCGGCCTTGCCCGATGGTGCGGCCATGGCGACACGGCTGATGAGCATGGAGCGTCGGCACGTGGGTGCACTGGCCCGGGAGGTGTTGCAGGATCCGGCGCTGTGCTTCGAGCTGCTGCGGCAAGCAAATGCTTCCTACGTGCGCAATACGCAGCGCCCAGGCGCTGGCGCCGTGGTGACCGTACGCCGGGCGATCACGCTGATTGGCCTGGAAGGCGTGCAGCGCGCGGTGCAGTTGCAGCGTTCCTGGCCCGGGGCGCTGGATGAGGCGGCCGCCCAGCGGCTGATGCAGCAGATCACGTACACGCAGCATTCGGCCCGACTGGCGCAACTGCTCAACCCGGGACAGCACGACCCCGAGGTCGTCTACATCGTGACGATGCTGCAGCAGATGGGTAACCTGCTGCTGCATTACCACTTCCCTGACCTGGCGCTGCAGATCCGCATGCTCATGGCGCCGCCGCCGACCACGTCAGAGGAGGAGCCTGAGGTCTTCGGCATGGACGAGTTCAGCGCGGCGCAAACGGTGCTGGGGCTGGAGCCGAGCGTGCTCTCCACGCACGTGGTGCGGCAATGGGGCTTGGACGACTCAATGCTGCAGCTGATGGGCCGCCTGCCGCTGGACCAGCCCGTGCGTGTCACCGACAGCGATGAGCTCCTGCGCGCCGTGGCCAGTGCGGCTTGCGAAGCCGTGCATGCGCATGCGCAACCATCACGCCTGTACGCCGCCGCGGTGGACCGGGTCGCACAGCGCTACGGCCACCTGCTGCGGCTGGATTCGGCCAAGCTGCGAGCCATGCTGCGCGAATCGGAAGATCCCGTGGTGAGCTGAGCCTGCACGCCGGCCGGCCGCCGGGCGACGCACGTGGTGCTCGTTCGGCGGTGTGGTGCGATGGGAATCGAAGAACCCGGCGCAGAACACGCCAAGTGGGGGATGACGAGCCTTACCCCCGGCACTGGTCACAACGGTTGGGGCTGCTTCGTTCCCGACCTGACCCGGTTGGCCGCGCTCCCATGCGGGGAGGCCCGTCAACGCGCATTGTAGCTCACACGATGCGCCACCCCCGGTGGAGCTGCCGAACGCATGCCGATACGGGCCCGGCATGCGCCTCGCAAAGCCGCTCAGCGCAGCTGCAGGTCGTCGTCTCCGAAACGAATCGACAGCGGCTCGATCAGCAGCTGCTTGTCGCCTTCCTCGACCCGGCCGGCCACCAGCGCGGGAATGCCCTGCGCCTGCGCGACCTCCACCGTGCGCTGCGCATCCTCGGCGCGCACGAACAGCGCGAAGCCCGCGCCCATGTTGAGCGTGCTGTAGGCCTCACGGTCGTCATGCCCGGCGTGCTGGGCGATGAACTTCAGCACCTCCGGCACTTCCGGCACGGCGTGGATGCGGTACGTGAAGCGCGCCGGATGGCGCAGCAGCTTGCGCCAGCCGTGGCCGGTGATGTTGGCGCAGTAGTGCGGGGTGATGCCGGCTTTGTACAGCGCCTCCGTTACCGGCGAGTACAGCGTGGTGGGCGCCAGCAGCGCTTCGCCGTAGGTCTGGCCGTTGGCCAGCGGCGTGAGGTAGCCGTGCGGCAGTCGCTCGGTGAGCTTGCGCGCCAGGCTCAGGCCGTTAGCGTGGATGCCGCTGGAGGCCAGCAGCACGATGGCGTCGCCCGCGGCGAGCTTGTCGCCCACTGACAGTCGTTCCTTGGGATTGATCAAGCCCGTGCAGGAGGCCGCCAGGTCGATGCGGCCGGCTTCCACAATGCCCGCCAGCGCCGGTGTCTCGCCGCCGCCCCAGGCCACGCCGCAGGTATCGCACGCAGCCTTCCAGCCCGCCACCAGCGCCTGCGCGCGCTGCGCGTCGCTGAACCACTCGCTGCCGCCGGCGGCCCAATAGGCCTGTACCACCAGCGGCGTGGCGCCGACGGTGATGAGGTCGTTCACCGCCATGGCGATGGTGTCCTGCGCGATGCCCTGATAGAAGCTGTGCCCGGTGAGCTGGGCCATCTCGTCGGCCACCAGCGCCTTGGAGCCCAGGCACTCGACGATGCTGGCGATGTAGAACGGGCCGACATCGACCACGTAGGCCGATTCGCCGCGCGAGGCGGCCACTTCGGCAAAGCCGTGCGCGGCCACGTGTTGTGCCGTGGCGGCGGCGGCGCGCTGGGCGCTGACCTTCAGCGGGTCGATGAGGTCGTAGTTCACGCCCGCCTGTTCGTAGCTCAGGGGTGCGGCGCTGTTGTCGGAAGAAGGGGGCGTTTGGGCATTCATGGGCGCGGATTATCGGCCAGTGCCCCGGCCGCTCCTCGTTGCGCGCGCTGCCGGCAGGGCCGCGGGGCGGGGTTGGCGCGCCCCGTAGAATCGCCGGATGTCCTACGTGGTCCTTGCCCGCAAATACCGCCCGCGCAGTTTCGACCAAATGGTCGGCCAGGCGCATGTGGTGCAGGCGTTGACCAACGCGCTGCAGCAGCAGCGCCTGCATCACGCCTATCTCTTCACCGGCACGCGCGGCGTGGGCAAGACCACCGTCTCGCGCATCCTCGCCAAGAGCCTCAACTGCACCGGTCCCGATGGCACGGGCGGCATCACCTCGCACCCCTGCGGCGTGTGCACTGCCTGCACCGAGATCGATGCTGACCGCTACATCGATTACGTCGAGCTCGATGCCGCCAGCAACCGCAGCATCGACGAGATCCGCGACCTGATCGAGCGTGCCGCCTACAAGCCCAGCGTCGGCCGCTTCAAGGTTTTCATGATCGACGAGGCGCACCAGCTCACGCGCGACGCGTTCAATGCGCTGCTCAAGACGCTGGAGGAACCGCCGGAGTACCTGAAGTTCGTCCTGGCCACCACCGACCCGGACAAGATGCTGCCCACGGTGCTCAGCCGCTGCCTGCAGTTCAACCTGCGGCCCATGGCGCCGGAGACCGTGCACGAGCACCTGCTCAACGTGCTGCAGAACGAGGGTGTGTCGTTCGACGCGCCCTCGCTGCGGCTGCTGTCGCGCGCGGCGCGCGGCTCCATGCGCGACGCGCTCTCGCTCACCGACCAGGCCATCGCCTACGGTGGCGGCGCGCTGGCCGAGGAAACCGTGCGCGCCATGCTCGGCAGTGTGGACCGCGGCCATGCCGCCACCCTCGTGCGCGCGCTGGCGCTGCGCGACGGCGCCGCGGTGCTCTCGGGCGTGCAGGCGCTGCGCGAGCGCGGGCTCTCGGCCGCGGCGACGCTGGAAGAGATGGCCACACTGCTGCAGCAGATGGCCGTGGCGCAGATGGTGCCCGGCGCGCTGGACGAGACTGATCCCGACATCGCCGGCGCCGTCGAGCTCGCCGGCCTGATGCCGCCGGACGAAACGCAACTGCTCTACAGCATCGCGCTGCATGGCCGCGCCGAGCTGAGCCTGGCGCCCGACGAGTACGCCGGGCTGACGATGGTGCTGCTGCGCCTGCTGGCCTTCCCGTCGGCGGGTGGCGTGCCGCAAACCCTTTCCAGGCCCGAAGGGACACGCGGCGCGAGCGCCACATCCACCACGACCGCGGCGCCGGTGGCGGCCCGGCCGCCGACACCCGTTTCCGTCGCGGCGCCTCGGCCGGACATTGCGCAACCGCCGGCCGCGGCACCTGGGCCTTCCAGCATGGCTGCTGCGCCGGTGCGTGCCCCGGTGGCGGCGCCTGCGCCCGTATCCGCCGCGGCGCGTCCGGAGCGCATGTTGCCGCCGGCCGCTGTCCGGGGGGAGGCGCCGGCCACCACTCCGCCGGTGCGTCCGCAACCACGGGCTGCCGTCGAGGCGCGTCTTCAGCCGCCTGCCGCGGCCGCGCGTCCTGCCGCCGCCCCGGACATGCAGAAGGAACCGCCGGCTTGGCACGACGAGGCGCCGCCTTGGGAGGACGAGCCCTCGTCCTGGCAGCCGGATGCCGCGCCCATGGCCGAGGAGCCGGCCGAGCCGATGCTGCGTGAACCGGTGCCGGCCCCGGCTTCCAGGGCGCAGCCGGCCGCTGCCGAGGAGGTGGCGGAGCTGGCGCCCACCGCGCTGGGCGAGCGCTGGTACGCCGTCGTGCAGCAGGTGCGCCTGGTGGCGCTGGTGCGCGAACTGGCGATGCAAGCCGAGCTCGTCGCGGCGGACGAAGCCGATGCCCCGCTGTGGCGGCTGCGCGTGGAGCGTGAGTCGCTGCGCAACCCCGCGCTGTGCGAGAAGCTGCAGGCGGCGCTGCGTGAGGTGGTGCATCCGGCCCTGCGCCTGGAGGTGGAAGCCGGCAAGGCGCAGGATTCGCCCGCGCTGCGCGAGAACGCCGAGCGCGACCGCCGCCAGCGCCAGGCCGAGCGCATCATCCGCGACGACCCGCTGGTGCAGCAGATGCTCCAGCGCTATCCCACGGCACGCATCGTGCCGGGGTCGATCAAACCGAACTGACACACGAAGGAAATCACGATGTTGAAGGGACAACTGGCCGGTCTGATGAAGCAGGCGCAGGCGATGCAGGACAACCTCAAGAAGGCCCAGGACGAGTTGGGCAACATCGAGGTCGAAGGCCAATCCGGCGCCGGCCTGGTCAAGGTCACCATGACCTGCAAGCACGACGTCAAGCGCGTGACCATCGACCCCAGCCTGCTGGCCGATGACAAGGACATGCTCGAAGACCTGGTCGCTGCGGCCTTCAACGACGCCATCCGCCGCGCTGAGACCGTGAGCCAGGAAAAGATGTCCAAGCTCACCGCCGGCATGCCGCTACCGCCGGGAATGAAGTTCCCGTTCTGAGGCCGCTCGCCGACCCGGCTTGGACACTCCGGCCCCCAGCCACCTCGATGCGCTGATCGACGCCCTGCGCCGCCTGCCCGGCGTGGGCGTGAAATCGGCCCAGCGCATGGCCTACCACCTGCTGCAGCATGACCGCGCCAGTGCGCTGCGCCTGGCCGACGCATTGCGGGCCGCGGCCGAACACGTGCGGCACTGCCGCCGCTGCCACGGCCTGAGCGAAACCGAGCTCTGCGCCATCTGCGCGGATCCCGAGCGCGACACGCGCCAGCTCTGCGTGGTGGAGGGGCCGGCCGACCTCGCGGCGCTGGAGCGCACTCGCAGCTACCGCGGCCTGTACTTCGTGCTCAAGGGCCGGTTGAGCCCGCTCGACGGCGTGGGCGCGCGCGACATCGGCGCGGCCGAATTGCTGGAGCGCGCGGGCGACGGGCAGGTGCAGGAGGTCATCCTGGCCACCAGCTTCACCGCCGAGGGCGAAGCCACCGCGCACGTGCTGGCCCAGGCGCTCAAGGCGCGCGGGCTGCAGGTCACCCGGCTCGCGCGCGGCGTCCCCGCGGGCAGCGAACTCGAATACGTGGACCTCTCCACGATCGCCCACGCCCTGGTGGACCGGCGCTGAGGTGCCGGCATGCGCCCCGCCCGCCATGGGCAGCGCCTCTTCTTCCTTGCTCACCCGCGCAGGTGCTGGCGATGGTGAAACAGGCCTTCGCCAGCGGCAGCTACGAGGCCACCAAGAACCTGTTCGCGGCGCAACTGATCCCGGCCGGCAGCCAGGCCGTCTACACCTACGTGCTCAAGAACACCGGCAGCGTGGCGCTGGACAAGGTCAGCGTCTCGGACGATCACCTGTCCGCGCTCACCTTCGTCGGCGGCGACGCCAACCGCGGCGGCCGTCTGGACGTCGGTGAGACCTGGACCTACACCGCCCGCGAAACCGTGGTGGCCGGCACCCAGATCGCCGGCACCGCCATCGTCACCGGCCACAGCGCCACGCTGGGCCGATCTCAACGCCGCCGGGCGCGAGGGCAACGTGCTGGTCATCGCGGCCAGCGTGAAGGGCGGCAAGGCGGACGACCAGTTCCTGCTGGATCAGCTGGCTGTCACGGCCGCTGCCACGACGGACGACCTGCTCGGCCTGCTGGGCGTGCTGCCGCAGCACACCACCGTCTATTGATCGGACCCACGCCAGGGAATCGCCCAGGAAAAAGCCGCCGCGGGACGGGTGCCCCGCGGCGGCTTTTTGGTGGTAGAGGTCTCCGGCCCGGGCTGTCCGGGCGGGACGGGGCGGTAGCTCAGCGGCGCACGCTGTCGCGGGCTTCCGCCACCTTCAGGCTGCCGTTGTTGCGGCTGGCCACGACGGCGCGCGGGGCCGGCGCGGCCGCGCGCGCGACGCTGCGTGTCGGAGCCCGGCGAGCTGCCACGGTGGTGCGGCGGGTAGCGGGACGGGCGGCGCTGCGCGTGGGCCTCGCCTTGGCGGCGCGGACGCTGGCGGCGGGTTTGGACGACGCTTCGGGCTCGGACGCCACCGAGGCCATCGCCACCTGCGCCGCGCGCTCCGGTAGGTACATCACGACGCTGGCGCCGGGTGCGAAGCGGCCCTTGGCGGATACCTTGTTCCAGGCGGCGAGCTGCGCCACGGAGGTGCGCGTGCGGCGCGCCATGGCAGCCACGGTCTCACCCTTGCGGCCGGCTTTGACCACCACGCGCTGCAGCGGCGGCACGTCCGGCGCCAGCGCGATGGAGGCGTTCTGCGCGATGTGGCCGGCCACGTCGTGGGAGCGCTCCTCGGTGCGCGGCACGATCAGCGTGGAGCCGGCCTTCACCAGCATGCGCAGCGGGATGCGGTTGGCCTCGCGCAGCTCCGCCTCGGAGATGTCGAGCTCCTTGGCCGCGTCGGCCGGGCGCATGTTGCGCGGCACGACCCAGGCGGTCCAGCTTGCGAGCTGGCCGCGGTGGCGCGAAAGGTTGTCCACGAAGATGCTGGCGTTGTCATAAGGCAGCAGCACCTGCGGCGTGCCCGCGGCCAGGATCACGGGCTGGTTCATCTGCGGGTTGAGCGCCTTGAACTCCTCCAGCGTCAGCCCGGCCAGGCGCGCGGCCAGCGCCACGTCGATGTCGCGCTGGATGGGCACGCCCAGGAAATACGGGTGGTTCTCCAGCGGCGGCAGCGACAGCGCGAAGGCGTCCGGGCGCAGCACGATGTTCTTCACCGCCTGCAGCTTCGGGACGTAGTAGCGCGTCTCATCAGGCATGCGCAGGCTTTCGTAGTCCGTCGGCAGCCCGGCCCTGGCGTTGCGCGCCACGGCACGCTGCACGTTGCCCTCGCCCCAGTTGTAGGCCGCCAGTGCCAGGTGCCAGTCGTTGAACATGCCGTACAGCCGCGTGAGGTAGTCCAGCGCGGCGCGGGTGGAGGCCAGCACGTCCCGGCGGTCGTCGCGGAAGATGTTCTGGCGCAGCTCGAAGTCGCGGCCCGTGGCGGGCATGAACTGCCACATGCCCGAGGCCTTGGCCGTGGACAGCGCCTGCGGGTTGAAGGCGCTCTCGATGAAGGGCAGCAGGGCCAGCTCGGTGGGCAGGCCGCGGCGCTGCACCTCCTCGACGATGTGATAGAGGTAGCGCCCGCCGCGCTCGGTCATGCGCTGCACGTAGTCCGGCCGGCTGGAGTACCACTGCTCGGCGCGGCGCACGTGGTCGTTGTCCAGGTCCGGCACCGCGAAGCCCGAGCGCACGCGCGACCACAGATCGATGCGCGCGCTGCCGGCGTTGAGGTCCACCGACTCCTCGGGGCGCAGCGGGTCCACCGGTGCGGCCACCGGCGCCGGGGCCGCTTCCGTCACCGCGGGCATCACCGTCACATCGGGCGCCATGGCCGGCGTCACCGGCGGGGCGGCGTCCACGTCGGCGGGCGTCACGGGCCCGCTGGGCATGGGCGCCGTGGCACAGGCGCTCAGCGCCGCGGCGGCGGCCAGGGACAGCAGGGTGCGCCAGCACGGCGGCAGCGAAGTCGGCAGTTTTTTCATTGGAATCCGTTCTTCCATTCGCGCAGCGCCGCCAGCACCTCGACGTCGCCGTGGGTCCCTGGCCGGCGCTGCTGCGCGGCACGGACGACGTCCGGCTGCGACAGGCGCAGGAAGGGGTTGATCTGCCGCTCCAGCGCAAGCGTGGAAGGCAGGGTGATGCCGCCGTGTGCACGTTCGGTTTCGCACCACGCGCGGTGCTGCGCGATGGCGGGGTTGTGCGGTTCCACGGCGGCGGCAAAGCGGAGGTTGGACAGCGTGTACTCGTGGGCGCAGCACACGCGCGTATCACCCGGCAGCGCGGCAAGCGCCGCCAGCGACGCCTGCATCTGCGCCGGGCTGCCTTCGAACAGCCGGCCGCAGCCGGCGGAGAAGAGCGTGTCGCCGCAGAAAAGAAGGGGCGCACCGTGTGCGCCCTCGGGGAGAAAGTAGGCGATGTGGCCGGCGGTGTGGCCGGGCACGTCGATGACCTGGAACTCCAGGCCCAGCAGCGAGGCCTGGTCGCCGCCGTGCAGCGGCGTGAAGGGCTGCGGGATGCGCTCGCGCGCCGGCCCGAACACCGGGCCGTCGAGCCGCGGCCGCAGCGCGTCCACGCCCCCGACGTGATCGCCGTGATGGTGGGTCACTAGAATGCCCGCGAGCTGCAGCCCCTGGGATTGCAGCGCGGCTTCCACCGGCGCCGCCTCGCCCGGATCGACCACCAGCGCCCGCACGCCGTCGTGCAGCATCCAGATGTAGTTGTCGGTGAAGGCGGGCAGGGCAAGCAAGCGCATGGCGGGCGGATTATAGGAAGGCTCCCCAAGTGAAAACCCTGTGGCAGCGCAGACGTTCGTCATGGATGCCGAACGTTTGAACCCGTTGGCATCGCGTGCGCAATCGCAGCATGAAGCCTTGCGGCGCTGGCTGGCGACGCCCCCCGGGCGCTACCTGCTGGCCTGGGAGCAGCAATGCATGGACCAGGCGGTGCCGGATCTGTTCGGTTTCCATGCCCTTCAATTGGGGTTGCCGGAGCTTGATGCGCTGCGCATGAACCGCATGCCGCACCGCTGGCGTGCCAGCGACGAGTCGCCGAGCGTCATCAGCGCCGGGTCGCGCGCGGCGGTGGTGGCGCTGCATTGCGAATCCGACGCCCTGCCGTTTGCCAACGCCAGCCTGGACCTGGTGGTGCTCCCGCACGCGCTGGAGCTCGCCAGCGACCCGCACCGCACGCTGCGCGAGGTCGAGCGCGTGCTGGTGCCGGAAGGTCGGGTGGTGATCTTGGGCTTCAACCCGTTGAGCCTGTGGGGGTTGCGGCAGCGGGTGGGGCGCCTGCGGCGGCGGCTGGGCTCGCGCGCGCCGCTGTTCCTGCCGCAGGCGGGCGAGCCCATCGGCTACTGGCGGCTGCGTGATTGGCTGCGGCTGTTGAGCTTCGAGGTGGAGGCGGGACGCTTCGGCTGCTTCGTGCCGCCGCTGTGGACGCATCGCTGGCTGCGGCGCTTCGCCTGGATGGAAGACCGCGGCGACCGCTGGTGGCCGGTGTTCGGCGCCGTGTACCTGGTGGTGGCGGTCAAGCGCGTGCGCGGCATGCGGCTGGTGGGACTGGCCCGGCGCGAACGCATCAAGAGCGGCGCGGCACCTGCCGTGGTCGCGAACAAGGAAGGACTGGAAGTTGAGTGAAACGAGTGGGGCGGCCCTGAGCCGTGACGAGGCCGCGGCAGCATCCGCCGCCGTGGTCGTCTACACGGACGGCGCCTGCAAGGGCAACCCGGGCCCCGGCGGCTGGGGCGCGTGGCTGCGCAGCGGCACGCACGAGAAGGAGTTATGGGGTGGCGAGCGGCTGACGACCAACAACCGCATGGAGCTCACGGCGGTGATCGAGGCGCTGGCCATCCTCAAGAAGCGCTGCCGTGTGGATGTGCACACCGACAGCGAGTACGTGCGCAACGGCATCACCACCTGGATCCACGGCTGGAAGAAGCGCGGCTGGACCACGGCCGACAAGAAGCCGGTGAAGAACGTGGAGCTGTGGCAGCGCCTGGACGAGCTGGCGCAGCGCCATGAAGTGCGCTGGCACTGGGTCAAGGGCCACTCCGGCGACCCGGGCAACGAGCGCGCCGATCAGCTCGCCAACCGCGGGACGGCCGAGGTGATGCGCTGAGCCGCGGCGGCACGGCTTTCCGGAGCGCCCCGGCCGCGAGCCGGTCACTGCTCCGGCAGCAGGTGGTGTGCAAAGAAATCCGCGATGCCCTGGTGAACCGCGGGAATCACCGCGGCGCGGTTGAAACCCGGGGGATCGCTCAATAAGACATGCGCCACGCTGCCCGGGGCCAGCGGCGGCAGGGGCGACAGCATGGCGCCATGCCCTGCTTCGGGCAACCGCATGAGAATTTCGCAGCGGGGCTCGCAAAGCTTCGCGACGGCCTCCGCATGGAATTTCGGCACCTGGCTGAGGTCCTTGCTGGCAAGGATCAGCCCCAGCGGGATTTTGGGCTCGACCAGTGACTCCGGATCGAAATCCGCGGCGAAAGGCACCATGGCGACGGCGGCCCGGATGCGCGGATCGGTATGGCGCCGCGGAGTTTCATCCGAAAAGCGCCACGCGATGATTCGCCGTGCCAGCCAGAGCTTGATGCCGTCGAAACCATCATTGCGAAGCAGGGTGGTGGAGCCGACGCAGGACGAGAAATCTTCCCGGAGGTGTTTTTCACAATGGGCTTTAAAGCGGGCCGGTGACCACGCGCCGCCGGCCAGCGACAGCGCCGTGTGTCCGCCTGCCGAGCCGCCGAATATGCCGACCCTGTCCGTGGACACGAGATTGAACAGCGGCGGGTAGGACGCCACCGCGTCGATGGCGCGGCTGACTTCCAGCGGCCGTTTGGTCCAGCTTTCAGGGCCCGGACTAGAGGCGTCCACGCCGTTGTCGCCCTGGTGCTGGGGAAAGGCCACGGTGAAACCCCGGCCCACCAATACCCGGCTCAGGTCCATATGCACCCAGGGCGATCCACCGGAGCCGTGCGAGATCACGATCAACCGGCCGTTGCCGAAGGAGGGCGGTGCCTCGGCCGCCCAGGAAAACTCGAAGGACCCCCTTCGCACGGGAGACTCCGCCGCCAGCGTGGGATAGAAAAGCGTAGTTTTTCCGCCGTCCACCTGGGGCAGCTGAGTAAAACCCAGGTTGCCGTATTGCGCATGCGTGCTGCCGGCCATGAGACCGGCGAGGGCCAGGAAGGCCCGAAGCAGGTAATATTTGAATTTCCGCATGGAGCGATGGGGTATTCGTGTCAACGCAATGCCGGCGGTCATTGGCGGGATTCTAGCTCCCCTCCAAATTGCGCCACCCTCCGAGGGTGGATGCATGGAATCTGCTGCCTACACTGTTTTCATTCCGCGATATTCATGCGGAATGAAGCATGAATAACAGTCTGCCCATTCCACGATTCCGGTTCCGGGTTTGTGGCCGGATGGGTCATTTTGGATCTACGGTTGTTATGGCGGCCGTTCCTATGTCGCTATTGGTGAAGACATTACAGGGGGTAGAAGGCAAGACCTGACCCCGGCATTTCCGAAGTTTGGGGAACTCAGCTTCGAACGCTGGCATGCAGCCCAATGACCCCTACCACGATCAACCCAATACTCCCCAGCTTCAACGCCGTCACCGGCTCCTTGAACCACCAGAAACCGATCGCGGCGATGGCAACGGTGCCCACGCCGGACCACACGGCATAAACCACGCTCAACCCCAGCGTGCGCACGACAAAACTGTTGATGCCGAAGGACATCACGTAGAAGACGACGATCAATACCGAGGGTAGCCAGCGCGTCAGGCCCTCGCTCAGGCGCAGGCACACGGTGCCGGCGATCTCCAGCACGATGGCCGCGGCCAGCAGCCACCAGGCCTGGCTGACGGTCGGGATGAAGTTGGGAATCAAGCGGCCCGCAGGGCAGGGCTCAGATCAGCCCCTCGAAGGGCAGCACATCGACCAAATCGCCTGCCGCCACGTTGCCCTGCTCGTGCCCCAGCACGATCAGCCCGTTGGCCTCGCTCATGCTGCGCAGCACGCCCGAGCCCTGGCTGCCGGTGATGCGCACAGTCCATTGGCCGTCGGCGCCGCGTTCCACGATGCCGCGCTGGTACTCCGTGCGCCCGGCCTTCTTGCGGATCGGCGTGGCGCTGGCGGCGCGGATCAGCGGCAGCGGCGCCGCCGTCGCGCCCGACATCGCCAGCAGCGCCTCGCGCACGAAGGCATAGAAGGTCACCATCACCGCCACCGGGTTGCCCGGCAGCCCGAACAGCACCGCCTCGCGCCCCGGCTCGCCGATGCGCCCGATCGCCATCGGCCGTCCCGGGCGCATCGCGATCTTCCAGAACAGCACCTCGCCCAGCGTCTTCATCACCGCCTTGGTGTGGTCCGCTTCGCCCACGCTCACGCCGCCCGAGGTGATCACCGCGTCGGCACAGGCCGCCGCCTCGCGGAAGGCCGTCTCGAGCGCGGCCGGGTCGTCGCGCACCACGCCCATGTCGATCGCCTCCACCCCCAGGCGCTGCAGCATCGCCCAGATGGTGTAGCGGTTGCTGTCGTACACGCAGCCGGCGTCCAGCGGCTCGCCGATGGAGCGCAACTCGTCGCCGGTGGAGAAGAAGGCCACCCGCAGCCGCCGCCGCACCGGCACCTCGGCCTGGCCCAGCGAGGCCAGCAGCCCCAGGTCCGCCGGGCGCAGCACCCGGCCGGCACGCAGCGCGGGCTCGCCGCGTCTTAAGTCCTCGCCCGCCAGGCGACGGTTGTCGCCGGCGCGCACCACGCCGGCCGGCAGCAGCACCTTGCCGTCCACCAGCTTGGTGAACTCCTGCGGTACCACCGTGTCCAGCCCGGCCGGCATCACGGCGCCGGTCATGATGCGCACGCAATGGCCGGCGGGCACGTCACCCTCGAACTGCGCGCCGGCCAGGCCGGTCCCGGCGATGGCCAGCAGCGTGTCGCCCTCGGCGGCCATGTCCGCGCTGCGCAGCGCGAAACCGTCCATGGCCGAGTTGTCGTGTGCCGGTACGTCGATGGGAGAGATCACGTTCCGCGCCAGCACCCGGCCCAGCGCGGAGCGGATCGCCAGGCTCTCCACCGCCTGCACGCGCGGAACCATGCGGCTGATGAACTCCTGTGCCTGCACCACGGGCAGCGCGTTGGGGTCGTAGCCGCTGAGGCAGGAAGCGATGTCGGCGAGGGCGGTGTGGGTCATGGGCATGGGCCTCGTGCGAAGTCTTTGAGTTCTTGGACCGTTCGCGCTGGCCTGCCGCTCGGCCTGGGCCGTTCATCCTTCGACGCGCCAAAGGCGCGCCCTGTGCTGAGGTATCGAAGCATCAGGACGAACGGAACCGGGAGTCAGGGCAGGGGAAGTCGAGGCGCAGGGCGAACGGAAACGCGGTGCGGGATGGGTCAGGCGTCGAGCTGGCGCAGCTCGGCCAGCGTGTTGGCATTGAAGAAGGCCGCGGCGTCGGCGAAGGGCACCTCCACGCGGCGGTGCTGCGCGGCCCAGCGGTCGATCTTGCGGCCGCCCTCGCCGGTGAAGCGCACCAGGCTCTCCAGCAGCGAGGCCTTCATCAGGCAGAACACCGGCTGCACCTGCGGCTGCCCGTCCTCCTCGGTGACGGGCATGGCGATCTCGGCACCGGCCGCCTCGGCCGCGTCGGCCAGGCGCCGCACCAGGTCCTCGGGAAAGCGCGGCGTGTCGCAGGGCACCGTGATCAGCCACTCGGTCTCGCAGTGCTCCAGCCCGGCCAGGAAGCCGGCCAGCGGCCCCGGGAAGTCGGGCAGGGCGTCCGGCCACACCGGCACGCCGAAGCTTTCATAGGCGGCGAGGTTGCGGTTGGCGTTGAGCAGCGTCGCGCCCACCTGCGGCTGCAGCCGCAGCAGCGCGTGCAGCGCCAGCGGTACGCCCTGCAGCGTCTGCAGTCCCTTGTCCACGCCGCCCATGCGGCTGCCGCGTCCGCCGGCCAGGACCAGGCCGGTGATGTCCTGAGGGTCGATCATGTGTTTGGAGAGCGGATTACCCGCCGATGTAGTGCATCTCGACGCGGCGCCGTCCGCTGCCCGCGTCGGCCTGTTGCGCGCCGCGCAGCTCGGAGTAGCGGTCGTCCCGGTTCTGCCAGATCAGCCCGATGGCGCCGGCAATCTCCTCGTCGCTGGCGCCGCCGCGCAGCAGCGCGCGCAGGTCCTGCCCCTGCGAGGCGAACAGACATAAATAGAGGCGGCCCTCGGTCGAGAGCCGCGCGCGGTTGCAGTCGCCGCAGAAGGCCTGCGTCACGCTGGAGATCAGCCCGATCTCGCCCGCGCCGTCCCGGTAGCGCCAGCGCTCGGCCGTCTCGCCCGTGGCGTTGGGCTCCAGCGGTTCCAGCGGGAACACCTCGTGGATGCGCTCGCGCACCTGCGCCGACGGGAGCACGTCGTTCATGCGCCAGCCGTTGGAGCTGCCGACGTCCATGAACTCGATGAAGCGCAGGATCACCTGGCCGTCGTAGTGCTCCCTGAACCAGCGCGCCATGGGCACGATCTCGTGGTCGTTGGTGCCGCGCTTGACGACCATGTTGACCTTGATCGGTCCCAGTCCCACCCGGCGCGCCTCCTCGATGCCGGCCAGCACCTCGGCGACGGGGAAGTCCACGTCGTTCATGCGGCGGAACACGGCGTCGTCCAGCGCGTCCAGGCTCACCGTCACGCGTTTCAAACCCGCGTCCTTCAGCGCTTGCGCCTTGCGCGCCAGCAGCGTGGCGTTGGTGGTGAGCGTGAGGTCCAGCGGTTGCCCATCGGGCGTGCGCAGTCCGGCCAGCATGCCGACGAGGGTCTCCACGTTCTTGCGCAGCAGCGGCTCGCCGCCGGTGAGCCGGATCTTGTGCACGCCGTGCAGGGTGAAGATCCGCGCCAGCCGCGTGATCTCCTCGAAGCTCAGCAGCGACGACTGCGGCAGGAAACCGTAGTCGTTGGTGAAGATCTCCTTGGGCATGCAGTAGCTGCAGCGGAAGTTGCAGCGGTCCGTGACGGAGATGCGCAGGTCGTGCAGCGGCCGGCCGAGGCGGTCGGACAGCAGCCCGCTGGGCGGCGTGAGCTGCTCGGGAATGCGCGGCGTCGCCGCGGCGTAGCGCAGGTCGGCTATGGGGATCGCTCGTTCGGCCATCCCTTGATTGTGCCGCTCCCTCCAAAGGAGGGATTTAAAGCAGGTTGGGTTTGCGTCACCCGGCACCGGTGCGGCGCCGCAGTGCGTCTCAGGGGGTGGGCTGGGCGTTCACGCCGCGCAGCATCTGAGTGCCGTCGGCGCCGGGCACGCGGCGCCCGCCCGTGAAGCGGCGCGCCCAGTAGGCCTCGCGCATGTCTTCCACGCGCACCACTTGGCCGGTGCGCGGGGCATGGATGAACTTGCCGTCGCCGACGTAGATGCCCACGTGCGAGAAGGTGCGGCGCAGCGTGTTGAAGAACACCAGGTCGCCCGGCTTGAGCTCCTCGCGGTCCACCTTTTCCAGGCCGTCGGCCTTGGCCTGCTCGTCGGCGCGGCGCGGCAGCACCAGGCCCAGCGTCCGTTCGAACACGTGGCGCGTGAAGCCGCTGCAGTCGAAACCCGTCTCGGCCGTGTTGCCGCCGCGGCGGTAGGGCACGCCCAGGAAGTCAAAGGCGGAAAGCACCAGGTCCGAGGCGCGGTCCCGCATGTTCTGCACCAGCGGCATGGCCTTGGCAGGCAACAGGCCGCGGTCGATCAGCAATTGCGTGACGCCGTCTGCGGGCGCAACCGGTGCCGGGCTGTCGGCCGGCGGGGCCGCCTTCACACCGACTGTGGCGAGAAGGCAACAAGACAGCAGCAGGGACGGCAGGGCTTTCTTCACGGGCGCGGAGATTACCACGCGTGGGGGATGGATTTTTTCGCGTTTCCTGCTTCCTTTTCCCACCTTGCGGTGCGTCAGCATGCCGTCAGCGCTTCAGCATGCAATCCCCATCTCAGAACACGAGCCGCCGGCCACCGGTCGCCATCAGGAGACGCCCCCATGTTGTTCAAGGCCCTGTACCTGCAGAAGGACGAAAGCGGTTTCAGCGCCGAGGTGCGCGAGTTGCCGGCGCTGGAGCCGGGTGACGGCGAAGTGCTGGTGGGCGTCGAGTACTCGACGCTGAACTTCAAGGACGGGCTGGCCATCACCAACCGTTCGCCCGTGGTGCGCAGCTTCCCGATGGTGCCGGGCATCGACGGCGCGGGCACGGTGCTGGCGAGCCGGCATCCGGACTTCAAGGTGGGCGACCGCGTGCTGAGCACCGGCGCCAACGTGGGCGAGGTGCGCTGGGGTTGCCTGGCGCAGCAGGCGGTGCTGCCGCCCGAGGGGATGGTCAAGCTGCCCGAGGGCTTCAGCGCCCGCCACGCCATGGCGGTGGGTACGGCCGGCTTCACGGCGGCGCTGGCGGTGCTGGCGCTGGAGCGGCATGGCCTGAAGCCCGGCAGCGAGGTGCTGGTGACGGGCGCCACCGGTGGCGTGGGCAGCATCGCGCTGGCGCTGCTGGCACGCGCCGGCCACCGCGTCACCGCGCTCACCGGCAAGCCGGCGGAAGCCGACTACCTGCGCGAGCTGGGCGCGACCGAGGTGCAGGACCGCGCCACGCTGGCCGCGCCAGGCAAGCCGCTGCAGAAGGAACTGTGGGACGGCGTGGTGGACGCCCTGGGCAGCCACACGCTCGCCAATGCGCTGGCGCAAACGAAGCGGCACGGCACCGTGGCAGCCTGCGGGCTGGCGCAGGGCGGCGACCTGCCGGGCACGGTGATGCCCTTCATCCTGCGTGGTGTCACGCTCGCCGGCATCGACAGCGTGTGGGCGCCGCGCCCGCTGCGCGAGGCGGCTTGGCAGCGCGTGTTCGAGTCCCTGGATACCACGCTGCTGGACCGCATCACCGAGGAGCTGCCGCTGTCGCAGGCCCCCGATGGTGCCCGTGCGCTGATGGAGGGCAAGGTGCGCGGCCGCATCGTGGTGCGCATCGAGGGTTGAACGCTTGAACAACTGAAGACGCGAGGCGGTGCCCGGCGCTGCCGTCACGCCAAATTTTGAATTCATTATTTCGCATCCAAAGAGGAGCCAGAGCATGACCTATGCGGACTTTCACCAGCGCTCGATCCAGCAGCGCGAGGATTTCTGGGCCGAGCAGGCCAAGCTGATCGAGTGGAACAAGCCCTTCGATCAGGTCTGCGACTACAGCCGCGCGCCCTTCGTGCGCTGGTTCCCCGGCGGTGAGACCAACCTGTGCCACAACGCGGTGGACCGCCACCTCAAGGACCGCCCGGACCAGAACGCGCTGGTGTGGGTGTCCACCGAGGTGGGCAAGGAGCAGGCGTACAGCTTCCGCGAGCTGCATGCCGAGGTGCAGCGCATGGCGGCGGTGCTGCAGTCGCTGGGCGTCAAGAAGGGCGACCGGGTGCTGCTGTACATGCCGATGATTCCGGAGGCGGTGTTCGCGATGCTGGCCGCGGTGCGGCTGGGCGCGATCCACTCGGTGGTGTTCGGCGGCTTCGCCAGCCACAGCCTGGCCAGCCGCATCGAGGATTCGAGCCCGACGGTGGTGGTCAGCGCCGACGGCGGCTCGCGCGGCGGCAAGGTCATTCCCTACAAGCCGCTGCTGGACGAGGCGCTGCGCCTGTCCAGCCACAAGCCGGCCAAGGTGTTGCTGGTGGACCGCGGCCTGGCGCCGATGGAGCGCACCGAGGGCCGTGACGTGGACTACGCCGCCGCGCGCGAGCAGGTGCTGGACGTGCAGGTGCCCGTGACCTGGGTCGATGCCACGCACCCGAGCTACACCCTCTACACCAGCGGCACCACCGGCAAGCCCAAGGGCGTGCAGCGCGACACCGGCGGCTACACCGTGGCGCTGGCGGCGAGCATTCCGCACATCTTCATGGGCAAGCCGGGCGAGACCTTCCTGTGCACCAGCGACATCGGCTGGGTGGTGGGCCACAGCTACATCGTGTACGGCCCGCTGATCGGTGGCATGACCACCATCCTGTACGAAGGCCTGCCGACGGCGCCCGACGCCGGCGTGTGGTGGAGCCTGGTCGAGAAGTACAAGGCCACCGTGATGTTCAGCGCCCCGACGGCCATCCGCGTGCTCAAGAAGCACGATCCGGCGCTGCTGAAGAAGTACGACCTGTCCACGCTGAAGGCGCTGTTCCTGGCCGGCGAGCCGCTGGACGAGCCCACCGCGCGCTGGATCAGCGACGGGCTGGGTTGCCCGATCATCGACAACTACTGGCAGACCGAGACCGGCTGGCCAATCCTGTCCATCGCCAACGGCGTGGAGAAGCAGCCCAGCAAGTTCGGCAGCCCCGGCGTGCCGACCTACGGCTACGACGTCAAGCTGATCGACCAGCTGACGGGCGAGGAACTCTCCGGCCCCGACCAGAAGGGCGTGGTGGTGGTCGAGGGCCCGCTGCCCCCGGGCTGCCTGCAGACGGTGTGGGGCGACGACGACCGCTTCGTCAAGACCTACTGGCAGAAGGTACCGGCGCTGGACGGCAAGCCCGAGCGCTGGCTGTACAGCACCTTCGACTGGGGCATCCGCGACAAGGACGGCTACTACTTCATCCTGGGCCGCACCGATGACGTGATCAACGTCGCCGGCCACCGCCTGGGCACGCGCGAGATCGAGGAGAGCATCTGCAGCCACCCGGCCGTGGCCGAAGTGGCGGTGGTGGGCGTGGCCGACCAGCTCAAGGGCCAGGTGGCCATGGCCTTCGCGGTGCTGCGCGACGCCTCGGCGCTGGGCGACGAGGCCAAGCTGGCGCAGCTCGAGGGCGAGATCATGAAGACGGTGGACGCGCAGCTCGGCGCCGTGGCGCGTCCGGCGCGCGTGCGCTTCGTGAGCGTGCTGCCCAAGACCCGCTCCGGCAAGCTGCTGCGCCGCGCCATCCAGGCCGTGTGCGAGCAGCGCGACCCGGGCGACCTGACCACGATGGAAGACCCGGCCGCGCTTCGCCAGATCAGCGACCTGGTGACCGTGAAGTAACAAGAGGGCGTCAGGAGGAGGGGAAAGGGCCGCGAAAGCGGCCCTTTTTTCTTGAGTCGTTGCAGTTGCAACCTCAGCAGCACTTCCCCGCCCGCGACCCATACCGCGCCTGCTGCCGCTCGCGGAAGAACGCCTCGTAGCTCATGGGCTCCTGGTCGGGGTGGGTGCGCCGCATGTGCTCCAGGTAGCCGCCGTAGTCCGGCAGCCCCACCATCAGCCGCAGGCCCTGCGCGAAGTAGCGGCCGGCCTGGCCCAGCCGGGCCAGGGCTTGCGGGGCTTTGGCCTCAGGCATGGGCGGCCGCCTTGGCATCGGCGGGCAGGCGCTCGTAGTCCACCTCGCGCGCCGTGGGCGCGTGGCTGGAGCGCGCGGCCAGCACGCTGCGCACGCCGTACACGCCGACGCTCAGCACCACGAACATGAACAGCGCGCACAGCGCGGCATCGAGCCGGTCGTTGAAGATCACGCGCTCCATGGCCTCCAGGCTCCGGGCCGGCGCCAGCACCTGCCCCTGCGCCAGCGCATCGGCGTACTTGCGCGCATGCGCCAGGAAGCCCACGCGCACGTCCTCGGAGAAGATTTTTTGCCAGCCCGCCGTCAGCGTGCACAGCAGCAGCCACAGCGTCGGCAGGATCGTGACCCAGGCATAGCGGTCCTTCTTCATCTTGAACAGCACCACCGTGCCCAGCATCAGCGCCACCGCCGCGAGCATCTGGTTGGCGATGCCGAACAGCGGCCACAGCGTGTTGATGCCGCCCAGCGGATCGACCACGCCCTGGTACAGGAAGTAGCCCCAGGCCGCCACGCACAGCCCCGTGGCCAGCAGGTTCGCGGGCAACGACTCGGTGCGCTTGAGCGCGGGCACGAAACTGCCCAGCAAGTCCTGCAGCATGAAGCGCCCGGCGCGCGTGCCGGCGTCCACCGCGGTGAGGATGAAGAGGGCCTCGAACAGGATGGCGAAGTGGTACCAGAAGGCCATCATCGCCTTGCCGCCCACGACCTGGTGAAGGATGTGCGCCATGCCCACGGCCAGCGTGGGCGCGCCGCCGGCGCGTGCCAGGATGGTGTTCTCGCCCACGTCCTTGGCGGTCTGCACCAGCATCTCGGGCGTGACCACGAAGCCCCAGGTGGACAGCGTGGCCGCCACGGCCTCGGGCGTCTTGCCCACCATCGCGGCCGGGCTGTTCATCGCGAAGTACACGCCGGGCTCGATGCACGAGGCCGCCACCAGCGCCATCACCGCCACGAAGCTCTCGGCCAGCATGCCGCCGTAGCCGATGTAGCGGGCGTGGGTCTCGTTCTCCAGCATCTTGGGCGTGGTGCCCGAGGAGATCAGCGCGTGGAAGCCGGAGACGGCGCCGCAGGCGATGGTGATGAACAGGAAGGGGAACAGGTCGCCCGCCCACACCGGGCCGTTGCCGGCGGCGAACTGCGTGAGCTTGGGCATCTGCAGCGTGGGCGCCACGATCAGGATGCCCACCGCCAGCGCCGCGATGGTGCCGATCTTCAGGAAGGTGGAGAGGTAGTCGCGCGGCGCCAGCAGCAGCCACACGGGAATCGAGGCGGCCACGAAGCCGTAGCCGATCAGCATCCACGTCAGCGCCTTGCCGTCGAAGGTGAACAGCGGCGCGAGGGTGGGACTCTCATGGACCCACTGGCCGCCGAGGATCGCGCCCATCAGCAGCACGAAGCCGATGACGGAGATCTCGCCGATGCGCCCGGGGCGGATGAAGCGCAGGTACACGCCCATGAACAGCGCCACCGGGATGGTGGCGGCCACCGTGAAGGTGCCCCAGGGCGACTCGGCCAGCGCCTTCACCACGATCAGCGCCAGCACCGCCAGGATGATGATCATGATCATGAAGGCGCCGAAGAGCGCGATCAGCCCCGGCACCGTGCCCATCTCCTGCTTGACCAGATCGCCCAGCGAGCGGCCGTCGCGGCGCGTGGAGATGAACAGCACGATGAAGTCCTGCACCGCGCCGGCGAAGACCACGCCGGCCAGGAGCCACAGCAGCCCGGGCAGGTAGCCCATCTGCGCCGCCAGCACCGGGCCCACCAGCGGGCCCGCGCCCGCGATGGCCGCGAAGTGGTGGCCGTAGAGCACGTGCTTGTTGGTGGGCACGAAGTCCAGGCCGTCGTTGTATTTCCAGGCCGGGGTCTGGCGCGTGGCGTCCAGGCCCAGCACCCGTTGCGCGAGAAACAGGCTGTAGTAGCGGTAGCCGATGAGGTAGACGCACACGGCCGCGACGACGACCCACAGCGCACTGACGGCTTCGCCGCGCGACAGGGCCACGATGGCCAGCGCGGACGCGCCCAGGAGGGCCACGCCCGCCCAGGCGAGGTGGCGACGGATGAAGGACATGGACGGTCTCCTCCTGCGCGTCGGGCACGGGGAGTGCGTTCACGCGCAACGGGTTGATGGACAGGGGCGTCATGGTCCGCGTCGCGGCACCCCCGCACATCCGTCCCCGCACCGGCGGCGCCTGCGTGGCGCCACCTAGGGGTCAACCCCTAGGGCTCAGGGGTTGCGCGCGTGCTCCAGCGCATAGCGCATGAGCTCGGCCGGGCTGTCGAGCTCCAGCTTGCGCTTGATGTTCTGCCGATGCGTCTCGACCGTGCGCACCGACAGGTCCAGCCCCCGCGCGATCTGCTTGCTGCTTTCGCCGCGCGCCATGGCGCTGAGGATCTCGCTTTCGCGCGGGGTGAGCAGGGGTTTGGGAGCCTGGGCGCGGAACAGGCGCCGCGTCACGCCGGGGCTGAGGAAGGTGCCGCCGGAGCGCACCGCTTCGATAGCGGCCAGCAGCTCATCCGCCGCGGCGTCCTTGAGCACGTAGCCGCGCGCGCCGGCCTGCAGCGCGCGCTGCACGTACTCGGGGTTGTCGTACATGCTGAACATCAGCACGCGCAGTTCGGGGCAGCGCCGGATCATCTGCGCCGCCAGCTCGATGCCGTTGGCCTCGCTGCCCTTGAGGCCCACGTCCATCAGCACCAGATCGGGCTGCTCGCGCAGCAGCGCCTGCATCGCCGCCTCGGCGCTGCCGGCCTCGGCCGTGATCTCGTAGCCACCCCCCGCCTGCAGCCGCGCGCGCAGGCCCTCTCGCACGAGCGGGTGGTCGTCAACGAGGAGGATGCGCAGCGGTGGCGGCGTGTTCATGGCGCGGAATTGTCGCGGGCGAGCCGCGCGAGCTGCGGTGCGTCGATCACGGCCTCGATCTGCGTGCCGTGGCCGGGGCGGCTCTGCACGTCCAGCCGGCCGCCGATGGAAGCCAGCCGCTCGCGCATGTTGCGCAGGCCGATGCCGGCGCCGGGGTCGGCCTGTGCCGCCTCGGTGTCGAAGCCGCGGCCGTCGTCGAGTACGCGCATGGCCACGCCGCCCTCGGCTGGGAACTCCAGCGTCAGCGCCAGGTGCCGCGCCGCGGCGTGCTTGGCGGCGTTGGTCAGCGCCTCCTGCGCCACGCGGAACAGCACGGTGTTGACCACCTCCGGCAGCGCGCGCGGCTTGCCTTCCACGCTGGCGCCGGCCTGCATCGCGCCGCTCTCGTGCAGCTCCTGCGCCAGGTGCGCCAGCGCCGCGGGCAGGCCCAGCGTGTCCAGCAGGGCGGGGCGCAGCCGGTGCGAGATGCGCCGCACCTCGTTGAGGCTGTCGCCCAGGCGCTGTGCCGCCTGCCGCAGCAGCTCGGGGCGGGTGTCGTGCTGGGCGGACTCCACCAGCAGCTTGATCGACACCAGACGCTGGCTCAGCCCGTCGTGCAGCTCGCGCGCCAGGTGCGCGCGCTCCTCCTCCTGCAGCCGCACCACCTGGTGCGCCAGCGCGCGCAGCTTGTGCTCGGCCGCGCGCTGCTCGCTGAGGTTCAGGGCCAGTCCGCTGGCGCTGATGAGCAGCAGCGCCACCAGCGCGATGCCGCCGATCAGCCACAGCGTGCCCGTGACGTTGTCGCGCGCCTCGGCTTCGAGCTGCGCCAGCGTGGCCTGGATGCTGTCCAGGTACAGCCCCGTGCCGAGCATCCAGTTCCACTGCGGCAGCGCGACCACGTAGCCCAGCTTGGGCGCCATGCGCTCGCTGGAGGGCTGGCGCCACAGGTACTCGACGTAGCCGCCGCCGGCCTGGGCCTGGGCGATCAGGCGCTGGATGGTGGGGTTGCCCTTGGGGTCGCGCAGCTCCCAGAGGTTCTGGCCCACCAGCTCCGGCTGGCGCGAGTGCATCAGCACGCGGCCCTGCAGGTCGTAGACGAAGAAGTAGCCGTCGGTGCCGTAGTCCAGCTGCTCGATGAGCGCCAGCGCCTGCGCGGTGGCGGCCTGGCGTTGCGCGGCGTCCTGGTGGGCGGTGCGTTCGTACAGCGGCCGCACGTTGCTCACCGCCAGGTCCACGTAGTGCCGCAGTTCGTCGCGGCGCGCCTCCATGTAGGTGCGCTGCACGGCGCTGCGCTCTCGCTCCAGCAGCTCGCGCTGCTGGTGTACCACCGCCCAGGCCACGCCGCACAGCGCGGCGGCCAGTGGCAGCAGGGCCAGCAGCAGGATCTTCAAACGCAGCTTCATCGGGACGGGAATGTAGTCCCGGCGCGGGAAAGGCACGCCAACGAAAAAGGGCTGCTTTCGCAGCCCTTCGGGTCGAATGCGGCAGCCCCTACAGCACTTCGGAGGCGAAGTCCGCCAGGCGCGAGCGCTCGCCGCGCGCGAGCATGACGTGGCCCGAGTGGGGCCAGCCCTTGAAGCGGTCCACGGCGTAGGTCAGGCCGGAGCTGCCCTCGGTGAGGTAGGGCGTGTCGATCTGCGCCAGGTTGCCCAGGCAGACGATCTTGGTGCCCGGGCCCGCGCGCGTGATCAGCGTCTTCATCTGCTTGGGCGTGAGGTTCTGGGCCTCATCGATGATCACGTACTTGTTGAGGAAAGTGCGCCCGCGCATGAAGTTCAGGCTCTTGATGCGGATCTTGCTGCGCACGAGCTCGTTGGTGGCGGCACGGCCCCACTCGCCGGCGCTGGAGTCGCTGCGCGCGAGCACCTCCAGGTTGTCGTCGAGCGCGCCCATCCACGGCCCCATCTTTTCCTCCTCGGTGCCGGGCAGGAAGCCGATGTCTTCGCCCACGGGCACGGTCACGCGCGTGACGATGATCTCGCTGTAGCGCCGGTCATCGAGCACCTGTGACAGGCCCGCGGCCAGCGTCATCAGCGTCTTGCCGGTGCCCGCCGTGCCAGTGAGGGTGAGGAAGTCGCACTCCGGGTCCATGAGCAGGTTCAGCGCGAAGTTCTGCTCGCGGTTGCGCGCCGTGACGCCCCAGACGGCGTTCTTCTGGTGGGTGTACTCCTTGAGCGTCTTGAGCACCGCGCTCTTGCCGGTGATCTCGGTCACTCGCGCGTACAGCGGTGCAGCGCCGGGCGTCTCCAGATACACGAACTGGTTCACCAGCAGCGCCGGCACCAGCGGGCCGCTGATGCGGTAGTACGTGTGGCCGCCTTGCTGCCAGCTCTCCATGGTCTTGCCGTGGCGCTCCCAGAAGTCCGCCGGCAGCGGCAGCACGCCGGTGTAGAGCAGATCGACGTCGTCGAGCGTCTTGTCGTTGAAGTAGTCCTCGGCCTGCAGGCCCAGCGCGCGGGCCTTGATGCGCATGTTGATGTCCTTGGACACCAGCACGACCTCGCGCTGCGGCTGTTGTTCCCGCAACGACTGCACCACGCCCAGGATCTGGTTGTCGGCCTTGCCCTGGGGCAGGCCCTGGGGCAGCCGGGTTTCCAGCAGCTGGGTCTGGAAGAAGAGCTTGCCCAGCGCTTCCTTGTGGCCGGTCTTGGCCAGCGGGATGCCGGCCGCCGGGTCGAGCTTGGAGGCGTCGGGGCCGCCAGCCAGGGCGTCGAGGTCGCGGCTGACTTGGCGCACGTTGCGCGAGACCTCGCTCATGCCCTTCTTGTGGCCGTCGAGCTCCTCGAGCGTGATCATCGGCAGGTAGATGTCATGCTCGTCGAAGCGGAACAGGCTCATCGGGTCGTGCATGAGCACGTTGGTGTCGAGCACGAAGAGCTTGGCCGGGCCAGTGCTGCGCGGCTTGCGCGGGCGTGGCGTGGCCTGGATGTTGGGCGATGCGGGCTGCGCGCTGGGCGCGGCCGCCACGGGCGCGGAGACCTCAAGAGGCGGAGCCGCGGCCTCGGCGGCATCGTTGCGCAGGTCCAGCAACGCCGGCTCGGCTTCCGCGGCAGCGGCCCGTTTCAAGCCGCGTTTGCCGCCCTTGGGAGCGGCTTGCGACTCGAAGTCGGCGGGCGTGAGCTGAGCGGCTTTGCGGGCGGGCGGCTTGGGAAGGGGCATGAAGGTCCTCTGGAAGATGCGTTTACGGAGGCCGAAAACGCCGAAGCCGCACGGTCCGGTAGGACGGTGCGGCTTCGGCTCGATGCGCGCTGATGGCTCAGGGGCATGCAGCCATCATAACCCCCCAAAACATGGGGATTACTGCTACTGCAACCACTGGGCGTCGGCGCCATGACGCCTTTCTAGCAGCTCCCATGCCTATGCGTGAGAGGGAAGTCTGGGCGCTGGGGTTGTCATGCGGGCGTAAAAAAGCCGGCTCCTGGAGCCGGCTGGATGCATCGGCGCGTGGCGCCGGTGCATCAAGATGGTGCGCTGAGGTGCGGGACCGGGGCTCAGGCCGTGGTCTTGAGTGCCTTGACAGCCTTGAGCACTTCATCTACGTGGCCGGCGACCTTGATGCCACGCCACTCCGCACGCAGCACGCCGCTCTGGTCGATGAGGAAGGTGCTGCGCTCGATGCCCTTGACCTTCTTGCCGTACATGATCTTGTTCTTGACCACGCCGAACATGTGGCAGAGCTTTTCTTCCGTGTCGGCGATGAGGTCGAAGGGCAGCTCCAGCGTTTGGCGGAACTTGTCGTGCGAAGCCATGTTGTCGCGCGACACACCGAACACGACTGCGCCGGACTTCACGAATTCCTTGTGTTGATCGCGGAACTGCAGTGCCTCGGTGGTACAACCCGGGGTATTGTCCTTGGGGTAGAAATACAAGACCACGATCTGCCCCGCGTAGGCGGCTGGGGTGAATTTGATGCCGCTGGTAGCGAGCGCTTCGAATTCAGGCAGGGGCTTGTTCAGGGCAGGCGTCATGGAGGAGTGTTTCTCTTCTCGCTATGGGGCCGGGCAGCGCCGGAGCAACTATTTATTATAGCTCCGCGCAAGTTACAGGCGCCGCTGCGGGGAAATGGCCCCGGGCGAATCCCCCCACTTTCTTGGCGCATGCCGTGAGCGGCCGCAGGCGAGAGTTCGCTGCCGCTGTCCTGGCAGCTGTGTGCGCCGCGCCGGATTTCAAGCCTCAGCTGCGCTCCAGCAGCAGCGCCGCGGCAACGATGCGCCCCTCGCTGGCGAGCACGTTGTAGGTGCGGCAGGCGGCCGGCGTGTCCATGGTCTCCACGCCGATGCCGGCCTGGATCAGCGGACGCAGCAGCGCCGGCCGCACGAAGCGCAGCCGTGCGCCGGAACCGAAAATCACCAGCTCCGGACGCAGCTGCAGCAGCTGCGCGAAGTGCTCCTCGGCCAGCTGCTCAAAGCGCTCCACGGGCCAGGGCTGCACGTCGCCGCGCACGGGGACGAGCACGCTGTGCCCCCATTCGGTGGTGTTGACCCACAAGCGCTGGGGCTCGTGGCGCGAAATGGCATTGACGCCTTCGAGTCGATCGGGCTGGAACTTCACGTGGATAATTCTAGTTTTCGCGCGCCGCGTGGCGCTGCGCCTTTCGCCGGAGACCCTTCTTGAAGCCGATTTCCAAGTCCAGCAAGCTTGCCGACGTCTGTTACGACATCCGTGGTCCGGTGCTGGAAAAGGCCCGCCAGATGGAGGAAGAGGGCCAGAAGATCATCAAGCTCAACATCGGCAACCTGGCCGTATTCGGCTTCGACCCGCCCGACGAGATCGTGCAGGACATGATCCGCAACCTGCCCGCCACGGCCGGCTACACCGACAGCAAGGGCCTGTTCGCGCCGCGCAAGGCGGTGGTGCACTACACGCAGGAGAAGAACATCGCTGGCGTGACGGTGGACGACGTCTACCTGGGCAACGGTGCCTCCGAGCTGATCGTGATGGCGCTCAACGCGCTGCTGGACACGGGTGACGAGATCCTGGTGCCCGCGCCCGACTATCCGCTGTGGACCGCGGCCGTGTCGCTCTCCGGCGGGCGCCCGGTGCACTACATCTGCGACGAGCAGGCTGGCTGGACGCCCGATCTTGACGACATCCGCAAGAAGATCACGCCCAACACGCGCGGCATCGTCGTCATCAACCCCAACAACCCCACCGGCGCGCTGTACCCGCCGGAGCTGCTGCGCGAGATCGTTGAGCTCGCGCGCCAACACCAGCTGATCATCTTTGCCGACGAGATCTACGACAAGACGCTCTACGACGGCGCAACGCACACCTCCATCGCCTCGCTGGCCGATGACGTGCTGTGCGTGACCTTCAACGGCCTGTCCAAGAACTACCGCTCCTGCGGCTACCGTGCCGGCTGGATGGTGGTCTCGGGCCCCAAGAAGCACGCCCGGGACTACATCGAAGGCTTGAACATGCTGGCCTCGATGCGGCTGTGCGCCAACACACCGGGCCAGCTCGCGATCCAGACGGCGCTGGGTGGTTACCAAAGCATCAAGGACCTGGTGTGCCCCGGCGGGCGTCTGGCGCGCCAGCGCGACCTCGCCACCGACCTGCTCAACCAGATCCCGGGCGTGAGCGTGGTCAGGCCCAAGGCGGCGCTCTACATGTTCCCGCGCCTGGACCCCAAGCTGTATCCCATCGCCGACGACCAGCAGTTCGCGTATGAGCTGCTGGCCGAGGAGAAGGTGCTCATCGTGCAGGGCACCGGCTTCAACTGGCCGCAGCCGGACCATTTCCGGCTCGTGTTCCTGCCCAACTCGGACGACCTTGCCGATGCCATCGGGCGCATCGCGCGCTTCCTCGACAACTACCGCAAACGTCACTCGTTCTGACTGAAACCGCTATGAAACCCATCCAGGTCGGCCTGCTCGGCATCGGCACCGTCGGCGGCGGCACGTTCAACGTGCTCACGCGCAACCAGGAAGAGATCCGCCGCCGCGCGGGTCGCGGCATCGAGATCGCCATGGTGGCGGACCTCGACACCGAGCGCGCCCGCAGCCTCGTCGGCGATCGCGCCAAGGTCGTGGCCGACGCGCGCGAGGTCATCGCCAATCCCGAGATCGACATCGTGGTCGAGCTCATCGGCGGCTACGGCGTGGCCAAGGCGCTGGTGATGGAGGCCATCGCCGCGGGCAAGCACGTGGTCACGGCCAACAAGGCGTTGCTGGCGGTGCACGGCACCGAGATCTTCGAAGCCGCCCGCGCCCGCGGCGTGATGGTGGCCTTCGAGGCGGCGGTGGCCGGCGGCATCCCGATCATCAAGGCGCTGCGCGAGGGCCTCACCGCCAACCGCATCGAGTGGATCGCCGGGATCATCAACGGCACCACGAACTTCATCCTCTCGGAGATGCGCTCCAAGGGCCTGGACTTCGACGTGGTGCTCAAGGAAGCGCAGCGCCTGGGCTACGCGGAAGCCGACCCCACCTTCGACATCGAGGGCGTGGACGCCGCGCACAAGGCCACCATCATGGCCGCCATCGCGTTCGGCGTGCCGGTGCAGTTCGACAAGGCGCACGTGGAAGGCATCACCAAGCTGCAGGCCACGGACATCCGCTACGCCGAGCAGCTGGGCTACCGCATCAAGCTGTTGGGCATCGCGCGGCGCCAGGACAGCGGCATCGAGTTGCGCGTGCACCCGACGCTGGTCCCGGCCAAGCGACTGATCGCCAACGTCGAAGGCGCCATGAACGCCGTGGTGGTGCAGGGTGATGCCGTGGGCACCACGCTGTACTACGGCAAGGGCGCGGGCGCCGAGCCCACGGCCAGCGCCGTGATCGCCGACCTGGTGGACGTGACGCGGCTGCACACCGCCGACCCGGGCAACCGCGTGCCGCACCTGGCCTTCCAGCCCGAGGCGCTGTCGGACATGCCGATCCTGCCCATCGAGCAGGTGCGCACCGCGTTCTACCTGCGGCTGCAGGTGGCCGACGAGGCCGGCGTGCTCTCGCGCATCACGGGCATCCTGGCCGAGCACGGCATCAGCATCGACGCGCTGCTGCAGCGCGAGTCGGCCGAGGGCGAGAAGAACACCGACGTGATCATCCTCACCCATGACACCATCGAGGGCTCGATGCGCAAGGCCATCGAGCAGATGCAGGCGCTGCCCACCGTGCTGGCGCCGATCGTGAGCCTGCGCAAGGAAGAGCTGGCCTGAACATGAAGTACCTCAGCACCCGCGGCGACGCCACGCCGCGCGGCTTCTCCGAGATCCTGCTCGAAGGCCTGGCGCCGGACGGCGGGCTGTACCTGCCCACGCACTATCCGAAGGTTGACGACGCCACGCTTACCCGCTGGCGCGGCCTGGCCTACGCGGACCTCGCCTTCGAGGTCCTGTCGCTCTACATCGACGACATCCCGGCCGAGGACCTGCGCACGCTCGCGCGCAAGACCTACACGGCCGAGGTTTTCGGTACGCCCGAGATCGTGCCGTTGAAGCCGCTGGAACCGGGCCTGGCGCTGGAGGCGCTGTCCAACGGGCCCACGCTGGCCTTCAAGGACATGGCCATGCAGCTCCTCGGGAACCTGTTCGAGTACGAGCTGGCGCGCCGCGGCCAGGAACTCAACATCCTGGGCGCCACCTCCGGCGACACCGGCAGCGCCGCCGAGCACGCCATGCGCGGCAAGAAGGGCGTGCGCGTGTTCATGCTCAGCCCGCACGGGCGCATGAGCCCGTTCCAGCAGGCGCAGATGTTCAGCCTGCAGGACGAGAACATCCACAACATCGCCATCGAGGGCGTGTTCGACGACTGCCAGGACATCGTCAAGGCCGTCAGCAACGACCTGGAGTTCAAGCGCCACTGGCGCATCGGCACCGTCAACTCCATCAACTGGGCGCGGCTGCTGGCGCAGGTGGTGTACTACTTCGCCGGCTACTTCCAGGCCACGAAGTCCAACGCCGAGCGCGTGAGCTTCACGGTGCCCTCGGGCAACTTCGGCAACATCTGCGCCGGCCACGTCGCGCGCATGATGGGCCTGCCCATCGAGCAACTCGTCTGCGCCACCAACGAGAACGACGTGCTCGACGAGTTCTTCCGCACCGGCACCTACCGCGTGCGCAAGGGCGCCGAGACGCACGAGACGTCCAGCCCCTCGATGGACATCTCCAAGGCCAGCAACTTCGAGCGCTTCATCTTCGACCTGCTGGGCCGCGACGCCGCGCGCACGCGCCAGCTGTTCAAGGACGAGGTGGACGCCAAGGGCTCCTTCACGCTGACGGACGAGGAGTTCCGCCGCGTGGCCGAGTTCGGCTTCGTCTCCGGCCGCAGCACGCATGCCGACCGCGTCGCCACCATCCGCGACACGTACCAGCGCTGCGGCGTGATGATCGACACGCACACCGCTGACGGCGTCAAGGTCGCGCGCGAGCGGCTGCAGCCGGGCGTGCCGATGATCGTGCTGGAGACGGCGCTGCCCGTGAAATTCGCCGCCACCATCGTCGAGGCCCTGGGCCGCGAGCCGGAGCGCCCCGCGGCGCACGTGGGCATTGAGGACCTGCCCAAGCGCTTCACCGTGCTGCCGGCCGATGCCGACAAGGTCAAGGCGTTGATCGAGCTCGAGTGCGCGGTCGATTGACCCGGCCGCCGCGCGCATGAAGGTCGTGGGTTTCTGCGGCCCCTCCGGCGTGGGCAAGACCACGCTGCTGGAGGGCGTTATCGCCGCGCTGCGCGCGCATGGGCAAGCCGTGTCGGTGATCAAGCACACTCATAAGCGCTTCGACATTGACCAGCCTGGCAAGGACAGCTGGCGCCATCGCCAGGCCGGCGCCGGCGAGGTGCTGCTGGCCTCCAGCCAGCGCCTGGCGCTGCTGCGCGAGCTGCCGCAGCCGCGCGAGCCGGACGTGCACGCGCTCATCGGCGAGCTGCAACCGGTGGACTGGGTGCTGGTCGAAGGTTTCAAACATGCCGCGCTGCCCAAGGTCGAGGTCTGGCGCGCCGCCTTGGGCCAGCCGGTGCTGTACCCGGACGATCCGGGCGTGATCGCCGTCGCCACGGACGACCCGGCAGCGTTGCCGGTGCCGCCCGGCGCGCTGCCGGTGCTGGCGCTCAACAGTCCCGGCGCGGTGGCGGACCGCTTGCTCGCCTGGGGCGAGCGCTTCAACTACACAGGAGACACGCATGGCTGAACGGCCCCCGCTGCTGAGCCTGGACGAGGCCCAGGCGCGCCTGGTGGAAGGCGCGCGGGCGCAGGCGATCCGCGACACCGAGGAGCTTTCCACCTTCGACGCGCTCAACCGCGTGCTGGCGCACGATCTCGTCTCGCCGCTGGACGTGCCCCCCGCCGACAACAGCTCCATGGACGGCTACGCCGTGCGTGCCGCCGACGTGAAGCCCGGCCAGGCGATGCCCGTGTCGCAGCGCATCCCCGCCGGCCACGTGGGCCAGCCGCTGCAGCCCGGCACCGCCGCGCGCATCTTCACCGGCGCGCAGATGCCGCCCGGCGCCGATGCGGTGGTGATGCAGGAGGACGCCACGGTGGGCGAGGGCACGGTGAGCTTCAACGCCACTCCCGCGCCCGGCCAGTGGGTGCGCCCGCGCGGCGAGGACGTGCGCACCGGCGCCGTGGTGCTGCCGCGCGGCAGCCGCCTCACGCCGCAGGCGCTGGGCCTGGCC
>Ga0065721_10004196_pt1 | contig 63133 bp, 66 predicted proteins | sample Mesricmetagenome_FD_59108 | JGI IMG/M metagenome (GOLD analysis project Ga0065721, IMG submission 59108) | Mesophilic microbial community from rice straw/compost enrichment Sample: eDNA_1 v2 (version 2) | ecosystem: Engineered > Solid waste > Grass > Composting > Bioreactor | place: USA: Davis... | reverse complement strand
GCCGCGCTGGACGGGCCTGCTGGGCGGCGGCGGCGAGCCGACCATCGGCGGGGCGCTGGCGGCCAATCTGTCGGGCCCGCGCCGCCTCCGCGCCGGCGCCGCCCGGGACCATTTCCTGGGCTTCTCGGCGGTGTCGGGCCGGGGCGAGCTGTTCAAGGCCGGCGGCAAGGTGGTGAAGAACGTCACCGGCTACGACCTCATGAAGCTGATGGCCGGGTCGTGGGGCACCCTGGCGGTGCTCACCGAGGTGACCCTCAAGGTGCTGCCGGCGCCGCGGGACGAGACCACCCTGTTGCTGTTCGGCTTGAGCGACGCGCGGGCCAGCCAGGCCATGATCGCGGCGCTGAACGGGCCCTTCGAGGTCTCGGCCGCGGCCCATCTGCCGCCCTTCGCGGCGGCGGCGGAGATGGCGGTGACGGCCTTGCGGCTGGAGGGGTTCGAGGCCTCGGTGGCGGCCCGGGCCGAGCGCCTGGCCGAGGTCTTGCGGCCCTTCGGCCACGCCCAGCGGCTCGATCCCCAGCATTCCCGCGACTTCTGGGCCGGGGTGCGCGAGGTGGAGGCCTTCGCCGGCGATCCGCGGCCCCTGTGGCGGCTGTCGGTTCCGCCGGCGTCCGGCTGGCGCGTGGCCGCCGAGGTGGAGGGCGAGGCCCTCTATGACTGGGGCGGCGGGCTGGTGTGGCTGCTCACCGAGGCCGAGGCGCCCGTCGTCCAGGCCGCGGCCGTCAGGGCGGGGGGCCATGCCCTGCGCCTGCGCGGCGCGGGCCCGGCCTTCCCGCCCCTGGGCGGGCCCCAGGCGGCGCTCCTGGCCCGGGTGAAGGCCGCCTTCGACCCGCTGGAGGTGCTCAACCCCGGGAGGATGTCGTCATGAACGCGGTCGCACCGCCCGCCGGCGACGGCGCGGCCCGGGCCGAGATCCGCCGCTGCGTCCACTGCGGCTTCTGCACGGCCACCTGCCCGACCTATGTGCTGCTGGGCGACGAGCGCGACAGCCCGCGCGGCCGCATCGAACTCATCAAGGCCATGCTGGCCAGCAAGGCCCCGCCCAGCAAGGCGACGGTGACGCACATCGACCGCTGCCTGTCGTGCCTGTCGTGCGTCTCCACCTGCCCGTCGGGGGTGAACTACGGCCGGCTGATCGACCATGCCCGGGCGCATGTGGAGGCGACCTACCGGCGGCCCTGGCCCGAGCGGGTGCTGCGCGCGGCGATCCCGGCGGTGCTGACAAGGCCGTGGCGCCTCGCCCTGGCGCTGCGGCTCGGACGGCTGGCCGCGCCGCTGGAGCGGTTCCTGCCCGCGCAGTTGAAGGCCATGCGGCGCCTCGCCCCCGCCAGGCCCGGCCGACGGGCTCGCCCCGGCGTGGTCCCCGCGCAAGGGGCGCGGCGGGGACGGGTGGCCCTGCTGCAAGGCTGTGTGGAGCCGGCCCTGTCGCCCCAGGTGCGGGAGGCCGCCGTGCGGCTGCTGACCCGGGCCGGGTTCGAGGTGGTGTTCGCCGAGGGCGAGGGCTGTTGCGGGGCGCTGTCCGAGCATCTGGGGCGGGCCAAGGAGGCGCGGGCCTTCGCCCAGGCGAATGTGGCGGCCTGGTCCCGGGCGGGGGAGCTGACGGCCATCGTCGCCACCGCCGCCGGCTGCGGGACCATGCTGAAGGGCTATGGCGAGACCCTGGGGCCGGCGGGGGCGCCCGCGGCCGTCCGGGCGCGGGACATCCTGGAGTTCATCGCCGAGGTGGGCCTGCCGCCCGTGACCACCAAGGTCCAGGGGCTGGAGGTGGCCTATCACGCCGCCTGCTCGCTGCAGCACGGCCAGCAGATCAAGACCGCGCCGCCGGCCCTGCTGGCCGAGGCGGGGTTCGACGTGCGGCCCATCGCCGAGGGCCATCTCTGCTGCGGCTCGGCGGGGAGCTACAACATCCTCCAGCCCGAGATCGCCACGCGCCTGCGGGACCGGAAGGCCGCCAACATCGCCCGCACGGGGGCGCAGGTGCTGGCCGCGGGCAATGTGGGGTGCATGGCCCAGCTCGCGCCGGCGGTGGGCATGCCCGTGGTCCATCCCGTGGAGCTGCTGGACTGGGCGACGGGCGGGCCGCGCCCGGCCGCCCTCACGCCCGAGGCGCCGTTCCGGCCGCGGGCGGGGGCGACCCAGAGCGTGTAGCAGCGGGCCGGCCGCGCGGCCCGCCCGCCAGGTCAGGCGACCATCCGGAAGGTGTTGCGGAGGTACTCGATGAAGGTCGGGCTGACGCCTTCGTTCGCCAGGTGCTCCGCGCTCACGGGGATCGGCGTCTGGGTGAAGGCCGGATCGCGGGCCTTCTCGGGGAAGTCGTGGTGGACGATGGCGGCCCGGCCGATCAGGACATAGTCGGCGCCCCGGTCCAGCATCTCGGCGGCGATGGCGGCGCTGGTGATCTTGCCGGCCACGCCCAGCTTGACGTCGCCCCGGTCCAGCTCGGTGAAATAGCTCATCAGCGGGCGGCCCTTGTGGGCTTCCTCGGCCGGCTCCTTGAAGACGTCCCACAGGGACATGTCGAGGTAGTCGATGCGGCCGTCGCGGAGCACCTCCTGGGCCACCTCGACGATCTCGGAAAGGCGCAGGCCGAAGCGCTCGGGCGACAGGCGCAGGCCGAGCTGGAAGTCCGGGCCGGTGCGGCGGCGCACGCCGTCGATGATCTCGAACAGGATGCGCGCCCGGTTCTCGAGGGAGCCGCCGTAGCGGTCGTCCCGGCGGTTGATCTCGGGCGAGAGGAACTGGGCGAGGATGTAACCGTGGGCGCCGTGCAGCTCGACGCCGTCGAAGCCGGCCTTCTCGGAGCGGACCGCAGCCTCCACGAAGTCTTCCACCAGCTGCTCGACCTCGCCGAGGGAGAGGCCCCGGGCGCCGGTCTCGGGATCGTCCGAGGCGCTGACCGGCTGGCCCACGAGCTCTTTGGGCGAGCGGTTGCCGGCGTGGTGCAGCTGGACCGACGAGCGGCTGCCTGTGGCGTTGATGGCGGCGGCCAGGCGGCTCAGCCCCTCCAGGTGCTGGTCGCCGAAGACCCCGAGCTGGCCGGGGAAGCCCTGACCCTGGGCCTGGACGTGGGCCGCGCAGGTCATGGTCAGGCCAAAGCCGCCCTGGGCGCGGAGGGTGAGCCAGCGGAACTCGTCCTCTGACAGCCGGCCGTCCGGGTGGCTCTGGCAGTTGGTCAGCGGCGCCAGCATGAAGCGGTTCTTGAGGGGCTTGCCGCGGGTGAGGGGCAGCGGGTCGAACAGGCTCTTCTCGGCCACGGGGCGTAGTCTCCCTGAATCGTGTTCACTTGTCGGTGGGGACCCTGGGGCCGTCCGCGGCCGTGGACAAGCCCAGGGAATCTGGCGGGGCTTTCAGGCGGCCGGCGCCGGGCGTAGGCTGGCCTCGCAGAACGGAGGTCTGTGATGAAAGCCCTTCCGAGCCTGGCCGTGGCCCTCGCCCTGATGGCCCCTCCTGCCGCCGCCCACCATGGCTGGGCCGCCTATTCGGACGAGGAAGCCTCGGTGGCGGGGGTGGTGGTCTCGGCCAGCCTGGGCCAGCCCCACGGCGTCATCAAGGTGCGCACCGACCAGGGCGTGTGGGACGTGATGCTGGCGCCGCCAGCGGCGATCCAGCGCGCGGGCCTGACCCTGGAGGCCATCCCGGCCGGGACGCGGGTCACCGCCCGCGGTCACAAGCGGATCGACGGGACCCCGGAGATCAAGACCGAGCGGCTGGTGGTGGGCGGACGCACCTACGACCTCTATCCGGCGCGCCGGTAGGCCCCGTCTCAGCGCATCTCGGCGATCCAGGCGCGGACGAGGGCGAGGCCCTCCTCGTGCGTCACCGAGCGGCCCAGTTCGGGCATCATCACGCCGGGCTCGTCCGAGGCCATACGGTGGACCAGGATCGAGGCCTCGGGGCGTCCCGGGGCGATGGCCGTCTCCAGCCCGCCTGAGCCGCGGCCGGCGGCGACGGGCCGCTTGCCGATCCCGAGGGCCGGGCCCTCGGGCTGCTCCCACTCCAGGAACAGGCCGCTGTTGGAGGCGATGGCCCGCGGGTGGTGGCAGTGGGCGCAATTGGCGTCGAGATAGGCCCGGGCCCGGGCCGCCAGCGGCTCGGCCGGATCGTCCCAGCGGGCGGTGCGGGGCGCCTGGCGAGGATCGGACGGGGCGCCGGCCAGGAGGCCGGTCCGGGCCCAGTGGGCGAGCTGGTTCTCGCGGCCGCCCGCATAGGCGAAGTCGCCGTTGAGGTTGCGCGCCTTGGGGCCCAGGGGCGCCACGGCCTTGTCCAGCTGGTGGCATTCCTTGCACTGGTTCTGGTTGGGCACGGCATAGTCGATGGTCCGCGCCCGGCCGGCCAGGTCGACGACCTCCACCGGCATCCGCGCTCCGGCCCGCTTGAGCGCCGCGTCGGTCTGGTCGGCATTCCAGACATAGGCCTGGGCGGCCCAGCCATCGGCCTTGCGGATCAAGAGGCGGGTCTCGATGGAGCGCACCTGGTCGTCCGGCCGGCGCAGGTCGGCGGGATAGGCGAAGGTCTTCACCAGCACCGTCCCCACCGGGAAGTCGAACGCCCCCTCGGCGCGGTAGGCGGCGGACTGGCCCGGGGGCAGGGCCACGAAGCGGTATTTCTCGGCATAGTCGCTGAACAGGGGGGCGTTCAGGGCGTAGGGCGTCAGGCCCGGCCCCGCCGCTCGGCCCGCGTTCTTCAGCGGCAGGCGATAGTCGGACAGCCTGGGAGCCGGCGTCTCGTCCAGCAGGCGGGCGAAGTCGGGGCCCGGCGTCGCCGGGGCCGCGCCCAGGCAGAGGAGGGCGGCCGCGACCGCCGCCAGACGCCGCACGGTCACGTCCCGAGGTCGGCCTGGGCCTTGGGCAGAACCACGGCGGCGGGCTCGGCCAGCTCAAGATCTGCGCCGACGTCGGCGGCCACCTTGGGGCGGGCCTTGGCCAGTTCGCCGGGGGCAGGAAGGTTGAGGTTCAGCACCGGGCCATCCGTGAGCCGCACCCGGGCCGTTTCGCCGCCGTTCCAGCTGACCACGCCGTCCCACAGGACCGGGGGGATCGTCCCGCCGCTGACCATGGCCAGGAGCTTGCCGCCGTCGAAGGTCGGGTCCCAGCCGTTGCGGCCGATGCGGTTGTCGCGGACCACCACGTCGCGGGGCAGGGGATTGTAGGACGCGTCGTCGAACGTCTCGGTGTAGCTGACCAGCATCACCGCCGCCGACTGGTTGCCGTCGATCTCGTTGTCGAAGACGTGGACGTTGCGGTTGGCCATCACCATGACGCCGGCGCCGGTGGGCACGCTGGCCACGATGTTGCCCTTGGGGGCGAAGTTGCGGGTGTCGTTCTGGACCACGCGGTTGCGGAACACCCGGGTGGAGTGGCCGCCCATCTGCGGCAGGTTCGGCAGGTCGAAGACCAGGATGCCCCCGGTGTTGCGGGTGGTGACGTTGTCGAAGACGTCAGCGTTGTAGGAGTTCTCGATCTCGATGCCGGCGACGTTGAACTCGGCCAGGCTGCGCTTGACCACGATGTTCCTGGACTGGCCGACGTAGATGCCGGCGTCGGAGGCGCCGCGCACCACCACGCGGTCGATCAGCACATTGGTGGAGCTGACCGGATAGACGCCGTAGGCGCCGTTCTTCTCGCTGGGGCCGCCGGTCCATTCGACCCGGACATTGACGAAGCTGATCTGGTCCGAGCCCTTGGCCTTGATGCCGTCGCCGTGGGTGTCCTCGACGCCGAGATCGCGGACGACGACCTTGTCGGAAGTGATCAGCAGACCTTCGCCTGCGCCCTTCTGGCCCTTGAAGGAAAGGACAGTGGCGTCGGGGCCGGCGCCCTTCACGACCACGTCGTCGACGTCGAGGGAGAGGCCGTCGGTGAGTTCGAAGCGCCCCGCGGCCAGCTCCACCACATCGCCCGGCTTGGCGTCGAGGAGGGCGGTCTGCAGCCGCTCCTGGGCATCGGGGCCGGGCGCCACGGCGATGGTCTTGGCCTGGGCCGCGCCGGCCAGGAGCGCGAACGCCGCCGCGGCGGCCATGAGCCGGGTCATGGAATCCTCCCTCGTCGTCGGCGTCGTGACGCGCCGTTCAGTTTTGAGGTGACGCCGTTCGGCCAGGGATGCAAGCCCCTCAGGCCGAGGCGGACGCTCCGGCCACATAGGCGTCGATCTCGGCCAGGTGGCGGGCCACCGCCTCGGGCCCGAGGAAGGCGCCCGTGAAGCTGTTCCGGGCCAGGGTGACGAGCTCGTCCCGGGTGAGGCCGACGGCCTCGGCGGTTTCAGTCCAGTTCTGCGCCAGATAGCCGCCGAAGTAGGCCGGATCGTCGGAATTGACGGTGGCCTTGAGGCCCAGGGCCAGCATCCGCTTGAGGGGATGGGCGGCGAGGTCGTTCACCACGCACAGTTTGAGGTTCGAGAGCGGGCAGACGGTGAGCGTCATGCCCTCGGCCACGAGCCGGCGCACCAGGGCCTCGTCCTCCAGGGCGCGGTTGCCGTGGTCGATGCGGTCGACCCCGAGGACGTCGAGGGCCTCCCAGACATATTCGGGCGGGCCCTCCTCGCCGGCGTGGGCCACCAGCTTGAGGCCGCGCTCGCGGGCGGCCTTGAACACCCGGGCGAACTTGGAGGGCGGGTGGCCGACCTCGGAGCTGTCGAGCCCCACGCCGAGCAGGCGGTCGAGGTAGGGCTCGGCGGCCTTCAGGGTGGAAAAGGCGGCGTCCTCGTCCAGGTGGCGCAGGAAACAGAGGATCAGGCTGGAGCTGACGCCCAGTTCGGCCTCGGCCTGCCGCATCCCGGCCAGCAGCCCGTCGATGGCGATGCTGAAGGGCAAGCCGCGGTCGGTGTGGGTCTGCGGGTCGAAAAACAGCTCCACGTGCCGGGCGCCGTCGGCGGCCGCCCGTCGGAAATAGGCGAGGGCGAGGTCCTGGAAGTCCTCCTCGGTGCGCAGGACGCTGGCGCCCTGGTAGTAGATGTCGAGGAAGTCCTGGAGGTTGGAGAAGGCGTAGGCGGCGCGCACCTCCTCCACGCTGCGGAAGGGCAGGGCGACGCGGTTGCGCCGCGCGAACTCGAACATCTGCTCGGGCTCGAGGCTGCCCTCGATGTGCAGATGGAGTTCGGCCTTGGGCAGGCCGCGGATGAAGTCGGCGAGCGGGCTCATGGACCGCAGCATCCTCCCATCCGCGGCACGGTCAAGCGACCTAGGTGAAGACCTGTGCGAGCCAGGCCGAGTCGCCCTCGCGCAGGCGGCGCAGCTCCACGTAGAGCACGGTGATGGCCGTGGCGCCGACGGCGCCCGCGACGGTGGAGAGGACGGCGTTGAAGATCACGGCGACGGCGGGGCCAAGGAAGGCGAACGCGCCCATGACGCCGCTCGTCAGCAGGACGGCCACGACCCAGATCGCGAACAGGCCGAGGATCCGCCAGCGGTTGCCGCGGGTGAGCTCGGCGCTGCGGCGGAACGCTCCGATGACGCCCGTGCGCTCGGCGATCAGGGCGGGCGTGGCCGTGCACCAGGCGCAGGCCATCATCACCCCCGGGACGACCAGCAGGATCAGCCCCAGCATGACGGCGATGCCGAGCAGGAAAGAGACGCCGACCAGCGGCAGGATGTTGCGCAGGCCGAAGGACACGAGGTCGGTGATGGGCGGGCGTTGGCCGTTGAGGTCCTGGATGACCGCATAGATGAGGGCCCCCTGCAGGACGGCTCCGGCGACCACGCTCAGAAGCCAAGCGAGCGGCATGCCCGCCCCGAAGCCCGCCGCGCCGGGGCCGAGGTCGGGCGTGGTCGCCAGAACGATCAGGCCGGGCAGGCCCGCCAGTAGGGCTGAGAGGATGAAGAAGTTTTGAGTGTTGCGGCCGAGCACCTGGAAGGTGTCGCCGATGATCCGGACGATATCGATCTTGCCCGGCTGCACGGCGGCGGTTGCGGTCATTGGGGGGCGTCTCCCTGTTTCTCGTGCGGGGAGGAAAGCACGGTATGGCCAAGCTGTCGAACGGGACGGGAACATCGATCCTGATCCCGGCGTTGCCGGGGCATGGGTGCGCGCGTTCGCCAGGCGGCGGTGATTCTGGCCATGATCGCGGGCGGGCTCCTGGTGTTCGCCATCTTCGCGTTCGGTTGAGGTCGACGGACGGCCTCTGATCGGGGAGAAGGGGCGCATGACCCCGACCCTGAACGTCCGCTTCGAGCGCCACCCGCTCCGCGCCCCGTTCCGCATCTCCCGTGGGGTGAAGACCCACGCCGAGGTGGTGGTGGTGGAGCTGACCCAGGACGGCCTGACCGGCCGCGGCGAGTGCGTGCCCTACGCACGTTATGACGAGACCGTCGGCAAGGTGATGGCCGCGCTGCGCGGCGATCCCGAGGTGCTGCTGGACCGCCTGCCGCCCGGGGCGGCGCGCAACGCCCTGGACTGCGCCTTCTGGGACCTGCTGGCCAAGCGCGACGGCCAGGCGGTGTACGACATGCTGGGGCGGATGCCGCCCGAGCCGACGCCCTCGGCGGTGACCATCAGCCTGGACGTGCCCGGCGGCATGGCCGAGGCGGCGGCCGCGGCGGCGGATGCGCCGCTGCTGAAGGTGAAGCTCTCGGCTGACCGCCCGGCCGAGCGCCTGCTGGCCGTGGCCGAGGCGGCGCCCGCCGCCCGCCTGATCGTCGATCCCAACGAGGGCTGGACCCTCGACATCCTCAAGGCGATGGAAGACCCGATCGCCCGCTGCAATGTGGTGCTGGTGGAGCAGCCGCTGCCGGCCGGGGACGATGCGGTCCTGGAGGGGCTGACCTATCCCGCGCCGATCTGCGCCGACGAGAGCGTCCACACCCGGGCCGACCTGCCGACCATCGTGCGCCGCTACCAGGCGGTGAACGTCAAGCTCGACAAGGCCGGGGGGCTGACCGAGGCCGTGGCCCTGGCCCAGGCCGCCCGGGCCGAGGGCCTGTCGCTGATGGTGGGCTGCATGGTGGCCAGCTCCCTGGCCATCGCCCCGGCCTTCGTCCTCGCGGGCGAGGCGGACTTCCTGGACCTGGACGGCCCCTGGTGGCTGGCGAAGGACCGCCCGGGCGGCTGCCGCTTCGAGCGGGGCGTGCTGCATCCGCCCGAGCCGGGGTTCTGGGGCGATCCCGTGCAAGCCGCCTGACTGATCGCGGCGGCGAGTTGACAGCCGCGCCGCATCCGCCGCTTCATCCTCCGGGGAGCTTTCCGGGGGGACGGTGAGCAGCGAGGCCAAGGCGCCCATTGGCACGGTCGAGGCGGCCCTGGCCCGGGCCGCCAATATCCTCATTCGCGATCCCGCCCAGGCCGAGGCCCAGATCCGGGAGATTCTTCGGGCCTTCCCCGAACATCCCTACGCCCTGCGCCTGCTGGGCGCGGCCCTGCGCAGGCAGGGCGAGACCGCGGCCGCCGAGGAGGCCTATCTGCGCTCGGTGAAGGGCTCGGTGCAGGACGCCGAGATGATCGCCGCCGCCAACGCCCTCGTCGACAACCGCCTGGCCTATGCCGAGCAGATGCTGTGCGCGCGGCTGGAGGCGCGGCCCGGGGATGCGGCGGCGATCCGGATGCTGGCCGAGACCAAGATGCGCCTGGGTCTTCAGGACGAGGCCGAGGCGCTGCTGGCCCGTTGCATCGAGCTGGCGCCCGGCTTCACGCCGGTGCGGCACAACTATGCAGCCCTGCTCCACCGGCGCGGCAAGGCGGCCGAGACCCTGGCCCAGCTGGACGCGCTGCTGGCGGGCGATCCCGAGCATCCGGCCTATCTCAGCCTGAAGGCCGCCACGCTCGCGGGGACCGGCGAGCACGAGACGGCGATCCGGCTTTTCGCCCAGGTGCTGGCGGCCCACCCGCGCCGTCCCAGGACCTGGATGGGCTATGGTCACGCGCTGAGGGCCGCCGGTCGCCGGGCCGAGGCGGTGGACGCCTATCGCCGCAGCCTGGCCCTCGCCCCCGGCCTGGGCGAGGCCTGGTGGGGCCTGACCAACCTGGGAGCGGGCGTCACGCCCGACGACGTCGCCGCCATGGAGGTCCAGCTCGCCCGGCTAGACCTTTCGGAGGAGGACCGCGTCCACCTGCATTTCGCCCTGGGCCGAGCCCATGAGGCGGGCGGCCGCTACGAAGAGGCGTTCCGGTCCTACGCGGAAGGGAACGCCCAGCGGAAATACGAGCTGGCCTACGATCCCGAGGAGACGAGCGCCAAGGTGTGCCGGTGCAAGGCGCTGCTGACGGCGGACGTCCTGGCGGCCCGGCCCGGGCAGGGCGCGCCCGCGCCGGATGCGATCTTCATCGTCGGGATGCCGGGGGCGGGAGCCGCCCTGGTGGCGCAGATCCTCTCCGGCCACAGCCAGGTGGAAGCGGTTGTGCAGCCGCCGGACCTGATGGGGCTCGTGCGGGGGCTCGGCGGAGGCCCGGATTACCCGGACATCGCGGCCGGGCTGTCGCCGGACGACCTCAGGGCCCTGGGCGAGGCCTATCTCTCGGAGGCCCGGCGGCGCGCAGGGCTCGGGCGGCCGTTCTTCGTCGACGCGGCGCCGGAGAACTGGACGCGCCTTGGCCTGATCCTGCCGGCCTTGCAGCACGCCCGGATCATCGATGTCCGGCGCCATCCGCTGGCCTGCGCAGTTGCGGCCTTCCGGCAGCCCGCCGGCGAGGGGGCGGGCTTCACCTGCGACCTGGAGCACCTGGGCCGCGCCTACGCCGACTATGTGGCGCTGATGGCCCATCTCGACGCCGTGGCGCCGGGGCGGGTCCATCGGGTGATCCACGAGCGGCTGGCGGCGGAGCCGGAGGTGGAAATCCGCCGCCTGCTGGATCACTGCGGCCTGGCCTTCGAGGCGGGCTGCCTGCGGCCCTGCGAGGGCGAGACCGCGGACGAGGGGCTGTGGCGCAGCTACGATCCGTGGCTCGGCCCGCTAAAGGCGGCGCTCGGGCCGGTGCTGGACGCCTATCCGGCGGCGCCGGCCGCCTAGGCAGGATCGCGTCAGGCCGGGCGGCCGAGGTCGCCCGCCTTGCGGGGCATGTGGGTGCTAACCTTGCCCGGGAAGCGCGGCGGGCGCTTCTCGAGGAAGGCCGCCACGCCCTCGCGCACGTCCGGCCCTGCGCCCAGCTCCATGGACAGGGGGCCGTCCAGCTTCAGCAGGTCCCACGGATCGGGGGCGGCGCCGTAGCGCCACAGCATCCGGCGGGTGAGGGCCACGGCGACCGGGGCGGTGTGCTCGGCGATCTCCAGGGCCATCTCCCGGGCCCGGGCGAGGAGGACGTCGGGCGGGAGCACCTCGCTGACGAGGCCCCCCGCCTGCGCCTCCTCGGCCGGGATCAGCCGGCCCGAGAGGCACCAGCGCAGGGCCTGGGGCAGGCCCACGAGCCGCGGCAGGAACCACGCGCTGCCGGCTTCGGGCACCAGGCCGCGGCGGGCGAAGACGAAGCCCAGGCGGGCGCCCTCGGCGGCGATGCGGATGTCCATGGGCAGGGTGAGCGTCGCGCCCACGCCGACGGCCGCGCCGTTGATGGCCGCGATCGAGGGCTTGCGGCAGTTGAAGATGGCCCCGACGAAGCCGCCGTCCTCGGCCCGCGCCTGTCCCGGGGCGGCGAAGGCCACCGAACCCTCGGCCTCGGCGTCGAAGGCCCCGGCGCCGGCGCTGATGTCGGCCCCGGCGCAGAACCCCCGCCCGGCGCCGGTGACGATGACGGCGCGCACCGCATCGTCGCCGTCGGCCCGTCGGAAGGCGTCGGCCAGTTCGACGCCCATCCGGCTGGTGTAGGCGTTCAGCTTGTCGGGACGGTTGAGGGTGATCGTGGCGACCGGCCCCTCCACCTCGTAGAGCAGGGTCTCGTAGCCCATGGGGCGCCTCCCTATGCGTTTGCCCAAGATTGAGCGCGCCTTGACGAGGCGGCAGGCAACCGGGCGCGGGCGACCCTCAGTCCAGGCGGAAGGGCACCATCCGGCGCTCGTGGGGCGGCACGCGCAGGGGGCGGTCCACGGGCGGGAAGGCCCGCTGCGGGCAGTCGTTGCGTTCGCAGATCCGGCAACTGACCCCGATGCGGGCGGCCGGGCCGGAAAGGTCGATCCCCTCGGAATAGACGAACTGGTCGGCGTGGCCGATCTCGCAGCCGAAGCCCAGGACGAAGTGGCGGTCGGGCGTCAGGTAGCTGCCGGAGGGCTTGGCGACGCTGCGGGCCACCGACAGGTAGCGCGTGCCGTCGGGCATCTCGGCCACCTGCACCAGGAAGCGGTCCGGGGCGCCCACGGCCTGGTGGACGTTCCAGAGCGGGCAGGCGCCGCCGAACCGGGCGAAGCGCAGGCGGGTGGCCGAGTGGCGCTTGGTGATGTTGCCCGCGTAGTCCATGCGCACGAAGAAGATCGGCGCCCCGCGCAGGCCCGGCCGCTGCAGGTTCGAGAGCCGGTGGCAGACCTGTTCGAGGCTGGTGTGGAAGGTGAGGGCCAGGGCCTCGATGTCGTGGCGCAGGGCCCGGGCGGCGGCCTGGAAACGCCGGTAGGGCATGAGCAGGGCGCCGGCGGCGTAGTTGCTGAGGCCCACCCGGCAGACATCCACCGCCTCGGCGGTGCGGAACCGGGCCCGGGCGAGCTCGGCCTCGATCACCTCGGTCAGTTCGGCGGCGGCCAGGTGGTAGGCGAGCTGGAACGTCTGGGTCTCCGCCGGCTGGCGCGGATTGACCCAGAGGGTGCGGGTGGCCGGATCGTAGCGCCGCATCAGCTCGCCCGAGGCGCCCCGCACCACGGTCACGTCCTGGCGGGCCTTCAGCCAGGCGATCAGGCGCGCGTCGGGCGGCTCGCCGTCGGCCAGGCCAACGGCGTCCGACAGCGCCTCGGCGGCGCGGTCGAGCTGGTCGAGGTAGTTGTCCTTGTCGTGGAAGAACTCGCGCACTTCCTCGTAGGGGAGCAGCGAGCTGGCGGCGGTGGTCTCGTCCAGGGCCACGGCCTCTTCCGTGAGGTTCAGCCGCTCGGCGAGGCGCTGGTTGGCCCGGTGCAGGTCGAGGAACCGGCGGGCGAAAGCCGGCGCCTGGAGCGCCACCCGGCGGATTTCGGAGAGGGCCACGGGCGCGCCGGGATGGGCGCTTTCGGCCACCGCTTCCCGCAGGTCGGCGATCAGCCGCTCGTCCTCGCGCGCCTCGAACACCTCGGGCGGCACCCCGAAAACCTCGGCGATGGACAGCAGCACCCGGGAGGTCACCGGCCGCTGGTTGGCCTCGATCTGGGAGAGGTAGCTGACCGAGATGCCGAGCCGTTCGGCGCAGGCCTGAAGCTTCAGCCCCTGCTCCTGGCGCAGGCGGCGCACCTCGGGCCCGACGAACAGCTTCTCCGACATTTCACAATTTCACAAAACACGCTTCAGGAGGCGCAAAGTCTTCGCACGTTCTCGTTTGAAATCCAGACCGAAAGCGCGCTTGCTCCCCTACCGAACGTGATCCTCAAGTTCGCAAAACAAAATAGGGAAGATGGAAATGCTCGGACGGCGCCCCGACAATCTGCACCACCTGCCCCGCCTGGGCTTCGCCGACGCCTGCCGGCTGTTCGGCATGACGCCGCGGGCCCTGCGCTTCTATGAGGAGAAGGGCCTGATCGAGGCCCGGCGCGACCGGCTGAACCATCGCTACTACGACGGGGCGACGCGGCAGAAGCTGTCGTGGATCTCGCGCCTGCGTTCGGTGAGCCTGCCCCTGCGCGACATCCGGCAGGTGCTCGAGGCCGAGCAGCGGGCCGGAACGGGCACGCAGGTGGCCCTGCGCAAGCTGCTGTCCCGGCGCGAGGAGCTGGCGCGGGAGCTGGCCGCCGTCGACGCCCTGATCCCGAGCCTGCAGGAAGAGGCGGCCTAGGGGCGGCGCTTTCCGGCCTTCGGCTCTCCGGTCGCCAGGGGCCGGACCTCGTCCACCAGGGCCATAAGGAACCGGCCCGGTTCCTCATGCGGCGCGAGGTGGGCGGAATGCTCGAACCAGACGATCTTCTTCAGCGGCGCCGTCAGGCCGTTCATCCAGGCCTCGGCCACGTCGGACGGCGTGGTCAGGTCGTGCCGGCCCAGGAACATCAGCACCGGGAAGTCCACGCGCTTGACGGTCATCAGGTCGATGCGGGTCATCTCGGGCAGCAGCGTGCCCACCGAAAGCTGGCCGCCCTCGTCGATGGCCTGCCGGTCGGCGAGGTCATAGTCGGGCGAGAGCCGGGCGGCGCGGAAGTAGAAGTCGGCGTTGTCGCGATAGGCCGCGAGGCCCCCGTACTTCATGACCCACTCGCGGACGACGTTCACCTTCTCGAACGGCAGCGGCCCTTCGCCCGGATAGGGGGCGATGGCGCGCAGCTCGGCCAGGGCCTCGGCGTCGCCGCGCTGTTCGGCCAGGGCCAGCAGCTGGCGATACTGGGAGGCCTCGTTGGCGCGCATGGCGATCAGGGGGCCGACGCCCACATAGGCGCTGATCCACTCCGGGCGCTTGACCGCCGCGTCCATGGCGATGGCGTTGCCCCAGGAGTGCCCGAGCAGGACCACCCGCTCCTGGCCGAAGCGCTGCCGCAGGTGGGCGATCAGCTCGACGAGGTCCTCGGCCATGCGGGCCCGGCTGAGGGTGGGGCGGGTGGCCTCGGCGCCGTTCGAGCGCAGGGTCTTGCCAGTTCCGCGCTGGTCCCACTGGACGACGGTGAAGAACTCCTCCCAGGCCTCCTGGTAGGGCCAGGCCCGGCCCATCTCCGCCGCCCCCGGGCCGCCATGCACATAGATGAGGATCGGGTTCGACTTGTCTGCGCCGCGGATGGAGACCCACTGGTCCATGCCGCCCAGACGGATCTGCTCCACCGACTGCACGCCGTTGGGCGTCACGATCTTCTGGCGGTCGGCGATCATGGGCCGCACCTGGGCGTAGGCGGCCTCCGGCGAGGGCTCGGACGCCGGCTGGCCGAAGGCAGGGCCCGCAAGCAGGGCCGTGGTGGCCAGAAAACCGATCAGCGCCCGCATCAACCACTCCCCCTCGGCTCTGCGTATCCGCACCATTTGCGGTTGAGCTAGGCGCCGCGCGCAGCCGCCGCAAGCCGTCTCCGCTCACCGATGGCGCGGGCCTGCGCCTCGATCGACGCCAACCCGGACGATTGGCGGGACGACGAGGAGCTGGCCGGCTGAGCGCCGGCCTTCGCTGAAAGCACGCTGAAACGGCCGGAGACGCCCACGAGGTCTCGCAGCCTGCGCAGGGCGTCAGCGAGCGGTCAGGCGGCGGCCGGAGGCCGGGATGTGGAAGTCTTCCTCGGCGAGGCGCTCGGCGGCGTCGGCGACGAAGCGTCGATTGGCGAGCAGGGCGCTGAGGGCCGACTCCGCCGCGACTTCCGGCTGTAGCCCAAGGGCCCGCCAGTGGCTGCGGAAGGCCTGGGCGTAACCGGCCTGGACCCGGCAGGCGTCCTGGCCCTGCTTGGCGGCGCACTGGCGAAGCGCCGGCTCGTCGCGGATCAGGGTCAGGCCGTTCCCCAGGGCGCTGCGGGCGGCCTCGTCCACCTGATGGCTGAGGGACGGCGCGGCGCAGGCGGCGGCGGAGCCATATTCGAGGCCGTCGAAGACCCAGACCTTCAGGAACTCGTACCGATGGGGCGCGATGCGCTTCAACAACGGAGCGCGGTAGCGGTAGGCGGTGACGCTCTCGGCGAAGTCCTCGTCGACGCTCGCCGCCGCATAGGGCGAGACATTGGCGGAGGAGGCGCCGCCCGTGCGGGCGTCGTCGGCGGCCATCTGGTCCTTCCAGGCGTCGCGCCAGTTGAAGGTGCGGCCCCGGGCGCGGGTGAACTCATGGGCGATTTCGTGGACGAGGCTGGCGCGCCGCTCGGCGGCGTCGGCGCTGTGCCAGCCCCCGCCGATGATGATCCCCTCGACGCCGGCGCCGGCCCGGGCGACCACCTCGACCCCGGCGCCAAGGCCCGCGGCCAGGCGGTGCAGCCGGTCGTGGTCGTGCCAGATGCGGCGGTAGTCCTCTGACAGGGGGAACAGGCTGGGAGGCAGGTCGGCGAAGGCGGCGATCACCTCGTCCAGCTCCTCCACCGACCAGTGCCGGGTGACCCGGCCGTCGGGGCCGAAGGGGAGGTAGTGGTATTCCAGGGCCAGTCGGAGCATCCGCGGGCCGTGCTCCCGGCCGAACAGCAGGCGTGCGGCGCAGTTCACGTCCCGGCACCGCTCGGCGCCGCGGACCACCTTCAGCTCGGCGGCGGCGGTGAGGGCCTCGAAGGCGGCGAGCTCCAGGGCCGCGCCCTCGAGATTGAAGCCGGCGATGCTGGCCTTCTCCCGCGGCCCGCTCCGGGCGGTCACGTAGTCGGCGGTGGTGTCGGCCAGGCAGGGGGCGACGCCGTTCCAGGCGCCGGCCACGGTGACGCTCGCGGGCGGCCCCGCGGTCATCTGGAGGCGCTTGCGGGTGAAGCCGAGGTCGCCGAGCACCGCAAGCATCGCAACGACGACGAGCGTCGCGATCCGCATGGTCAAACGCACTGTCACGCCCCGCCCGTCCAATCTTCACGCCACCCCGGCGGCCGAGGCGAAGGCCGCGGCGGCCGTTTCCCGGTGCCGCTACCGTCCCGAGGGCGGCTGAGCCTTGACGTCCATCAACAGGATGGCTGAGCCGTAGCGGCCGTCAACCGCGCAGGGCGGCGGCTGCGCGCATCAGGCCCCCGTGCCGGCTCGGCGCATCAGACGAAGCGGCGCCGTCCGGCGTCTCCCGGCCGGACGGCGCCGCTGTGGAGCATCACAGTTTGAAGCGCACGCCGATTACAGCTTCGGTCGCGGACCGCCGCTCGCGGCCGCTGGACCAGCGATGGTCGACATGGCCGTAGAGGCTGCCCGATGAGGAGACCCGCCCGGTGACGCCGATGCCGATCTCGACCGCGCGTTGGCCGAAGCGGTTCTCGATGGCGTCCGATCCCAGATCCACGCGGTCGGCGCCGTTGAAGCCATGCCAGATGTTGGCCTTGACGTAGGGCTGCCAGAGGCCGCTCTCGGTCCAGCGGGTGTGATGCAGGCGCACGCCGATACGCCCGGTCCAGCTGACGTCCTCCTGCCAGCGGACCGTGGAGAAACCATCCGCACTGTCATCGATCGACAGGGTCTGGCCGATGATCTGGGCCTGCGGCTCGATCTTCCAGCCGCCGCCGAGAGAGAAGGCGCGGCCGGTTTCGAGGGAGGCGGCATAGCTCGCCCCGCTGGCATCCAGGCCGCCGCCGTAGTCGGATCTGGCCTCGACGTCGAACCAGTGACCCTGGATCACCGCATCCAGGTAGCGCCCCGATGAGGTGTAGTGGGTCCAGTAGGCGCCGGCCGCCGTGCCGTCCAGGGTGAGCTTCCCGACGGGGAGATTGCGGCTTCCCAACGCAAAGCCGCGGATGTCCGCGCGATGCTGGATGCGGCTGACGTAAACGCCCAGGCGATCCTGGCCGTCGTCGTGGGAGCGGTAGAGATCCGTTCCCAGCTGCACCCCGGTGATGCGCGAACGCGACATGCGGGCGTCGACCGGGCCCGACCAGCGGCCGTCGCCGTACTCGCCGATGACGCGGGCCCAGACGTTTTGAGTATTGGCGCCCCGGGTCTGTTCGCCCGCGCGCGCGTGCAGCGTGCCGATCAGCGCCAGGTCCATGGCGCGCGTCAGGGCGGGAACCGGCGCATACAGGGCCGCCTCGGGGCGGTACAACGGCGTCAGGTCCCCCGGGGTGACCGGCGGGGGCTGGTCCTCGGGGTCGGCCGGCAGGGGGGCGTCCGCCGGGTCGACCGGCTGGGTTCCATCCCCGGGATCGACCGGCGGGGGTTCGTCCCCGGGGTCGACCGGCTGGGTTCCATCCCCCGGGTCGACCGGCGAGGTTCCGTCCCCGGGGCTGACCGGCGGGGGCGTCGGGTCGGCGCTTCGGAACGAGCGGAGGAACCAGTCCTCGGTGCTCATGACGCCGCCGCGGAAGAGGCGATATTCGTAGGCGCCGGCGGCGACGCGGCCGGCGAGACGGAAGGCGTCGGGGTCGGTGGTGGCGCCGTTTATCGTCTGCACGACGCGGATGCCCTCGCTGGTGGTCTGTGCACCGGCGCCGCCGGCGTTGACAATAGCGATGCGCGTCGTGCCGCTGGCCGCGCCGCCGTCGATCACCAGGACATCGCTGGGAGAGGCGTCGTCCCCGAGCCGGGTGTTGAGGCGCAGTGTTCCGCCCTGACCGGCGAAGCTGTTCACGGTCAGGGTGGAGAATGCGCCGGCAGGCTCGAAGATGATGCGCCCGGCATTGGTGACGACGCCCGCGCTCGAGGATCCGGTGACGTTCCAGAGGCTGATGGCGTCGAGGGTTATGTCCGTCGCGCCGGCGGACAGGCCGGTCCAGGTGGAGTTCGCCAGGCTGAGATTGGCGGTGTTGCCCGTATCGACCGTGAGATCGCCGCGCCAGCGCGACCCGGTGAAGGCGGCGTTCACGACATGGCCCGCACCAACACCCTGCACCGAGAAGGCGCCTTCAATGCCGTTCACGCTGTTGACGTCGAGCGAGAGATTGCTGGCGACGCCGGCGTCGTCCTCGACCAATGCGAACTGGCGCTTGCCGCCGACGACGCCAGACTTGATGACGATGGGGCCGTTCAGGGTGACCGATCCGGCGCCGCCGAAGACGTGAATGACGGCTCCCTGGCTTGCGGACAGCCTGCCGCCGTTGACGGTCAACTGGTTCGGGGCGACCAGCGTGCCCTCATCCATGTAAAGGGCGGCGGAGGAAGCGCCAGTCACCGAGACATTGACGTTGGTGGCGGTGAGCAAGCCGCCGTCATTGAGCTTCAGGCCGTGGGAGCCGTCCCCTGTCGTGGTGACCGTCGAATTCTCGAGGTTCGCCACGCCCCCAACCGCCGCATAGGCGCCGGCTGACAAGGCGCCGCTGGTCGTGATCGACAGGCTTCGACCGGCAAAGGTTGCGCCGGTCCCAATGGTGAGCGCGTAGGAATCATCCCCCTGGGTGTTGATCGTGAGATCGGCGGCGTCGATCTCGGTGCCGGCGTCGAGAGCAAACAGGCCTTCGCTGAAGAAGCCTGTGGTGGAGATGGCCACATTGCGGAGCGTGACCTGGCTTCCGGTGGTGGCGTACAAGCCGAATGCAGAGGACGCTCCAGAGGTCTGGATCGTACTGTCGGAGAGCGTGACCTGCGTCACGTCGCGCGACGTGACGCCGTAGGCGCTATCGTCGGATGTCCCGATATCGAGGCCGGTTCCGTTGAAGACGGAGCCATTGTCCACGACAAGGACGCCGGCGGCGTTGTCGCCTTGGGTCGTGACCGAGCCGCCGTTCAGGATGATCTGTCCGGTCTGCGAGGCCTTGGCGCCGGTCGCCGCGGACGCGGTGGTCTCGAGGATGACGGAATTGCCGGTGTATGTGCCGCCTGTGACGTCGACAGCCGGCACGGCGGCCGCATTGCTCGTGCGGGTGACGCCGTCATCCTCGCAGGAGCCGGCGGCGAGGCTGACAGGGCCTGGCGGGGCCGGGATGCACTGGGCGAAGGCCGTATCCGGCGCCCCCAGGAGGAGCGCGGCCAGAGGGGTCAGCGGCAGTCCGGCCGTGGCCGGGGCGGGGCGAGCCGAAACCGCTCCGACCGGAATGTTCTGCGGGTGACGCCCGGTTCTCTGGAACCCTTCCTCATGCCCTCCTCGCCCGTCTGGAGCCAGCCTCGAAAGCGCTCAGACGCGGCAAGGCCGGAGCGTCGCGATAACCGCCTCGCCCACGCGGTATGCGCAGGTCTTCATTCGCTTTCTCGGTCGTCCCCAGGGGCCACGATCCTTGGCCAGGAGGCGCGCAAGATTTACGGCTAAGCCATAAGCGGTAGAGTTGCAGGTCCACTACCAGGAGGTGCGACATGTCGTCGCTCCCCGTGACCTTCCGCCCTCTGCGATCACTGTGTGAGAGCTCAGGCGTCCGCGCAGCCGGCCGTTGAAGCTTTCGACGGATCCCAGTTCTGCCGCTGCTCGCCCGTGGCCCTTTCACGACCAATGCCGCGCCACGGCCCGGCCTCTGCGCGCGACGTCGGCGGGGTTCCCGTCAGTCGCGCGGAGATCCGGAAAGGAGACGGTCGGCGGAAAGAGTGGCGGTGGCGGCAGTCGAGACGTCACCTGGCTCCGCCCAAGGGGGCCTGTTGTTCTTTTTTTGTTCTAGACCTTGATAAGGTTGCGTGCCATCATCTTGGAGGTGGGTCAGTCGATCCAGAAGACGATCCAACTGTTCTTCGAGCCGTCGATGAGTACCCCGACGCCCTCTACTGGCTGGAGCAGGTGGTTGACGTCCGCGACCGCCGCCTCAAGTACCTGACGCTCACCGACCGCGGCCGTGAGGTCGCCCAAACCATCGTGGACCAACTCTCCCACGGTGAGATTTCTACCCACTAGAAGGCCGCGATGAACCTGAAGCAGAAGCCTAGCGGCATTTGGGTTGTTGACTACATTGACCCACAGTCTGGGGCACGGCGGCGCGTCTCCACCGAGGCCCGCGACAAGGGCGAGGCCCGCATCCGCGCCCGAGACTAATCCTCGGCCTGAACGTGAAGCCCGCCAACACCGGCAAGGCCGAGCCTGACCAGCCGGGCGCATTCACGGTGGACGCCGCCTTCGACCGCTGCCCCAAGACCGTGTGGTCGGTCTACAACTGCAAGAGCGTGGCGACCGCCAATTCCAACGTGAACGTGCTCTCGGCCTGAAGATCGAGGTCGCCGGGAAGATGACCCGCCTGGGATCGCTGCCCGTCGAGAAGATCACCTTCTCGCGCCTGGAGGCCGTCCAGAAGGCGCTCCTCGCCGGACGAGCACTTGGCCACCCTCGACGTCGACATCGAGGCGCTGCACTCCTGAAGCAAGGCCCCTGAGTCGTTCGGGTCCTTCTTCAAACCCCTCCATGTGGGACAACCCGGATTGTGGGATTAACGGGGATTACTGCCAGCCTTGGCACACCCTGGCGCACCTAACTGGTTGAAATTATTGCCTTCTGTGGCGGTGAGAGAGGGATTCGAACCCTCGATACGGTTTCCCGTATACACGCGTTCCAGGCGTGCGCCTTCAACCACTCGGCCACCTCACCCCACGGCTCCCGCGGAGAGGGCGCGAATATAGTCAGGTCGCCTGTCAGGGCAAGCGCCGTCGCGTCGTCGGGGATGCGCGGGGGCGGCGGAGCCCCTATCTTGCGGGGCGACGGTTTCCGGAGCGCATCACCATGCTGTTCGCCAACAAGCCCCTCGACCTGCCCACCGCCGCGGAGGCGCTGCCTGGGCGGCCGACCGCCATCCCCACGGCCGAGACCCATTTCGTGAACGGCCGGGCGCTCAAGGGGCCGTATCCGGAAGGGCTGGAGATCGCCTATTTCGCCATGGGCTGCTTCTGGGGCGTGGAGCGGGTGTTCTGGCAGATCCCGGGCGTCCATGTGACCGCCGTGGGCTACCAGCAGGGGATCACTCCCAACGCCACCTATGAGGAGGTCTGCTCGGGGCGCACGGGCCACGCCGAGTCGGTGATGGTGGTCTTCGATCCCAAGGTCGTCAGCTACGGCGACCTGCTGAAGGTGTTCTGGGAGAACCACGACCCGACCCAGGGCATGCGCCAGGGCAACGACATCGGCACCCAGTACCGCTCGGGCCTCTATGTGACCAACGACGCCCAGGCCGCCGAGGCCGAGGCCTCGCGGGAGGCCTATCAGCAGGCCCTGTCGGCCTCGGGCCTCGGCCGCATCACCACCGAGATCGCCCCAGCCGGGCCGTTCTATTTCGCCGAGGACTATCACCAGCAGTACCTGGCGAAGAATCCCAACGGCTACTGCGGCATCGGCGGCACCGGCGTGACCTGCCCCATCGGCGTGGGCGTCGAGGCCTGAGCCGCCGGCCGTGGGGGGCGTGACGCACGAGACGGTGGCCCGGGCGGCCTTGGGCCTGCCGGCGACCACCCACGTCGTCCAGTGGGGCGGCCATGACGTCTACAAGGTGGGCGGCAAGGTGTTCGCCATCTGCGGCGACGAGGCGGTGTCGTTCAAGGTGACGGAGATCGGCTTCATGGCCCTGACCGAGGGCGGGCCCGGCCGCCAGGCGCCCTATCTGGCCAAGGGCCAGTGGGTCAGCGTCAATCTTGCCGACGCGGCCGAGGAGGACATCGCGCACTGGATCGCCACCTCGCACAGCCTGATCGCGGCCAAGCTGACGAAGAAGGCCCGGGCCGAGCTCGGCCTCGCCTAGCGCTCCAGCAACTGGCGCAGGTCGGCGATGGCGCCCGCCGCCCGCGAGGAGCGCTGGCGCCAGAACAACAGCACCACGGCGCTGATCGTCGCCAGCATGAAGGCGTAGGGGCCGAACAGCCAGGCCGCCGCCGCCAGAGCGAAATAGTAGCCGCGGACCCCGGCGTTGAAGGACGACAGGGCCGGGTTGAGGATGCGGGCGATCACCGACCCGTACTCGCGCCGCAGGGCCTCGTCGGGGAGTGGATCGGGCACCGAGCCCATGCCGGCGATGCAGTAGTTGAGCTGGCGGATCGACCAGATGAAGTCGAGCAGGCCCCGGGCCAGGCTGATGAGCACCAGGGCGAGCTGGAGCTCGAACAGCACCCGCGAGGACGTGCGCACCACCTCCAGGGCCGAGACCGAGCGGAAGGTGGCTTCGCCGCCGAACAGGGCGCCGGCCGCGGCGGCGATCAGCAGCAGGTTGGACGAGGCGAAGAACGAGGCCGAGTTCAGGGCGTGGCCGAGAAGCTGGCCATCCATCAGCCGCGGGCTGCGGCCGGTCATGTTGGTCATCCAGGCGGCGCGGATGACCGTCATGTCGGTGTTGATCACCCCGCCGCGTCGCCGGGCCACCAGGGTCAGCATCGGCTCGTAGAACAGCCAGGCGACGGCGAACACCGCCAGGGCCACGAGGTCCAGGGTCGGAATCGGCAGGGTGATCGGCCCCACGGCCCTCAGTCCTCCTTGATCAGCGAGTGGGTGTTGGTGTCGCGCAGGCGCACGGCGACCACAAAGCCCAGGGCCATGATCACGGAGACATAGATGTAGAAGCCGCTTTCGCTTCCCACGTCCTTGAACCAAAGGGCCACGTATTCGGCGGTGCCGCCGAACAGGGCGTTGGCCACCGCATAGGGCAGGGCGACCCCAAGGGCCCGGACATGGGCCGGGAAGAGCTCGGCCTTCACCAGGCCGCTTACCGCCGTGTAGCCGGACAGCGTCACCAGCAGGAGGACGATGAGGCCGAGGGCCGTGGCCTGGGAGGGCCCGCCGGCCAGCGTCGACATCACCGGATAGGTGGCGACCGCGCCGCTGAGGAAGGCGAAGGCGATGGTGGTCTTGCGGCCCAGGCGGTCCGACAGCCAGCCGAACAGCGGCTGGGCGAACATGTAGATGATCAGGGCCACGGCGGTGATCGACGTGGCCGCGCCCTTGCTGAACCCGGCCGTGTTGACCAGGAACTTCTGCATGTAGGTGGTGTAGGCGTAGAAGGCCAAGGAGCCTGCGGCCGTGAGGGCGAAGATGATGGCGCTCTCGCGGGGGAACTTCACGAACAGCATCATGGTCCGCGCCCGCTCGGCGCCCGCGGCCTTGGCGGCTTCGTAGGACGGGCTCTCGTCCATGCCGGAGCGGATCCAGAACACCACGATCGCCAGCAGCGCGCCGATGACGAAGGGGATGCGCCAGCCCCAGTCCTCGAGGGCCCCGCGGTCCATGACGTTCTGCAGCAGCACCAGCACGGCCAGGGCGAGAAGCTGCCCGGCGATGAGGGTGACGTACTGGAACGAGGCCCAGAAGCCGCGGCGAGCGCGGCCGGCCATCTCGGACATGTAGGTGGCGCTGGCGCCGTATTCGCCGCCCACCGACAGACCCTGGAGAATCCGCGCCAGCAACAGGCCGAGGGGCGCCCAGGCGCCGATGTGGCGGGCGTCGGGCAGGGCGGCGATGGCGAAGGCGCCGGCGCACATCATGCTGACGCTCATGGCCAGGGCGGCCCGGCGGCCCTTCCAGTCGGCGTAGAGGCCCATGAGCCAGGCGCCGAGCGGGCGGGCGAAGAAGCCCACGGCGAAGATCGCCGCGGTCTGCAGCAGCTGGGCTGTGGTGTCGCCCTTGGGGAAGAAGTGCGGGGCGAAATAGAGGGCGAAGGACGAGTAGGCGAACCAGTCGTACCATTCGACCAGATTGCCGGCGCACCCGCCGACGATCGCCTTGGCCCTCTGTATCGGCGTCAACCCCGCCGTGGTCAGCGCCGCCGGCGCTTCGCTCTCTGCGCCGGTCTCAGTGGCCGTCATGCAATCCCCCCGAACTCATACTCTTCGGGGGGATGCTAGGTTTCGGCGGGGCCTACGCCAAGGGGCGCCTCGCTAGAGGCGTCCGAGCAGGACCAGGATGATGATGATCACCAGGACCAGGCCCAGGCCGCCGCTCGGGAAGTAACCCCAGCTGCGGGAGTAGCCCCAGCTCGGCAATGCGCCGATCAGGAGCAGGATCAGGATGATGATCAGAATAGTGCCCAGGGACATTCGGCTCTCCTGCGTGCGCCCCGACCTGCGCCGTGGTGAGCCAAACGTGCGCCCCAAGGCGCAGGTTCCAAACGAGGATCAGTCCGCCGTGTCGGCCGTGTGCAGCCGCGAATCACGGGCGTTGACGCCCAGGGCGTACATCAGGCCGATCCAGCCGCCCTTCACCCGGGACAGGAGCCACAGGGTGATGGCCGCCATGGAGCAGAGCATGATCGGCAGGGACCAGCGCGGGTCGCTTTCCCAGACGATGGGGAACAGCAGCAGCGGCGCCACGATCAGGTGGCCCACCAGCACGATGGTGAGATAGGCCGGGCCGTCGTCGGACGGATACTGCGCCAGGCTGTGGTCGCACCGTTCGCAACGGTCGACCACCTTGAGGTAGCGCCAGAACAGGCGGCTTTCGCCGCAGGCGGGGCAACGGTGCCGCACGCCACGGGCGACCGAGCGCAACAGCGGATGGACGATTTCGGCCATGGCGCGCCATATGCCCGCTCAAGGCCGCTACGGAAAGGGTGGAATGGCCTTCGACAGCCATAGGCCGCAGCCGGCCGCCTGCCGAAAGGGCGCCCGCCGGGGCGGGCGCGCATCAGATCAGCGCTTGGCGCTTTCCGCGGCGCCGGTGACGGCGCGGCCGGCGGCCTGGGCGTCGCGGCCGATGCCCGAGATGGTGTTGCAGGCGCCGACCAGCAGGGCCGAGGCCGCGGCGGCGAGCACGATGAGTTTGCGCATGGTGTTCTCCTGTGAGGCCCTCGGGGGCTCCCCCTTCAACTCGAAGACGACGGGCTTGTAGTCAAGGTCGCGGCGGGATTGCGGCGCCGCCCACGAAATCGGCAGTCCGGCGCGGATTCGCCGAACATCGTCATCGCATCGCAAGGAAAACTTGCCACGGCGATTGTGCAGTGCGACATGACGCGCCGCGTTGATGGAGTACTCGCGTGCTTGAAGTCCCGATGCGTACCTTCCCCGGCCTCTTCGTGGGCCGCCGCACCGTCATGATGGCCCAGGAGGTCACCGAAGGCGCCGAGGGCACCCACTACCGATGCGGCGCCTGCGATGCGGTGATCCTGGCCGAGAACGACCCGGCCAAGCTCCGCGACGTGGTGGTCAAGTGCCGCTGCGGCGAATTCAACCAGCTCTGAGCTAGATCTTCTTCACGAACTCGGCCCGCAGCACGAGGCCCTTGATGGTCTCGTGCCGGCAGTCGATCTCCTGCGGATCGCCCGTGAGGCGGATCGAGCGGATGACCGTGCCGCGCTTCAGCGTCTGGCCAGCGCCCTTCACCACCAGATCCTTGATCAGCGTGACCTTGTCGCCGTCGGCCAGCAGGTTGCCGACGGCGTCGCGCACTTCCACGCGGCTGGCCGCAGCGGCCTTCTCGGCGGCCTCGGCCGCGCTGATCCACTCGCCGGTGGCCTCGTCGTAGACGAACTCGTCGTCGCTCATCCTGCTGTCCTCAATCCGCGTCCATCTTCAGGGCGGCGATGAACGCCTCCTGGGGAATCTCGACCTTGCCGAACTGGCGCATGCGCTTCTTGCCCTCCTTCTGCTTCTCGAGGAGCTTGCGCTTGCGGGTGATGTCGCCGCCGTAGCACTTGGCGGTCACGTCCTTGCGCAGGGCGCGCACCGTCTCCCGGGCGATGATCCGCCCGCCGATCGCCGCCTGGATCGGAATCTGGAACATGTGCGGCGGGATCAGGTCCTTCATCTTCTCGACCATGCCCCGGCCGCGGGCCTCGGCCCGGTCGCGGTGCACGAGCATGGAGAGGGCGTCCACCGGCTCGCCGTTGACCAGGATGGACATCTTCACCAGGTCGCCGATCCGGTACTCCTCGATCTGGTAGTCGAAGGAGGCGTAGCCCTTCGAGATCGACTTCAGCCGGTCGTAGAAGTCGAACACCACCTCGTTCAGAGGCAGGTCGTAGACCACCATGGCCCGCGTGCCGACGTAGGACAGCTCGCGCTGCACGCCGCGGCGGTCCTGGCACAGCTTGATGATCGAGCCGAGGTACTCGTCCGGGGTGAAGATGGTGGCCTTGATCCAGGGCTCGGCGATGCTCTCGATCTTAACCGGATCGGGCAGGTCGGCCGGGTTGTGCAGCTCGATCTCGTCGCCGTTGGTGAGCTTGACGCGATAGACCACCGACGGGGCGGTGGCGATCAGGTCGAGGTCGAACTCGCGGCTCAGCCGCTCCTGAATGATCTCCAGGTGCAGGAGGCCCAGGAAGCCGCAGCGGAAGCCGAAGCCCAGGGCCGCGCTGGTCTCCATCTCGTAGGTGAAGCTGGCGTCGTTCAGGCGCAGGCGGCCGATGGCGGCGCGCAGGTCCTCGAAGTCGGCGGCGTCCACCGGGAAGAGGCCGCAGAACACGACCGGCTGCACCTCGCGGAAGCCCGGCAGGGGCCTGTCGGTGGGGCGCTTCTCGTCGGTGATGGTGTCGCCCACGGCGGCGTGGGCCACCTCCTTGATCGAGGCGGTGATGAAGCCGACCTCGCCGGGGCCGAGCTCGTCCACCTCGGTCTGCTTGGGCCGGAACACCCCCAGACGGTCGATCTGATACTGGGCGCCGGTCTGCATCATCTTAACCTTCTGGCCCACGCGCAGCGTGCCGTCGAAGACGCGGACCAGCACCACCACGCCCAGGTACTGGTCGTACCAGGCGTCCACCAGCAGGGCCTTCAGCGGCGCGTCACGATCGCCCTTGGGCGGCGGCAGGCGCTGGACGATGGCCTCCAGCACCTCATGGATGCCGACGCCGGACTTGGCCGAGCATTCCACGGCGTCCGAGGCGTCGAGGCCGATGACGTCCTCGATCTGTTGGCGCACCCGGTCGGGCTCGGCGGCCGGCAGGTCGATCTTGTTCAGGACCGGCACGATCTCGTGATTGTTGTCGATGGCCTGATAGACGTTGGCCAGGGTCTGGGCCTCGACCCCCTGGGAGGCGTCGACCACCAGGATGGAGCCCTCGCAGGCGGCCAGGGAGCGGCTGACCTCATAGGCGAAGTCCACGTGCCCGGGCGTGTCCATCAGGTTGAGGATGTAGGTCTCGCCGTCGTCGGCCTTGTAGTGCAGGCGCACCGTCTGGGCCTTGATGGTGATGCCCCGCTCCCGCTCGATGTCCATGTTGTCGAGCACCTGCTCGCTCATCTCGCGCGCAGTGAGGGCGCCGGTCTCCTGGATGAGCCGGTCCGACAGCGTCGACTTGCCGTGGTCGATGTGGGCCACGATCGAGAAGTTGCGGATCTTGTCGAGGGGAGTCGTCATTGCGCGCGCCCTCTAGCACATTCCGCGACTATCGCGAGGACGCGGCGTCGCGTCACGGCGCATGTGGTTAATCCGCCATTAAGCTGACAACGGCAATTCAGAGCCTCGGGGCCGGGATCTGGCAGCTACGAAGGAGGCACGCCGCAATGGATCGCCGCACGCTCATCGCCACGGGCCTTGTGACCCTCGGCGGCTCCCTTGTGGGAGCGCCCGCCCTGGCGCGCGCCCAGACGGTGTCCAGCCAGCCGCTGCCGCCTGCCGGCGCCCCCAGCGATTCCTACGATCCGTCCTATGCTCCGCCGCCCCCGCCCGGCCATACGCCGGCCTATTCCGCGCGCAGCGAGGACAAGACCTACAGCCAGGACGAGATCATCCGCGGCGTCTCCGACTTCATGGGCGTCACCGCCGAGGCGGCGGGCGGGGTGGTGGAGCGCCTGTTCGCCAACAACGGCCGCCCCACCGCCTATATCGCCGGCGAGGAGGGCTCGGGCTCGTTCGTAGTCGGCGGCCGCTACGGTCGGGGCCTGCTGTACATGAAGGACCGCGAGCCGATGGAGGTCTACTGGCAGGGCCCGTCCGTCGGCTGGGACTTCGGCGGCAACGCCAGCCGGGTCTTCACGCTGGTGTACGACCTCTATGAGCCGGCGCTGATCTTCCAGCGGTTCCCCGGCGTCGAGGGTTCGGCCTATTTCGTGGGCGGCCTGGGCGTGAACTACCAGAAGGCCAACGGCATCACTCTCGCGCCGATCCGCGCGGGCGTGGGCGTGCGTCTGGGCGCGAACGTCGGCTACCTGGCCTACAGCCGCAAGCGCAACATCCTGCCGTTCTAAGGCGATCGCCGGCGGCCCCGCGACGGCGCGGGGCCCCGCAGCCCGCTAGTGCTTGTCGGCCTTGGACGCCAGCAGGTCCATCAGCGCCAGCAGCACCCCAGACACCACGAAGGTGATGTGGATGCCCACCAGCCAGGCGAGGTGGCGGTCGGGGATTTCCTTGCCCTCGGCCAGCTGCATGAAGGCGCGCAGCAGGGCGATGGCGCTGATCGCCACGATCGAGGCGATCAGCTTCATCTTCAGGCCGGAGAAGTCGACGGTGCCCATCCAGCCGGGGCGGTCCTCGTCGTCGCCGGTGTCGATCTTCGAGACGAAGTTCTCGTAGCCCGAGAAGATCACGATCAGGAGCAGGTTGCCGGCCAGCGACAGGTCGATCAGGGCCAGCACCATGAGGATCGCCTCTTCAGGCGACATGGTCGGCAGGTGCGAGAACTCGTGCCAGGCTTCCTTGCCGAAGATGAAGAGCAGCGCCACGAGGGCCAGCACCAGGCCCACATAGAACGGGGCCATCAGCCAGCGCGCACGGAAAAGGCCGGTTTCCAGCCAGCGTTCGGCGACCGGCTTGCGGACGGGGCTCTTGGGGTCGGACATGGGCGCTAGTTAGCGGCCCGGCGCCAGCGAGGCAAACCGGGCCGCATGCTTGTCTGACTAGCCCCGCAGCCTGGCCCCCACGGCCTTCTCGGCCGCCGCCACCACCTTGGCCGACAGGGCCTCGATCTCGGCGTCGGTGAGGGTCTTCTCACGGGGTTGCACGACCACCTCGAGGGCGACCGACTTCTGGCCCTCGGGCACGCCAGGTCCCTGATAGACGTCGAACACCCGCGCATCGGCGATCAGCTGCTTGTCGGCGCCCAGGATCGGGCGGACGAGATCGCCGGCCGGGGTGGCCGCATCGACCACGAAGGCGAAGTCGCGCTTCAGCGGCATCAGGGGCGAAAGCTCCAGGGCCGCCCTGGTCTTCACGCCGCCCTTCTTCTTGGGCTCGGGGATGGCGTCGAGGTTGATCTCGAAGGCCAGCATGGGGCCTTCGGCGTCGAGGGCCTTGAGCACCTGCGGGTGCAGCTCGCCGAACTCGGCGACCACCACCTTGGGCCCCAGCTGCAGCCGGGCCGAGCGGCCGGGGTGCCACCAGGGCGAGGCCTGGCCCTGGACGATCTGCAGGCTCGGGGCGCCCACCTCGTCCAACACGGCCAGGAGGTCGGCCTTGAGGGCGAACAGGGGATCGACGGCGGCCTTGATCCAGGACTTGGGCGCGTGCGGCGCCACGAGGGCGGTGATGGCGCTCCACTGGTCGGCGGGCGCATCGCCCCGGAAGTTCGGGCCGATCTCGAACAGCGCTGCGTCGGGGAAGCCCCGGCGGGCGTTGCGGGCGGCCGCCTCCACGAGGTTGCCCAGGGCCGTGGGGCGCATGCAATCCAGGTCCGAGGCGATCGGATTGGCCAGCACCAGCTGCGGCTGGCCGCCGCCGAACAGCTCGGCGAAGGCGCGGCGCATGAAGCTCCAGGTGATGGCCTCGGCATAGCCGCGGGCGGCGAGCGCCCGGCGGGCGTCGCGCATGCGCCGCTGGCGCACGGTGAGGACGCCCCCGGCGGCGGCCGGAACCTCGGGCAGGGGATCGGCCGGCAGCTTGTCGTAGCCGACGATGCGGGCGACCTCCTCGACGAGGTCGGCCTTGCCTTCCACGTCCCGGCGCCAGCTGGGCGGGGTCACCTGATCGCCCGCCACCTCGAAGCCGAGGTCGGTGAGGATGCGGTCGATCTCGGCGGCCGGAAGGTCGAGGCCCGAAAGCTTCTTCACATAGGTCCGGTCGAAGGCGAAGGGCGCGGGCGGGGCGGGCGCCTCGCCGGCCATCGCCAGTTCCGAGGCCTCGCCGCCGCACAGCTCGAGGATCATCGCCGTGGCCAGCTCGATGCCGGGGATGACCGATTGCGGATCGACCGTCCGGGCGAAGCGGTACTGGGCGTCGGAGTTGATGCCGGTGTCGCGGCCGGTCTGGGCGATGCGGATCGGATCGAACCAGGCCGATTCCAGGAAGACATCGGTGGTGCCGTCCGAGCAGCCCGTGGACTCCCCGCCCATGACCCCGCCCAGGCCGATCGGGCGCTGGCCGTCGGCGTCGGCGATGACGCACATCTCGGGGGTGATGTCGTAGGTCTTGCCGTCGAGCGCGATCAGCTGCTCGTCGGCGTGCTTCTCGGCGCTGGCGGTTTCGCCCGCCGACGGCTCGGCCGGGGCCTTGCCCAGGCGGGCCTCGATCACGTCGCCCACCATCAGGGCGCGATCGTAGACGTGCAGCGGCCGGGCGCGGTCGTAGGCGATGTAATTGGTGATATCGACCAGGGCGTTGATCGGGCGCAGGCCGATGCTGGTCAGGCGCTGCTGCAGCCAGGCCGGCGAGGGGCCGTTCCTGACGCCGCGGATCAGGCGGCCGGCGAACACCGGGCAGACCTCGCCGTCGACGCGGATCTGCACCGGGCAGGGGAAGCCGCCCTTCACCTGCGGAATGGTCTCGGGCTTGAGCTTGCCGAGGCCGGCGGCGGCCAGGTCGCGGGCGATGCCGCGCACGCCCAGCCAGTCGGGCCGGTTGGGCGTCACCTCGAAGTCGATCACGGCCTCCAGGCCGAAGGCCTCGGCCGCGGGCGCGCCCACCGGCAGGTCGTCGGGCAGTTCGACGATGCCGTCGGACTCCTCGGCCACCTCAAGCTCCTTGGCCGAGCACAGCATGCCATTGGAGACCACGCCGCGGACGGGACGGGCCTCCAGGGTGATGCCGCTGCCGGGCACATAGGCGCCGATGGGGGCGTAGATGGTGGTCAGGCCGGCCCGGGCGTTGGGCGCGCCGCAGACGATCTCCAGGCGGCCATCCTTGGTCTCGACCTGGCAGACACGCAGCTTGTCGGCGTTGGGGTGCTGCACGGCCTCGACGATCTTGGCCACGCTGAACTTGGCGAGCTTGGAGGCCGGGTCCTCGACGGACTCGACCTCAAGGCCGGCCATGGTCATGGCCTCGACCACCTGATCGACGGTGGCGTCGGTCTCCAGGTGCTCCTTCAGCCAGGAGAGGGTGAACTTCATGCGCGTCTCTCCCTTAGCTGAGGCCGGCGGCCGAGTTCGGGGCCTGGAAGGCCGAGAAGCCGTAGTGCTGCAGCCAGCGCACGTCGGCCGCGAACATGTCGCGCAGGTCGGGCATGCCGTACTTCAGCATCCCCAGGCGATCGACGCCGAGGCCGAAGGCGAAGCCCTGCCACTCGTCGGGATCGAGGCCGCAGTTCTTCAGCACATTGGGATGCACCATGCCGCCGCCCAGGATCTCCAGCCAGTCGGCGCCCTGGCCGATCTTCACGGAACCGCCCGAGCGGTCGCATTGCACGTCCATCTCGCAGGACGGCTCGGTGAACGGGAAGTGGTGCGGCCGGAAGCGGGTGACCACGGCGTCGGTCTCGAAGAACCGGCGCGTGAAGGCGTCCAGGGTCCACTTCAGGTGGCCCATGTGGATGTTCCGGTCGATCACCAGGCCTTCCAGCTGGTGGAACATCGGGGTGTGGGTGGCGTCCGAATCCGAGCGGTAGACGCGGCCCGGGACAATCACCCGGATCGGCGGCGCCTGGCCGTTGGCGATCCACGACGGCAGCTTCTCGTTCGAGGTGCGCATCGTCCGGATCTGGACGGGGCTGGTGTGGGTGCGCAGCAGCTTGCGCTCGCCGTTCTCGCCCTGCGGCAACCAGAAGGTGTCGTGCATCTCCCGCGCCGGGTGCTTGGGCGGGAAGTTCAGGGCGGTGAAGTTGTGGAAGTCGTCCTCGATGTCCGGGCCTTCGGCCAGGGCGAAGCCCATGTCGGCGAAGACGGCGATCATCTCGTCCAGGGCCTGCATGGTGGGATGCACCCGCCCGCGACGCTCGTAGGGCGCAGGTAGGGTGAGGTCCACGCGCTCGGCGGCCAGCTTGCGGTCGAGCTCGGCCGCCTCGAGGGCCGCCTTCCTGGCCGCGATGGCGGAGGCGACGGCGTCGCGCAGGCCGTTAATCTTGGGCCCCTCCACGCGCCGCTCGTCGGGGCTCATCTTGCCCAGGCCCTTGAGCATCTCGGAGATGGCGCCGGACTTGCCCAGGGCCTCCACGCGGACGGCTTCCAGGGCGGCGACGTCCTGCGCGGCCTCGATGCGGGCGAGGAGCCCAGCCTGCAGTTCGGTAAGGTCTGTCATGACGGGGGTGCTCTAGAGGAGGTTGGCCTGGAGCGGAAGGCAGCAAAAAGCCCTCCGGCGGTTCGGCCGGAGGGCTCTTGGACGCTTCAAGGACCGGGAGGTCCCCAAGGGCTTAAGCCAGCGCGGCGCGAACCTTGTCGGCGATGGCCTTGAACCCGGTCGGATCGTTGCCCGCGATGTCCGCGAGGACCTTGCGGTCGATTTCGATCCCGGCCTTGTTCAGGCCGAAGATAAATTGCGAGTAGGTGAAGCCTTCCAGGCGGGCCGCAGCGTTGATGCGCTGGATCCACAGCGAACGGAAGTTGCGCTTGCGGACCTTGCGGTCGCGGTAAGCGTACTGGCCGGCCTTGTCCACGGCCGCCTTGGCGGCGCGGATGGTGTTCTTGCGGCGCCCGTAGAAGCCCTTGGCCTGCTCGAGAACCTTCTTGTGCTTGGCGTGGGCGACAACGCCCCGTTTCACGCGAGCCATCTGTCAGATCTCCTTACAGGCCGTAGGGCAGCCAGGACTTGATGATCTTGGCGTCCTGTTCGGACATCACCTTGGTCCCGCGGTTCTGACGGATGTACTTGCCGTTGTGGCTGATGAGGCGGTGGCGCTTGCCGGCCACGCCGGCCTTCAGCTTGCCGGTCGCCGTCATCTTGAAGCGCTTTTTCACGCCCGACTTGGTCTTCAGTTTCGGCATTTCACTCGGAGCGCGGACGCCCCGTCCTCTGGTCGTGTTGATGAACCGCCCTGGCATGCCTTGGGGCCAGGCGGTTCCGAAGGGGCGGGCTAATACGGGAAATGGCCTGGGAAGGCAAGGCTGAGGGCGCTCAGCCATGCTTTCCGCGCCTTTACCCCGTTCCTTAAAGGCCGGTTACCCGCGAGGCGCCACGCTGGGCGTCCCAGCCGCGCAGATGCGGCGATGGAGCCGACAGAATGTCCAGCATCTCCTCCGCCGCGCCGTTCACGCCCGGCTACAATCCCCACGCGGCTCCGGCCCAGCAGGCGGCCAAGGCCGAAGCGGCGGCCGAAAAGGCTCGCGAGAAGGTCTCGGAGCTGACCGCCACGGCGGTGGCGGCCGAGGCCGTGAAGGATTCCAGGAAGGGCGCGGTGCTCGACATCCGCGTCTGAGCCCGTCGCCGCGGTCGAGCCCTACTGGCCGGCGGTCTTCTGCCGGGCGAGCTCGGCCTGGAAGGCCGCATAGCCCTTCTCGAAGTAAGCCCGGCAGCCCTCGGGATCGACAAAGGCGTCGGGCTTTCCCGACTTGGCCTTCTCGGCCATGCCGAAGAAGCGGCCATGGCTGCCGAGGAAGATGTCGCAGGGCATGGCGCGCCAGGCCCGGTAGCTCTTCTCGTAGTCGGCCGCGATGCCGGGATAGCTCTCCTCGCCCGTCAGCCGGTAGCCCGGCAGGATGGTGTTGGAGCAGAGGATCATCGCCTGGCGGGGCTGGCCGTCCACCGTCACCGGGAAGGTCCAGGTGGTGCAGCCCCGGGTGTGGCCGGGCGTGATATGCGCGGTCAGGGTGCGCTCGCCGAGCTTCACCTTCTGGCCGTCGCGGACCGTCCCGTCGGGCTTCACCGGCGGATAGGCCGCCCGGTCGCCGAGGAAGAAGTCGCCCTTGCCGCCCCGGGCCATCAGCTTGCCGTCCTCGCCGCTGGCCAGAACCTTGGCGCCCGTGGCCGCCTTGAGCGCGGCGAGGCCGCCGGCGTGGTCCAGGTGGGCGTGGGTGTTGAGGATGATCTTCACCTGGCTCTTCGGGTCGAAGCCCAGGCGGCGGATGTTGTCGAGAATCTGCGGCGCGGTGGTCTCGTAGCCGCCGTCGATGAGGATCAGGCCCTTGTTGGTCTGGAGCAGATAGGCCGCCACGTCCGAGGCGCCCACCCACCAGAAGCCGTCGGCGATGGCGAAGGGCTTCACCGGCTGGTTGTCGGGCCGGGCGTCCGCGGCCTGTCCCTGTCCCTGAGCCTGAGTCTGAGCCTGAATCTGGGCCTGGGCGGCCCCCGGAACGACGAGAGCGGCCGCCCAGAGGACGGCCGCTCCCAGATATCCCATAGCCTTGGCGTTCACCGGTGTCCGGCTCAGCGCGGCGCCAGGATCATGATCATCTGACGGCCCTCCATGCGAGGCTCGTACTCGACCTTGGCCACCGGCTCGAAGTCGGCCTTGACCTTCTGCAGCAGCTTCATGCCGAGTTCCGGGTGGGCCAGTTCGCGGCCGCGGAAGCGAAGGGTGATCTTCACCTTGTCGCCTTCCTCGAAGAAGCGGGTCATCGACCGGGCCTTAACCTCGTAGTCGTGCTGGTCGATGTTCGGCCGGAGCTTGATCTCCTTGAGCTCGACGATCTTCTGCTTCTTGCGCGCCTCGTTCTTCTTCTTCTGCTCCTGGAACTTGAACTTGCCGTAATCCAGGATCTTGCAGACGGGCGGATCCGCGTTGGGGACGATCTCCACCAGGTCCAGCCCAGCCTCTTCGGCGGCCTCGATGGCGGCAGAGGTGGGCATCACGCCTTGCTTCTCACCGTGCTGGTCGATGAGCAGGACGCGAGGGACGCGGATCTCTTGATTCATACGCGGCCCTTCCTTGACGGGCGGCGTGTTCATGGGGCGGCGAATAGGCAGAGCTCCTGGTGCTGTTGAAACGCAAAAACGCCGGTGCGCATCGAGCGCTCCGGGCGTGCTGTCAGTATATGACGAAGGGATACTTCCGTATCAAGGTCGCGCAGACGGTGCAGGGGCGAGAGAATTGGCCGCCTGCGCCACCTGGGCCACAGTGATGTCGGCCAGATTGTCCGCCCGGAGGATGGCCACCTTGCCCCGCGGCGCCGACAGGGCGGGGTCCGAGGCCTTGCCGAAGATGACGATGGTGGGGGCGCCGGCGGCCGCCGCCAGGTGCAGCGGCCCGGTGTCGTTGCCCACCGCCAGGGCGGCCTTGGCGCCCAGCATGGCGATGCGGGCGAAGTCGGTGCGGCCGGTGAGGTCCCGCGCCCTGGGCGTCTGTCGCTGGATCGCGTGGGCCAGGGCGGTCTCTTGCGGCCCGCCGATGATCACGATGTCGAAGCCCCGCGCATAGAGGATGCGGGCCAGCTCGGAGTAGCGCTCGAGGGGCCAGCGCTTGTCGAGCCGGTGGGCGGAGCCGCCGGGCACGAACATCACATAGGGCCGGGGCTTCACAGCCCCGGGCACGGGCCGCTCGGCCGGCGCCTGTTTCAGCACCCAGGACAGGTCTGGCGGCGGCGCCGTGCCCGGCTCGGTGGGCGCATCGGGCCAGATGCCGGCGTACATCAGCTGGTCCGCCTGGCGTTCCAGGGTGTGCATCTGATTCCGCAGCGGATTGCGGTGCGGCAGCGAGCAGCCGAAGGCGATCCCGGACCAGGCCGGCGGGTTCGGGCGCAGCAACTGGAAGATGCGGTTGGACTGGGCCGAGGTCTGCAGGTCGTAGACCCGGGTCAGGTTCATGGCCTTCAGCCGCTTCCGCAGCGCCATCCACTGGGTGAAGCCCTCGGGGCGGCCGCCGGTGTCCACGGCGTTGAAGTAGGGGCAGCTCTTGGCCAGGGCCTCGAACGGCGGCGTGGTCAGGAGCGTGATGTGGGCCTTGGGGTGGGCCTCGCGGATCTTCTTCATCGCCGCCAGGGCCAGGACGAAATCCCCCAGGGCCGACAGCTTGATCACCAGGATGCGGTCGACGGGGCGCGGCATGTCAGCGGTTCGCCTTGCTGCTGCGGGCCGCCAGCACGCGTTCATAGGCGGCGAGGGTGGCGGCGCACATGGCTTCTACCGAATAGAGCCGCCGGGCGCGCTCCTGGCCGGCGCGGCCCATCTCCAGGCGCTGTCCGGGGCCGGCGTCGATGGCGCGGGCGAGGGCGGCGGCCCAGGCTTCGGCGTCGCCCGGCGGGACCAGCCAGCCCGTCGTCCCATCCACCACGGTTTCAGTCACCCCGCCATGGGCGGAGGCGATCACCGGCCGGCCCATGGCCTGGGGCTCCACGGCGGCCCGGCCGAAGCTCTCGGGCACGGTGGTCGGCAGGATGGCGATGTCGGCGAGCAGATAGGCCGCGGGCATGTCGTCACAATGGCCGACGATCCTTACGGCCTCCTGAAGCCCGGCCTCGGCGATGGCCCGGGCGAGTTCCTCGGCATAGCCGGTGCGGCCCTGGTCGTCGCCCGCGAAGAGGACGACGAAGTCGCGCCGGCCCTCCGACGCGAGCCGCCGCGCGGCCTCGATGATGGTGAGGTGGCCCTTGATGCGGGTGAGGCGCCCGGCCAGCAGCACCTTGGTGCGCGGGTCGCCGGCCTCGAGACCCCAGGCCGCGCCCAGCGCCGCCACGCGCTCGGGCGCGACCTCGGCGGGATCGAAGCGGCCAAGGTCCACCCCGCGGGGAATGGTGACCACCTTGGCCGGATCGACGTCGTGTTCGGCCAGCACATGGGCGCGGGTGTAGTCGGAATTGGCGATGACCAGATCGCCGCGGGTCATGACGGCGTTGTACCAGCGCTTCAGCCCGCTCCGGGCCTTGTAGACGCCGTGGTAGGTGGCCACGAACGGGGCGCCCGTCGCCCGCGCCGCCCAGAGCGCCGAGAAGGCCGGGGCCCGGCTGCGGGCGTGGATGATCGAGACCTTCTCCCACCGGATCAGGGCCGCCAGCCGCCGGGCGTTGCCCAGCATGGCCACGGGGTTCTTGGTCTGCGCCGGCATTTCGATCAGCTGGCCGCCATCGGAGACCAGCCGCCGGGTCATGCGCCCGCCGCGGGTGGCGACCAGGGCCCGGCCGCCCGCGCGCACGACCGCCTGGGCGATGTCGAGGGTGCTCTGCTCTGCGCCCCCGGTCTCAAGTTCGGGGATGACCTGCAGCAGGGTGAAATCGGAGGGGAGGGCCACGGCTCCTGATAGCGCGGAACGGGCTTGCGCCGTAAGAGGCGGAGCATGAGCGAGACGAGCGGATTTCTGACGCAGCCCGACGGCGAGCGGATCGCCTGGCGCAAGGTGGAGGGGCGCGGCCCCACGGTGGTCTGGCTGGGCGGCTTCAAGTCGGACATGGCCGGGACCAAGGCCCAGGCCCTGGCCGACTGGGCGCTGGCGAACGGCCGGGCCTTCGTCCGGTTCGACTATTTCGGCCACGGGGAATCCTCGGGCGACTTCCGGGCTGGCACGATCAGCCGCTGGCGCGAGGACGCCCTCGCGGTGCTGGAGCAGCTCACCGAGGGCGAGACGGTGCTGGTGGGCTCGTCCATGGGCGGGTGGATCGCTTGCCTCGCGGCGGCGGCGGCGCCCGAGCGGGTGAAGGCCATGGCGCTCGTGGCCCCGGCGCCGGACTTCACCGAGAAGCTGATGAAGCCCGAGATCCCGCCCGAGGGGCTGGAGGACCTCGCCCGGGACGGCGTCTGGCTCCGGCCCAGCGAGTACGGGGAGCCCTATCCGATTACCCGCGAGCTGCTGGAGGACGGCGCCCGCTGGTCGATCCTGGAGGCCCAGGAGGTTCCCATCGAGGTCCCGGTCCGCATCCTGCAGGGCGGGGAGGACCCCGACGTGCCCTGGACCCACGCGCTGCAGCTGGCCAACGCCCTTAAGGGCTCGGACGTGGTCTTCACCCTGATCAAGGACGGCGACCATCGCCTGTCCCGGCCCCAGGACCTCGCCCGTCTGCTGCAGGCGGTGGAGGAGCTCGCGGGCTAGCCCCCGGCGCGCAGGATCGCCGCCAGCCCTTCGCGATAGGTGGGATAGGCGGGCCGCCAGCCGAGCTCGGCCTTGGCCAGGGCGTTCGAGACCCGCTTGCTCTCGGCGTAGAAGCGCTGGGCCTGGGGCGACAGCCCGGCCTCGGCCAGGGGAATCGCTGGGGGCGCAGGCATGCCGAGCAGCCCCGCCGCATGGGCGATGACGTCAGGATTGGGCGCGGGCTCGTCGTCGCAGAGATTGTAGACGCCCCCCGCCCGCGGCCGGGCGATGGAGGCGGCAAGGCCTGCCGCCAGGTCGTCCACATGGATGCGGGAGAACACCTGGCCGGGGGCGACGATGCGGCGAGCCTTGCCCTCGCGCAGGCGGTCGAAGGCCGAACGGCCGGGGCCGTAGATGCCCGGCAGCCGGAAGACCGTGACGGTCAGGCCCATGCCCCGCCCCACCTCCAGCCAGTCGCGCTCGGCCCCCACGCGCCGGGCCCCTTCGACGGATTGCGCGGCCAGGGCGCTGCGCTCGGTCACCCAGCCGCCGCGGCGGTCGCCATAGACGCCGGTGGTGGAGAGGTAGCCGGTCCAGTCCGGGAAGGCGTTGGCCTGGGCGAGGGCCGGAACAAGGGTGTTGAGGCCCGGGCAGCCCTCGGGGCCGGGGGGCGCCGTCACCAGTAGGGCGCGGGTCTCGGCCAGGACGCGAACCAGCGCGGCGCGATCGTCCACATGCACCGGCGTGACGCCGTCGGCGATCAAAGCGTCGGCCGGACCGCGATGGCTGGCGGTCACGCTCCAGCCCTCGGCGCGCAGGCGCCGGGCCAGGGCGCGGCCCGTGAAGCCGTAGCCGAAGATGAACAGCCGCAAGGGCTACTCCGCCGCCAGCCTAGCCGCATGGGCGGCCAGGGCCTGGGCACGCTCGACGTTCCAGGCCGAGACGCAGGGGATCTTCGAGAGGTCGGCGCGGTGAGCGAAGGCCCGGGCGGTCTCGGTGATCTCCAGCAGCAGGCCGTCCTCCAGGGTGATCGGCTCCAGCCCGTAGCCCAGCAGCCGGCGGTTTTCGACGCAGAGCTCGTTCTCGTCGGCCTCGGCGCGGGGATTGGGCAGATGCGCCACCTCGGCGCCGGCCAGCCGGGCCACCATCTGGGCGAGGTCCCGCACGCGCCAGCACTCGGTCATCTGGTTCATGACCTTGACCCGCTCGCCCCGGGCCGGCGGGTGGAGCAGGGCCAGCTCCACGCAGCGCACCGTGTCCTGGATGTTGATGAAGGCCCGGGTCTGGCCGCCGCTGCCGTGGACCGTGAGCGGATGGCCGAGGGCCGCCTGGATCAGGAAGCGGTTCAGCACCGTCCCGTAGTCGCCGTCATAGTCGAAACGGTTGACCAGCCGCGGGTCCGCCCGCGTCTCGGCGGTCTGGGCGCCCCAGACGATGCCCTGGTGCAGGTCGGTGATCCGCAGGCCGTCGTTGCGGGCATAGAACTGGAAGAGCAGGGCGTCCTGGGTCTTGGTCAGGTGGTAGATCGAGCCGGGATTGGCCGGATAGAGGATTTCCTGCGGGCGCCAGCCGTCGGCGGTCTCCACCTGCACCGTCAGGTAGCCCTCGGGGATCGGGGCGCCGGCCGTGCCGTAGCCATAGACGCCCATGGTGCCGAGGTGGGCGAGGTGGATGTCCTGGCCGCTTTCGACGATGGCGGCCAGCACGTCGTGGGTGGCGTTGAGATTGTTGTCGATGGTGTAGCGCTTGTGGGCCGCCGACTTCATCGAATAGGGGGCGGCCCGCTGTTCGGCGAAGTGGACGACGCCGTCCGGCCGGAAGGCGCGGAGCAGGCCGAGGAGGGCTTCGAAGTCCTTGCCCACGGTGAAGTCGTGGATCGGGATCTCGCGCCCCGAGACCTCACGCCAGGCGGCGACCCGCTCGGCCAGGGTGACGATGGGCGTGAGCGAGCCGGCGCCCAGTTCCTCGTCGATCCGTCGCCGCGAGCCGTTGTCGACGATGGCCACCTCGTGGCCGCGCGCGGACAGGTGCAGGGCCGTCGGCCAGCCGCAGAACCCGTCGCCGCCGAGGATCAGTACCCGCATTCCTGCTCCCAATGCTGAGAGCCCCACCCGTGGGTAAGGGCTAACCCACCCCGCCGGGCGGGGAAAGGTCAGAGCAGGTCCAGGATCGCCTGCCGCGCGGCGTCGCGAAGCTCGGGGCGCATGAGGGCGAAGGCGACATTGGCGCGCAGCAGGCCGATCTTGTCGCCGCAGTCGTAGGTGGTCCCCTCGTATTCCAGGGCGTGGAAGTCCTGGGTCTTCATCAGGTTGACCATGCCGTCGGTGAGCTGGATCTCGCCGCCCGCGCCGCGCTCCTGGGTTTCGAGGATCTCGAAGATCTCCGGCTGCAGGATATAGCGGCCCGAGATGAAGAGGTTGGAAGGCTCGGTCCCGGGGGCGGGCTTCTCCACCATGCCAGTCATGCGGTTCAGCCGGCCCTCGCGGCCTTCGAGGGCGACGATGCCATACTTGTGGGCCTCGCCCTCGGGCGCCGGCTCCACCACCACGATGTTGCCGCCGGTCTTCTCATACGCCTCCACGGCCTGGGCCAGAGCCGGGGGCGTGGCGGCCATCAGCATGTCGGGCAGCATCACCGCAAAGGGCTCGTCGCCGATCACGTCCCGGGCGCACCAGACGGCGTGGCCGAGGCCCAGGGGGGCCATCTGGCGCACGAAGCTCATCTGGCCCGGCTGGAGCACGTCGCGGCGCACGTCGGCCAGGATGTCGGCCTTGCCCTTGGCCTGCAGGGCCTGCTCGATCTCGGGATTGGCGTCGAAATAGTCCTCGATGGCCCCCTGGCCGCGCCCGACGATGAAGACAAAATGCTCGATGCCGGCGGCCCGGGCCTCCTCCACGATGTAGGACAGGATCGGCCGGTCGACGACGTTCAGCAGGTTCTTGGGGGTGGTCTTGGCGCCGGGAAGCACCCGGGTTCCCAGCCCCGCCACCGGCAGGACGGCCTTGCGCACGCGCTTCGTCATTCATCCCCTCCAAGGCTCCGGGCCGGGCCCGAAGCTCAACCATTCCGCGGCTGCCAAACGCGCTGCGCCCGCCTGCGATCCCCTGGCGAGCGCCGTGATGCGGCCGCGATCAAATCACACTGCCCTGGTGTGATCACGATTTTGCGATCACGGGAAGTTGTGCAAGGCTCCGAACGGGGGATTGACCCCTAGGGAGCCACAACAATGAAGCTTCGCACTCTGACCCTCGCCGCCGCCGGCGTCATGGCCCTGGGCCTGGCCGCTTGCCAGCAGAAGACCGAAGAAGCTCCGGCCGCGCCCGCCGCCGAGGCCGACCTCACCGCCCCGGCCACCGACTCCATGATGGCCGCCACGCCGCCGGCCGCGGATGCGTCGGCGACCACGACCGATCCCGCGGCTCCGCCGCCGGCGGACGCCACCACGACGACCACGCCGCCTCCGCAGTAAGGGCGTATAGCAAGACAGGATCTGCGGACGGCCGCCCCTCGGGGCGGCCGTCTTGCTTTGGGCCTATTCGACGGTGACCGACTTGGCGAGGTTGCGCGGCTGATCCACGTCGGCGCCCTTCTGGACGGCCACGTGATAGGCCAGCAGCTGCACCGGCGCCGACAGCACCAGGGGGGCGATTAGCGGATCGCACTTCGGCGCCGTCACCACCACTCGGGCGCCCTTGGGGGCGTGCTTCTCGCCCTCGGGATCGGTGACGAAGATCACCTGGCCGCCCCGGGCCATGACCTCCTGCATGTTCGAGGCGGACTTCTCGAAATAGCTGTCGAAGGGGGCGAGAATGACGATCGGCGTCTGCTCGTCCACCAGGGCGATGGGGCCGTGCTTAAGCTCGCCGGCGGCGTAGCCCTCGGCGTGGATGTAGCTGATCTCCTTCAGCTTCAGCGCCCCTTCCAGGGCCAGCGGGTACATTGGGCCGCGGCCGAGGTAGAGCACGTCCCGGGCCTTGGCGACCTCCTGGGCGATGGCGCGGACCGCGTCCTCCAGCTTGATGGACTCGGAGATCAGCCGCGGCGCCTCCAGGAGCACCTTCACCAGGCGCTGCTCCTCGGCGTCGTCGATGCGGCCGCGGGCCCGGGCGGCGGCGATGGCCACGGCGGTCAGCACGCTCACCTGAGCGGTGAAGGCCTTGGTGGAGGCGACCCCGATCTCCGGGCCGCAGTGGATCGGCCAGACCACGTCCACTTCCCGAGCCATGGTGCTCTCGGTGGCGTTGACCACGGCGGCGGTGGTCATGCCCCGGGCCTGGCAGTAGCGCAGGGCGGCCAGGGTGTCGGCGGTCTCGCCCGACTGCGACATGGCCACGGCCAGGGCCCCGGAACGCAGCGCCGGCTGGCGGTAGCGGAACTCGGAGGCGATCTCCACGTCCACCGGCAGGTCGGCCATCTGCTCGATCAGATATTTGCCGAGCAGGCCGGCGATGTAGGAGGTGCCGCAGGCGACGATCTGGACGCGTTCGAGATTGGCCCAGTCGATGCCGCCGGGCACGGCGGCGCGGGCGGCGATGGTGTCCACATAGGCCGAGATGGTGCGCTGGCACCCCTCGGGCTGGTCGTGGATCTCCTTCTCCATGAAGTGCCGGTAGTTGCCCTTCTCCACCAGGGCGGCGGAGGCCGGCACGGTGCGCATGGGCCGCTCGACCGGATCGCCGCGCTCATCGAAGATGCGGGCGCTGGTGTGGTCGATGGCGACGAAATCGCCCTCGTCCAGATAGCTGATCCGGTTGGTGAAGGGACCGACCGCCAAGGCGTCGGAGCCGATGAACATCTCGCCGTCGCCGTAGCCGACCACCAGCGGGCTGCCCCGCCGGGCGCCCATCACCAGGGCGTCCTCGCCCTCGATCAGCACGCCCAGGGCGTAGGCGCCGTGCAGCTGGTCGAGGGCGGCCTTGAAGGCCTCGATGGGAGCCTTGCCGCTCTCCAGTTCGCTGTCGAGGAGCTGGGCGATGACCTCGGTGTCGGTCTCGCTTTCGAAGGTGCGGCCCTTGGCCTTCAGCGCCTCGCGCAGTTCGGCGAAGTTCTCGATGATGCCGTTGTGGACCAGGGTGACCCGCCCGGCCTTGTGCGGGTGCGCGTTGCTGGTGGTGGGGGCGCCGTGCGTGGCCCAGCGGGTGTGGCCGATGCCGACGGTGGCGAGGAGCGGATCGTCCGCCAGCACCTCCTCAAGGGCCTTGATCTTGCCGGCCGCCCGGCGGCGTTCGACCCTGCCGTCCACGATCCCCGCCACGCCGGCGGAGTCATAGCCGCGGTACTCCAGGCGCTTGAGACTGTCGATCAGTCGATCCTGGACGGGCTTCGTCCCCACGATGCCGATGATGCCGCACATGTGGCCAGAGCGATCCTTGTGCTAGAGGCGGACGATTCAACCTGTGATGTCGCGGCTTTAGCATCGGCTAAGGTCGGGGCCACTAAATCTCAGTTTCCAAACGTTTCGAGGCTGACGAATGAGCAAGCGCGCCTATTTCGGGACGGACGGGATCCGCGGTCAGGCCAACCGTCATCCCATGACCGCCGAGGTGGCGCTGCGCGTGGGCATGGCGGCGGGCAAGCTGTTCCGTTCCAAGGACGAGCGCCGCCACCTCGTGGTGATCGGCAAGGACACACGCCTGTCGGGCTACATGATCGAGCCCGCCCTCGTGGCCGGCTTCACCAGCGTGGGCATGGACGTTCGCCTGTTCGGCCCGCTGCCGACGCCGGGCGTGGCCATGATGACGCGCAGCCTGCGGGCCGACCTCGGGGTGATGATCTCGGCCTCGCACAACCACTTCGCCGACAATGGCATCAAGCTGTTCGGCCCGGACGGCTACAAGCTTTCCGACGAGCAGGAACTGGAGATCGAGGCGCTGATGGACCAGGGCCTCCAGGAGGGCCTGGCGCCGCCCGAGAAGCTCGGCCGGGTGCAGCGCATCGACGACTGCCAGGCGCGCTACGTGGAGATCGCCAAGGCCACCTTCCCCAAGGGCCTGAGCCTGTCCGGCATGCGCATCGTGATCGATTGCGCCAACGGCGCCGCCTACAAGGTCGCGCCGGTGACCCTGTACGAACTGGGCGCCGAGGTGATCCGCGTGGGCGTCGAGCCCAACGGCTTCAACGTGAACGAGGACTGCGGCTCGACCCATCCGCAGACCATGGCCAAGATGGTCAAGGAATACCGGGCCGACATCGGCATCGCCCTCGACGGCGACGCCGACCGGCTGGTGATCTGCGACGAGAAGGGCCAGGTGGTCGACGGCGACCAGATCATGGCGATCATCGCCGACAGCTGGGCCCGGGCGGGGCGCCTGCAGGGCGGCGGCGTGGTGGCCACGGTGATGTCCAATCTGGGCCTCGAGCGGTTCCTGAACGCCCGGAACCTGAAGCTGGAGCGGACCAAGGTCGGCGACCGCTATGTCATGGCCCGGATGCGCGAGGGCGGTTTCAACGTGGGCGGCGAGCAGTCGGGCCACGTGATCCTCTCCGACCTGTCGACCACGGGCGACGGCCTGATGGCGGCGCTGCAGGTGCTGGCGGTGCTGAAGGAGAGCGACAAGCCCATGAGCGCGCTCGCCCGGCAGTTCGAGCCGGCGCCGCAGAAGCTGGAGAACGTCCGCTTTTCGGGCGGCAAGCCGCTGGAGGACGCCCTGGTGAAGCAGGCGATCGCCGACGCCGAGGCGCGCCTGAGCGGCTCGGGCCGCCTGGTCATCCGCCCCTCAGGGACCGAGCCCCTGATCCGCATCATGGCCGAGGGCGACGACGAGAAGCTGGTGAGCCAGGTGGTCAAGGAGATCGCCGGCGCCGTGCGCAAGGCGGCCGCCTGAGGGGCTCTGCGCTCCTGCAGAACTGGTCTGCGTCCGCTCGGATAGCACAGGCCAGCAAGTCCCTTTAAAGGCCCCCGCTCCGCGAACGTCGGTCGTCGAGACCGGCGGCGGGCAGATCCTGGGGAGCCTTGATGAAGCGTGTCCTGAAGTGGGCCGGCTATGGCCTGGCCGGCGTGGTGGTGTTCGCCCTGTGCGTGGTGGCCGGCGGTCTTGCGGCGTCCGAAGCGATGCTGCGCTGGCCGGCGGAGGCGCCGCCCGTGCGGCTGATCTCGGCGCAGTCGCCCGCGGCGGCGCGGGGCGCCCGGATCGCCAGGCTGAACGGCTGCCACGACTGCCACGGGGCGGACCTTCGGGGACAGCTCTTCCATGAGGACGAGATGATGCGGGCGTGGGGGCCGAACCTGACCCTGGCCGCCGCCCGGCAGTCCGACGCCGAACTGGAGGCGGCCATCCGCCATGGCGTGGGGGCGGACGGCCGCGCCCTGTGGGTCATGCCGTCCTACGCCTTCTCGCAGCTCGGCGACCAGGAGGTCGCCGACCTCATCGCCTATGTGCGCAGCTTCAGCCCCGGCGGCGAGGTCCAGCCGCGGCTGCAGGTGAGCCCGATGCTGCGGGTGGGCGTGCTGATGGGCAAGTTCCAGTCCGAGGCGACCCTGGTGCGCACCCGTGGGCCGATCATCCTGCCCGACGTGGGGCCGGGTCACGCCCAGGGCCGGCGGCTGGCGCGGCTGTGCGTTGAATGCCATGGCGCAGACCTGAAGGGCATGGAGCTGCTCAAGTCGCCGGACCTGACCGTCGCCGCGGCCTATGACCGCGAGGCGTTCGGCAAGCTGCTCCACGAAGGACTCGCGGCCGGCGACCGGAAGCTGGACGGACTGATGGGACTGGTCGCGAAGTCGCGGTTCAGCGCCCTGTCGGACTCCGAAGTCACTGCTCTTCACGAATACCTGAAGGCCCGGGCCGAGCGGGAGATCGCCGCGGCCCAATAGCGACCCTACCCAGGCCTTAACTCTTGTGTCACAGTCGACGTAACCCCGGTCACGAACCGGGGACTACAGAGCTACGACTTGGGAGGAAGAATGCGGCGCGACCTCGTCCATTGGGGCGTGGCGCGGCAGGCTTGGCGGCCCACCGCCTCGATCGCCTGCCTCGCCTTTGTCGGCGTCCTGGCCACGGCCTTCTGGGCCGGGGTGGTCTGGATCGCCCGGGCGTTCATGAGCCTGGGCGCCTTCGGGTTCTAGGCGCCCCCGCCGTCCGTGAGACCCGCGCCTACGGCCGGCCGACGCTGACGTAGGCGAAGCCCCGCGCGCGCATGTCGTCGGGATTGTAGATGTTGCGCAGGTCCACCAGCACCGGCCGGCGCATGAGCAGCTTGATCCGGTCGAGATCGAGCGCCCGGAACTGATCCCACTCGGTGATGATGACCAGAACGTCGGCGCCCTCGGCCACGGCGTAGGGATCGTCCTTGAAGGCCACGTCCGTCAGCATGTGCCGGGCCTCGGTCATGCCCTCGGGGTCGAAGGCCTGCACCCTGGCGCCCTTGTCCTGCAGGGCGGGGATGATGGCGAGCGACGGAGCGTCGCGCATGTCGTCGGTGTTGGGCTTGAAGGTCAGGCCGAGGACCCCGACGGTCTTGCCCTTCACCTCGCCGTCGAGGGCCTTGATCACCTTGCGGGCCATGGCGCGCTTGCGCTCGTCGTTCACCTTGACGGTGGTTTCGATCAGCTCCACCGGCGCGCCATAGTCGCGGGCCGTCCGCACCAGGGCCAGGGTGTCCTTCGGGAAGCAGGATCCGCCGTAGCCGGGGCCGGCGTTGAGGAACTTGCCGCCGATTCGCCCGTCGAGGCCGATGCCCCGGGCCACCTGCTGCACGTCCGCGCCCACCGCCTCACAGAGGTCGGCCATCTCGTTGATGAAGGTGATCTTCAGGGCCAGGAAGGCGTTGCCGGCGTACTTGATCAGCTCGCTGGTCCGCCGGCCGGTGAACACCATGGGCGTCTCGTTGAGGTACAGCGGCCGGTATAGCTCGCGCATCAGTTCCCGGGCCCGCTCGTCGTCGGTGCCGACCACCACCCGGTCGGGCCGCTTGAAGTCCTCGATGGCGGCGCCTTCGCGCAGGAATTCGGGGTTGGACACCACGGCCACGTCGGCGTCGGGCCGCACGCGCCGGAAGATGGCCTCGATCTCATCGCCCGTACCCACCGGCACGGTGGACTTGGTGACCACGACGGTGAAGCCGTCCACCAGCCCCGCCACCTCCTCGGCCGCCGCATAGACGTAGGAGAGGTCCGCATGGCCGTCCCCCCGCCGCGAGGGGGTGCCCACGGCGATGAACACCGCGTCGGCCTCGCGCACGGCGTCGCGGGCGTCGGTGGCGAAGAACAGCCGGCCCGCCTTGACGTTCTGGGCGACCAGCACGTCCAGGCCCGGCTCGTAAATCGGGATGCCGCCCGCCTTCAGACGCTCGATCTTGGCGGCGTCCTTGTCGATGCAGGTGACCGTGTGGCCGAAGTCGGCGAAGCAAGCGCCAGACACCAGGCCCACATAGCCCGTCCCGATCATCGCGACTTTCATACGGAGTCCCCTAAGAGTCGTCGGCCGCTTTCAGCATGAGCGTGGCACGTTCACAACCTTCCACGGCCTCTTCAGCCTTTGCATTGGATGGGCAGTCCGTATGTTGCCCCCGCGCAGGAGGCCGAATGATCGACGCACAGAAAATCCCGGGAATGATCGAGCCTGTTGAACAGGCTCTGCTAACCGAGCTCGCGGCTCGGCCGCCGATCGTTGCCGGCGCGGTCATCGTCGAGTTCGGCACGTTCTTTGGGCGAAGCTCGGCCTGTCTCGTCAATGGCGCCAGCCAGTGGTGGACCCCGGCGGACGGCCCGGTCTTGCGGACCTACGACAGCTTTGGTTGCGCGGAGGGCGAGGGGTTTGCGCCCCATGTGTTCGCCTTCGCCGGGCAGGGCGGCGTTCTTGATCTGGTCGAGCGAGCCAATGGCCGGGTGGATTTCCAGAAGGTCTATCGGCGCTACCTCGGCGCTGCGGAGGAGGCCGGCCTGCTGGTCACTCGCCGGGCCGAGTTGCGGGACATCGAGCACGATGGCGCGCCGATCAGTCTCATGCACCTCGACGCGCCCAAGTTCTACGACGAGTTCAAGTTCATCCTGTTCCGCTTTTTCCCAAGCCTCGTGCCGGAGGCGCGGGTGGTCTTTCAGGACTATTTCTATCACTGGTCCGCGACGTTGGTCGCGGCGGCTGAGGCTTTGGTCGCGCGGGGGATTCTGGCCTTCGAGCGGTCCGCCGCGTCGTCGATGACGGCCCGTGTTGTCCGCACGCCAAGCGTGGAGGACCTGTTGGAGGTCGATCTGGCTCTCACCGGACGGTCAGTGGAGCCGCTGCTCGATCAGGCGATCGCGCGGACCTCGACGATGGCGCTCGACCGGGGAGAGCAGTTTGCGCCTCGCCTGTGGCTCGCCAAGATGCAGTATCAATGGGAGCAGGGCCGGACCGCCGACGCTGATCGCACCTTCGGAGCGATGATCGCCGCTGCAAAGGGACGGCTACATGTGGCGACCCTAGCGGACCTGCGCGAGATGCTCCGCTCCGGCTTCAGCATCCGCCCGCTCTACGAACGGGACCACTGACCGAATTCAGATTTCCTGATTGTAGGCGCCCACCTGCGGGCGCCTGGCGAGGCGGGGCTTCACCTCCTCATGGAAGAGACGGCGCATGTCGTCCTCGGATTGGGTGCTCTCCACCACCACCACCAGCTCGGGCTTGTTGGACGAGGCGCGCACCAGCACCCAGGAGCCGTCCTCCAGGGCCACGCGGGCCCCATTGACCGTGACCACATCGGTGATCTTCCGCCCGAGGATGGCGCCGCCGGCCTTGGCGAGGTCGACATACTCGCGCACCACGTCCTCGACGACGGCGTACTTTTCCTCGTCGGCGCAGTGCGGGCTCATGGTCAGGGAGGTGAAGGCCACGGGCAGGGCCTTCTTCAGGTCGGACAGCTTCTTGCCCGGGTTGCGGTCCAGCATCGCCAGGATCGCGGCGGCCGCCACCAGGCCGTCGTCGTAGCCGCGGCCGATGGGCGGGTTGAAGAAGAAGTGGCCGCTCTTCTCGAAGCCGGCGAGGGCGCCCAGTTCGGCGGTCTTGCGCTTGATGTAGCTGTGGCCGGTCTTCCAATAGACGGTCCTGGCGCCATTGGCCTTGAGGACCTCGTCGGTGGCGAACAGGCCCGTGGACTTCACGTCCACCACGAAGGTGGCGTCCTTGTGCAGGGCCGACAGGTCGCGGGCCAGCATCAGGCCGATCTTGTCGGCGAAGATCTCCTCGCCCTCGTCGTCCACCACCCCGCAGCGGTCGCCGTCGCCGTCAAAGCCCAGGGCCACGTCCGCGCCGTGCTCGCGCACCGCCTTGGCCATGGCGTGCAGCATGACGCTGTCTTCCGGATTGGGGTTGTACTTGGGGAAGGTGAAGTCCAGATCGCAGTCCATCTCGATCACCTCGGCCACGCCCATCCGGCGCAGGGCCTCGGGCGCGAAGGCGCCGGCGGTGCCGTTGCCGCAGGCGGCCACCACCTTCAGCGGCCGGGTCAGGCGGGCTCGGGCCGCCACATCGGCGATGTAGCGCTCGGCGACGCCGGCCACATGCTCCACCGAGCCGCCGGGGCGCTGCACCCACTCGCCCTTGAGGACGATCTCCTTCAGGCGGCCCATTTCGTCGGGGCCGAAGGTGAGGGGCTTCTGGGCGCCCATCTTCACGCCGGTCCAGCCGTTCTCGTTGTGGCTGGCGGTGACCATGGCCACGCACGGCGCATCGAGGTCGAACTGGGCGAAATAGGCCATCGGCGAAACCGCGAGGCCAATGTCCAGCACCTCGCAGCCGGCGGCCACTAGGCCGATGGTCAGGGCCTGCTTGATCGACAGGGAATAGGAGCGGAAGTCGTGCCCGACGACGGTCCGCTTCTGGCCCAGCTCCTGGATGTAGGTCCCAAGGCCCAGGCCCAGGGCCTGGACGCCCAGCAGGTTGATGTCGGGACCGAAAAGCCAGCGGGCGTCGTATTCCCGAAAGCCCGTCGCCTTCACCAGCGGCTCAATCTCGTAGGCGAAGGTGTTCGGGACAAGGTCGGCGCGGGGTGCGGGCAGCATCGGAACTCCGGCGTTACGGATCGCGGATCTGTTTACTTGGCTGGGCGTCCCCCTGCCACCCGAACGCATAGGGCCCAGCTTCGGAACCGGGCCTGTCATTTGATCGGCGGGGGGCGCCGGCGACGAGGTTTTTCTACATCACCCCGGCGCGCAACAGGTCGTGCACGTGCAGGATGCCCACCGGGCGGCCGTCCTCGACGACGAAGAGGACGGTCACCGCCGGCGGCGGGTCGCTCATCAGGGCCAGGGCCTCGCCGGCCAGCATGGAGGGGGCCACGGTCTTCTTCGGACCCGGCGTCATCACCTCCCCGGCGGTGTGGTCCATGAGGCCGTCGATATGGCGGCGGAGATCGCCGTCGGTGATGGCCCCCAGCAGGCGGCCCTCGGTGTCGACCACGCCCACGACGCCCCAGCGCTTCTGGGTCATGACCAGCAGGGCCTGACGCATGGGCGTTTCCGGGGAGACGAGCGGCAGCTCCTCGCGGCCGTGCATCAGGTCGGCGGCGGTGCGCAGCATGGCGCCCAGCTTGCCGCCCGGGTGGAAGACCCTGAAGTCGCTGGGCTTGAAGCCGCGCCGCTCCAGCAGGGCCACGGCGAGGGCGTCGCCGAGGGCGATCTGCAAGGTGGTGGAGGTGGTGGGGGCGTTCACCGCCGCGGTGGCCTCGGGGGCGTCGGGCAGCAGCAGGACGATGTCCGCGGCCCGGGCGAGGGTGCCGTCGGCGACGGCGGTGAGGGCGATCAGCGGAATGTCGAAACGCGCCGCATAGGCGATCACGTCGGCCAGTTCCCGGGTCTCGCCGGTCTTGCTCAGGGCCAGGATGACGTCGTCGGCGCCGATCATGCCGAGGTCGCCGTGGCTGGCCTCGCTCGGGTGGACGAAGGTGGCGGTGGAGCCGGTGGAGGCGAGGGTGGCGGCGATCTTGCGCGCCACATGACCCGACTTGCCCATGCCGGTGCAGATGATCCGGCCGCGGGCGGTGAACAGGGCCTCTACGGCCTCGGCGAACGAGGGGCCGAGTTCGCGCGCCATGCGTGACAGGGCGTCCGCCTCGGTCTCGAGCACGCGGCGGCCGAGGGCGATGGTCTCTTCTGCGCTCATTGGGACGGGGCGAGGGCCTGATTCTGGATGTTGCGGACGGCCTCCCGCGCCTGCTCGGTGCGGCGCACGGCGGCCTCGTGTTCGCGCTTCATGGCGGCCTGGGCCTCGGCCGTCCGCTGCACGGGCGTATGGCCGAACGGCCCCGGCGAGCGGTCGCCCAGGCCCTGCGGCCAGACGAGCGCCAGGCCGACGGCGGCCACGGCGGCCAGCCCCAGCAACGGCAGGTAGAGGCGATCCAGCATGGGCGCTCTATAGCCCGCGCCGGCTTGACGGCGAAAGCCTCGGGTCCTAGCCGCTCTCTTCCCGCCAAAGAGGAGACCCGCCTTGCCCACCCTGATCCTGCTGCGTCACGGCCAGAGCCAGTGGAACCTGGAAAACCGCTTCACCGGCTGGGTGGACGTGGACCTGACGCCCCAGGGCGAGGCCGAGGCCAAGAAGGGCGGCGAGCTGATCGCCGAGGCGGGCCTGGCCATCGACCGCTGCTTCACCTCGGTGCAGACCCGGGCCATCCGCACCTCCTGGATCGCCCTGTGGGCGGCCAAGCAGGCCTTCGTGCCGGAGACCAAGGACTGGCGGCTGAACGAGCGGCACTACGGGGGGCTCACCGGCCTCAACAAGGCCGAGACCGCCGAAAAGCACGGCGAGGAGCAGGTGAAGATCTGGCGCCGCTCCTATGACATCCCGCCGCCGCCGCTGGCGCCCGGCGGCGAATTCGACTTCTCGAAGGACCGCCGCTACGCCGGCGCCAAGCTGCCCGACACCGAGAGCCTGAAGACCACCCTGGAGCGGGTGCAGCCCTACTGGGAGAGCGACATCGCCCCCTGCCTGAAGCGCGGCGAGACCCTGCTGGTGGCCGCGCACGGCAACTCGCTGCGGGCCATCGTCAAGCTGCTGTTCGGCGTCTCTGACGAGGCCATCGTCGGCGTCGAGATCCCTACCGGCAACCCGCTGGTCATCGAACTCGACGGGAACCTGAAGCCTACGTCGGCCCGCTACCTCGATGCGGCGCGTGCCACGGAGCTGCCGCCGATCTAAGGTCGGCCCATGACGGACGAGGATTTCATGCGCCGCGCCATCGCTGTGGCGCGAGGCCAGGTCGGCCGCACGGGGGAGAACCCGGCGGTCGGCTGCGTGCTCGTCCGGGACGGCGAGATCGTCGGCGAGGGGGCCACCGGCGACGGAGGCCGCCCTCACGCCGAGGAGGCGGCCTTGGCCCTGGCGGGCGAGCGCGCCCTGGGCGCCACGGCCTATGTCACCCTCGAACCCTGCGGCGAGCGTTCGTCCGGCGCGCCGTCGTGCAGCGAACTCTTGGCCCGGGCGAGGGTTGCGCGGGTGGTGGTGGCCCGCGCCGATCCTTCGGTCTTTGCGGCCGGGCGGGGCGCCGAGCGACTGCGCGCTGCAGGCGTGAGCTTCGATCTCGGGGTGTTGGGGGCTGAGGCAGAGGCGCTCTACGTCGCCTACTCCCCCGCTAAATCGCTGGAAATCCGCCGTTAATCGGTTGCGGTGTAACGTTGTTCGAAGTCGTATCCGGACCCAGGCCCTGATGTCCGTCACCCACGCCCGGAACCTCGTCGTCGCGCGTCCGCCAGGGCGCCGGCGGCCTCGATGATGTCATCTGAGCTGGTCGTCGCGCCCGTTCTCGTTGGCCGCAGGCGGCTCAGCGACGGCGAGCTGGGCCTGCTGCTGGACGCCCATGCCCGCCACCTCGCCGGCCGGGGCGGCAAGCGCCTGTCGCTGCCCTTCGTGGACTTCTCGGGCCTGAACCTCGATGGCCGCGACCTTTCCGGAGCGGATTTCACCGGCTCGGTGTTCGACTTCGCCCGGCTATCGGGCGCGCGGCTGGCCGGGGCCAACCTTTCGGGCTGTGACCTGCGGCAGGCCGACCTGCGCCAGGCGGATCTCTCCAGGGCGAACCTGCGGGGCGCCTGCCTCTCCGGGGCGAACCTCACGGGCGCGGACCTGAGGGAGGCCGACCTGCGGCCGGGCAAGATGGCCAAGCCGCATCCCAGCAAGGGCTTCCCGGCGGTGGTCGAAGAGCCGCGCACGGCGCAGCTCGACGGCGCGATCCTTGCGGGCGCCGTCCTCGACGGGGCGCTGCTCGACGGGGCGTACGGCGCCGGGGCGGACTTCACCGACGCCTCCCTGCGGGAGACTAGGCTCACCGACGCCTGCCTGCGCGGCGCCGTCTTTGTGGAGGCGGTCCTGACCCGGGCCGACGTGGGCGGGGCCGATCTCTCGCAGGCCGACTTCACTCGCGCCGATCTCGGCGTGATGTCGCTGGCCGCGGCGCGCAGGGCCGGCGCCAAGTTTCATCAGGTGCGCGAGCCGCCGGACCGCCCGACAGTGCTCCGCGCCCAGCAGCTCATCGCCAAGGCCCGGGGCCATGACGCCTGGGTCCGCACCGGAGGCAAGGACGGCCGGCCCGCCGTGCTGGACGGCGAGGACCTGCGCCCGGCCCTTGGCGAGCTCAAGGGCCTGCGGCTGACAGCCATCAGCGCCAAGAACGCCAGCTTCGCCGGCCTCGACCTGTCCGGCGTGCACCTGCAGGGGGCGAACCTCACGGGCGCGGACCTGCGGGACGCCAATCTTGCGGGCGCGGACCTGCGCGGCGCCCGGCTGGTGGGGGCGAACCTCACGCGGGCCGACCTCAGCGGGGCCCTCGTGGGCGCGCTGCCCCTGGCGTCGGGGCGGGGCACGCCGGCGAACCTGACCGGCGCCCGGATGCGCTACGCCCGCCTGGCCGAGGCGGACTTCGACGGCGCCCTGATCGACGAGACGGACGCCCGTGGGTGTCGCCCGCCGCTGCAGCGGCCGCTGGAGCTCTGAGGCCCATGAAAAAGGCGGCGCCCTTGCGGACGCCGCCTTCGCTTTTCGGCTGAGAGGCCGGAGGGGCGACCTTAGGCCGCCTTCTCGCCTTCGATCAGCTTCGAGGGGCCGGTGCTGATCTCGATGGTCCGCGGCTTCAGCGCCTCGGGAAGCTCGCGCTTCAGCGAGATCGAGAGCAGGCCGTCGGCGAGATTGGCGTCGGTCACCACCACATAGTCGGCGAGTTGGAACCGGCGCTCGAAATTGCGCTCGGCCAGGCCGCGATGCAGGAACTGCCGGCCCTCGTCGTTGGCGGCCTTGCGGCCCTGGACGGTGAGGAGGTTCTCCTTCACCTCCACATGGAGTTCTTCGGGACGGAAACCCGCCACCGCGATGTCGATGCGGTAGGTGTTCTCGTCGGTCCGCTCGATGTTGTAGGGCGGATAGCCGGTGGCGGCGTCGGCCGCGGCGGTCTCGAGCAGCGAGGCCAGCCGGTCAAAGCCCACGACAGAGCGGTACAGGGGGGAGAAGTCGATCGTACGCATGCGGTCACATCCTTCTTGTCTAAGCAAGGTTGCGATTTGGGTTGGGTGCGCGGCCGGACCTCGAAGAAGCGCCCGTGAGCACACCGGAAGGCCCGGACATCCAGCGCCTTCCGCTCATGGAGGTAGGCGCCGGAAAAGCGCGTTCAAGGCCTTGCGTCGCGGGCTTGGCCACGTAGGGTCTCGCCCGGTGATTTCGACTTGGGAGGGTCATCCGCCATGCTGCGTCCGCTTCTCGCCGCCGCCGTCGTCCTGACGATCGCGGCCCCCGCCGTCGCCGCCGACGCCCAGCTGCAGGCGGCCGTGGCCGGCCCGCAGCGCAGCGAGGCCCACAAGGCGCGCGACGCCCACCGCCATCCGGTGGAGACCCTGACCTTCTGGGGGCTGAAGCCGAAGCAGACGGTGGTCGAGATCAGCCCCGGCACGGGCTACTGGACCGAGATCCTGGCTCCCTATGCCAAGGCCACCGGCGGGACCTACATCGCCACCGCCGCCGACCTCGCCAACCCCCAGATTTCCGAGGCGGCCAAGCAGGCGCGCGCCGCCTTCGAGCAGAAGTACGCGGACGAGGCGACCTTCGGGAAGATCACCTATGTGGGCTTCGGCCCGACCTCGGGCCCGCTCGGCCCGCCGGGCTCGGCCGACATGGTCATCACCGCCCGCAACATCCACAACTGGGCGCCCAATCCGGCCATGCTGGAGAAGGCGATGAAGGACTTCCACGCCGTGCTGAAGCCCGGCGGCGTCCTGGCCGTGGAAGAGCATCGCAAGGATCCCCTGTCCGAAGCGCCCAACTGGTCCGACGGGTACATGTCGGAAGCCACGGTGATCGCCGCCGCCGAGAAGGCCGGCTTCAAGCTCGACGCCCGCTCCGAGATCAACGCCAATCCGAAGGACACCAAGGATCATCCCTTCGGCGTCTGGACCCTGCCGCCCACCCGCCAGAGCGCGCCCCGCGGCCAGCAGCCGGACCCGGCCTTCGACCGGGCCAAGTACGACGCCATCGGCGAGAGCGACCGCATGACGCTCCGCTTTGTGAAGGCCGGCTAAGGGCCTGCGGCTTTGACCCCCGGCGGCGATCCGGCTAAGCCCGGGTCCTGCCGGCTGCCGGGGGGCGGACGACACAGGTTGCAGGGCCGATGATGCTTCTTTCCCGCCGCGCGGTGCTGGCGAGCGCCGCCGCACTCGCCGCCTGCGGGCCGAAACAGCCCGCGCCGTCCGACGGGCAGCCCAAGGCGGCGGCCGCCAATCCGAAGACGCTGGAGGGCGCCGTGGCCGGCGCCTGGCGCCTGCCGGCCGACAAGGCCCGCGATCCCTTCCGCCATCCGGTGGAGAGCCTGAAGTTCTGGGGGCTGAAGCCGGGGGCCACGGTGGTGGAGTTCTGGCCGGGCGCGGGGTGGTACACCGACATCCTCGCACCGTTCCTCGCGGCCACCGGCGGCAAGCTCTATGCAGCCCAGCAGCAGTTGGTCGATCCCAACGACGCCGCCGCCCGGGCCGTCCTGGACGCCTACGCCCAGCGCTTCACCGGCAATCCCAAGCTGTACGGCAAGGTGGAGCTCACCACCTTCGGTCCCACCAGCGGGCCCGTGGCGCCGGCGGGCAGCGCCGACGTCGTGCTGTTCCTGCGCAATCTGCACAACTGGATGGCCGCGGGCATCGCCGAGAAGGCGTTCCGCGACGCCTTCCTGGCCCTGAAGCCGGGCGGCGTCCTGGGGATCGAGGAGCATCGCGCCACCCCGGGCGGCGTGCCGGACCTGCTGGCCTCGAACGGCTATGTGGAGCAGGCCTACGCCATCAAGCTCGCCGAGGAGGCGGGCTTCCAACTGGAGGCGACCAGCGAGATCAACGCCAATCCGAAGGACACTAAGGACCATCCCTTCGGCGTCTGGACCCTGCCGCCGGTGCGCCGCACCTCGCCCTTCGGCGAGCCGGCCGACCCGAACTTCGACCGCAGCAAGTATGACGCCATCGGCGAAAGCGACCGGATGACGCTGAAGTTCGTCAAACCCGCAGGCGCTCCCGCGGCCAAGCCTGCCTAGGCGCCGTTGCGCCTCAGGGCCGCATAACGGCGTTCATGGCCCGTTTACACATTTCGCGCGTAAGGCGAAGCTCGGCGGTGAGTCGGGGGTAGCGCGGCGGGGCGCATGGCGACGCTTGAAGAACTGACGGAACGGATTCGCGGCGCGACGGCGGCCAGCGGCGGCTTGTCGCGCACCGTCAAGCTGGACCTGAAGGGCGAGGGGTTCATCCATGTGGCCGGCGCCGAGGTCACCAACGAGGACCTGCCCGCAGACCTGACCGTCCGCATCAGCCGGGCGGACCTCATCGCCCTGGGCAAGCGCGAGCTCGATCCCATGCGCGCCATGATGACGGGCCGCATGAAGCTGTCGGACATGGGGCTGGCGATGAAGCTCCAGCCAGAAATTCAGGCTCTGTTTTCAAAGGCCGTGTAGGCGAGCTCAGATGACAGAGCCCGCGCCCCTTCTCGACATCGCCGAGGATCCGGTTCCCGCCGGCGGCGTGGCCGAGTGGTTCGCCGGCGCCGATGGCGCCCGGCTGCGCGCGGCCCTGTTCCGGCCCGCCGGGCCGGCGCGGGGATCTGTGGTCCTGTCTGGCGGGCGGACCGAGCCGATCGAAAAGTATTTCGAGACCATCCGCGACTTCCTGGAGCGCGGCTTCGTGGTGCTGGCTCATGACTGGCGCGGCCAGGGCCTGTCGGCCCGGGCGCTGCCGGATCGGCTGAAGGGCCATGCCCAGGGTTACGACGCCTTCCTGGATGACTTCCGCCGTCTGCTGGACGCCTTCGAGGATCGGTTGCCCCGGCCCTGGGTGGCGGTGGGGCACTCCATGGGCGGTTGCCTGACCCTGCTGGCCCTGGCCCATGGGGAAAAGCGCTTCTCGGGCGCCATGCTCTCCGCGCCGATGCTGGGCATCCAGTTCGGCAAGGTTCGGCCGACGATGGCGCGGCTCCTGACCCGGTTCAACATCGCCCTCGGTCGGGCGGGGGCCTATGTGACGGCCCAGGCCTCCGACGAGGCGTTCGAGGGCAACATCCTCACCCACGACCGGCGCCGCTTCATGCGCTACCGGGCCCAGATCGCCGCCATGCCCGAACTGGCGCTCGGCGGGCCGACCTGGGGCTGGCTGGATTTCGCGCTCCGCGCCACCGCCTTCCTCGCCCAGCCCGAGCGGCTGCGGGAGGTGACCATTCCGGTGGAAATCGTCTCGGCGGCCGAGGACCGGCTTGTCGACAACGCCGCCCAGGCCGCGGCGGCCCGCAACCTCCCGCAGGGACGGCTCGAGACCGTTCCCGGCGCCTACCACGAAATCCTGATGGAGACGGACGACATGCGTAACATCTTCCTGAGGGTCTTCGACGCGCTCACCGGCAAGGCTGCGCCGAAGCCCGCCGAGGCCCCCAAGGCCCCTGCGCCGGCCCCGGCTCCGCAGGCGGAAGCGCCCAAGGCCGAGCCCGCCCCCGTCGCCGAGGCGCCGGCCGAGGTCGCTGCGCCGGCTCCGGCCTCGGCGGAACCGGCCCCGAAGGCTGCGGCCGCCAAGAAGCCCGCGGCGAAGAAGGCCGCTGCGACCAAGGCGGCGGCGAAGCCCGCGGCCGTCAAGGCCCCGGCCAAGAAGGCGGCGACCGCCAGGGCTGCGGCGCCGAAGGCCGCGGCCAAGGCTGTGGAGGCCAAGAAGGCGCCGGCCACCACCGCTGCGAAGGCCCCCGCCAAGGCGAAGGCTCCGGCCAAGGCGAAGGCGTCTGCGGCTCCGAAGGCTGCGGCCAAGCCCGCCGCCAAGGCTGCGCCCAAGGCGGCCGCGGCGAAGGCCCCCGCCGCCAAGAAGGCCGCTGCCCCGAAGGCCGCCGCCAAGCCCGCGGCTGCGGCCAAGGCTCCGGCTGCGAAGAAGGCGCCCGCCAAGAGCGCGGCCAAGAAGGCCCCTGCCAAGGCCTGAGGATGAGAGGCGCCTCCGCTCCAGCGGAGGTGCGTCCGTTCAGGCGGCCGAGCGCTTCAGCGCCACCAGGGCCTCGTCGAGGCAGGCCCGGTCGCCGGCGATGACGATCTGCCCGCCGTTCGGGCCCACCGGCCGGCCGCGCCAGTCGGTGACCAGTCCGCCCGCCCCCTCGATCACCGGGATCGCGGCGTCGATGTCCCAGGCCCTCAGCCCGGCCTCGATCACCATGTCCATCGTGCCCGCCGCCACCATGGCGTAGGCGTAGGCGTCGCAGCCCAGCCGGGCGAGGCGGGCGGCGGCGCGCACCTGCGTCCAGGCGCCGAGCTCGGCGCCGGTGAAGCAGGCTTCGGGGTCGGTGGTGGCGATGATGGCGTCGGTCAGCCTGGGGCAGGGGCGCACCTGCAGCGGCCGTTCGCCCGCGGGCGAGATCAGCCGCGAGCCGGCGGACGAGCCGAGATAGATCTCGCCGAGATAGGGCTGGCCGATGGAGCCCAGCACCGGCCGACCCTGATGGCGAAGGCCGATCAGCACGCACCACAGGGGCAGGCCGGCGATGAAGGCCCGGGTGCCGTCCACCGGGTCCAGGACCCAGACGAACTCGGCGTCGGGCCGGTCCTCGCCGTACTCCTCTCCGATGACCCCGTGGTCGGGATAGCGCTCGGCGATGAGGGCGCGGATCGCCCGCTCCGCGCCGCGGTCGGCCTCGGTGACGGGGTCGAAGGCGCGATAGCCCTGGGCGCCCGCCACCCCCTTGTCGATCAGGCCGTGATCGGCGCGGAACAGCGGCAGGATGGCGTCGGCGGCGGCGCGGTTCAGCTCGAGCAGGAAGGCGTCGAGTTCGGCGAGCGTCTCGGGAGCGAGGGACATGGCCACCGCTTTAGCCTGTCTTCGCGCCGATCTTAAGCGCCGGCCGCGGCCTCCAGCTCGGGCGCGGTCTGCAGGTTCATGGCCTTGGCCAACTCCAGGAGTCGCCGGCGCGGCCGCTCGCCGAGGGCGTAATAGGCCTGCAGAAGCTCTTGCGTCTCCTTGCGGGTGAGCACAGCCGCCTCATCCGGCCGCGGCTCGGTCGGCTGACCATCGAGCCCCTCGTAGAAATAGCTCACCGGCGCCTGCAGGGCCTCAGCCAGACGCCACAGCCTCGCCGCCGACATGCGGTTGGCGCCGCACTCGTATTTCTGGATCTGCTGGAAGCGCACGCCGCAAGCGATCGCCAGCTGCTGCTGCGTCAGGCCCAGGAGCTTGCGCCGCCGCCGGAGCTTGCGGCCGAGATGGAGGTCGATCGGATCCATAGGACAGCTCGCGCATCCGCGTCCCGTGTCTCGGTTTGGGACCGTTGCAGCCTTTTCCGGCAAGGCGCGGGCCACTATTGGAGGCCGATGGCCGAGACGCCCACCTTCGCCCAAGACCTGGCCTGGCGGCTGGAGGCCCTTGCCTTCGACGCGGCGGCGGGGCTCGCCCGCCTGTTCCCGATCGATGCGGTGTCCAACTTCGGCGCGTGGCTGTTCCGCACCCTGGGGCCGCTCACCAGCGCGCAGCGGGTGGCCGAGCGCAACTTGCAGATCGCCTTCCCGGAGGCGGCCGACGCCGAGATCGCTGACCTGTTGCGGGCCCAGTGGGAGGAGCTGGGCCGCTGGATCGCCGAGTTCCCGATCCTGGACCGCATCGTCGCCGAGCCGGGACGGATCACCGTGGAGAACCGCGAGCGCCTCCTGGAGATCGCAAACGGGGGCGGGCCGGTGGTGTTTATCTCGGGCCATTTCTCGAACTTCGAGATCATGGCCCGGGCGATTGTCGAGGCCGGCGTGCCCTGTCAGGTCACCTACCGGGCCATGAACAACCCCCATGTGGACGCCCGGGTGAGGCGGAACCGCTTCCGCTACGGAGTGCGGCTGCTCGCGCCCAAGGGGCTGGAAGGGGCCCGCGAGTTGATGCGGGCCCTGGGGCGGGGCGAGTCCGTGGCGCTGATGAATGACCAGAAGTTCAACGGGGGCGTGGCCGCGCCGCTGTTCGGGGTCATGGCCCATACGGCGCCGGGGCCGTCCACCTTCGCCCTAAGGTTCGGCGCGCCGTTGCAGCCGCTGAGCGTCGAGCGCACCGGGCCGGGCGCGCGCTTCAAGGTGATCGTGCACGAGCCGATCTACCTGGAGGACACCGGCGACCGCGAGGCCGACATCGCCGCGGGCGTCCACCGCGTGAACGCCTTCATCGAGGCCCGCATCCGGGCGCGACCGCACGACTGGTTCTGGGTGCATCGGCGCTGGCCGAGCGAGGTCTACAAGCGCTGAGGCGCGAGCCTCAGCCCTGGGTTTCCTTCCAGCGTTGCAGGGCCTCCGCCGGGCCGGCGTAGGCCTCCTGCAGCTCGGCGCTCCAGTAGCGGAGGGCTTCCAGGGGCACCTTCTGGCCGCTGACGGCGCAGATCACATAGCGGCCGGGCTTGAGCACGGCGAAGTCGCCGTCGCCGTAGTGGAGCTTGGCGACATCGCCGCCGGCGGGGTCGTGGGCGTTCATGGTCGCCTATTTAGTCCCTTGGCGCGGTTCAGAACAGGTCGCCCTGTTCCGGGGCCGGCGGCCTGGGCTTCTTCGCCGCGGGCCGGGGGGCGGCGGGGGCGGCCGGGGCCACCGCGCCGGCGCCGTCGATCACCGCCTTGCGTGTGACGCTGTCGCCGAACTTGATCGACACCTCCTCGCCGCTGGCCAGGGCGGCGCCGGCATGGACCAGGCTGCCGTCGGCCCGGGTCACCCGGGCGAAGCCCCGCTGCAGCGGCCGGTCGGGATCGACGCTGGCGTAGAGCTTGCCCAGCGCCTCCAGCCGTTCCGACAGCCGCTCCAGCCGCCGGTCCATGCTGGGCCGTAACCGGGCGGAGAGGGCGTCGAGCCGCTCCTTCTGCACCGCCTGCGGCCGTTTCAGCAGCAGGGGCGAGAGACGCGAGGCCACCCGCACCAGGTCGCGCTCATGAGCGGCGGCGTTGCGCGCCAGGCCCGCCCCCAGCCGGCCCGAGACGATCCCGAACCGCTGGGCGGCCAGTTCAACGAGGTCGGGCACGCGCCGCAGCGCCCGGTCGGCGTGCTGCACCCGGCCCCGGCGGTCCTCCACCATCCGCCCGCCGCAGCGCTGCATCCGGGCGCCATAGTCGAGGACGAGCGCCTTCAGCTCGGCGAGGACGGGCGTGGCCATCTCGGCGGCCGCCGTGGGCGTCGGAGCGCGGCGGTCGGAGACGAAATCGATCAGGGTGGTGTCGGTCTCGTGGCCGACAGCGCTGATCAGCGGGATCGAGCAGGCGGCCACCGTGCGGGCCAGTCCCTCGTCGTTGAAGGGCCAGAGGTCCTCCACGGAGCCGCCGCCGCGGGCGACGATCAGCACGTCGGGGCGCGGCGTCGGGCCGTCCGGATCAAGGGCGCAGAAGCCGCGGATGGCGGCGCTCACCTGGAGCGGCGGCGGCGTCGCCCTGCACCACCACGGGGCCAGACCACCACATGGCAGGGCCAGCGGTCGCGGATGCGGTGCAGGATGTCGCGGATCACCGCACCAGTGGGGCTGGTGACGACGCCCACCACCGCCGGCATCTCGGGGAGGCGCTTCTTGCGCTCGGGGGCGAACAGCCCCTCGGCGTTGAGCTTGGCCTTGAGCCTTTCCAGCTGGGCCAGGAGGGCGCCGATCCCGGCGGCCTCCATGGTCTCGATGACGATCTGGTAGCGCGACCCCTGCGGATAGGCGGTGATCTTGCCGGTCACCACCACCTCCAGCCCCTGCTCGGGCCGGATGGAGAGGTTGCGGACATTGCCCTTCCAGACCACCCCGTCGATGGCGGCCTTGTCGTCCTTCAGCGTCAGATAGACGTGGCCGTTGGAGTGATGCGTGACCTTGGAGAGCTCGCCCCGCAGCCGCACGAAGCCGTAGGCGTCCTCCAGGGTGCGCTTGAGGGCGAACGCCAGCTCCGAGACGGAATACGGCCTGGCATTGCTGCTCGGATCGGAGTTCGTCGCCGCTTCGCTCATGGGCCCTATCTAGCCGCCTTGCCCGCCGGCGCGAAGCGTGCGGCAGGTCCGAAAACCGAAAGGGGCGCGTCCAGGCCCTGCGGGCGATACGCACCCGGCGGCGTGGACGCGCCCCCCCATCCCCAACGGATCGGTCAGGCCGCTTGCGCGGATTTCGTCAGATGTAGCGGCGCAGGCTGCGGGCCAGCTCGGCGGCGCTGGCCTTCTTCTTGGTCTGCGCGGGCTGATAGGCCACCTGCGCATGCTCGTGGCAGTAGGGGCCGTTCTCTTCCGAACGGCGGCCGCAGAAGGTGAAGGTGTCCAAGGCCGGATCGCCGATCGGCCACTTGCACATGTGGGCGCCCAGGGTCAGCACCGTGGCCATGCCCGGGGCCTCGTCCACGTAGCGCACCGGCGCAGGCGCCGGGG
>Ga0065721_10004092_pt1 | contig 63158 bp, 56 predicted proteins | sample Mesricmetagenome_FD_59108 | JGI IMG/M metagenome (GOLD analysis project Ga0065721, IMG submission 59108) | Mesophilic microbial community from rice straw/compost enrichment Sample: eDNA_1 v2 (version 2) | ecosystem: Engineered > Solid waste > Grass > Composting > Bioreactor | place: USA: Davis... | reverse complement strand
GGCGTTGCCGGCCGCGGGCGGCACCGGGGAGAAGGTCGCGCCGCCCGCCGCCCCTGCGCTGGCACCGGACGCGTCGGCCTCCGGCGATGGCGTCTCGACCGCCTGCCCCGCGCGCTGGCGCAGCCGCTGCAGCGCCCGCGTGAATTCATCCGGCGCGATCGGCTGCAGCCGCGCCAGCAGCTCGGCCTGCTTGTCGAGGTTGGGCGCGATGTCGATGCCCGCCTCCTCGGTGAAGGAAGGGGCCAGCCCGGGCGTAATGAACACGGACCACAGCCCCGAATCCGGATGCAGCCCCGGCGGCAGCCGCAACGGCTCCGCGCCCGCAAGCGCCGGCTGCGGGGCGGCGGGCAGCAGGTGCACCTGCTGCAGCTCGTGCAGATGCAGCGCCTGCAACCGCTGCACGAGCTCGTGCGCCTCGGACACCGGCACCGGCGCGGCCAGCGGCAGCCACAGGTCGAAGCCGTCGCGGCCGTTCACGGAGAAGCCGGCTTCGGGCAGGTCCAGCGCCTCCATCAGCCAGCGCGCCAGCTGCAGCATCGCGGCGCAATGCGCCGCGCCCTGCCCCCGGGCCAAGCCGTGGAAGCCGATGCCCAGCAGCCGCGTGCAGCCCTGGGCATCCACCGGCTGCAACTCCAGCCAGCCCTCGCCGGCGAGCTGGCGCTGCAGCGCGTACAGGGCACTGTCCGCACCGGGCGCGGCGCCCTCGGCCGGGGCTTCGATGGGCAGGTGAAAGAGACGGCGGAGCTCGGAAAGGAGTCGTTGCATGGAAATGGGATCTGGGGATGACGCGCCGGCCCGGCGGGCGCTCGCGCCGGCGCCCTCCAGTGTGATGCCCGCCGGGGCCGCCCGGCCTCAGGCCGGCGCGGCAGCCGGCCGCGGATGCGCCTCGCGGATGGGCAGGTTCACCAGCGCGGCGGCCAAGGCCAGCGCGGCGTCGGCCCACCACATCCACGCGTAGCTGCCGGTGTGGACCACGGCCAGCCCGCCCAGCCAGGCGCCGAAGAAGCCACCCACCTGGTGGCTCAGCAGCGTCAGCCCGAACAGCGTGGCGAGGTAGCGCGTGCCGAAGAGCTTGGCCGTGAGGCCGGCCGTCGGCGGCACGGTCGCCAGCCAGGTTGCCCCCAGCACCACGGCGAAGAGGTAGAAGGTCCACGGCTCCTTGGGCGCGGCCAGGTAGACCAGCACCGCGATGGCGCGGGACGCGTACATCCAGAACAGCAGCATCTTCATGCGCACCCGGTTGCCCAGGGCGCCCGCGCCCAGGCTGCCGGCGATGTTGGCCAGCCCGATGAGCGCCAGCGACGTGGCGGCCACGCCGCCCGGCAGCCCGCACAGCGCCACCTCGCCCGGCAGGTGCGTGACCAGGAAGGCGATGTGGAAGCCGCAGGTGAAGAAGCCCGCGTGCAGGCACCAGTAGCTGCGGTCGCGCAGCGCGATGCGCAGCTGCGCGCGCAGCGGCATGTCGCCGGACACCGTGGCAGCGGAGGCCGCGGGCCGGCGTTCGCCGCGCAGCCACCAGGCCATGGGCGCGGTGGCCAGCGAGGCCAGCGCCATCACCCACAGCGCGTGCATCCAGCCGAAGGCCGACATCACCGCCTGGTTCAGCGGCGCGAACAGGAACTGCCCGAAGCTGCCGCCGGCGTTGATGAAACCGCTGGCGAAGGCGCGCCGCTGCGGCGGCAGGTGCTGCGCCGTCGCCCCGATGAGGATGGAGAAGCTGCCCGCCCCGGCGCCGGCGGCGCTGAGCACGCCCAGCGCCATGATCAGGCCCCATTCGCTGGTCACCTGCGTGGTCAGCGCCATGCCGGCGGCCAGCATCACGGCGCCAAGCACGATGACGCGCCCGGGCCCCCAGCGGTCGGCCACGGCGCCGAACACCGGCTGCGCCGCGCCCCAGACGAACTGGCCCACCGCCATCGCGAAGCTGATGGTGGCGATGCCCAGCCCGGTGTGCGTGTTCAGCGGCGAGACGAACAGGCCCAGCGACTGGCGCGCGCCCATGGTGATCATCAGGATCGCCGCGGCCACGCCCATGAACAGCCACGGGCTGCGGGTGGCGGTGGCGTGGGCGGGCGTCACGCCGGCGGCGGACGTGGTGCTCATGCGGCTTCTCCTTCGGGCCTGAAGGCCGGCGTCACCGTGTCCAGCCAGTGGTGCAGATCGGCGACGGTGGCTTCGCCCAGCGTGCGGTTGACTTCCTGCTGCGCGCGCAGCCAGTGCGGCCGAGCGGCCTCCAGCGCCGCCGCACCCTGCGGCGTGAGCAGCGCGCGGCGCACGCGACGGTCCTGCGCGTCGGACGCCAGCGCCGCGTGGCCCTGGTCGATCAAGGGCTTGAGGTTGCGCGTGAGCGTGGTGCGGTCCATGTCCATGCGCGCCGCCAGCTCCGTCACCGGCATGCCCTCGGCGCCGGCCGCGTGTCTAAGCACGCTCAGCAGCGAGTACTGCGTGACGCGCAGCCCCGCGGCGGCGAGCTCGCGGTCGTACACCGCCGTGATGCGGCGGGTGAGCCGGCGCAGCCGGGCACAGGTACAGCCCTGGGGCAAGGCCGGCGGCGACGCACCGGCAATCGGAGGAAACATGGCAGGCATCCTTTTGAGTGCATATGCACGTATTCAGCTTAGCACGCAGCCGCCTGCAGGCTCCGGCGGCAAAGACCGTGTTGGAAGCGCGTGAAACCGTCGCCTCGCCAAGCCTGAACGCGGACCGGGAAAGAGGCCGGCCCGGGGCTTGAGGGACTCAGGCGCGTGCCCGTTGCGTTGGCTTCCGGCTGCGCGAAGTGGCTGGAATGCCCCTCTGTTCTCTCGCAGGCGTGCCACCCGTGGCTTCAAGGTGTTCTTGGCTTCAGATAACGGAAGTAATCAAAGGTTGATTTTTCTGGCAGGAAATTGCCTGCGCATGATGCCGGTGGCGCAGACCATTGGGTGACAAGCACTTGGAAGCGCCCCATGGCGCGGATCAGCCCCTGGCCTTGTGCCATCGAGGCGCTTGGCCGGACCCGCATGGCGCCGCGTTCGCCGCCATGCGGGCCTGCGCTCTGGCTCAGTACAGCGTCCGGCAGCGGATCGTTCCTTCGACCGTGCACAGCTGGTCCAGCGCGACCTTGCTGGCGTCGGCTTCCACGTCGATGACGACGTAGCCGACCTCCTCGTTGGTGCGCAGGTACTGCGCGGCGATGTTGATGCCGGCCTGGGAGAAGCGCTCGTTGACGGCGGCCATCACGCCCGGGACGTTGCGATGGATGTGCAACAGCCGGCAGCGGCCGGTGTGCTCGGGCAGGCTCACCTCGGGAAAGTTCACGGCGCTCACGGTGGAGCCGTTGTTGCTGTAGCGCAGCAGCTTGGAGGCGACTTCGAGCCCGATGCTGGCCTGCGCCTCGGCGGTGGAGCCCCCGATGTGCGGCGTCAGCAGCACGTTGTCGAAGCGCGTCAGCGGCGAGCGGAACGAGGTGTCGTTGCCCTTGGGCTCCTGCGGGAAGACGTCGATGGCGGCGCCGTGCAGGTGGCCGAATTCCAGCGCGGCGCTCAGCGCGTCGATGTCCACCACCGTGCCACGCGAGGCATTGATGAGGTGCGCCCCCGGCTTCATGGCCGCGATCTGTGCGGCACCGACCATCCACTGCGTATCGGGCGTCTCCGGTACGTGCAGCGTGACCACGTCGCTCTCCGCCAGCACGGCCGCCAGCGAAGGCAGTTGCCGCGCGTTGCCCAGCGACAGCTTGGCCTCGATGTCGTGGAACACCACGCGCATGCCCAGGTGCTCGGCCAGCACGCCCACCTGCGTGCCGATGTGGCCGTAGCCGACGATGCCCAGCGTCTTGCCGCGGACCTCGAAGGAGCGCTCCGCGCTCTTGAGCCACTCGTTGCGGTGCAGGGCCGCGTTCTTGTGCGCAATGCCGCGCATGAGCATCACGATCTCGGCCAATACCAGCTCCGCCACGCTGCGGGTGTTGGAAAAGGGAGCGTTGAACACCGGGATGCCGCGCCGCATGGCCGAGCGCAAGTCGATCTGGTTGGTGCCGATGCAGAAGGCGCCGATGGCCGCGAGCTTCGGCGCGCGCTCCAGCACCGCGTCGGTCAGCAGCGTGCGTGAGCGGATACCCAGGAAATGGGCATCGGCAATGACCTCGATCAGTTCCTCGCCGGCCAGGGCCCTGGGCAGGCTCACCACCTGGGTGTAGCCGTCCGCCTGGAGCAACTCGACGGCACTGGGATGGATGCCTTCCAGCAGCACGAATTTCAGCTTGTGCTTGGGCATGGACAGGCGCGGAGACGATGGTTTCTGTGATGGCGTGGACATGGTGCTGGTGCGATGAGTGCTGGGTGGCGATGGCGGGCAAGGGCTGTTCCGGTGTGGTCGCAAGAGCGTCCACCGTGCAGGGAGGCCTCGCCGAATCGTCCCTAGTAGGGACGATCGACATTGAGGACAGCTTGGGCATCGCCACCATGCCCTGGCAACACACCACCACTGTCTCGCGGAAAGCAGTCCACCGGAAATGGCCGAGGGGTGTCGGCGCACGCCTGATCGTCCCTACTAGGGACGATCGACACGGGAACGGGTTGGCCGCTTGGCAGCATTTCTCGCATCCCGCGTCATGGCTGAGGGACGACGCTCGTCCCGACCGGCTCAAGACAGGAGATGGGTATTGAGTGAGCGGCTGAACTCCACGGATGCGCCAAATCGTCCCTACTAGGGACGATCAACGTGACCCGGGCTGGTGGCTGGAGCGGTGTCCCAAGCAGCCGGTTTCGAGCCAACAAGACGGAGCTGCCCTCCCCCTGGAACACGAGGTCGGCGCGCACTACATGAATCATTGAGAGATCGTGCGTCCCCGATCGTCCCTAGTAGGGACGATCGCCCGCCCACCGCAGCCGTGCCCCAACGAAAAAAGCCTCCGGCATTGCTGCCGGAGGCCCCTTGCCGAAGCCGTCGCGCTTACTGCGATTCGGTCCGCAGCCGCAGGTAATTCATGATCGCGTTCACCGCGCCCTCCGCTTCCGCCTCGTCGGAAAGCTTGATGGCCACACGCGAGCCCTTGACCGAAACCATCGCGAAGACGCGGTCCTGGTGCATCACCCGCAGCTTCTGAGTGCCAACCACCGCGGACGGCGCCGCCCCACGCTGGGCTTCCGCCTGGGGCACGGCCTCGCCGGCCAGCCGCGCGGCAAGCTGCTTGATCACCTCGTCCTGCGTCGCGCGCTCGTCCACCAGGGCGCGCACGGCCTCGACCACCTGCTGCGCATGGTCCGGCACGAAAGCGACGAGCTTTTCGGCGCCATTGGCACCGAGCGCCGCCGGCCGGGTCTTGAGCAGCTCGATCGCCTCGGCCGGCAGCCGCGCAAAAGAGAAGAAGCGCGCCACCTGCGACTTGCTCCAGCCCGACTCGCGCGCCAGCTCGGCATAGGACAGGTCCTTGGACTTCTGCCGCTGCGCGAACCCCAGGTATTTCTCGTAGTCGCTGAGCGCGGGCGCGAGCAGGTTGTCGAAGAACACTAGCCGCTCGGCCTCGTCGTCCGACAGCGCGACGACAGACGCGGCGATCTCCTCGCGCTGCAACTGCTCGAAGGCCGCCTTGCGGTGCCGCCCGGCGATGAGCTCGTAGCGCCCGTCCGCTTTGCGCCGCACCACCACCGGCGAGCTTTGCGGGTTCTGGCGCAGGTTCTCCGCCAGCGCCGCAACCCGCGCCGGATCCAGCCCGCCGACGTGGAACGGGCCTTCGTCGATCTGGTCCAGCCGCAGCTGCAGCGGCGTGCCGCGCTCGGCGCGTTCCTCCACCTCGCGCAGCAGGGCGATCGGCGCCGACACCGAGCGGTTGCGGCGCGGCCCGGGCTCCGCCGGCTTGGACAGGATTTGAGACGTCAGCTCACTGAGCAGGGACTTTCCGGATGCCATGACCTCAACCTCAGGCCTGCTTGGACGCGCGCCACAGCGTGCTGCGCGTCATGTGTTCCACCAGATCGACTGCCTTGTCGTAGGCGTCGCGCGCGCGCAGCAGCGTCTTCTGGCTGCCCACGTACTTGGAGATGTCGTAGACCGTGTTCAGGCTCATGCCGCCCACGCGCACGGCCGCCGTCTCCGGGATCTCCAGGTTCAGCAGGTGGCGGCCGAAGCCGTCCTGCATCCACTTCAGGATTTCCTTGGTGTGCAGCTTGGTGTTGTCCACCTTGCTCGGCACCACGCCGATCCATGAATAAACCTTGCTCGCCAGGCCGCGGTCGGTGCCGGCGAGCTCGGCCATCATCGAGAAGAACTGGCCCGAGCTGGTGAAGTCCAGCCCTTCGGGCGGCAGCGGCACCAGCAGCGCATCGGCGGCCCAGTAGGTGGTCATGGTCAGGTACGACAGCGCCGGCGGAGTGTCGATGATGATGAAGTCGTACTCGTCGCGCGGGCCCAGCCGCAGCGCGTTCTCCAGCACTTCCAGGAACAGGAAGTTGGGCTCCACCGAGTTCTTCATCAGCGCCGCCTGCTGCCGGATGGGCAGGAAGAACTCACCGGCAAAAAGCGAGGAGTTGCCCGGCACCATGTCGATGCCATCCCAGTAGCTGGGCTTGATCGACTCCAGCAGCGTGGAGCGCGCACCCTCGCGGTCGCGTGGCAGCATCAGCGGCATCACGGTCTCCTCGGCGTCGAAGTCCGTAGGCGTGAGGCCAAACAGTGTGGTCAGCGAGCCCTGCGGGTCGTAGTCGATGCACAGCACCTTGTAGCCACGCAACGACAGCCCCTGGGCCAGGGACATGCTCAACACCGTCTTGCCCACGCCGCCCTTGAAGTTGCCCACCGTGATCACCGCGCCCTGCTGGCCCTCGGTGCGGTGATGCATCGAGCCTTCGGCCCGTACCCAGGCCCGCGCGTCCTCCAGCGTGAACATGCGGTTGCGCGAGGCCGAGGCGCCTTCCTCCGACAGCGCCTTCTTGCCCGCACCGGTGGGCAGTCCGCGCTCTTCAGCCCGCTGCAGCAGGCGCTTGAATTTCTCGTAGGACATGCCACACAGCTCGGCCACCTGCGCGGCATTGAACACCGGCGCGGCCTTCGTGCCCTGAGGGCGAAAGATGACCTGCTTGATGCGCTCGTTCAGGTCCGTCACGCGCTCGCCGAGTTGCTGCAGGTCCTCCATGGACACCGAGCTCGCCGCGGCCATCGCGTCCTGGGACGGGCGTTGCTGGGCACGATCCTGGGCCACTTCCATACTTTTCCCTCACTGGTTCGATCGACAGGGCGCACTGTAAACCAGGCCTCTGTCCGCAGAAGGCATCCCGCACCATCACTCAACCGCGCAACCGTCGTTTTTGTCTTTTCACCAATTTGACGGTCGCCGAAGCGGCATGCAGGGGAATCAAGTCGTCGCAGCCCTGGTTACGGGCCTGCAAACCCCAAAAAAGCTCACCCGAAGCCGGATGGCCCCCACCCGCCGCCCAGGGCGAGCGCCCCATGGGCCGCGTGACCCGGAACACGAGCGCGTGCCACCGCCAAGACTTCCCTTTCCCACCCCGGCAGGCCCCAAAAGAGCTCACCTCAGGAACCGTTTTGTTCCCCAAATCGGCTCACCTGAACCAACGCTGAAAGTCCTATGAACGCCCCAAAACCGCTCACCTCGCCACACAGGGAGGCTGCAAGGCACGCCCCCAAGAAAGCTCACCCCAACCGAATTGCACGCCCCCTCGCCAGACGGACCCAAGCCGACCGGCCACCAGCGCCGTGACCACGCAGGCACCCGTCTTCGAACCTTTGGCAAGTCCTTCGACGGTCCGCGCAAGCAGTCGCGTCACGCCGGCCCACAGGAACATATCCACTCACCCGCCAGCCCAAAAGCGCTCACCTCAAACGTGAGCGTGGGACATATCCACTCACCCCAAGCCCCACAAAGGCTCACCCAAGTCCCCAAAGCGGCTCACCCGGAGTGCTAAAACTCCTTCACTGACAAGTACTTGGCGAGGCATCAATCCTCAAGGTTTCAATTCCGATATCTCAAACTCTTCAAGGCGGCCGATCCCGAATCGAGGATGTGGAAGCCCAAAACCGTGCCAGCGGTACTTCCGCACTGGTTGCCAGGTGAGGACCGTTGACCCGGGCGCACTTATCGCTCACAGTCGCTGCCCGCTTTTTCCGGAGCCACCTTGAAGAAATCCGCCCCTTCGCAAGCCGAACTGCCGTTGAAGACCCCAACGGCCCGCGCGCGCAGGGACGCTGCGCAAAAGGCGATAGCCGAACCGACGCAGGCCTCCGCACCGGCGTCCAAAGCCAGGACGACGTTGCTGCCAGCCGCAACGCCGGTTCTCGGCGGGCGCGGCGCCATGGTGGTCAAGCCCGTGGAAACCATCGCGCTGCGGGTGACCAAGGGCAAAGCCACGCTGCTGGGGCGCCGCTTCTGGAACTGCCTGGTCAAGCACGCGCAGGTCCACAGCCCCAATGCCGACAACATGTACGAGATGCCGGTGGCCCAGCTCCGCAAGCTCGCCGGCTTCGACAGCAAGAACATGGAGGTGCTGGCCACCACGCTCACGGAGCTGCAGACCATCGCCGTGAACTGGGGCGACAGCCCCAAGAACTTCAACCGCGAGTCCTACCGCTGGGAAAGCGCCACGTTGCTGAGCTATGCCTCCATCCGCAAGAAGGCGGGGGAGGTGCCCACGCTGGTGTTCGACTTCCATCCCGCGGTGCGCCCCTACATCCTCAAGCCCGAGGTCTATTCGCTGATCTCACTGGAGATCCAGCGCCGCTTCCGCACCGTGGGCGGGCTGGTGCTGTACGAGATCGGCGAGCGCTACCTCTCCAGCCCGAACGGCCTGTCGGCGCGGCTGCACTGGACCGAGTGGCACCACATCCTCACCAGCCGCGGCCGCGATGGCGGTGCCAAGGGCAAGGCACCGGAGTGGAAATACTTCAAGCGCGACGTGCTCGACCCCGCCGTGCGCGAGGTGAACAAGGAGCAGGACAAGTTCAGCATCGACTACTACGTCGCCAAGGCCGGCCGCTTCACCACCGACCTGCAGTTCGTGGTCAAGGCCCGGCGCAAGGCCCTGTCTGCGCCGGCCGACTTGGAGCAGTGGCAGCTCGAACGCCTGGCGCAGTGGGGCGTACCCGGCACCGAGGCGGCCCGGCTGCTGGAGCGGCTTGCTCCCGCCGACCGCGTCAAGGTCATCGAGACCGTGGAGCGCCGCCTGCAAAAGAGCGAACAACTCGGCGACGTGAAGAGCATTCCCGCCTACCTGCACACCGTGGTGACCCAGGGGCTGGACAACGGCGCCTTCAGCGGCGAGTTCCCCGACGTGCCGGATGCACCCCTGAAGGACTCGGCCCCCTGGCCCGAAGAGGCCCGGCCACTGCCGCCCATGGCCCCCACGCCGGCCTACGTGCCCGAAGCGCCGGCGCCGGCCAGCACCGTCCCGCTGTCCGCCCGCGAGCCCCAGCCCGCCGCTGCCCCGCTGGCTGCGCCCGCGCCCTCTGCCTCCGTCCTGCCCGTAGCTGCTTCCACGCCGGTCCAGGAGCCCTGGATGCTGGCCAAGGACCGTTTCCTGGCGCTGCCCGACGCCGAGAAGGAGCGCTGGTACGCCCGCTACGAAGCGGAGCGGGTGGGGCCGCAGTCCGTGCTGGCCGCGAGCCCGGATTACGGCCGGCTGCCCGAGGTCCGGATCTGGCGCGATTTCCAGAAGGCGCGGCAGCTCAATCCGGCAGCCCGGCTCGGCACCTCGGCGCTGGTGTATTTCTCGAAGTGGCTGGCGCCGGTGTGGGCGGCTGAAGGCTGGCTGTAGCGCCGGGTACGGCAGCGGCGCGCAGGCGTTAAAAAGGCGCCCTCCCTCCTCACAGGAAGCGCCATGTCCAACAGCAAGAAACCCCGCTTGACCGCTGCCGACTTCGATCCCGAGGTCCTGCGCCTGTTCGACCAGTACGTGCACGGTGGCATCGACCGGCGCGGCTTCCTCGACCGCGCTTCGCGCTACGCCGTGGCCGGCGGCACCACCGCGGCCGGGCTGCTCGCCGCGCTGAGCCCCGACTTCGCCGGCGCCCAGCAGGTCGCGCCCGGCGACGCGCGTATCAAGGGCGAGCACCTCGAGTTCGACTCGCCGTCCGGCTACGGCAAGGGCCGGGCTTACGTGGTGCGGCCGGCGCGGGCCGCGGGAGCGCTGCCGGTGGTGCTGGTAGCGCATGAGAACCGGGGACTGAATCCGCATATCGAGGACATCGCGCGCCGCCTGGCGCTGGAGAACTTCATCGCCGTGGCGCCGGATGCGCTGTTCCCGCTGGGCGGCTACCCAGGCGACGAGGACAAGGCGCGCGAGCGCTTCGCCCAGCTCGATGCCGCCAAGACGCGCGAGGACTTCGTGAGCGCCGCGAAGTGGGCACGGGGCCTGTCCGGGGGCAACGGCCGCCTGGGCGCCGTGGGCTTCTGCTGGGGCGGCGGCGCCGTCAACGTGCTCGCCACGCGGGTGCCGGAGCTCGTTGCCGCCGCTCCCTTCTACGGCCCGGCACCGGCGCTGGACCAGGTGAAGAACATCAAGGCGCGCATGCTGCTGGTGTTCGCCGAGAACGACGAGCGCATCAACGCCTCCTGGCCGCCCTACGAATCGGCGCTCAAGGAAGCCGGCGTGCGCTACGAGGCCTACAAGTACCCCGGCACGCAGCACGGCTTCAACAACGACACCACGCCACGCTTCGACGAAGCCGCGGCGCGCCAGGCCTGGGGCCGCACGTTGGCGCTGTTCAACGCCACGCTGCGCGCCTGAGCCGGGGCCGCGGCGGCCCTGACCAGCCCGGGTAAGCGGCTATTGCCGCGCCCGCGTCGATGCGGCTTTGATGTGGGGGCGCCCGGCGCGCGAGCCGGGCCCTGCCGGTGACTTCCTCAACCTGCCGTGGCCGCCCCGCATGGACCTCGAAGCCCTCATCGCCCCGATCTCCCCCGAGCAGCCCTGTGGCGCCGATCTCTCCTTCTGCACCGAGATCGACGCCATCCGCGAGATGCGCCGAGAGGACGACCCGACGCTGGCGCAGGGCGCCTGGGTCACGCCGCTGAAAACGGCCGACTGGGCCGGCGTCGCGCACGCGTGCGAGTCGCTGCTGCTCACCCGCTCCAAGGACCTGGCCGTCGCCGGCTGGCTCACCGACGCCTGGGCCCGGCTGCGCGGCTTCGAGGGCCTGGCCGACGGCCTGGCGCTGTGCGCCGCGCTGGTCGAGGGGCATTGGCCCGGGCTGCATCCACAGCCCGACGGCGAGGACCAGGAGGCGCGCATCGGCTGCCTGTCGTGGCTCGCCGCCCGCGTGCGGGAGCTGGCCAGCCGCATCACGCTGGCCGAGGACGAGAGCCGGCGCTGGAACCTGCTGGACGTGGACGCGGCCCGGCAGCGCCGCAGCGCATCCGCGTTGGAGGAGGGCGCCGAAGCCGCGCCCGATGAGGCGGCGCCCTGCCTGCCGGCCGTGCTCGGCGCCGTGGCGGCCGGTGGACGCGCCGGCTTCGCGGCACGCCTGGAGTCCATCACCGGCGCCTACACCGCGCTGCTGCGGTTGCAGGCCGCGGTGGACGCGCGGCTGCCGGCCGACGGCCCGTCCTTCGCCGCGGCACGCGCGGCGCTGGAGCAGGTGGCCGATGCCTGGGCCCGGCTGGGGCGCGACGCCGGCGTGGCGGACGAAGTGCCTTCGAACAGCGCGGCCACCTCGGCGCGGGCGGGCGGCGGCGTCCTGGCGCCGGCGGCTTTCACGGCGCAGGGACCGATCCGCTCGCGCATGCAGGCGCTGCAGCAGTTGCGGCAGGTGGCGGAGTACTTCCGCCAAGCCGAGCCGCACAGCCCGGTGGCCTACCTGGCGGACAAGGCGGCGCGCTGGGGCGAGATGCCGCTGCACGAGTGGCTGCGCGCGGTGGTGAAGGACGGCGCCGCGCTGGCGTCCTTCGAGGACATGCTGGGGGTCGAGCCGCGGCAGCCGCAGGCGTGATCACGGCGCCTGCCCGGCACCGACTTCGGCGCCTACCGCCTGCCTTGCGAACGCAACAAAGGCGGCTTACCGCACCGTCGCACCCGCCGGCGGGATGCCTGCCTCAGCGGGCCAGTCGGGCGCGCGCTTGTCGATGAAAGCCTGGATGCCCTCCAGCGCCGCGGGGTCCATCAGGTTGCAGGCCATGGCCTGGCCGGCGAGGGCGTAGGCCTGCTCGATGCCCGTCTCGGCCTGCTTGTAAAAGAGCGTCTTGCCCAGCGCAATGGCCGCCCGTGGCTTGGCCAGGATGCGCGCCAGCAGCGCCTGCACCTCGTCGTCAAGCCGCTCCAGCGGCACCACGCGGTTGACCTGCCCGCGTGCGCGAGCCTCCTCCGCGCTGATGAAGTCGCCGGTGAGCAGCATCTCCATCGCCTGCTTGCGGCCCACGTTGCGCGAGAGCGCCACGCTGGGCGTGGAACAAAAAATCCCCAGGTTCACGCCGCTCACGGCAAAGCGCGCGCTGTCGGCCGCCACGGCCAGGTCGCACATGGCCACGAGCTGGCAGCCTGCGGCGGTGGCCACCGCGTGCACGCGCGCGATCACGGGCACGGGCAGGCGCTGCAGCGCCAGCATCACGCGCGTGCAGCGCGCGAACAGTTCCTCGGCGCGGGCCTGCGAGGGGTCGGCGCGCATCTCGTGCAGCGAGTGGCCGGCGCAGAAGGCCTTGCCCGTGCCGGCGATCACGACGGCGCGCACGCGCTCGTCGCGGGCGATGGCGTCGAGCTCGCGCTGCAGCGCGGCGAGCATTTCGTCAGACAGGGCGTTGAGCGCCTGCGGCCGGTTGAGCGTGAGCGTGGCCACGCCGCGGGCGTCGGTCTCGCGCAACAGGCAGGGGGTATCGGTGGTGGGTGTCAAGTGGGTCTCCTGGGTTGTCATGAGGGGCCGGCGGGGACGGAGCCCCTGGCTCTGATGATTCTGCCCAGCCGGGCACCCTTGCCGCACCGCGGCAGGCCGGCTTTCACCGGCCGCCCGCCGAAATCAGGCCAGCACCCTGAACTCGATGCGCCGGTTGCGGGCGCGGCCTTCGGGGCTGGCGTTGTCGGCCACCGGGCGGTCGGGGCCGGCGCCGGAGGTTTCGATGTCCTGTGCCGCGATGCCCTTGCCCACCAGGTAGGCCTTGACCGTCGCGGCCCGCGCTGCCGAGAGCGCCAGGTTCGCCGCGCGCGTGCCGCGGTCGTCGGTGTGGCCCACCACCTCGAAGCGCCGCCCGCTGAACTGGCGCAGCAGCGGAACCAGCTCATCCAGCACCTGCATGCCCAAGGGCGTGAGCCTGGCGTTGCCGGGCTCGAAGGCGATGGTGCGCCGCGCCAGCGCCGCGTCCAGCACCCGCTGCGCGGGCGCGCTCACGCGCAGGCCGTCGCGCACCGTGTAGGTCGGGTTGTCCAGCCCCGTCACCATGCGGTCCAGCAGCTGCTGGCGCACCGTCTCGCTCTCCGCCCGGCCGTCGATCTCCACCACGTTGCCGTTGATGCGCAGCCGGCCCTGCGATACCTGCAGCAGCTCCGGCATGAGCACGCGCTGCACGTGCTGCGTCCACTGCGGCGGGGCGACGAGCTTGTCGATGCCCAGCTGGTCCACCACGCGCTCGGCGCCGTAGAGCTCGCGCACACGCGCCAGGATCGCCGCGCGCGTGGCCTCGTCCGGCACCACGCCGGACACCACCACCTTGCCGGCGACCCTCGGCACCGCCGCGCCAGCCGCCTCGGATTGCGCCCGCACCGAGGGCGGCCAGGCGCCGACGGCCAGCATCAGCGCGACAGCCGCCGCCGGCACGGTGCGGCGGCGGGGCGGAAGGTGAAGTTTGGGCATCGCTCACTCCCCGAGAAAACAGGCCTTGAAGGACTCAACCGCCTGGCGCAACGACAACCCGTCCTGGCGCAGGTGCGCGTCGAGCTTGCGCAGCGCGGCGTCCCGCGCGACGTGCGTGTCCACCCACGACGGCGCTTGCAACTCGATGAAGGCCACGCCGCCGCGCTGCGGGTCGAACAGCGCCTGCAGCATGGCCGGCGAGGCGCCGGCGAAGCCCACCACCAGCGAGGCCGTGCCGCCGCGCTGCGCGCTCGGCAGCAGCAGCACCAGCTCGAAATCGCCGTGCGCCAGGAAGGGCGCGAGCAATTGCATCCACAGCGCGGCCACGCCGCTGGCGTGCTGTGCCGGCAACGGCAGCCGCAGGCCCTTGTCCAGCCGCGACACGCCGCTGGCGCGCACCGGCTGCAGCAGCAGCCCCAGGCCGAGCAGCGCGCGCCGCAGGTCGAAATCCGGGTAGCTGCGCTGCAGCAGCGCCTGCAGCCCGCCCAGGCTGCAGCCCGCCACGAAGTCCAGCCAGTGCCGCGCCCAGCCCTCGGCCGTGGTCTCGATCTCCAGCGCCAGGCGTGGCGCCTCGGCCAGCACCGGCGCCACGTCGTCGGCGCTGCAGGCGCGGTGGACGAAGCCCTCCAGCTGGCGCCAGGGCGCTTCCAGTGCCAGCGGCGCGTGCGCCAGGAAGTGCTGCGGCGCATCGCCGGTCTGGAAGGCGGCCAGGGCGACGAAGGGGAAGCGCCGGCCCGAGGCATCGGCGCTGGGCGCGACATGGCCGGCCAGCGCGATGCGGCTGCGCGCACCCAGCACGGCAAAGCGCGCGGCCTCGGCGCGGTCGTAGAGCTGCTTCCAGCGCGGGTCCACCGAGAGCTGCGCCAGCCCCTGGCTCAGCCACCGGTCCAGCAACTGCGTCAGCGCCGCCTGGCGCGCGCTGCGCACGAAGTCGCTGCGCGAGCGCACCTTGCCGAACCAGCACAGCGTGTCGGCCGGGCGGCTCACCGCGCCGCTCCCGGGGCCGCCAGCGCCGCCACCGTCGCCGTGCCCGGGGCGTCCTGGCCGGCCACCAGGCTGGGCAGCGACAGGCCACGCAGGCCGCCGCCGCCACCTCTCCTGCCACCCGTGGACGCCGCGGACGCCGGCCCGGGGCTGGTGACGGCGCGGTAGTGCACCGTGATCGCCTGGGTCCCTTCGCCCCAGCTCAGCTCGCGCACGCCGTCGGGCAGCTTGCGCACCTGCGCGGCGTCGATCAGTCGCTCGAAACCATAGGCGCCTGGCGTGTTGAACAGCTCCAGCGCCCGCCCGTCCAGCGCGATGCCGCTCAGCCGCGCTCCGGGCGTGGCACCGGCCTTGGGCCATACGAAGCCGGTCCAGTCGGCCGCGCCGTTGCGGTAGCGCAGCACCTGGCCGTCGATCTCCAGCGTGTACTCGACGAAACCCGGCGCCCCCACGGGCAGCAGCTGGAAGCTGGCCTGGACGGCGGAAGCCGCCTCCGGTGCGCCCGGGTTGGCCCCGCCGCCACCGGCCGCGCCGTCCAGCGGCGCCACCCAGGCCGGCAGCCCCTGCACGAAGGCCGGCCGCAGCCGCAGGCCCAGCTGCGCCCACTGGCGCGGCGCAATGTCGTCGCCGCGGCGCATCACCAGCGGCCCCATCACCTCGGTGGCGAAGCGCGCCACGGCGCCCGTGGGGCCGAAGACGCGCGCGACCTCCGGCGCCGCCGCTTCCACCCGCGACGCCGGGTCGAAGGGATATTTGCCGGCCAGCGCCTGCTGGAAGGGCTGCAGCACCTGCGCCGCCCATAGCCGGTTGAGCTCGGTCTCGGCCGGCGGTACCAGCACCGCGAAGGACATCATCAGCGGCCGCAGCAGCAGCGGCTTGAGCGCCGCGGTGCCGCCTTCGGCACCGGCGCCCAGCATCCGCTCCTCCACGAAGCGCAGCGCCTCCGACAGCTCCGAGCCGCCGCCCTCGAAGGTCGCGGCCATCAGCGCCCGCGCACCCGGGCCCGCGTCGCCCTGGGTGCGGATGGTGTTGAAGCGGCTGCGCAGCCGGCCCAGGTGCTGCAGGTAGCCGTCCAGCAGCGAGGCGCCGCCGTCGCGCGCGGCCAGCAGCCGCGCCAGCGCCGCGAACTCGCGGCCCACGGGGCCCAGCGCCATGGACTCCACGGAATCGCCGCGCCGGTTCCCGGGGCCGGCGTCGAGCTTCACCTCCACCGGCGCCGGCGACCAGCGCTGCACCGACTGCCGCAGCCACTCGACCAGGCCCGCCTGGGCCTGGGCCGTGGCCTGCTGCGCCAGCGGCGAGGGGGTGTCCCAGGCGGTCTGCGCCGATACCGCGAGCAGCAGCTTGCGGATCGGCGACTCGGCCGGGTCGCCCAGCCGGTTCATGTGCGCCGCCGCGGCGTCGAAGCCGCCGAACTCCGCCACCGCGACGCTCTGCATGAAGCGCTGCCACTCGCGCACGTACTCGGCCTTGTAGAGCTCGGTGAGCGTGCGCCGGATCTGCTGCGGGCTGCCTTGCAGCGAGAGGTCGTCGCGCGTGGCCGTGCGCAGCACCCAGTCGGCGCTTTGCAGCTCGCCGTGCGCGGCCTCCTTGATGGCGCCTTCCACGTAGCCCTGCCAGGCCTCGCGCGTGAAGGCGCCCGACACCACGTGGCTGCCGGCCAGCAGCGCCTGGTCGCGCTCGCCCACGATGGCGGCCACTGTCACGGGGGCGTGGCGGGTGGAGGCGCGCGCCTTGATGTCGGCGTACACGCGCTCGATGGCGGGCGTGCCCTGCACCACGCGGCGCAGCTGCTCGCGGGTCTGGTCCACCAGGGCGAAGTTGCTGTCGATGACCGGGAACAGCGGGTCTTGCAACTGCGCCATGGCGAAGGAGATGAGCCGTTCGGCGCTGCGCAGCAACTGCTCGCGCGGCATGGTGCCGCGGTTGTCGTCGAGCCAGCCGCGCCAGAAGCGCGTGATCTGGTCGGCGAGGTGGCCGCTGTCCATGCGCTGGCGCTCGGCCAGCATCAGGTACGTCTTGAGCGCCTTGTAGGCCTCCTCGGCGTCGGTGGGCGAAGGCTGCGCGTAGCGCGTGCCCGTGGCGGCGGTGGTGGCCGCAGCGATGGACGGGGTGGCCGCCGGGGCGGTCGCCGTGCCGGCGCGGGACACGGGCCGCAGCTCGTCGGCGTGCCGGTTGACCTCGGCCAGGTAGGCCTCCAGCACCTGCGCCACCGGCTCCAGCATCACGCGGCGCAGGCCCAGGAAACAGGCCTGGCGCAGCCGCAGCTCGACGGCATCGCCCTGGTACAGGCCCAGCCCCACCGTCCAGGGCCGCTGTGCGCGCCAGGCCGCCAGCTCCTCGGCGCGGTTCTGCAGCAATTCCAGCGCCTCGATGCGCGAGGCCAGGTCCAGCCGTCCCTCCTGCAGGCGCAGCGCCTTGTCCAGGTCGGCCTGCACGCTCGCCACCAGCTGCCGGTTGCCGGCGTAGGACCAGGACCACAGTGCCAGCACCGCTGCCAGCGTCAGCACGCCGCCGGCATAGCTTGCCGTGCGCAGCCGCTGCCGGGCAGGGCTGGCGTGGCGCCGCATCAGGTCGCGGTCGGCAAAGATCACCTCGGAGAACAGGTCCTTGAGGAAGTAGCCGTGCTCGGTGGCCTGGGGTTCGGACACGGCGGCTGGCGGCGCCGCCAGCCCGAACTGCTCGGCCACGGCACGGCCGGCCGGTGCCTGCTGCTCGCCGGTCTGTACCGCGCTGGTGAAGTAGAAGCCCCGCAGCAGCGGCCGGACCTGGAAGCGGTTGTCCTCGAACAGCGTCGCGACGAAGGCGCGCAGCGCCGGCTGCAGCGCGGCGAACTCCAGCGGAAAGGCCAGCACCGCCGGCGGCAGCGGCTCACCGCGGTGCAGCGCCATGCGCGCCAGCGCCGTGCTCTTCAAACCCTCGCGCAGCGCGTTGAAGTGGCGGTCGAAGAGGTCGGCTGCGTCGTCCTCCGCCGCGCCCTGGCAGGGCAGCGTGGCGCCCCAGACCTGCTCGCGCTCGCGCGGGTCGTGGTCGGCGAAGAAGTCGGCGAAGCCCGTGATCAGGTCGGCCTTGGTGAAGAGCAGGTACAGCGGGGCATGCACTTCCAGCGTGTCGGTGAGCTCCTGCACGCGGGCGCGAAGCTCGCTCGCGTGGCGCAGCACCTCGTCGGGCGCGGCGTCGCGCAGCGCGGCCACGCTGGCGGCGACCACGATGCCGTTGATCGGCGCGCGGGACCGGTGCTGGCGCAACAGCCCGAGGAAGGCCAGCCACTCCGCGCGGTGCTCCTGCTCCACGGTGTAGCGGCCGGCGGTGTCGAGCAGGATGCCCTCGCTGGTGAAGAACCAGTCGCAGTCGCGCGTGCCGCCGATGCCGCGCAGGATGTTGTCCTTGCCGTGCGGGAAGGGGAACTTCAGTCCCGACTGCACGATGGCCGTGCTCTTGCCCGCGGAGGGCCGTCCGATCAGCATGTACCAGGGCAGCTCGTACAGCGCCGCGCGCCCGCCGCGGTGGCCCAGGCGCGACTGCTTGATGGTGCGGATGGCCTCCTGCAGCCGCTGGCGCAGCGCCTTCTCGTCCTCATCCTCGGCGGACGGGGACGCGCGCACGGCCTGCGCCATGTCCTGGTCCAGCGCCTGCTCCAGCCGCGTGGCCTGGCGGCTGGAGTGCCAGCGGCCCCCGGCCCAGAAGGCCCCGTACAGCAGCAGTCCCGCGACGCCCAGGCCGAGCAGCGTCCAGGCCTTGAACGGGGTTGGCAGCGCGCTGGTGAGGAAGACCACCAGCACCACCGCCAGTGCCAGCACGAGCAGCGCGCGGGCACCGAACAACGACTGCAGGAACCGTTTCATGGGTCGGGCTCCGTGGAGGGAAGGGACGTTGCGGACCATGCGGCGAGCGCTTTCAGGAGGGCGCCGGGCCGCGGCGCCACTCGACGTGGCCGTAGTCCTTGAGCGAGCGCCAGGCGCCGCCCCAGGTCAGCCCCAGCGACTGCGCCACCGCGCCGTAGGCGGCGTAGCCCTGCAGGGCCCAGGGATCGCGCTCCGAGATCACGACGCGGCCGTCGCGCAGGAAGGCACAGTCGGCGGCCAGTCCGAACTGGTGGCGGCTCTCGTAGGGGCCGGCGCGCGTCACCGACGGTCCCAGTGCCGCCAGCTCGGCCTGCCGCTCGGGACTGCGGTAGCCCTCGATCAGCACCATCTCGTAGCCGTGGCGCTCGCGCATGAGCCTGAACACCAGCAGCAGCCGCTGGCGGAACTCCGCATCCAGCAGCTCCCATTGCCGGCTGGCATGGCGAGCCAGCGGGCGCCACGACTCGACCTCGGCCGTGGTGAACAGCGCCGGCGGCAGCGGTGGCGGCGGTACCAGCCGCTCGCCCTGCAGCAGTGCCGCGACTTGCGGGTCCACCGCGCGCGCGAGGGTGTCGTCGTAGCTGTCCACGCGTACCTCGCCACGCAGCAGCCAAGCCGCCAGCGGCAGCAGCGTCAGCACCGCCAGGGCCGCCGCCAGCGCTCCGGCGCGCCGGCGCAGCAGGCCAAAGGTGCGGACGCCACCACCTTGCAGCGCGTGGCCGATGCGGCGCAGGCCGTGCCCCCCGCGCCGCGCCCAGCGCACGCCCTGGCGTCGGCCGCGCGCGCACCAGCGGCGGACGCAACCAAACGCCTGCTCGCGCACGGGCGGGAGCAGCAGCAGCGCGGAGACGGGTACGGCCAGCAGCAGGTAGAGGAATACACCGAGCAGCATGGGCGGAGTGGCCGCTGCCGCCGGCCCAGCTGCAGGGGGCTTGTGCAAGGCCTGTAAAGGTTTTGCATGTAAATGTCGGGTGAGGACATTTCAGATAACCAGAGGAGCACGCCCGATGCACCCTCGATCGCGGGGCGGGCGGTGATGCTCCCAGCCCGGAGGGGCCGCCGCGCTGCCGAGACTGGCGCCCACGCTCCTTCAGGAAAAGGCTCCAGCCAGCGCATGCACATCCAGCACGACCCGGACGCGCGATCGCCGGCACCGCGTCCCAGCCTGCTCGTTGCGGGCGTATCCCGCGCCAGTCGCGGCGAAGCGGCGGCGCCGCCGCGCTTCTTGGACTCCGTGGACGGCGCACGGGCGCCAACGGCCGGTCCGGCCCTGCGCTGGGCCTGCAAGCCGGCGTGGCTGGCAGGCGGCGTGGCGCTGCTCGCGGGGGTCGGCATGGTGCTGGGCATCGGCCAGGGGGCCTCCGCGTGGCTGGAGCAGGAGGCGCCAGCCACCGCGGATGCGCCGCCGCGGCCTGCAGCCACGGCGGTGGACATCGCCGTGCCGGCGCGGGGCCCCGCCCGCATCGAAAGGCTGGAGACGGTGCCGCGGCCCGTGGCCCTCGCCGCGTCCACACCTGCCCCCGGCGCCGCCCAGGACCGGCCGGGATCGCCTGCAGCCATGGCGGCTGCCGCGGCCCACGGCCGGGCTCGGCCGCCGATGCCTCGGCGCCAGGAGGCGGCTGCCGCCGCGGACGCCGCCATGCCTGCCGAGGCCCTGGCCGACCCGCAAGCGTTGGAGAGCGTTCAAGCCGATGCGGACGCCGAATTGCTCCAGGCCGTCATGGCCTGGGACCAGCGCCATCCGCCGACCCCGGAGCGGGCCGCGGTGCCGGCGGCACGCGCATCCAGTTCGCCCTGATTCACGCCAACAACCTGGTTGAGATTGCAACCTCCAGGGACGGGGTTCGAAAAAAATTCAGGGGCCCTCTTGCAAGCTTCGTAAAAACCCTGCTATAGTCTTGCTTCTTCGACACCTGCCCAGGTGGCGGAATTGGTAGACGCACTAGTTTCAGGTACTAGCGGGTAACTCCGTGGAGGTTCGAGTCCTCTCCTGGGCACCAAGGTGGAAGAAGTATTCCGGGACCGGAATCCACCAGATCCCGGGCAGTTAGCTCAGCGGTAGAGCACTGCCTTCACACGGCAGGGGTCGCAGGTTCGAACCCTGCACTGCCCACCAAGAAGCAAAGCCCTGCAGATCCAGCGATCTGCAGGGCTTTTTGCCATGGCGGTTGCAATCTCAACTGGCGTGCGGCACTGCAGCCGCACGCGAGCGCCGCTTGGGCGCCGGGCTGGGCGCTGCGCACACGCAGGACGCGGCAGTCGGGACTGCGATGCCGCTGCCCTTTGAGTGGAACGATTCACGCTTGCCGGTGCGGTGCATTGCGCCGAGCCCGGCATCGGTGAAGCGAGGCGGTCACACTGCGGCGCGAACCCGACCGGACTGCCGCCAATGCCCCGTTTCCGCTCCGCGCTGTTTTCGTTCTGCCTCGTGGTGATGGCCGCGCTGCCGGCCGCGCCAGCTGCGGCCGCCGACTGGCGCACCGCCAGCCGCGAGCCCATGGGCCTGGCGCCCGACCCGGCGCAGGTGAAGGAAGCCGTGGTGCAGGTCTACGGCGCGCGCGTGGTCGGTGCCAAGGGCTTGTTCGGCGTGCACACCTGGGTGGCCGCGAAGCCCACCGGCGCGCCGGCCTGGACCATCTACGAGGTGGTGGGCTGGCGGCTGCGCTGGACCGACAACGTGGTCGTGATCCGCGAGGGTGCGCCCGATGCGCGCTGGTTCGGCTCCGTGCCCGAGCTCTATGCGCAGCGGCGCGGCGAGGGCGTGGATGCGCTGATCCGCCGCATCGACGCCGCCGCGCGCAGCTATCCCTACGCCGGCGAGTACCGGCTGTGGCCGGGCCCGAACTCCAACACCTTCACCGCCTGGATCAGCCGCGCCGTGCCCGAGCTGGAGCTGGACCTGCCGGCCACGGCCATTGGCAAGGACTTCACCGGCACCTCGCTCGTGGGCGCCGCGCCCAGCGGGCACGGCTTCCAGTTCTCGCTGGGCGGGTTGCTGGGGTTGTCGGTCAGCCCGGTGGATGGGCTGGAATTCAACCTGCTGGGACTGAATTTCGGCGTGAGCCCGCTGGGGCTGAAGTTGCCCTTCGTGGGGCGCATCGGCGGCTACAAGCCGCCGGCGCTGGCCGAGGGGCCGGCCTAACCCAACAACCTATCCAGCTCCGCCAGCATCCGCGGCAGGTCCAGCGGCTTGGTCCAGTAGGCCGCGAAGCCGGCGGCCTGCGCCGCCTCGATGTCGCTGGACATCGCCGCGGCCGACACCACGATCGCCGGCACCGCGCGCAGCACCTCGTGCTGGCGCAGCGTGGCCAGTACCTCGATGCCCATCATGTCCGGCAGGTGCATGTCCACCAGCAGCAGCCGCGGCGGCGAGCGCAGCGCCTCGTCGATACCGCTGCCGCCGTCCACTGCCACCTTCAGCGTCCACTGCGGCCGCATCTGGAACAGCGTCTGCATCAGCAGCGCGTTCACCGGGTTGTCCTCCACGTACAGCACGTCCACCTCGTGCGCGGCGGCCGGTGCCGCCACCACGCCCGGCGCCGCGGACGCTGGCAGCTTTCGCGGCAGGCCGGACGGCACCGCCTCGTCGGCATCCGAGCTCCAGTCCAGCCGCCGCCCCGGCAGCCCCACGGTGAACACCGAGCCGCGTCCCGGCGTGCTGGCCACGGCGATGCTGCCGTCCATCAGCGGCAGCAGCCGCTGCACCAGCGTCAGGCCCAGGCCCAGGCCCTTGATCGAGCCGCGCTCGGCGCCCAGCCGGTTGAAGGGCTGGAACAGCGCGGCCTGCTGCTGCTCGTTCAGGCCCACGCCGTCGTCGCTGATCTCGATGAGCACCCGCGCGTCGCCGTCCGCGCGTGCCGCCAGCCAGGCATGCCCGCCGGGCCGGTTGTAGAGCACCGCGTTGGACAGCAGGTGCCCCAGCACCTGCAGCAGCCGCCGCTCGTCGGCGCGCACGTGCAGCGCCGCCGGGGCGTCGGTGAGTTGCAGCATCACGCCATGCGCCTGCGACAGCGGACGCACCGACTGCAGCGCGTTCTCCAGCAGCGGCGCCAGCGGCAGCATGGTGGGCTGCAGCGCGGCGCGGTCGGCCTCGATGCGGGCGATGTCGAGCATGTCGTCCACCAGCCGCAGCAGCTCGCGCCCGGAGACGCCGATCAGGCTCAGTTGCCGCTTCTGCTCGCCGTCCAGCGAGCCGCCTTCGAGCTCCATCAGCTGCGCGAAGCCCAGAATGGCGTTGAGCGGCGTGCGCAGCTCGTGGCTGGCACGGGCCAGGAAGTCGTTCTTGGCCTGGCTGGCGCTCTCGGCCGCCTCCTTCTCGCGCGCGGCCTGCTCCATCGCCAGCTGCTCGGTGATGTCGTCCACGTAGCCGTGCCACAGCACCTGGCCGTCGCCGCCGATGCTGGGCATGGCCTGCAGCGCGTGCCAGCGCACCGTGCCGTCGCCATGGTTGACGCGGTAGCGCTCGCGCCAGGGCTCCTCGGCCCCCGGTAGCCCGTGCAGCACCGCGCGCACGCGATCACGGTCCTCGGGGTGGATGCGGTCCAGCCAGGCTGCGTCGCTTTCGTGCAGTTGCGCCTGCACCAGGCCGTAGAGGCGGCGCATGGCCTCGCTGGCATAGGCGAAGGCGCCATGCCCCTCGGCGCCGCGCACGTACTGGAACAGCATGCCCGGCGCCCGTTCCGCGGCGCGGCGGATGCGCAGCAGTTCGTCCTCCAGCCGCCGGCGCTCGCTCATGGGCAGCAGTACCAGGTCGATGTGCTGAGCCGCCTGGGGCGGCGGCGGCAGCGCGTGGGCGTAGGCCAGCACCTCGACCGCGCTCCCGTCCTGCGCGCGCAGTGCCAGCGCCAGCTCGCGCGCGCGCCCGTGCAGGCGCAGCAGCGGCACGAAGTAGCCGTAATAGAGCAGCCGGCCGCCGCCGGCCAGCAGCGTGTCGATGTGGCGGCCCACGAGGTCCGAGGCCTGTGCGCCCAGCAGCTCGCACAGCGGCGCGTTGACCAACTGCAGCCGGCCGTCGGCGCCGACGCGGGCCCAGGCGCAGGGCAGGTTGTCGGGGTTGATCCAGCCGGCCATCAGATCCTCAGCTCGCCCGCGATCAGCGTTGCCGTGCGCGCTGGTCGAAACCCAGCCCGTGCGCGAAGCGCAGCGCGCGCTCGCCGCGACCACTCACCCGATGGCGTTGCAACACATCCTGATCCATGTGTGGTGCCCTCCGGCGCTGAAGGCGTCGGGGGCAAGGATGGCACGAGGGCCCGCGCCTTGACGTAACCGGGTTGCGTACACGTCCCGGCCGCAACGGGAAGCACGGCAACCCGGCTGCCCGTCACGCCGGTGCCGCCACTGCTTCATTCATGAGCGGCCGGACCTGACGCAGCCGTGGCAGTAGCAACAGCGCGGTGGACCTAGATACCGTGAAAACCCTGATGCGCGGGCCCGATGGACGGGCAGCGGGCACGTGGCATGGGCCTTGCGCTTACACCGGCATTACAAGCATGGAAGGAGTCCATGATGAACCTGGCGCTGGACCAGGCCTGGAAGCGCGGCTTCAAGGCAGGCGAGGTGTTTTCGAAGCGCTGTCCCTATACCCAAGAGACGCCGGAGGCGCGCAGTTGGTTCGAGGGCTGGAACCATGGCTCGGCCAAGGCGCTGGGCTTCCCGCACCAGAGCCTGGAGGAGCGGTTCCTGCAACTGGTGCCGCCGAGGAGGCGGCGGAGACGGGCAGGCGATGTGGCTGATGCGACCGCAGTCGCATCAGCGAGTGAAGTTCAGCGGGCTGTAGGTTCCCGTTAGCTGTTAGCCACGGCGTATCGCACCCTGCTTCGTCATCCCCGCGCAGGCGGGACGAAGTAGCGGGCGAATCGGGTCAGCTCACGGGCGACACCCCTTCAGCCTCAAGCCTCCACGCTCCCGTCATGCATCCATGCCGCGTGCTTGGGCGCGCGCTTGGTGCGGTCCCACTCTTCGAGCATCGCCCACTTCACCTCGTCGAGCTGCTGGAGCATCTGGGGCGTGCCGCAGTCGGCGGCCAGCTCCAGGCGGTGGCCGTTGGGGTCGAAGAAATAGATGCTCTTGAAGATGGTGTGGTTCGTCGGGCCCACCACCTCGATGCCGGCGGCTTCCAGCCGGGCCTTGGTGGCCATCAGCGTGTCCACCGAGTCCACCTTCAGCGCCAGGTGCTGCACCCAGTTCGGCGTGTTGCGGTCGCGGTCCATCGGCGGCTGGCCCGGCAGCTCGAAGAAGGCCAGGATGTTGCCGTTGCCCGCGTCCAGGAAGATGTGCATGTACGGATCGGGCGCCTTGGTGGAGGGCACCTCGTTCTCCGCGATGGCGAGCACGAACTTCATGTCCAGGTGCTTGCCGTACCACTCGACGGTTTCCTTGGCGTCGCGGCAGCGGTAGGCGACGTGATGAACTCGTTGAATCAGCATCCGAATACTCCTTGATTGATCCGTTCGGGTTGGGTCGGGTTGGCGGCTCGGGGGCTCACACGCCTTCGCGTGCCAGCGCCATGGCCTCGCGCAGCACGGCGAGGTCGCCGATGTGGTTGCTCAGCAGCAGGATCAGCTTGGCGTTGACCAGCGCGCTCTCTTCGTCGCTGAGATCGCGGTGCATCTCGATAAGCGCTTCGTAGAAGTCGTCGCCGGGCGAGAAGTCGCGGATGGCGCGCTTGCCGGCTTCCTGGAAGTTGGGTTGCAGTTGGAGCGACATGGGGTGTTCCTTGGAGGTCAGGCGTTGCAGGTGGCACGGGCCACGGCTTGGCGCACCTTGGCGGCATCGACGCCGCGCCAGCGGGCGGCCAGGTGCTGGTCCGGGCGCAGCAGGAAGGCGCTGCCGTCGCGTGCGTCGTAGCGCTGCGCCACCAGGCCTTTGAGGTCCTGGATCACGCGCACGCCGGGCAGGTCCGCGGGCCTGGGCGAGACGACGATGGCCTCCACCGGGATGGGCGCGTCGCACAGCGCGGCCAGCAGCGCGCGGTCCACCGTCGAGGCGTCGTCCGCATACACCAGCAGCTGGAAGCGGTTGCCGACCTGGTCCAGCAGCCAGCCGTTCTTGCCCTGCACCGCGATGGGCGCGTCTTCCATGGGCGCGCCGGGCACCATGTGGCTGTTGAACTCGTCCGTGTCTGGCGTGTTCAGCGACGACGCGCTGTAGAAGGCGGGCACCGACAGGCGACCGGAGTTGACCAGCTTGCGCGCGAAGGCGTGCCGCTGCGCCAGCTGCAGCACCGCGTTGCGGAAGGCCTTGCTGGTGTTGCTCTTGGGCGTGATGAAGTCCGTCGAGCGCGTGGAATTCATGATGTTCTCGTCGGCCGCGTACACCCGCTCTTCGGAGTAGGTGTCCAGCAGCCTTTCGGGCGCCAGGCCGTCCATCACCAGCTTGAGCTTCCACACCAGGTTGTCGGTGTCCTGGATGCCGGAGTTCGCGCCGCGCGCGCCGAAGGGCGACACCTGGTGCGCGGCATCGCCGGCGAAGAGCACGCGGCCATGGTTGAAGCGCCCCATGCGCCGGCACTGGAAGGTGTAGACGCTGACCCACTCCAGCTCGAACTCCCGGTCGTCGCCCAGCATCGCCTTGATGCGCGGAATGACCTTCTCCGGCTTCTTCTCCTCCTCCGGGTCCACGTTCCAGCCGAGCTGGAAATCGATGCGCCAGACATCGTCCGCTTCGCGGTGCAGCAGCACGCTCTGGTTGCGGTGGAAGGGCGGGTCGAACCAGAACCAGCGCTCGGCCGGGAAGGCGGCTTTCATCACCACGTCGGCGATGAGGAAGCGGTCCATGAACACCTTGCCGTCGATGTCCAGGCCCAGCATGGTGCGGATGGGGCTGCGCGCGCCGTCGCACACGATCAGCCAGTCGGTCTCCAGCTCGTACACGCCATCGGGCGTCTGCACCTGCAGCGACACGTGCTCGCCCTGCGGCGTGACGGCGATGACCTTGTTCTTCCAGCGGATCTCGACGCCGGTCTCGCGGCACTTGGCGACCTGGTACTCCTCCAGGTAGTACTGCTGCAGGTTCACCATGCCCGGGCGCTTCTGGTCGGCCTCGGGCTGCAGATTGAAGTTGAAGACCTCGCCCTCGCCGAAGAAGGTGCGCCCGACGTTCCAGCCTACGCCCTTGTCCACCACCGGATCGCCCACGCCGATGCGGTCCAGGATCTCCAGCGCGCGCTTGGCGTAGCACAGCCCGCGCGAGCCCACCGAGACGGTGTCGTCGTCGTCCAGCACCACGACCGGGATGCCGTGCAGCCGGCAATCCAGCGCGGCGGCCATGCCCACCGGTCCGGCGCCCACGATCACCACGGGAAGGCGCCGCACGGCGCCGCCGTCCAGCTCCGGCGGCCGGCGGTATTCGAACTTGGGATAGGTGTAGGTCTTGAGCATGTCGTCTCCGTCCTCGTCTCAGGAATGCACCACGCCAGGCACGGCCGTGGCTCTTTTTGTTTGTGAATGATTAACAGATTTGTCTTTGGCAAACTTTGGCGCAAGTGTAGGCAGTACGTTCGCTAATGGCAAACAAGTTTGATAAGGGATAACTCGCACTTGCCAAGCGCACCTGCTTGACGCAGTTCGACACGCCGGACTGCCCACGGGCCGGACCTGTAAGCCGACGCAGGCATGCTTGCCGGCCGCGTTCTTTGGGGCGGGAAAGGACGCGCGGCAGGGTTCAGGAATTGCCCAAACCGCTGGTTACGCGTGAGAAAGGGAAAGTCGAGATGAATGTTCTGGTCACCGGCGGCGCCGGCTACATCGGCAGTTTGACGAGCGTGCAACTGCTGGCCGCCGGCATGCGTTCCGTGCTGTTGGACAACCTGTGCAACAGCAAGGTGGCGGTGCTGGACCGTATCGAGCAGGTGGCGGGCACGCGGCCGCGCTTCGTGCAGGGAGACATCCGCGACCGCACGTTGCTGGAGCGCGTGCTGCGCGAGGAAGGCATCGAGGCCGTGATCCACTTCGCCGGGCTGAAGGCGGTGGGCGAGTCGGTGGAGATCCCGCTGGCCTACTACGACAACAACGTGCATGGCACGCTGATGCTGCTGGAGGCGATGCGTGCGGCGAACGTGCGGACACTGGTCTTCAGTTCCTCGGCCACGGTGTACGGCGACGCGCAGGTGATGCCGCTGCGCGAGGACGCTCCCACCAGCGCCACCAACCCCTATGGCCGCACCAAGCTGATGGTGGAGCAGATCCTGGGCGACCTGGCCGTGTCGGACCCGGCTTGGTCACTCACGGCGCTGCGCTATTTCAACCCGGTGGGCGCGCACCCGAGCGGCCTGCTGGGCGAGGACCCGCAAGGCATTCCCAACAACCTCATGCCCTACATCGCGCAGGTGGCGGTGGGCCGGCGCGACAAGCTGCGTGTGTTCGGCAACGATTACCCCACGCCCGACGGTACCGGCGTGCGCGACTACATCCACGTGCTGGACCTGGCCGACGGCCACTTGGCCGCGCTGCGCCATGCCCATGGCCGGCCGGGCATGCACGTGTTCAACCTGGGTACCGGACACGGCAACAGCGTGCTGGAAATGCTGCAAGCCTTCGGCCGCGCCTGCGGCCGCGAGCTGCCCTACGAGTTCGCGCCACGCCGCCCCGGCGACGTGGCGAGTTGCTGGGCCGACCCGGCGCACGCCGAGCGCACGCTGGGCTGGCGCGCTACGCGCAGCCTCGACGAGATGTGCGCCGACACCTGGCGCTGGCAGTCGATGAATCCGAACGGGTATCCGGGCTGAACTGTACAAATGCCTTTGTGAAAGGCGCTTTTTGCAAACGATCCGGGGCCGGCAACAGCCGGCCCCGGATCGTCATGTGAACCCTAGCGGGTTCGCCGCTTCATTCCAGTTCTGCTTCGAGAGTGAAATAAGCCCCGTTCGCCCTGAGCTTGTCGAAGGGCTCAGCCCGAACGGTTTTCTTATTTCATGCTGACGAAGACTCGGAATCAGTCGCGGCCCCTGCCCGGGCGGTCCTTGCCGGGACGATCCTTGCCTGGACGGTCCCTGTCGTGGCCACGGCCCGGGCCGCCCTTGGGCGGTTCCGGTTTGGCCGAGCCCGACTTGGCGAACGCGGGCGCGGCCGACAGCGTCAGGATCGCTGGCGCCACGTAAGCGCCGCGTTTGACAAAGTTGCGCCGGGAACTATTGGGTACCGTCATCTTCCATCTCCTTGAAGGTTTGCTCGTGGCTCAGACCGAACTGCTCCTGGGCCGAGCAGGGCCGAACGTCCGGGCCGGTTCACTGCTCAACGATGGCCCGGACGCACGGACCTTTGGGCAATCCAAACGCCCATCAGGTTCTGCAGCGGGGCCTGCTTTGCGGGAGCGTGTTCAAGGGGGAAGCTGCAAGGAACTTCCTGGGGCGCTCAAGGCTTGTGCATCTTCGGCCGCGTCCTCGCGCGCCGCGGGCAGGGCAGTGGTCAATCGCAGCCGGCGCGCGGGGTGCGATGCGGGTAGCCTCGGCCCACGCCCGAAGAGCTGTTCGCGCAACGTGCCCGCGGCATAGCCGGTGGCGTAGCGGCCGCGCTGCTGAAGCTCCGGCACCACGAGCTCGACCACGTCCCGCAGCGTCTCGTGTGCCAGCGCGTAGCTGAGGTTGAAGCCATCGACGCCGCTGTTGTCGGCCCATTGTTCGAGTTGGTCCGCCACCTGCGCCGGTGACCCGACGATGACCGGGCCGCGCCCGCCCAGCCCGATGAAGCGTGCCGCCTCGCCCACGGTCCAGCGCCGCCCCGTCGGCGTCTGGCTGAAGGCCGCCAGCGCCGTGCGCTCGGCCTCGGCGATCACGGCCTCGATGGGCTCATGGCGCGCATGGCGGCTGAAGTCGATGCCGGTCCAGCCCGACAGCAGCGCCAGCGCGCCTTCCACGTCCACGTAGCGCAGCAACTCCATGTGCTTTTCCTGCGCCTCGGTCGAGGTCGGTGCGGTGATGACCAGGGCCTGGGCGTAGATGAGCAGTTCCTCGCGCGCACGGCCCGCCGCCGCCAGTGCCTGTCCGAGCTGCTGTACCTGGCGCCGCACTACCGCGATGCTCGGCCCGCTGAGGTAAACCACCTCGGCGTGGCTGGCCGCCATCTGCAGCGCGGACGCCGAGGCGCCGGCCTGCATCTGCAGCACCGGCGTGCGCTGCGGCGAGGGTTCGCACAGGTGGATGCCGGGCACGTCGAAATAGCGCCCGCGGTGGCCGATGGAGTGCACCTTGGCCGGGTCGGTGTAGACGCCGCCGGCGGGGTCGCGCCGCACCGCGTCCTCTTCCCAGCTCGCCTCCCAGAGCTTGTAGGCCACCTCCAGGTACTCCTCGGCCAGCGCGTGGCGCTCCTGTGGCGCGAGCGGGTGTGCCAAGCCCAGATTGCGGTCGGCACTGTCGAAGCAGCGGGTGGTGATGTTCCAGCCCACGCGGCCTTGCGTGAGGTGGTCCAGCGTCGAGAGGCGGCGCGCGAAGAGGTAGGGATGCTCGTAGGCGACGGCGCTGGTCAACCCGAAGCCCAGGTACCGCGTGGCCTGCGCCATCAGCGGCACCAGCGCCAGCGGGTCGTTCACGGGCACCTGCACGCCATGCCGCAGCGCGGCCTCGGGGCTGTTGCCAAACACGTCGTTGACGCCCAGCACATCGGCGAAGAGCACGCCGTCAAAGCAGCCGCGCTCCAGCAGCTGCGCCAGCTCCGCCCAGTGCCTGGCCTGGATGTAGAGGTGCGAAGCGTCGCGCGGGTGCCGCCACAGGCCCAGAGCCTGGTGCGAGGCCGCGTTCATCTGGAACGCGTTGAAGCGGATGCGGCGCGCCATGGCAGCTACGGGCGGGCGCTGCATTCCTTGCGGAAAAAAACACGCCGGGGCGAAGAAATATGCGGCATCGCGTCCTGCTTGAAATGGCGTCCGGGCCACTCTAGGCAGCCCGCATGCCGCGAACAAGAACGCTTTTCGACCATGGATATGCAGCCGTTGGCGCTCTGCAATTGGTGGTTGCTCACTTTGGCGTTGCGGCACCTTCGTCCTTGAACGGGTTGCGCTCGCGCAGCTCGTCCACGTAGTGCTGCATGCCGGCCCCTTCGCGGGCCAGGAAGTCCGCCACCGCGTCGGCAAAGCGCGCGTCGGCCAGCCAGTGCGCGGACTGCGTGCGCACCGGCAGCAGCCCGCGAGCCATCTTGTGCTCGCCTTGCGCGCCACCCTCGAAGGCTTCGTAGCCGTGCTCGATGCACCAGCGCAGCGGCTGGTAGTAGCAGGCATCGAAGTGCAGGCAGGGCACGACCTCGACGCTGCCCCAGTAGCGCCCGTAGGCGCGTTTGCGCTCGGGGTCCAGCACCACCAGCGAGGCCGCGATGGGCTCGTCGCCGCGCCGCGCCACGAACAGCAGCCAGTGGCGCGGCATGGTGCGCGCGACCTCCCGGAAGAAGGCGCGCTCCAGGTAAGGTGCGGAGCCGTGGGCGTGGTAGGTGAGGGTGTAACAGCGGTAGAAGAAGTCCCACAGGTCTTCCGTGATCGCTTCGCCCTCGTGCGCCGTGAAGCGCACGCCGGCCTCGGCCACGCGGCGCTGCTCCTGGGCGATCTTCTTGCGCTTCTCGCGCTGCAGGCTGTGCAGGAAGGCGTCGAAGCTGGGCCAGGGCGCCTGCGGCGGCTGGGTCCAGTGGAACTGCACCCCCTCGCGCAGCATCCAGCCCGCGCGCTCCAGCGCGGCGGCGTCGGGCGCGTCCATGAACAGCAAGTGCGCGGAGGACAGCCGCTGCTGCCGCGCCAGCGCCAGCAGCGCCTGCGCCAGCACGGCGCGCGTGCCTTCGTCGCGCGCCAGCAGCCGCGTGCCCGGCACGGGCGTGAAGGGCACGGCAGCGAGCAGCTTGGGGTAGTACTTCAGGCCGTGGCGGCGGTAGGCGTCGGCCCAGGCCCAGTCGAAGACGTATTCGCCATAGGAGTGACTCTTCAGATAGAGCGGGCAGCCGCCCAGCAGTTCGCCGTCCGCCGTCTCTACGGTCATGAAGCACGGCGCCCAGCCCGTGGGGCGCGCGGCGGATCTGGAGCTGTGCAGCGCCCGCAGGTAGGCCATGCGCATGAAGGGCGTGGGCGTGGCCTGCTGCTCCAGCAGCGCGTCCCAGGCGGCGGGGTCGATGCGCTCCGGGCTGTCGTGCACCTGGATCACGAGGCCGTCCGTGGACAGTGCGGCGCGGGCATTCAGGAGCTTGTCGGGATGGGAAGCCATGGGCCCCGATTCAACCGTAGCCCTGGCCTTCGTGCAGGCAGTGGGCGCAGTGCCCCGACGAGATCGCCGCGAGCCGCGGCCCCGAAGGTGGCAAGGCCGGGCGGCGCGCAGGACACGCGCGGCTCGAATCCCCGGGCCACCGGGGCTTCGCACCCCCCGTTACGATCCTGGGCATGGCATTCGAACTGAAACACGAGGCGGTCGAGGGCGAGGCGCCCGAGGCCGTGCATGAGGACCGGCTGTGGATCGACAACGGCTGGACGGCCAAGGTCGTCAAGAACGAGGACGACGACGGCTGGGCGGTGGCGATGACGCGCCACGGCGAGTCGGAGCCGGCACTGGTGGGCCCGTGGACCATGGGCCGCGACAAGAAGAACCCCAAGCCGCTGGACGTGAACGCCTTCAACACGCTGGTGAAGACCGCCACCGAGGTGCGGCGCCGGGCCGAGCAGCATCAGCACGCGATGCTGAACAAGAGCGTCAAGGTCAGTACCGATGAAGGGCAGGTCGCCGTGGCGCTGGAGATCGTGCCCGACGAGTACGAGCCCTACGCGGTGCTGTCGGCGCGGGATGCCTTCGGCGAGGAGATCGCCAGCTGCCGCGTGCGGCCAACCTTCAAGCTCAACGCCGCCAGCGCGCTGGCCTGGATCGAGAGCGGCTACCGCAAACCGGCCTGAGCTCGGGCGACCCTTACATATCTATAAAGCGACGCGGCCGGCGCCCTCATCAGGCGCCGGCCGCGTTTCTTCAGGGTCCGGGGTGGCGCCTCAGTCCCGCGCCGCCGCCAGGGACTTGTTCAGCCGCAGCGCCAGCAGGGTGCAGATCACGCCGGAGAGCAGGTAGAAGCTCACGGCGATGAGGCCGAAGCGCTGCGACAGGCCCAGCGCCACCAGCGGGGCGAAGGCCGCGCCGATGAGCCAGGCCACGTCGGCGGTGAGCGCCGCGCCGGTGTAGCGGAAGTGCGGCAGGAAGTTCGAGGTCACGGAGCCCGAGGACTGGCCGTAGGACAGGCCCAGCAGCACGAAGCCCACCAGCACGAAGGCGGCCTGGCCCTGCACGTCGCCGCCCAGCAGCCAGGGCGCGGCGAAGCCGAAGATGCCGATGAGCACCGCCAGCGTGCCCAGCGTGCTGCGCCGGCCGATACGGTTGGCGATCAGGCCCGACACCGGCATGGCCGCGCCGGCCAGCAGCGCGCCCACGATCTGCACTTCCAGAAAGTCGCCCACGGACGCGTTGGTCTGCAGCTGGATCCACGACAGCGGGAACACCGTCACGATGTGGAACAGGGCGAAGCTCGCCAGCGCCGCGAAGGCGCCGATGAAGATGTTGGCGCGCTGGCCCTGGCCGCTGCTCATCAGGTCGCGCACGCGGCAGGGTTCGAGCTCGTGCGCCTGCAGCGCGCTTTCATATTCGTGCGTCACCACCAGGCGCAGCCGCGCGAAGGTTGCCACCACGTTGATCGCGAAGGCCACGTAGAAGGGGAAGCGCCAGCCCCACTCCATGAAGTCCTCCGTCGAGAGGTTGTTCCAGAGGTAGGCGAAGAGGCTGGCGGCGATGAGAAAGCCCAGGGGCGCGCCGAGCTGGCCCAGCATCGCGTACCAGCCGCGGCGGTTCTCCGGCGCGTTGATGGCCAGCAGCGAGGGCAGCCCGTCCCACGTGGCGCCCAGCGCGATGCCTTGCATGCAGCGGAACAGCACCAGGAACGCCACGGCCCAGAAGCCCAGCCGCTCGAAGTCGGGCAGGAAGGCCATGCCGGCGGTGGCGGTGCCCAGCAGCAGCATGGCCGTGCCCAGCTTGTAGCTGCGGCCGAAACGGCGCTGGATCGCCATGCCCAGCAGCGTGCCCAGCGGCCGCACCACGAAAGCGAGCGCGAATACCGTGAAGGCGTAGAGCGTGCCCACCAGGCGGCTCTCGGCGAAGGGGAAGTACACCGCCGGGAAGGCCAGCACGCAGGCCAGGCCGAAAACAAAGAAATCGAAGTACTCGGAGGAGCGCCCCACGACCACGCCAACCGCGATGTCTCCGGGGGCGACCCCGGAGTGGTCCGGTGACGCGTTGCCGGGCTTGCCGCTGAAGCCTTGCGGCGGGAGCGGAGGTTGCTGCGGGCTCAGCAGCGGGTTCATCGCCGGGGTGGAAGGTGTTGCCATGGCGCAAGGAAGTGGGTCGGTGCTGGGACAATATGTCCAATCGTTGATTCAGATCAAGCAGGCTACATTCCCGCGCGTTGCGCGCATGCCTGGCCGGCGCCTGCCCGGAAGTTCAACGATGACCATCAAGCCTTTACAACGTACTCCCCTGGCGCGTGCCGCGCTACCTTTGCTGACTTTGATGCTGGGCGGCTGCGACATGGTCGTGATGAACCCGTCCGGCGACATCGCCGCGCAGCAGGCGGACCTGGTGCGCACCGCGACGTACCTGATGCTGCTGATCATCGTCCCGGTGATCCTGCTGACGCTGCTGTTCGCTTGGCGCTACCGCGCCTCGAACAAGAACGCGCCCTACACCCCGGACTGGGACCACTCCACGCGGCTGGAGCTGGTGATCTGGGGCGCGCCGCTGCTGATCATCATCGCGCTGGGCGCGGTGACCTGGATCAGCACCCACAAGCTCGACCCCTTCCGCCCGCTGGAGCGCCTGGACGCGCAGCGCCCGCTGCCGGCGGACGCCAAGCCGCTGGTGGTGCAGGCCGTGGCGCTGGACTGGAAATGGCTGTTCATCTACCCGGAGCAGGGCGTGGCCACGGTCAACGAGCTGGCCGCGCCGGTGGACCGGCCGATCCGCTTCCACATCAGTTCCTCCACGGTGATGAACACCTTCTACGTGCCGGCGCTGGCGGGGATGATCTACGCCATGCCGGGCATGGAGAGCCAGCTCAATGCCGTGATCAACCAGGCCGGCGTGTACGAGGGCCTGTCGGCCAACTACAGCGGCGACGGCTTCTCGCACATGCGCTTCAAGTTCCACGGCCTGTCGGACGCGGACTTCGATGCCTGGGTGCAGCGCAACCGCACCGAGGGCCAGGGCCAGGTGCTCAGCCGCGAGGCCTACCTGAAGCTGGAGCAGCCCAGCGAGCGCGAGCCGGTGCGCCGCTTCTCGCAGGTCGATCCCAAGCTGTTCGAGGCCATCATCGGCCGCTGCGTGGACAGCTCCAAGATGTGCCTGCACCAGATGATGGCCATCGACGCCGCGGGCGGCGGCGGCAAGGGCGGCATCGACGGGCTGACGCGCCGCAACTGGCGCGGCACCGAGCGCACCGCGGTGGCGGCGCTGTGCACGCCCACCAACCTCTACGGCGAGGCCGATCCACTGCGCGCCATCAACGCCGCGACCGCGCAGCCCTGAGCCGGGCCGCGCACACACGCTCAAGACGCTTCCAGCTTTTTCGGGAAGACACCAGATGACTGCTGATCCAAGAGAAGAGGCCGGGCTGCTGCTCGGCCGCCTGGGCTGGGACGACATCCCCCTCCACGAACCCATCCTCATCGCCACTTTCGCCGCCGTCGTCCTCGGCGGCCTGGTGGTGATGGCGGGCATGACCAAGTACCGGCTCTGGGGCCCGCTGTGGCGCAACTGGATCACCAGCATCGACCACAAGAAGATCGGGATCATGTACATGATCCTGGGCCTGATCATGCTGCTGCGCGGCTTCGCCGATGCGCTGATGATGCGCACGCACCAGGCCATGGCCTTCGGCGAGTCTGCGGGCTACCTGCCGCCGCACCACTACGACCAGATCTTCACGGCCCACGGCGTGATCATGATCTTCTTCGTGGCGATGCCCTTCGTCACGGGCTTCATGAACTACGTGGTGCCGCTGCAGATCGGCGCGCGCGACGTGGCCTTCCCGTTCCTGAACAACTTCAGCTTCTGGATGACCGCCGGCGGCGCGGGCCTGATCATGGCCTCGCTGTTCGTGGGCGAGTTCGCGCGCACGGGCTGGCTGGCCTACCCGCCGCTGTCGGGCATCGACGCCAGCCCAGGCGTGGGGGTGGACTACTACCTGTGGGCCTTACAGGTGGCGGGGGTGGGCACCACCTTGTCAGGCATCAACCTGATCGCGACCATCGTCAAGATGCGCGCGCCGGGCATGTCGCTGATGAAGATGCCCATCTTCACCTGGACCTCGCTGTGCACCAACGTGCTCATCGTGGTCTCGTTCCCGGTGCTCACCGCCACGCTGGCGCTGCTGACCCTGGACCGTTACGTCGGCACCAACTTCTTCACGAACGATCTGGGCGGCAACCCCATGATGTACGTGAACCTGATCTGGATCTGGGGCCACCCCGAGGTCTACATCCTGGTGCTGCCGGCCTTCGGCATCTTCTCCGAAGTCACCGCCACCTTCTGCCGCAAGAAGCTGTTCGGCTACGCCTCGATGGTGTACGCCACGGTGGTGATCACGGTGCTGTCGTACCTGGTGTGGCTGCACCACTTCTTCACGATGGGCTCGGGCGCCAGCGTGAACTCGTTCTTCGGCATCACGACGATGATCATCTCGATCCCTACGGGGGCGAAGATCTTCAACTGGCTGTTCACGATGTACCGCGGCCGCATCACCTTCGAGCTGCCGATGATGTGGACCGTGGCCTTCATGGTCACCTTCGTGATCGGCGGCATGACGGGCGTGCTGCTGGCGGTGCCGCCGGCGGACTTCGTGCTGCACAACAGCCTGTTCCTGATCGCGCACTTCCACAACGTGATCATCGGCGGCGTGGTGTTCGCGGTGTTTGCCGGCATCAACTACTGGTTCCCGAAGGCCTTCGGCTTCAAGCTCGACCAGTTCTGGGGCAAGGTGTCCTTCTGGTGCTGGGCCATCGGCTTCTGGGTCGCCTTCATCCCGCCCTACATGCTGGGCCTCATGGGCGTGACGCGGCGCATGAGCCACTTCGACGACCCGACGCAGCGCCCATGGTTCATCGTCTCGGCCTTCGGCACGATCATGATCGCGGCGGGCATCGGCGCCTTCCTGCTGCAGATCGGGGTGAGCGTGTGGCGGCGCAAGCAGCTGCGCGACGTCACGGGTGACGCTTGGGACGGCCGCACGCTGGAGTGGTCTACCTCCTCGCCGCCGCCGGACTACAACTTCGCCTTCACGCCGGTGGTGCATGAGACCGACGCCTGGTACGACATGAAGCAGCGCGGCTTCAAGCGGCCGGTGGAGGGCTACCAGCCCATCCACATGCCCGCCAACACGGCCGCCGGCTTCGTGATCGCGATGCTCTCCACGGTGCTGGGCTTCGCGCTGATCTGGCACATGTGGCTGCTGGCGGGCGTGTCCTTCGTCGCCACGGTGGCGGCGGCGATCATCCACACCTTCAACTACAAGCGCGACTACTACATCCCCGCCGACGTCGTGGCCCGCACCGAGGCCGAGCGCACGCGCGCCCTGACCGCCGCGGAAGCCGCCCAGTCCGGCCGTCCCCAGGGCGGCCTGACCAACAAGCCCGCCACCGCCTGAGGCACGGCAGCACGGATCGAATAAACACCATGCAAAGCGACACCTCCACTTTGCCGATGCCCGGCGGCCCGATCCGCGGCGGCGGCGCGCCCACGGGCGTGGGCACCGACCCCTCCCCGCGCTTCTACGACGACGGCACGCACCATCCCGAGCAGGGCACCCTGCTGGGCTTCTGGCTGTACCTGATGAGCGACAGCCTGATCTTCGCGGTGCTGTTCATCGTTTACGCCGTGCAGGGCCGCGCCTATGCCGCCGGCCCTTCGGGCGCGGACCTGTTCGACCTGCCGCTGATCGCGGTGAACACGGCCTTCCTGCTGCTGTCGTCCATCACCTATGGCTTCGCGATGATTGCCATGCAGCACCGCCGCAAGGGCAGCGTGCTGAAGTGGCTGGCCATCACGGGGCTGTTCGGCCTGGGCTTCCTGGCCATCGAGCTTTACGAGTTCCAGCACTTGATCCACGAGGGCGCGGGCCCGCAGCGCAGCGCGTTCCTGTCCTCGTTCTTCGCGCTGGTGGGCACGCACGGGCTGCACGTGACCTTCGGCACCATCTGGCTGGTGACGCTGATGGTGCAGGTCAACAAGCACGGCCTGATCCCCGAGAACCGCCGCCGCCTGATCTGCCTGTCCATGTTCTGGCACTTCCTGGACGTGATCTGGATCGGCGTCTTCACCTTCGTCTATCTCATGGGGGTGCTGCCGTGAGCCACGTCCACACGCAACCGCACAACGACTTCGGCCACGACCACGTGCACGACCACGGCCATGACAACCATGGCGACCACGGCAGCGACGGCTACCACGCCACGGTGCAGGACTACGTCAAGGGCTTCGTGCTGTCGGTGATCCTCACCGCCATCCCGTTCTGGCTGGTGATGGGCAAGGTGATCGAGTCCTCCACCGCCACCTCGCTGGTGATCCTGGCCTTCGCGGCGGTGCAGATCGTGGTGCACATGGTGTACTTCCTGCACCTGAACTCCAAGGCCGAGGGCGGCTGGACCATGCTGTCGCTGATCTTCACGGTGGTGCTGCTGGTGATCATGCTGGTGGGCTCGATCTGGGTGATGTTCCACCTCAACACCAACCTGATGGACATGCCCCGGCACGAGACGACGCAGAACCCCTGACGTGGCACGGGCCGACGCCGATCTCTCTCCTCGCGGGCCGCGCAGCCGCGGCGCCCTGGTGGCGCTGCTGGCGGGCGCGGCCCTTCTGTTTGCGGGCTTCGTGGCGCTGGGCAGCTGGCAGGTGCAGCGCCTGGGCTGGAAGCGCGACCTCATCGCCCGCGTCGAGCAGCGGCTGCAGGCCGCGCCGGTGCCCGCGCCCGGCCCGGCCGCCTGGCCCGCGCTGGAGCGCACGGCGGACGAGTACCGCCGCGTGCTCGTGCGCGGGCGCTTCGCCCACGAGCTCGAAACCCTGGTGCAGGCCAGCACCGAGCTGGGTACCGGCTACTGGGTGCTGACGCCGCTGCGCTCGGAAGAGGGTTTCTGGCTGCTGGTCAACCGCGGCTTCGTGCCGCTGGACAAGCGCGCGCGCGACAGCCGCGGCGACGAGCCGCAAGGCGTGCAGGAGGTGCCGGGGCTGCTGCGCCTCACCGAGCCCGGCGGCAGCCTGCTGCAGCACAACGACCCGGCGGCCGGACGCTGGTACTCGCGCGACGTGCAGGCCATCGCCGCCGCGCGCGGCCTGGGCGCGGCGGCGCACCCCGGGCCGGTGGCGCCGTACTTCATCGATGCCGCGGCCGTCGCCGGCGCGGCGACCGACGCGTGGCCCCGCCCGGGCCTGACAGTGGTGCGCTTCACCAACAACCACCTGTCCTACGCCTTCACCTGGTTCGTGCTGGCCGCCATGGTGGCCGGCGCGGCGGTCTACGTGCTGCGCGACGACCGCCGGCAGCGGGCGCGGGCCGCGCTGTCCCATCGTGGCGGCCACTGACGCGGACGCACCACCGGCGCCGGCCGCGCTGGGACACGCCGAGCACCTGGCTGGGCGCAAGAACCTGGCGCAGCTGGTGCAGCTGCGCTGGCTGGCCGTGGGCGGGCAACTGCTCACCATCCTGTGCGTGCGCTACCTGCTGGGCCTCCCGCTGCCGCTGGCCGAGATGCTGGCGCTGCTGGGCGCGCTGGCGCTGTTCAACCTGGTGTGCGCCGTGCGCGCCCGCGTGGCGCGCGACGTGGAGGATGGCGAGCTGTTCGCCGGGCTGCTGGTGGACGTGGCGGTGCTCAGCGGCCAGCTCTTCTACAGCGGCGGCGTCACCAACCCCTTCATCTTCCTGTTCCTGCTGCAGGTGGTGGTGGCGGCGGTGCTGCTCAAGCCGCATTTCAGCTGGGCCATGGTGCTGCTCACCAGCGGCTGCTTCATCGGGCTGACGCAGTGGCACCGGCCGCTGGGCCTGCCCGGGCTGGAGGCGGCGCTGTCGATCCACTTCGTGGGCGGGTTGCTGCTGTGCTTCGCGCTGGTGGCCTCGCTGCTGGTGCTGTTCATCGGCCGCATCGGGCGCAACCTGCGCCAGCGCGACGAGCGGCTGGCCAACCTGCGCCAGCGCGCGGCGGAGGAGGAGCACATCGTGCGCATCGGGCTGCTGGCTTCGGGCGCCGCGCACGAGCTGGGCACGCCGCTGGCGACGCTGTCGGTGATCCTGGGCGACTGGTCGCGCATGGCGGTGTTTGCCGCCGAGCCCGAGTTGCGCGAGGAGATCGAGGAGATGCAGGTGCAGATCCAGCGCTGCAAGCGCATCGTCAGCGGCATCCTGCTGGCCGCCGGCGAGACGCGCGGCGAGGCGCCGGTGGAGACCACGCTGCACGCCTTCCTCGACGATTTCGTGGCGCAATGGTTGCGCACGCGGCCGGCGCCGGGCCTGCGCTACGAGCGCGACGGGGTGCCGGACCTGCCCATCGTCTCCGACACCGCGCTGGCGCAGATGATCGGCAATGTGCTGGACAATGCGCTGGAGGCCGCGCCACAGGCCGAGCCCGTGCTGCGGGTGGCGTGCGAGGACGAGGAGCTCATCCTGCGCGTGCAGGACCGCGGCCCGGGCTTCGCGGCCGAGATGCTGGCGCGGCTGGGCCAGCCCTACCAGTCCAGCAAGGGCCGCCCTGGCGGAGGCTTGGGCTTGTTCCTCTCGGTCAACGTCGCTCGGCTGCTGGGGGGACGATTGCAGGCGCGCAACCGCGAGGGCGGGGGCGCCGAGGTCAGCATCCGGCTGCCCCTGGCCGCGCTGGCGCTGCCGGAACCGGAGCCATCCGCTCATGAGCACTGATGAAGTACGCCAACTGCTGATCGTCGAGGACGACGCGGCCTTCGCCCGCACGCTGAACCGCTCCTTCGAGCGCCGCGGCTACCGGGTGCTGCGCGCAGCCAGCCTGGCCGAGGTGCAGGCGCTGGTGCAGACCGAGCGCCCGGGCTTCGCGGTGGTGGACCTGAAGCTCAGCGGCGGCGCCTCGGGCCTGGCCTGCGTGCAGTTCCTGCACGAGCACGACCCGGAACTGGTGATCGTGGTGCTCACCGGCTACGCCAGCATCGCCACCGCCGTGGAGGCCATCAAGCTCGGCGCGCGCCACTATCTGGCCAAGCCCGCCAACACCGACGACATCGAGGCCGCCTTCGGCCGCACCCAGGGCAACGCCGAGGTGGAGCTCACGGCCCGCGCCACCTCGCTCAAGACGCTGGAGTGGGAGCGCATCCACGAGACGCTGGCCGACACCGGCTTCAACATCTCCGAAACCGCCCGCCGGCTGGGCCTGCACCGGCGCACGCTCACGCGCAAGCTGGAGAAGCAGCGGGTCAAGTAGGCGGGCGGTACCGGCGGCGCGGGAGAATCGGCGCCCTGTTGCGTGCAGGCGAACGTTGCCTGCGATCCCGCTCCCGCCACTCACCAAAGCTGAAAGGACTCGCCATGCCGCTGTACCGCCTGGGACAGAAAACCCCTTCCGTGGATCCCACCGCCTTCGTGGCCGCCGAGGCGACGCTGGTGGGTGACGTGCACGTCGGCCCGCAGGCCAGCGTCTGGTTCCAGGCGGTGGCGCGTGGCGACAACGAGCCCATCGTCATCGGCGCGCAGGCCAACGTGCAGGAAGGCGCGGTGCTGCATGCCGACCCGGGCTTCCCGCTGACCATCGGCGAGCGCGTCACCGTGGGCCACCAGGCGATGGTGCACGGCTGCACCATCGGCGAAGGCTCGCTCATCGGCATCCAGGCCGTGGTGCTCAACGGCGCCAAGATCGGCAAGCACTGCCTGGTGGGCGCCGGGGCCATCGTCACCGAGGGCAAGGAGTTCCCTGATCGCAGCCTGATCCTGGGCGCTCCGGCCAAGGTGGTGCGCCAGCTCACCGACGAGGACGTGCAGCGCCTGGAGAAGGCCGCCGCCGGCTACGTCGAGCGCGCCGGCACGTTCGCGACGCAGATGGAGCGGGTGGGCTGAGCCGCTACCCGCAAGCGTGCCTGCGCACGCTCGCGCGGGTGGCGGAGGGACCGAGCTCTGCGAAGGCGCTGAATGCGTGGCTGAGCTGACACCCGCGAGCGCTCTGCCTCGCGGCCCGCGTCGTCAGACGCGCTCGACGATCAACGCGATGCCTTGTCCCACCCCCACGCACATCGTGCACAGGGCATAGCGGCCGTTCGTGCGATGCAGCTGGTTGACGGCCGTGGTGACCAGGCGGGCGCCGCTGGCGCCCAGCGGGTGGCCCAGCGCGATGGCGCCGCCGTTGGGGTTGACGCGCGCATCGTCGTCCGGCACGCCGAGCTGCCTGAGCACCGCCAGGCCCTGCGCGGCGAAAGCCTCGTTGAGCTCGATCACGTCCATCTGCTCCAGCCGCAGGCCCGCGAGCTGCAGCACCTTGCGCACGGCCGGCACCGGACCCATGCCCATGATGCGCGGCTCCACGCCGGCCGTCGCCATCGCAACGACCCGGGCGCGCGGCACCAGGCCGTGGGCGCGGGCCGCCGCTTCGCTGGCCAGCAGCAGCGCGCAGCTGCCGTCGTTGACGCCCGAGGCGTTGCCCGCCGTCACGCTGCCGTCCGGGCGCACCACGCCCTTGAGCTTGGCCAGTGCTTCCAGGCTGGTCTGTCGCGGATGCTCGTCCCTGGCGACCACCAGCGCCTCGCCCTTCTTCTGCGGCACCGTCACCGGCGTGATCTCGGCGTCGAAGAAGCCGGCTTCCTGCGCCGCCACGGCCTTGAGCTGGCTCGCCAGCGCCATGCGGTCCTGCGCCTCGCGCTCGATGCCGAACTGCTGCGCCACGTTCTCCGCCGTCTCGGGCATGGAGTCCACGCCGTAGCGTTCCTTCATCAGCCGGTTGACGAAGCGCCAGCCGATGGTGGTGTCGTACACGGCGTTGTCGCGGCTGAAGGCCGTCGTCGCCTTGGACATCACGAAGGGCGCGCGGCTCATGCTCTCCACGCCGCCGGCGATCATCAGCTCGGCCTCGCCGGCCTTGATGGCGCGCGCCGCGCTGCCCACGGCATCCAGCCCGGAGCCGCACAGGCGGTTCACGGTCGAGCCCGGCACCTGCAGCGGCAGCCCGGCCAGCAGCGCCGACATGCGGGCCACGTTGCGGTTGTCCTCGCCGGCCTGGTTGGCGCAGCCGTAGATGACGTCCGTCACGGCCTGCCAGTCCACCTTCGCGTTGCGCTCCATGAGCGCGCGGATCGGCACCGCGCCCAGGTCGTCGGCACGCACGGACGACAAGGCGCCGCCGTAGCGGCCGAAGGGCGTGCGCACGGCATCGCAGATGAAAGCTTGGTTCAGGTTCATGGTCACTGTTGACTGGAATCAGGCCAGGAGGCCCAGCAGGCGGTCCATGGGCGCGCCGGTGCGCAGCTCGTTGACGGTGTCAATCAAATCGTCGGTGCCGACGCGGGATTGGTTGAAGTCCAGGCAATCGGCCACCTTGGCGCGCAACTGGATGTCGGTCATGCGCTTCTCCGGGCTTCCGGACACGGTGTCGGTGGACAGCTCGATGCGCTGGCCGTTCGCGAGCTCGACCTCGAAGAAGACCGGCACCATGCCGAGGAACGGCACGGCGTCGTTGGCCTCGATGACGATCTTCTCGGCGGCGAAGGCCCCCACGCTCGAAGTCCGGATGGCCTGCTCGGAGAAGTCCGCGATGCGCACGGCGCCCTTGTCCAGCCCGACCGCCGCGGTGTAGGCGATGCTGAACTGGGCGTCCACCACGCTGGCGGTCTTGTGGTCGAAGTGCCGGCCCACCATGTTGACGGCCTGTCCGCTGACGCGGATGCGCAACTGCTTGATGTCCTGCGGCCGCAGCCCGCGCCCGAACAGCTCCAGCGCCAGGTCGATGGGCGCGTGGGTGAAGCGGCAGGCCGGATAGGGCTTGAGGCTGAGGTCGTCCACCAGCACGCAGTGCTCGAGACCGGCCTGCAGGACCTCGCGATCGAACTTGCCGTCCTGGTAGAGGTTGAAGAAGCCGGCCTTGCCTTCGAACACGTTGCGCGGGCCATCGATGCCCGCGCCTGCCAGCGCGGTGGACATCAGCACGTTCTTGGCCATCAGCGCCGGCTGGAAGCGCTTGGCGAGGCTGCCGTCGATGATGGACTGCAGGCTGCCCGCCGTCTGCGCCAGCTGGTGGCCGAGCGCGCTGACCGTGGTTTCAACGTCCCACTGGCGCAGCCGGGCGATGGCCAGCACCGCGCCCATGCAGCCGCTGATGACGCTGTAGTTCCAGCCGCGCGAGCCCTTGGGCCCGCCGGCGCGGCCGACGCGCATGGCGCCGTCCAGGCCGACGGCCAGCGCCGTGAGGAACTCCTGGCCGCCGCAATCGGGCCGGTGGGCCTCGACCTCGGCCAGCAGCGCGGGCAGCACGACGCTGTTGGCGTGCAGGGGAACCTTGTCGTCCGTGTCGTCGTAGTCCAGCGCATGGAGACTGCCCGCGTTGAGGAACGCGGCCACGGGCGCCGGCGCCTGTCCGAAGCCGCCCCAGACGGTGCAGCCGGACTCGCCCCAGCGCTTGAGGCCGCGCCGCGCCTGCTCCATGCCAGGAGCATTGGTGCCGCCCAGCGCGACGGCCAGGGTGTCGATGAGCGCCGCCGTCGTGGCATCCACCGTGTGCGAGGACAGGTCGGCAAAGCTGCGGCTGACGGCATTGCCGGCAAGGAGATACGCGAGATCCATGGTGCGGAAGATGGGTGCGATTGGAAGCTGCACAGTCTCCGGACCGCGTGAACACCCGTCCAGTTGACTTTCATGGGGCCGTGCGTAAGTTTTGCTTACGGGGTACGGCCAAACGCCCGCGTCAGCCCAGCTTACGTTGCCTCAAGAAAAGCTGACCCGCCGTTGCGCGGCATGGGCACAAGATGACATCGCCTCCCATCGCAGCCTGTCATTGAAGGTCAGTTCCCATGTCCAAAACCGTAGACATCTCCCATGACTTCGCGGCGTTCGTCGCCGGCACCAACTACGCGGACCTGCCCGCCGAAGCCGTCGAGGGCGCAAAGAAAAGCATCCTGGACACGCTGGGCGTGATCCTGGCCGCCAGCGGCGTCGAGCCGGCGGTGCGCGGCGTGGCGGAGCTGGTGCGCGAGACCGGCGGCACGCCGGAAAGCTCGGTGCTCGGCTTCGGCGGGCGCGCGCCCGCGCTGATGGCCGCGTTCGCCAACGGCGCGATGGCGCATTGCCTGGACTTCGATGACCACGCACCCGAAGGCCACCACCCCAGCAGCTCCATCGTGCCGGCGGCCTTTGCCCTGGCCGAGCGTGCCGGCGGCCTGTCCGGCCGGCGCTTGATCGCGGCCGTCGCGGCCGGACACGACATGTTCCTGCGCATGCGGCGCAACGTCGAGTCGCGCCAGGACTGGCATCTCACCACCGTGCTGGGCGTGTTCTCGGCCACCGCGGCCGCGGCCCACGTGCTGGGGCTCAGCCGCGAGCAGGTCGTGAACGCCTTCGGCATCGCCGGCATGCAGGCGTGCGGCACGATGGAGCTGGCCTATGGCGTGGGCAGCGACCTGCGCGGCATGTACGCCGGCTTCACGACCAAGGGCGCCGTGCTCGCCGCGCTGATGGCGCAAAAGGGCGTGAGCGGCACCAAGAGCATGTTCGAGGGCAAGGCCGGCCTGTTCAACGTGTACTTCGGCGGCAAGTACGACCGCGAAAAGATGCTCCAGGACCTGGGCAGCGTCTATTCCGGCGGCGAGATCCTCTACAAGCCGTGGCCGTCCTGCGGTGCGTCGCACGGCTTCATCCACGCCACCATCGAGCTGATGAAGGAGCATCGGCTCACCATCGCCGATATCGAGGAACTGCGCGTCAACGTCGGCGATTTCCAGCACCAGCTGTGCCAGCCGATCGAAGGCCGCCGCCGTCCCGCCACGCCGGCCGATGCGAAGTTCAGCATCCCGTTCTGCGTGGCCGTCGCGGCCACCAAGGGGCAGGTGAAGGTGTCGGACTTCTTCGGGGACGCGCTCAGGAATCCCGAGGTGCTGGCCGCGGCGCAGAAGGTCGTGCCGGTGCTGGACAACAGCTTCGACTGGAAGTCCAAGCTGCCCAAGGGCCGGCTGGACATCGTGACGCGCGACGGCCGCACCTTCTCGCGCGTGGGCGACGAGGTGCCGGGCGACGCGGAGTGCCCGATGGGTTGGGACTACCTCTTCGACAAGTTCCGCGACTGCGCGTCGCTGGCGGCCGTGCGGCCCTCGGCGGACAAGATCCGCAAGGCGCAGGAGATGGTGCGCCACCTCGAAGCGCTCGATGACGTGACCCAGGTCCTGCGGGTCCTGTCCTGAGCGCGGGGCGACACGGCCATGAGCTCCACCGACCCCACGCTCCGCCGCCTGGCGCGCCACGTCTTCCAGGCCGACTTCAGCCGGCTGCCCGCGGAGGCGGTGCACGAGTGCCGGCGTCGCCTGATCGACAGCGTTGCCTGTGCCGCGGCGGCTTATCCGGAGCCGTTCTGCGAACGGATCCGCAGCCTGACCGGACGCTACGGCGGCGTTCCCTCGGCCCGTGTCTGGGGCAGTGGCGAGCACGCCTCCGTCGAGATGGCCGGCTTTGCCAACGGCACGATGCTGCGCTACCTCGATTACAGCGACACCTGGCTTGGCAAGACCGCGGGCCACCCGAGCGACATGATTGCCGCGCTGGTGGCCGTGGCCGAGGCCTACGAGGCCGACGGCGCCGCGCTGGTCGCGGCCATCGTCTCGGCCTACGAGGTCTACTGCGGCCTGTGCGACTCGGTGGCGCTCCAGGCGCACGGCATCGACCAGAGCACCTGTGCCGCGGTGGGGACGGCGGCCGGCGCGGGCCGGCTGCTGGGCCTCGACGAGGAGCGGCTGGCCCAGGCGCTGTCGCTGGCGCTGGCGCCGAACCTGCACCTCTACAACGTGCGCTGCGGCACGCTCTCCGACTGGAAGAGCTGCGCCGGGCCGAACGGCGCGCGCAACGGCGTGTTCGCCGCGCTGCTGGCGCGCGAGGGCGTGACCGGGCCGAGCGCCGCGGTCGAAGGCCGGGGCGGGCTGTTCGAGGTCGTCGGCGCCTTCGAGTGGCAGGCGCCATCGGGCGGGCTGCCGCTCATCGCCGGGACGCACCTGAAGTTCCATCCGGTGTGCTACCACGGCCAGTCCGCCATCGACGCGGCGCTTGCGCTGCGCCGCGCCGTGCCCCTCGACGAGATCGAGGACATCCACGTGGAAACCTACGAATCCGCGTACCGGGCCATGGGCAGCGACGTCCAGCGCTGGGCGCCCACCACCCGCGAGACCGCGGACCACAGCCTGCCCTACACGATCGCCATGGCGCTGAGGGAAGGGCGGCTGAGCACCGGGGCCTATGCCGCGCATCGCCTGCAGGATGCGCGCACCAAGCGGCTGATGGACCGCATCCGCGTCTCGGCCGATGCCCAAATGACGGCCGAGTTTCCCGCATGCGCCCAGGCGCGCATCACCATCCGCGGCGCGGATGGGTCGGTGCACACGCACCTCCAGCGGAACCCCAAGGGCAATGCCTCCAACCCGCTCTCGGACGCCGAGCTGGAAGACAAGTTCGTTCGGCTGTACCAGCCCTGGGGCGACGAGGCGGCGGCGCGCCGGGTGCTCGGCGCGCTGTGGTCCGTGGACCGATTGCCCAAGGTGTCCGCGCTGGTCGATGCCCTCTGTGGCGCAGCGGCACGCTGAACCCACGCGGTGCCATTCAAGGCCCGCGGCGCCGCCTGCCCGCCCCGGCAGGCAAACCTGTGCACCACAAGCCAGGAACCGATACAGGAGACACATGCCATGAAGAGACGCCAACTCCTTCAGTACCTCGCCGCCCTGACGCCGGGCGCGGCCCTGTTCGACGCCGCGGCGCACGAGACGGCCTATCCGTCAAAGCCGATCCGCCTGATCGTTGCCAGCGCACCCGGTGCGCTGCTCGACGCGGCGAGCCGGCTCTACGCCGATCGCATGTCGGCGGCGCTCAAGCAGCAGTTCGTGGTCGAGAACGTTGCCGGCGCGGGCTCCATGCTGGCGGCGCGGCAGCTGGTCAGGGCCGCGCCCGACGGCTACACGGTCATGGCCGCCGCCAACACGATCGTGACGATTCCGCACATCGTCAAGAACCCCGGCTTCGCCACGAAGGACATGACGCCGGTTGGGGAAATGGCCCGCTCGCCGTCGCTGCTGGTCGTGCCCGGCGCCTCGGAGTTCAGGTCGCTCGCCGATCTCGTGGCCACCGCGAAGAAGAGCCCCGGCCGCGTGAACTATGCGTCGGGAGGCGTCGGGACCACCTCGCACCTGCCGGTGGAGATGTTCGCCAGGCAGGCGGGCCTGGCGCTGTCCCACATCCCGTACAAGGGCGTCGCGCCCGCCGTCCCGGACCTGGTCAGTGGCCGGGTGGGCTTCATGATGAGCACGCCCACCTCGGTGGAGGAGCTGATGAAGGGCGGCGCGCTGCGTGCGCTCGCAATCACCTCCGACACGCGCTCGCCCAAGTATCCCGACGTTCCGACCTTCAAGGAACTCGGCTATCCCGACGTGACCTTCGACATCTGGGTGGGGCTGCTTGCGCCGGCGGGACTGCCCGATGCCATCAAGGCCAGGCTGGCTGAAGCCATGGAGCTGGCGCGTGCCGATCAAGCCCTTGCACGGCACCTTGCCGCCACGGGCCAGGTGATTTCCGACGTCAGGACGCCCGACCAGTTCGCGAAGCTGCTGCGCGACGAGGAGCAGCGCTATCGCCAGCTCGTCAAGGACGCCAACATCACGGCCGGCTGATCCGCAGTCCACGGTCCCGCGCCGCTGCGTGCGGGACCGTCATCTCCACCCGCTTGTGCCGGGGCGCGACAGCCGCGCCCCGGCGTCCACAGCGATACGGACAAGGGCCGGCCGCCTGGGCCAGGCCTCATTCGACTCCCTGGTCAAAGCTCGAACATGCCCCGCCATGCCTGGGAAGGCGTGATGGTGTCTGGGGATGCCTGCGATGCCAGGCATGCCTCGCATGCCGTGGTGCCGGCCGTAGAAAAGACGTCGTCATCCCGGCGATGCTCCACGCCACCCGGAAAGCACCTCAGCCCTCGTAGGCCCCCGCTACCAGTCCCCGGCCCATGGGCGGCTCGCGCTTACGTCGAAAGCCCGGTTTGAGCGTTAGCAGTACTTACCGTCGAGCCTAAAAAATCCAACTCGACATTCCCTCGGCCCGATTCGAAACTGGACTCCGTCGAATCAAGCCGAGTGATGGAATGAAAACCAGCCACCCCGCGCCGCTGCCGCTCCAAGGCGTCAAGGTCATCGAGTTGTCGCACCTCATCGCAGGGCCGTACTGCGGCCAGCTGCTCGCCGAAGAAGGTGCGTCCGTGGTCAAGATCGAGCCGCCCGACGGTGAACTCACCCGCCACCGCGAGCCCATGCGCCATTCCAGCCAGGGCACGATTTCGGGCTACTTCGGGGCGCTCAACCGCGGCAAGAAGAGCGTGACGCTCGACCTGAAGAATGCGCAAGGCATGGAAGTGCTGCACGGGCTGCTCGCTTCGGCCGACGTGCTGCTCACCAACATGCGTGGCGGCGCGCTCAAGCGCCTGGGGTTGTTTCCGGAAGACCTCCTTCAGCGCTACCCGCGCCTGGTGGTCGCGTGCATCTCCGGTTTCGGCCTGAAGAACGCGGGCAAGTACACCGAGCGTGCCGGCCTGGCCATGGTGGCCGAAGCGATGTCCGGCACCACCAGCCTCACGCGGGACCATGACGGCAACCCGGTGTGGTGCGGCTTCGCCATGGGCGACATCCTGGCCGGCATGACCGCGCATGCGGCCATCCTGCTGGCGCTGCGCAACCAGGAGCGCCATGGCGTGGGCCGCTTCATCGACCTGAGCATGGTCGAGTGCTCGCTGCCGATGGTGTCCGTGGCCCTGGCGCGCGAGCAGTCGGCCAGCGCCGAGCTGCGTGCCTTTGCCGGCTCCAACAACTTCCATGGCGTCCCCTACGGTGCGTTCCCGGCGTCGGACGGCCACGTCAACATCGGCGTCAACCGCGACGACTTCTGGCGCCGCCTGTGCGACGCGATGGGCCGCCCCGAGCTCGGCACCGACCCGCGCTACGCGACCTACGTGGAGCGCGCCAAGCGCCAGCACGAGGTGCACGTGCTCACCGAAGCCTTCACGAAGGCCCATACGCGAGAGCAGATCGTCGAGAAGCTCAACGCCGTGGACGTGCCGGTGGCCAGCATCCTGAACATGGGTGAGCTGACCGAGCACGACTACATGCGCACCCGCGGGTCCTTCCGCACCGTGGAGGACGGCATCGGCGGCGCCATGACGCTGCCCATCGACCCGACGCGCTTCGACCCCGCGCCCGGCAGCGAGCGCGTGCCCCTGCTGGGGCAGCACCGCGACGAGGTGCTGGCCCAGGAAATGGGCCTCGGCCCGAAAGAAATCACCCGCCTGGCCCAGGCCGGCGCCTTCGGTGCGGCCGCATCCGCCGCGAAGGCCGACGCGGAACCCGCCCTCCAGTAACACCCCCCAGGAGACACTGAACATGACCACCGCCACCTTCAAAGACCACGACACGGCTTCCGGCGTCACCCTCGACGACGTGCTGCAGGCCACCCAGGCCGTCACCAGCCGGTTCGGCGACGAGTACTTCGGCAAGCTCGACAAGGAAGAGGGCTTTCCGCACGACTACATCAAGGCGCTGATGGACGCCAAGCTCCACACCGTGATGATCCCGGAGGAGTACGGCGGCATGGGCCTGGGCCTGCGCGAGGCCTGCGTGATCGTGGAGGAGATGCACCGCTCCGGCGGCGTCGGCTCCATGATCCACGGCCAGATGTTCATGATGGGCATCCTGGCGCGCCACGGCACGGACGAGCAAAAGCGCAAGATCCTGGAAGAAGTGTGCGCCGGCCGGGTGCGCCTGCAATCCTTCTCGCTGACGGAGCCCAACGCCGGCACCGACACCGCCAAGCTCCAGACCAAGGCATGGAAGGAGGGCAACGAGTGGGTCATCAAGGGCCAGAAGCTCTGGACCTCGCGCTTCGACTACACCGACGCCTTCATGGTGTTCGCCCGCACCAGCCCGCCGAAGGACCCGGCCAAGCCGCACCAGGGCATCTCGGCCTTCCTGGTTGACAAGCGCCAGGTCGATCCCAAGCAGTACACCAGCCGCAAGATCGATGTGATGTTCAACCATCACACCTTCGAAGTCTTCTACGACAACATGCGCGTGCCCGAGACCTCGCTGATCGGCGAGGAAGGCAAGGGCTTCAAGTACCTGCTCGACGGCCTCAACGCCGAGCGCATCATCATCGCCTCGGAGGCCATCGGCGACGGCCGCTGGTTCGTCGAGAAGGCCGTCAACTACGCCAAGGAGCGCGTGCTGTTCGGCAAGCCCATCGGCGCGAACCAGGGCGTGCAGTTCCCGATCGCGCGCGGCTACGCGCACCTGGAGGCGGCCGACGCCCTGCGCTGGAAGGCGGCCGAGAAGTTCGACCGCAGGGAGCCGTGCGGCGGCGACGCCAACATCGCCAAGATGCTCGCCTCGGATGCCTCGTGGGAGCTGGCCAACGTGTGCATGCAGACGCACGGCGGCTTCGGCCTGGCGCGCGAGTACCACATCGAGCGCCGCTTCCGCGACACCCGCGTGTTCCAGATCGCGCCGATCTCGCCCAACATGGTGCTCAACTACGTCAGCCAGCACGTGCTGGGCCTGCCGCGTTCCTACTGAGCGAGGAGCACGGCATGGACGAGGGACTCTACTTCGAGGAATACAACGAGGACTGGTCCTACGAGACCAAGCCCCGGACCATCACGGACGAGCACATCCGCACGTTCGTGGACCTGCACGGCTTCCACACGCCGACCTTCACGGACCTGTCCTACGTGCAGGGCTCGAAGGACTACGGCGGCCGCCTCTCGCCGGGGCTCCTCGTCCTGTGCATGGCCGAGGGCCTGGTGCTGGAGGCCGGGCTCACCCGGCGCCGCGGCATCTTCCTGATGGAGCTGACGCCGCAGTTCAAGAAGCCCGTGTACGCGGGCGACTCGATCGTCAACCGCGTGCGGATGCATTCCAAGCGCCTGAGCAGCAAGCCCGATCGCGGCATCGTCGTCACGGCCCACGAGGTGGTGACGAACAAGGGCGAGGTGGCGATCACCTACCACTCCACCCGGATGATCCGCACCCGCGAGTTCGTCGAGTCGGCAACGCAGGCGGCCTGACCGTCGCGGTGCTCAAGAAGGAGATTGATCTTGGAAGCACAACTGCCGCAGCCGGTCGCCAACGGCGACTCGCTGCCCTACTGGCAAGGGGCGCGCGAGCGCAAGCTGCTGATCCGCCAATGCAAGGCCTGTGGCGAGCTGCATTTCATGCCGCGCCACCTGTGCCCGAGCTGCTGGTCTGACCAGCTCGAATGGGTGCAGGCCAAGGGCACGGGCAGCGTCCACAGCTTCACCGTCATCCGCCGCGCCTCGGACCCGGCCTTCGCGTCGCGCGTGCCGTACGTCGTGGCGCTGATCGACCTCGACGAGGGCCCGCGCATGATGGCCAACGTGCTGGGCGGCGATGCGATGTCGGTGGCCATCGGCGACCGCGTGCAAGTCACGTTCGAGGACCGCGGCGACGGCGCCCTGGTCCCGCAATTCACCCGCGTCGCGGGTTGAGGGAGGCACCATGAAGACTCCTGCCTCGCTCAAGAACAAGGTTGCCCTCGTCGGCGTCGGCGAGTCGGACATCGGCCGCGTGCCGCACATGTCCGGGCTGGGCCTCAACGCGCAGGCCGCCAAGCGCGCCCTGGACGATGCGGGCCTGAAGGTCTCCGACATCGACGGGCTGCTGACCGCCTACTCGTTCACCGAGCCGTACTTCATGCTCGGCTCCGTGCTGTGCGAGTACCTGGGGCTCAAGCCGCGCTTCAACGCCTCGATGGTCGTGGGCGGCGCCAGCCCGGCGGTGATGCTCAAGCACGCCGCCGAGGCGATCGCGGCCGGCCAGGCCGAGACCATCCTGGTGTGCGCCGGCGAGAACCGCGCGACCGGCCAGAGCCGCGATGCCACGGTGGCCACGCTGCTGGCGGTGGGGCACCCGTACTTCGAGCAGCCCTATGGCGGCTCGATCCCGGGCTACTACGCCATGATCGCGCAGCGCCACATGCACAAGTACGGCACCACGCGCGAGCAGCTGGCGCACGTGGCGGTGCAGACGCGCGAGCACGCGCTGCTGCACCCCAACGCGCACATGAAGAAGCCGGTGAAGCTCGAAGAGGTGCTGGCGGCCAAGCCCATCGCGGACCCGCTGGGCATGCTGGACTGCTGCCTCATCTCCGATGCCGGCGGCGCCTTCATCGTCACCACGCCGGAGCGGGCGCGCGACCTGCAGGCCAAGCCGGTGTACCTGCAGGGCATCGGCGAGTACCACACGCACGAGCACCTGATGTGCGCGCCCAGCCTCACCGAGTTCGGCGCCACCGAGTCCGGCCGCATCGCCTACGAGATGGCGGGCCTGGGGCCGCGCGACATCGATGTGGCGCAGCTCTATGACTGCTTCACCATCGTGCCGATCCTCGAGCTGGAGGAACTGGGCTTCTGCGAGCCCGGCGAAGGCGGGGCGTTCTTCGCCGCGGGCCATGCCCGCATCGGCGGCAAGCTGCCCGTGAACACCCACGGCGGGATGCTGTCGCACGCCCATGCCGGCGCCGCCGGCGGCCTGTTCGGCATCGTCGAGGCGGTGCGCCAGCTGCGTGGCGGCCTCGGCGCGCGCCAGGTCGAGGGGGCCGAAGTCGCCCTGGTGCACAACGAGGGCGGCATCCTGTCCTCGCACTGCACGCTGATCCTCGCCAACGACAGAGGTTGATGCCCGCGCATCGAACCACGAAACAACCCTACAAGGATTTGACATGAGCAAGAGCACTCCCCGCGGCCGCTACTTCGAGGACTTCGAGGTCGGCCAGGAAATCATCAGCCCCGCCCGCACCATCACGCAGACCGACATCGTCAACTTCGCCTGCCTGTCGGGCGACTTCAACGAGGTCCACACCAACCACGAGTACTGCAAGGAAACCTCGTTCGGCGAGCCCATCGCGCACGGTCCGCTGGTGTACTCCGTGATGGCCGGCCTGCAGTACGCCAGCGGCATCAACGACGGCACGCTGCTGGCGCTGCTGCAGAACGATGCCTGGCGCATGCTCAGCCCCGTCAGGCATGGCGACACCATCCGGCTGCGTTCGCGCGTGCTGGAGAAGAAGGAGACCAGCAAGCCGGACCGTGGCGTGGTCACCTTCCTGCGCGAGTGCGTGAAGCAGGACGGCACCGTGGCGCAGGAGATGAAGTCCACCTTCCTCTACAAGCGCCGGCCCAAGGCCTGATCCCGGTGCGAGGCGGCGGCCACAGCCGCCGCCGAAGCGTCGAAGCGCCGTGAGCTGCACACGACTGGAAGGAAAGCTGGAGATGACGATGAAGATGATGGTCGCCGTCAAGCGGGTGGTGGACTACAACGTGAAGCCGCGCGTCAAGTCCGACGGTTCGGGCATGGACCTCGCCGGCGTGAAGATGAGCATGAACCCCTTCGACGAGATCGCCGTCGAGGAGGCGGTGCGCCTGAAGGAGCAGGGCGTGGCCAGCGAGGTCGTGGCCGTGTCCTGCGGCGTGGCGGCCTGCCAGGAAACGCTGCGCACCGCGCTGGCCCTGGGTGCGGACCGCGCCATCCTGGTCGAGACCGATGCCGAGCTGCAGCCGCTGGCCGTGGCCAAGATCCTCAAGGCGCTGGTGGACAAGGAACAGCCGGGCCTGGTGATCCTGGGCAAGCAGGCCATCGATGACGACAACAACCAGACCGGCCAGATGCTCGCCGCGCTGGCGGACCTGCCGCAGGCCACCTTCGCCTCCAAGGTCGAAGTTGCGGACGGCAAGGCCAAGGTGACGCGCGAGGTGGACGGCGGCCTGGAAACCATCGCCCTGACGCTGCCGGCCGTGGTGACCACGGACCTGCGCCTGAACGAGCCGCGCTACGTGACGCTGCCCAACATCATGAAGGCCAAGAAGAAGCCGCTGGAGACGGTCAAGCCGGCCGACCTGGGCGTGGACGTGACGCCGCGGATCAAGACCCTGAAGGTCAGCGAGCCGCCCAAGCGCTCCGCCGGCATCAAGGTGCCCGACGTGGCCACGCTCGTGGAAAAACTCAAGAACGAAGCCAAGGTGATCTGACATGACCGCTCTCGTGATTGCCGAACATGACGAGCTCTCGATCAAGGGGGCAACGCTCAACACCGTCACCGCGGCGCTGGCCTGTGACCGCGAGGTGCACGTGCTGGTGACCGGCGGCAACGCGGTCGCGGCGGCACAGGCCGCCACGCGCATCGCCGGCGTGACCCGGGTGCTGCATGCCGACGCCGACAGCCTGGCGCACGGGCTGGCCGAGAACGTGGCCGCGCAGGTGCTGGCCGTGGCCGAGGACTACGACTACATCCTGTTCCCGGCCACGGCCGCCGGCCGCAACGTCGCGCCGCGCGTGGCGGCCAAGCTCGACGTGGCCCAGCTCAGCGACGTGACCAAGGTCCTCGGCGCCGACACCTTCGAGCGCCCGATCTACGCCGGCAATGCCATCGCCACGGTGCAGAGCAGCGACCCGGTGAAGGTCATCACCGTGCGCACCACGGGCTTCGAGGCCGCGCGGGCCACGGGTGGCAACGCCGGGCTTGAAACGCTCGCCACGCCGGTGGCTGACGGCGGCAAGAGCAGCTTCGTCGGCCGCCAGCTGACCAAGAGCGACCGGCCCGAGCTGACGGCGGCCAAGATCATCGTCTCGGGCGGCCGCGCGCTGGGCTCGGCCGAGAAGTTCACCGAAGTGCTCACGCCGCTGGCCGACAAGCTGGGCGCCGCGCTGGGTGCGAGCCGTGCCGCCGTCGATTCCGGTTACGCGCCCAACGATCTGCAAGTCGGCCAGACCGGCAAGATCGTTGCCCCGCAGCTCTACGTCGCCTGCGGCATCTCGGGCGCGATCCAGCACCTGGCGGGCATGAAGGATTCCAAAGTGATCGTGGCGATCAACAAGGACCCGGAAGCGCCCATCTTCTCGGTGGCCGATTACGGCCTGGAAGCCGACCTGTTCGAGGTCGTGCCCGAACTGGTCAAGGAGTTGTAGTCATGGCCCTGCTGCGAGAGTGCCTGAGGACGGTTCGCCTCTTCCACGGCGAGACCGATTGCGCCTTCGACGAAGCCGGCATGAGCTGGCCGAAGGACGACTTCCACCACGAGGTTGGCGATGACACGACGCACTCGCCTACCGGGTACGCCGGAACCGATGCCCATGTGGACGGCCGGTGGGAATCCGCACCTCGCAGCTGAGTCCCGGGGCGTTCCGGCCACTTCCTTGAACGGAGCAAGCGGCTGACGCCCCCGCTCCGCCGGCCTGCGCCGGCGGGGCCATCCAGAAACAACCGCCTTGGCATGCAGACCCCGGGCCGATTCCGGCCCGGGGCAGGGCGAAGCCTTGCCTGCATGCCCGGGCAACTTCGTGGCGCATGCCGCCGGATCCATTGGCTTTCGAGGACCGATCCATCATGTCCACATCCTCTTCCCCCGATTCCCCATTGCCGCTGAGCCGCCTTCCGGTGCGCTCGGCGCCCGCCCTCGATCTGCTGGCCGGTGTGAAGGTGCTGGACCTCACGTCCTCGGTGGCCGGCCCCTACGCCGGCCAGCTGCTGGCCGACATGGGCGCGACGGTCGTGAAGATCGAGAAGCCCGGCACGGGCGACGATGCGCGGGCCTGGGGGCCCCCTTTCCTGAACGGCGAGTCGCTGTGGTTCATGAGCGTCAACCGCGGCAAGCACAGCGTCACGCTGGACTACGCCACGCCGCAGGGCCTGGAAGTGCTGCGCAGGCTGGCGTCCCAATGCGACGTGATGCTGGTGAACCTGGTCGCGCGCAGCCAGCGCAAGCTGGGCATCGATGCCGCGACGCTGCGGGCGCTCAATCCCGGCCTGATCCACGCGTCGATCACGGGCTTCGGCCTCAAGGGCGCGCGGGCCGAGCTGCCGTGCTACGACCTGATCGCCGAGGGCTACTCCGGCGTGATGGACCTCACGGGCGAGCCGGATGCTCCGCCGCAGAAGGTGGGCACCCCGGCCGCGGACATGCTGGCGGGCCACGATGCCGCGATGGCCGTGATTGCCGCGCTGCTGCGCCGCGAGCGTGGCGGCACTGGTTGCGAGATCGACATCTCCATGGTGGAGAGCATGTCGCGCTTCATGGGTCCGCGGCTGATGCCCTACCTGGGCTCGGGCGAGGTGAGCCGCCGCTCCGGCGGGCGCGACAGCGTGATCGCGATCTACCAGGTGTTCGACACCGCCGACGAGCCCATGACGCTGGGCCTGGGCAACGACGCGATCTGGAAGCGCTTCTGGGCGGCCGTGGGCCAGCCCGAGGTGGCGGGCGATGCCGCCTACGGCAGCAACGCGCAGCGCCGCGCCCGGCGGGCGGAGATCGTCGAGAAGATCGCCGCCATCCTGCGCGGCAAGCCTCGCGCGTACTGGCTCGACCTGCTCGCCAGCGCCCGCGTGCCCGCCGGGCCGATCCACCGGCTCGACGAGCTGGCGCATGACAAGGCGCTGCACGAATCGGGCTTCATCTACCAGGGCCGTGGGCACGCCGGCCCGATTCCGCAGGTCGGCTTGGGCATCCGCTTCGACGGCCGGTCCGAGGGCACGGGCCTGCCGCCGCCGCGCCTGGGCGCGCACACCGACCAGATCCTGGGTTCCTGGCTCGATTGCCCGTCCACCGAAATCGAGCAGCTTCGCCGCAGCGCGTCATCTGAAAGCAAGGAGACATCATGAAGTTCGAAGAGATCACCTACCGCGAAGACGGCCCCATCGGCACCATCACGCTGAACCGGCCGCACGATGGCAACATGTTCACGGTGCAGATGTGCCACGAGATCCGCGACTGCATCAACGAGATCCGGCGCGAGACGCGCACCCGCGTGGTCGTCATCACCGGCGCGGGCGACAAGTTCTTCTGCATCGGCGGGCGCAAGGAAGGCATGGAGGACACGCAGCTCTATGCCGGCGTGCTGCCCACGCTGGAAATGTACGAGTCGATCGACAAGCTGCAGAAGCCGGTGATTGCCATGGTCAACGGTTTCGCCGTCGGCGGGGGCAACGTGCTGCAGGTGGTGTGCGACATCACCATCGCCAAGGAAAGCGCCGTGTTCCGCCAGGTCGGGCCGATGATGGGCAGCTTCGACGCGGGCTACGGCACCTGGTACCTGGAGGACCTGATCGGGAAGAAGCGTGCCAAGGAGATGTGGTACCGCAACCCCAAGCTGAGCGCGCGCGAGGCGCTGGAGTGGGGCCTGATCAACCACGTGGTGCCGGACGCCGAGCTGCACGACTTCACGCGCAAGATCGCCCTGGAGATCGCGGATCGCGGCCCCTTCGCGCTGGCCGCGATCAAGGGCGCGTTCAACGCGCGCCACGGCGGCGTGGGCGGCCTGTCGCGCATCACGCACGACATGCTGCTGCGCGGCTACCTCGACACCGAGGAGCACGCCGAACTGTCGGAGGCATTCGCCGAGCGGCGCCGCCCGGACGCCTCGCGCTTCGGCCGCTGAAGCCCTCGGTTCGAGCTCGGTAGGGGAGAGTCACCATGTCACACCTGTTGACGCTGCATCATCCCGCGGCGGCGCGAGATCACTACCTGTCCGGCGTCTGGCAGCACGACACGCTGTACGCGCTCGCATGCCGGCATGCCGACGAGCGCGGCACGGCCCATGCCCTGCGCGATGCCACGCGGCGCCTGAGCTGGAGCGCGGTCGTGGCCTGGGCCGACGCGGTCGCGGCCGATCTGCACGAGGCCGGGCTGCGCAGCGGCGACCGCGTGTCGGTCTGGCTGCCGAACCGGCTCGAATCCGTGATCGTGCTGCTGGCCTGCTCGCGCAACGGCTACGTCTGCAACCCGTCGCTGCACCAGAACTACACGGTGGCGGAAGTCGAGACGCTGCTCAAGCGCATCGACTGCGCCGCGCTGTTCGCGCAGCCGGGGTGGGGCGCCGATGCCGCGAGCGCGGACATCTTCGCGCGGGCCGCGGGGCTGGAGCACGTCAAGCGGGTCTACGCGCTGCCCTCGCTGCGCACGGCCGACGCGCAATTGCCCGCCGGCACGCACGCGATGCCGTGGCCGGGGCAGGCCGCCGTGCCGCAGCCCGCACCCAGCACGGACCCGGACCAGGTGGTCTACCTGGCCTTCACCAGCGGCACCACCGGAGCGCCCAAGGGCGTCATGCACAGCGCCAACACGCTGCTGGCCAACGGCCGCGCGATGGTGGCCGACTGGGCGCACGACACCTCTACCGTGGTGCTGTCGCTCAGCCCGATGAGCCACCACATCGGCACCGTCGCGCTGGAGCAGTCGCTGGTGGCGGGGTGCGAGCTGGTGATGCACGACCCGACGGCCGGCGTCGCGGCGCTGGACTGGATCGAGGCCACCGGCGCCACCTACGTCATGGGCGTGCCCACGCATGCCATGGACCTGCTGCACGAGATGGACCGGCGCGACGCGACGCGCCTGGGCCGGGTGAAGGTGTTCTACATGGCCGGCGCCCCCATCCCCACCGAGACCGCGCGGCGGCTGCTGGCGCTGGGCGCCACGCCGCAGAACGTGTACGGCATGACCGAGTGCGGCTCGCACCAGTACACCAAGCCCACCGACGCGGTGGAGGTCATCACCGCCACCTGCGGCAAGGCCTGCGCGGCCTACGAGGTGAAGCTATGGCAGCCCGACAACCCGGACGTGGAGGCGTTGCCCGGCGAGGTGGGCGAGATCGGCGGCCGCGGCGGGGTGCTGATGCTGGGTTACTTCAGCAACCAGTCGGCGACCGAAACGTCCTTCAACCGCAGCGGCTGGTTCCTCAGCGGCGACCTGGGGCGCTTCGATAGCCAGGGCAACCTCGTCATCGTCGGGCGCAAGAAGGACCTCATCATCCGTGGCGGACACAACATCCACCCGGCGCACATCGAGGAGTATGCGCACCGCCACCCGGCGGTGAAGAAGGCGGCGGCCTTCGGCGTGCCCGACGAGCGCCTGGGCGAGAAGGTGTGCCTGGCGCTCATTGCCGATGGCGCCGTCGATGCCGACGAGATGCTGCAGCACCTGGCGCGCGAGGGGCTGTCGAAGTTCGACATGCCCGAATACTTCATGGTGCTGCCCGAGTTTCCGCTGACCGCCAGCGGAAAGATCCTCAAGCGCGAGCTCGTCCAGTGGGTACGGGACGGCCGCGTTCAACCGCAACCGGTGCGCTACCGCGCACGTTGAGACGATGATCGAGCTGACTCACGACGAGGAATTCGCCGTCCTCACCATCCGCCGGCCCGGCGCGCTCAACGCGCTGAGCTTCGAGCTGATCGAGCGCATCGGCGAATGCATCAAGGAAGCCGGGCGCTCCAGGGCGCGCGCGCTCATCGTCACCGGCGAAGGCGAGAAGGCCTTCTGCGCCGGTGCCGACATCAAGGAGCTGCAGCGGCGCGGGCTGGCCGCGCAGCGCGAGGGCGCCGAGCTCGGCCAGGCCGTGTTCGCGCTGCTCGACCGGCTGCCGATCCCCTCGGTGGCGCTGGTCAACGGCTATGCCTTCGGTGGCGGCTGCGAGCTGGCGCTGGCGTGCACGCTGCGGCTGGCCACGCCCAACGCCAGGTTCGGCCTGCCCGAGGTGAAGCTGGGCCTCATTCCGGGCTACGGCGGCACGCAGCGGCTGCCGCGGCTGGTGGGTAGCGGCCGGGCGCTGGAGATGGTGATGACCGGCCGTGCCGTCAACGCGGAAGAAGCGCTGGCCATGGGCCTGGTCAACCGCATCGTGCAGCCGCCGGGCCTGGCCGCGGCCAAGGCCTATGCGCGGGAGTTCAGCGGCCATGGGCTGCGCGCGCTGCAGTTCGCGCGCGAAGCCGTGCAGCGCGCGCTGGACGTGCCGCTGCACGAAGGGCTCAGGATCGAAGCGGACCTGTCCACGCTGGCCTACCGCACGCACGATGCGGAGGAGGGCATGCAGGCATTCGTTGACAAGCGCAAGGCGGAGTTCCGTGATGAGTGACACCACGTTCAACAGCCGGGAGACCGGCGCGCGCGACTGCATCGTCGTGACGGGTGCCAGCAAGGGCATCGGCGCCGCCATCGCGCTGGCGCTGGCCGAGCAGGGCCGCTTCGTGGCTTGCGTGTCGAGGTCGGGCGCCGCGCCCGCGTGTCCCGGCGTCTCGGCCGAGGTCGCGCAGCGCTGGACGACCTGGGCGGCCGACGTGACGCAGCCCGGGTCGCTGGCGGCCGTGTTCGACCGCCTCAAGGCCGAGGGCTGGCGCATCGTCGGCATCGTCAACAACGCCGGGCTGCACATCGATGCGCGCTCGGCCGACATGCCCCTGGAGCAGTGGCACCGGGTGATGGATGGCAACGCCACTTCCGTGGTGGCCGCCTGCCAGGCGGTGTATCCGCACCTGGTGGATGCCGGCGGCGGCGTGATCGTCAACATCGGCTCCTTCTTCGAGAGGCTCGGCGTCAAGCGCAACCTGGCCTACTGCGCCAGCAAGGCGGCGGTGGGCGCGATCACGCGGGTGCTGGCCGTGGAGTGGGGCAACCGGGGCATCCGCGTCATCAACGTGGCGCCCGGCTACATCCAGACCGATCTCAACGCCGACTCGATGGCCGAGGGGCCGCTGCGCGCCTACCTGGAGAAGCGCATTCCGCGCGGCGAGCCGGGCACGGCGGCCGAGGTGGGCGCGCTGGTGGCGACGCTGTTCGGGCCGGCGGGCAGCTTCCTCAGCGGCGAGACCATCTACGCCGATGGCGGGCAGGGTGTTGCCCACTGAGCAGCGTCCAAGCGATTGCGTTCACATCGAAGGAGAACAGGACCCATGCCCTTGTCCACGCCGGCGCCGCGCCGTGAAGCCCATCACCGCATCATCGACATGAAGGCCTACGCGCGGGAGGACGGCCTGTTCGACGTGGAGGCGCATCTGGTTGACCGCAAGCCGTTCGAGTTCCTGCGGCGCGGCAACCCCGTGCCCGTGCCTGCCGGCGACGCGCTCCACGACCTGTGGGTGCGCATGACGGTGGACCAGAACTTCACCGTGCGGGCCATCGAGGCCGCCTCCGACGTGACGCCGCACCGCGTCTGCAAGGAGGCGGAAACCACCCTGCAGGCCATGGTCGGCGAACGCATCGCCTCGGGCTGGTCCTCCAAGGTCAAGGAGCGGCTGCGCGGCGCGCGCAGCTGCACGCACCTGATGGAGCTGCTCATTCCGATGGCCACGACGGCCTTCCAGGGCATCACCGGGATGGACCGGAACCGGCCGCTGGCCGCCGACGACAGGAGCGCCGTGGCCAAGATCGACAGCTGCTACGCCTATGGCCGCCACAGCGAGCTCGTGATGCGGCTGTGGCCCCGGCACTACCAGCCGCGGCAGGCGGACACTGATCCGGGCCCGTCGCCTACTCGGGCTTGAACTTGGCGATCTGGATCGCCTCGGCCAGTTCTTCCACCTTGCTGGCGAACAGCTGGCCGGTCTGTTCCGGCGTGAGGCTGACCGGCGGCGAGCCGGTCTTCTCCTTGAGCGACTCGGCATAGGCCGGGTCCTTGTTGGCCGCGAGCGCCGCGGCGTTGAGCTTCTGGAGCACGTCGCGCGGCGTTCCCCGCGGCGCCCACAGCACGAGCATCGTGTCGGCGGTGAAGGGCTTGAGGCCGGCTTCCGCCGGCGTCGGCACGTTCGGCAGCAGCGCTGAGCGCTCTGGCGCACCGATCAGGATCGCGTGCGCCTTGCCGCTGTCGAGCAGCGGCATGGCCGAGGGGGGCGTGAGCAGGGTGATGTGGACATCGCCGCGCGCGATGGCCGTCTGGATCTCCCCCGTACCCTTGAACGGGATGTGCGTGTAGCCGATGCCGACCCGGCTGGCGAACAGCGCCATCAGAAGGTTGTGCTGCGCCCCCCCGCCGGAGCTGGCGAAGTCCAGCTTGCCGGGCTGGGCCTTGGCATAGGCCACGAGTTCGGCCACGCTCTTCATGGGCTGGGTGGCGGTGGTCACGAAGACCAGCGGCATCGCCGCCACGGTGGCCACCGGCACCATCTCCTTGGACAGGTCCACCCCGCGCTTGTAGAGCAGCGGATGCGAGTTGATGCCGCCGATGTGCAGCGTGTAGCCGTCGGGCCGCGCGGCCATGGCGGCACGGGCGCTGATCGTGTTGCTCGCCCCCGGCTTGTCCTCGACGTACACCGTCTGCTTGAGCTGCCTGCCCAGCTCGTTGGCAAAGAGCTGCGCGATGGTCGAGCCGATGCCGCCCGCGACATAGCCGCTGATGATCTTCACCGGCTTGGCGGGATAGGCCTGGGCCAGCGCGGAGCCGACAGCTCCCACGGAAAGCAGAAGCGCACAAAGAGTGCGGGCGGGTTTCATGTGGTGTCTCCTGGAAAGAATTGCTGCAGTCGCCTTCGATCCGGCGGCGGTGCCTGGCCCGGCGGGCGGCTTCAGCGCTGAAGCCGGACGGGGCGGCGG